>Ga0180217_1001306_pt1 | contig 28361 bp, 29 predicted proteins | sample eDN3rd37CBELigOP_FD_128521 | JGI IMG/M metagenome (GOLD analysis project Ga0180217, IMG submission 128521) | Enriched Organic Plus compost microbial communities from Emeryville, California, USA - eDNA 3rd pass 37_C BE-Lig OP (version 2) (version 2) ... | reverse complement strand
TCCAGTGGTGATTGATGAACCGTGTCACTTATTTGGTACAAATTTAACACCAAATCCGTCGGAATATGTACTTGCTTCACTAGGAGCATGCCTAGCCGTAGGCTATATGGCAAATGCAACAGACTTAGAAATTCCGTTAGAAGAATTAAAGCTTGAATTAGAAGGTGACGTGAACATTTCACCAGTATGGGGAGTAGCGAAAACACCAGAAGAACGAGTTGCAGGCTTTACTGAAATTCGTGTAAAAGCAATACTCAAAGGTGATTTAACCGAAGAACAACAAAAAACCATGCAAGAAAAAGTATTACGTTGGTCACCAGTAGCAAACACGATACGGAACAATGTGAACTTAGTAGCAACATTAAACCAATAACAGCAAATGGAGGCCTAGCTATCTAGGTCTCTAATGCCTTATAAGTAGGGGAAAAGAATGCTTTTATTTATTATTTTTAAACGGTTGTATTGAAGCTTGTACTTCCTAAATCCCGCTGCAAATGTTACTAAATACGTTGTACAACTTTCACAAAGATTAACACCAAGTATCTTAAAAGGTTTATCAATTTGGTTACTATATTTTTTAAGGATCAATCTAATTTTTCTTATGTCTTCGTGACAGAAAGGGGTTTTGAGGATGGCTAAGTATACAATGGTTAATAAAGCAACTTGTATCGTATGTGGATCATGTGGCGCATTAGCACCACATGTTTATGATTATGATCAAAAAGGTTTTGCTTATTGCAAATTAGATAACAACACCGGCACGGTAGCTGTGGATGAAGATTTAATTGATGACATGTTAGATGCTTATGAATGTTGTCCATCCGAATCTATTAAGATTTCTGATGAAGCATTTCAACAATTAGAAAATGCGTAAGGAGATGAGGTAGATGGAGGATATTACAATTATTGGAGGCGGCCCTGTCGGTATGTTTACTGCTTTTTACGGAGGAATGCGTCAAGCAAAAGTGAAAATTATTGAGAGTTTACCACAATTAGGTGGGCAGTTAGCAGCACTTTATCCAGAAAAGTATATTTACGATATTGCTGGATTTCCGAAAATACGTGCACAAGAGCTTGTTAATCAATTAAACGTACAAATGCAGCAGTTTGATCCAATCATTTGTTTAAACGAGTCTGTTCTACAAATTACAAAAAAAGTAGACGGAACATTTGAAATAGAAACAAACAAAGGGCGTCATAAAACGAAGTCAATTATTATTACAGCAGGAAATGGCGCATTCAAACCACGACGTCTAGAATTAGAAAACGGTGCACAATTTGAGGATACAAATTTGCACTATTTTGTACAAGATATGTCGCAATTTCAAAATAAACGTGTTGCCATCTTAGGTGGTGGAGATTCAGCCATTGACTGGGCATTAATGTTAGAACCAATTGCGAAACAAGTGACATTAATTCACCGACGTGATAAGTTTCGTGCACATGAACGTAGTGTTTCATTGTTACAACACTCAAAGGTGGAAGTTTGTACGCCTTATATACCAATTGAACTGCAAGGTGGAGAAAGAATCGAACAAATTCGTTTACAACATACGAAAACAAAAGAAGAACGACTGTTAGATATTGATGAGTTAATCGTTAATTACGGATTCGTTTCATCTCTTGGTGTAATCTCTCAATGGGGATTGCAAATTGAGCAAAATGTCATTGTTGTCGATTCTACACAGCAAACAAATATCGCAGGTATCTTTGCAGCAGGTGATATTTGTACGTACGATGGAAAGGTGAAATTGATTGTAGCAGGTTTTGGGGAAGGTCCAGCAGCTGTAAATGCGGCGAAACGATATTACAATCCAGAAGGAGATGCTCTTCCATTGCATAGCACATCGATTTTTAGTCAAACACAAAGCATAGCTGTGACCAATACATGAAAAAACAAATAAGAAATGCATCAACTTCTCTTTTTGAAAGAACTAATTGGGGTACCGTTAGGAAAATGCGTTAAGCATATTTTCCTAACGGTACCCCGATTCAATTTGCCGTCCCTCATTTTGATCCTTGCTGCTCACCCGGATATAGCCAAATTTTCGAACGTCCACCTAAATTGCCCTCATTTCTATTTTTTTCTGCCGGGGCCCCAAAAAAAACTGCTCTCGAAAATGAAACTCAGTTGCTTGAAATGAAGCAGGAACCAGATGATTTGTTTGAATCCCTCTATCTTCAGCTAGATCAGATTTTTAAAAAATATGATTATACGTTGACGAAAAAAGTGTTGAAAAGATGGGTCGAATTGGCCGAGGAAGTATGGGGAGATAACAAACACATAGAAATTCACAAGCTCATTCAGCAATCTTTTAGTGTTCCCTCCATTGAAAATCATCTTGCTTTTATCACCTATATACTCAATGAGAAAGTAAAATGCGTGCAAAACGGTACAAGTCATCACCGGGTCAGTGTTGCATAAGTGACTTCTTCGAGTGAGTAGAGGAAAGCACATGCGAAGAAATCAACGAAAGAAGGAAACAACTTTTATTGGTTGGAAGAAATATTGTTTTCTTCTTTTTGGTTTCATCAATGGAACGATGCGGAGCGAGGCTTCTGTGAGAATCTTCGGTATGGTTGCATGGGGAGCTTCTTGGAGTGAATGATGGTTATTTCATTTTACTTAGGAAAACATTATTACTTAATCTTTATTAAAATCCCTTTACCTCATTCGTTAAATACAACAATTACTGTAAGTTATTCAACGAATGGTGTTAAAGGGAAGGTAAACGATTATATTATGAGTAAAGGACAACACCCACTAATCCAGAAAGAATAATGACATAGATGGGATGCCATTGGAATTTCAATAAGCAGACTAGTGATAATCCAAAGATAAACAATAAGCTTACTGTATGCCATGAAAAGTTTATGGTAATCAGGTTATTAGAAAGAGCAAAACTTAATGCGGCATAGATGATTAAGCTAGCGACAATGGGTCTTAATCCATAAAACATCGATTGAAAAATTGGGTAATTTTGTATTTTTTTTAAAAAGGTGGCTATAATAAGAATCAGTATGATAGAAGGAAGCAAGACTCCGAGAGTAGATATGATTGCCCCTGTTATTCCTGCTGTAGAATACCCAACAAGAATAGCACTATTTGTTGCAATTGGTCCGGGAGACATCCCAGCAATAGCAATGACATCAGTAAATTGTTGTGTCGTCATCCATCCATATTGGGAGACTTCAGTTTCTATTATGGGAATCATAGCATAGCCGCCTCCGAACGATACAAAGCCGATAACAAAGAATGTTTTAAATAGTTCCCATAATACCATCACCTTTTTTACCTGCCTTTCTTAAATTCCTGCACCCATGAAATAATCGGGATTGTTTTTATAGTCATTGTTCTCTTTGTCCAATTCAATTTTATATCCTAATTTTCTTTTAATAAGGCTGAATATAATTCCTGTTAAAGCACCAAGTAAGATTACAAATATAGGATGAATGAAGAAGAGGAGAGGAATACTTGCTATCATTATACCTAATGTTGATTTGTCAATAATCGCTGTTTTTGCTGTTTTGATTGCCGCATAAGCAATGATCGCCACAACAGATGCTCTGATTGATAGGAAGGCTGCTTCTACTTTTGGATTATCCTGAATGAAAAAATATAAAATGCCCAAGGTTAGCACAATAAAAAAGGTCGGTAATGAAATACCAAGCATGGCTGCAATGGAACCCTTTATTCCACCTATTCGCTTGCCAATAAAGGTGGCGGAGTTAATAGCAACTGTTCCTGGTAAGGTTTGGGATAACGCAAACACATCGGTAACTTCATCACTTTTTAACCATTTTCTCTTTTCTACCACTTCTTTTTCGATTAAAGGAATCATGGCATAGCCGCCTCCGAACGTGACAGGTCCAATCTTAAAAAAGATCCAAAATAATTGAAAAAATATTTTCCATTCTTCCTTCATTGTTTTCACTTCTTTCATTTTGTTCTATAATCTTCCTTTTTTATTTATTATAAGGATCTTATTTATTACGTTAGCAAAGGAATTAGGAAAGGTAAATTGCAACAAAAGCATTGGGTATAACAAATTGTTATACCTAAGAAGATTTATCTGTTTTATATAGAATGTTAAAAAGAAAGAGTTAGTAAATAATAGAACAGGGTATGATTCCGTGGTGTTCTGTACTTACTATCCTAGCTTTTCAAGGAATCAAGGCCTTTTTCTTTTTGGGACTTCCTCATTGAAATTCTCCTATCTGTTAATATTATAGATATTGAAGATATTCCAAAAGTCATGGAGGTTATTTTCTTGAATATAGAAAATCTAAAAATGTTTTGTTTAGTAGTGGATGAAGGGAGTATAAGTCAAGCAGCGAGGTTAAGCTTTGTGTCTCAGCCGGCTGTAACGAGACAAATTCATCAATTGGAAGATTTTTATGGCACTTTACTATTCGACCGAACGGAAGGAAAGTTGAAAGTAACAGAAACAGGAAAGTTGTTATATCCCTTTGCGAAAGGAATTAGTAATGACTTTAAGCGTTCGAAAGAAGTTATTCAGCAGACAATAGGTCAGTATAATGTGAATCTCAGGGTAGGTGCATCTTTGACAATAGGAGAATATTTATTGCCGAGTTTGCTGGGAAGTTTTCAAAAACAAACACCAGGAATTAAAGTAACATTAACGGTTAAAAATACGCCAGGTGTTTTGGATGACTTATCTAACGATGTCATTGATTTGGCTCTTGTAGAAGGTATTGTTGAAAATAATGACTGTATAGTTGAAAAGTTTGCCGAAGATGAATTAATTCTCGTTTGTTCATCTGATCATCGATGGAGTGATAAAAGAGAAATCCATATTGAAGAATTGGCGAATGAGCGAATGATCTGGCGTGAATCTCTTTCAGGAACACGACATATCGTGGAAAATACGTTAAGGGAGTACGGAGTATTAGATAAAATCCAAAGCTATATGGAGATTGACAGTACACAAGCCATAAAGAGTGCTGTAGAGGCAGGGTTAGGAATTAGTATTTTACCAAAATTGGCTGTGGCAAGAGAATTGGAGCAAGGTTTTTTACAGGAAGTAAATCTTTGTGGAATAAATATAATAAGAAATCTATGGTTAGTCAAAAAAGAAAATAGATTTAATAAGGTTGGGGTATCTAACTTTGTAGAATATATCCATAGAATGAAGAATTGTACCAATACTTTATAAAAGAACTTTAGAATGAATCAAATTCTTCTGGTTTTCTGCCTGTATTAGACTATTTTGGATTGTTATAATAAGGCTTATATAACCAGTTGTAGGGGGAGCGTCACATACTCATCAAGCTAACGATGTAAATGACTTGGTACGAAGTCATTCTTATGTCAAAACGAGCGAGTAATGGAAAAGTAGGCATGTCAAAGAAATCTATTAAAATATATTTTTTTCTAGGCAGCTTGTTGTCCATGTTTCATTGTCGTTTCATACACAATCCCTAGAATATCAAAGACGGTATTCTTCTTGTATCTATGACATGTCCATTTTGCTTAAGCAATTGATAGAGACGATGTAGAATCGTTATAAGTTCATTTTGGCCGCCTGTCATAGCCCGAAGTAATAACGGAAAGTAATCTTTGATCATGTAAATCGCTTTTTGTATTCGCTTAGCTCTTTCTTTTTCTTTTCGAGTAGAAGCTGTCTTATCTGAAACATGGTAGAAGAACACAGAAGAATCCCGATGAGTTGTCCATATAGATGGCACTCTAGACGTTCTTTCTTGATCGTTTTACATTCATCGATTTCAAAGAAGGACTTCCAGGTTTTAAATAAAATTTCAATTTGCCAACGTAATGAATACAGAGGATGCACGTAATTGGTTGGCACTTCTTTTGATGGTGTGTTCGTGATATATACGTTGATTCCCATGAGCTGTTTACTTTTTTCTTTCATGACAATGCCTTTCTTTTTCTCACGTACAGCTTGGTTTTTTCAGGCGTGTTTCGGTTTGATTATTCGTTAATCGATGGATGATGACACGAGTCGGTAATTTCTGAATTTGGTCAATATAAGCCTCCGAAAATTCTATGGTCTCACCTGGCTCTAGTTCCTTCATGATTTGTGCCATATCAAGCCGTATATATTCGGTCTGTTTCTTCATGGTACCGTTCTTGACATAGTCTGGCTCAGGGTTCTTGATATAAATGCGTGTATTCAACTTTAGCCGTGAGATATAGTAGGCTTCCTTCTTATGAATAGCTTGTAAATCTCGCAAATCAAAATAACCTAAGTCACAGGGGCATAAATCACCTGCCTCCACGCTTTTAAGACAGTCAGTGCCATACTAATAAATCACTAACTAAGCCATTGAAAACACCTTTCCAGTATTCCTTTTCTGGCATTCTCATTTTTACTCCCTCATAGTTTAGTCAAGACTTCTCTATAAACGCTTTGACGATACTATTAAACTACGCTGGCTTTTGAATGTTAGACAAGTGACCTGTTTGATTAAGCAGAGTCAGTTTCGCTTTACGTGCCCACCATTGCGTAACGTTTCTGTTTATAGCAAAAGGGTCGTTTTTGTTACGGTAGAATCAGTAATTTTCTATACAAATTACGCCTAATTGCTGATTATAACTAATAATCCCACTTTTAAAGAATACTTTGCCCCTGGTCGTACCGACGTTGGAGGAGACATGGGCTTTTTGTGTGAGAAAAGATACTTCTTCGAAGAAAAAAATAAAAGAAGAAAACAATTTATCTTTTTTTAGAAGAAAAGTTGTTTTCTTCTTTATGATTTCACCAGTGTAGCGATACGGAATAATGCTTTTTGGCGTGAATATAGGATCTTTCGTTTTATTTAGCAAAACATTAGTATTTACCACCTTTTAAAAAACATCTATTGTAATAAACATTTTTCTTAAAATGTATAGATTTCTAAAAATAGATGTATATAAATCTTAAAAACTGGCAAATCTAATTATGTATTCCCCCATTTGTTGAAAGAGCATCTGCCTAAATCCCGGCAGATGCTCCTTTTTCGACAAGTTTCCTCTATTATATAGTCCTACTCTTTAAATCCCTTTCATGCTCCTTCACCAACTTATAAAAAGTCGTCTTTTTAATCCCTAATTCCTCCATTGCTTTAACGGCTGTCATTTCTCCATTTTTCCACCGGTGATAGACTTGTTTAAACTCTTCTGTAACTGTAGCTTTCGGCCGTCCAAAAGCTACGCCGTTTTGTAACGCCAAATCAATGCCTTCGCGCTGCCGTGTTCGAATGCGTTTCCTTTCTTCTTCTGCCATCCAGGAAAGGATTTGTAACACGAGATCCGCAATTAAGGTTCCTAAACTATCCTTATATTGAGTCGTATCCAACAGGGGCATATCAGTCACGATGATGTCCGCCTGAATATTCTTTATGATGTCATTCCATTCTTCTAAAATCTTTTCCTTATTCCGACCAAAGCGATCTAAGGAATGGATGTACAGCACATCGCCTTTTCTCATAATTCTTTTCAGCAGCTGATACTGGTCCCGGTTGAAATCCTTTCCACTTTGCTTATCGATGAAAATATCTCTTTCATCGATGCCTCTTTCTTTCATGGCCTCAATTTGCCGTCCCTCATTTTGATCCTTGCTGCTCACCCGAATATATCCAAATTTTCGAACGTCCACCTAAATCGACCTCGTCTTCACTTTTTTTCTATTATTATAGCAAAAATAGTTCGTTAAAGTGTATGTGAAATGTGAACGTTCGTAAAGTATTTTTGGACTTTCGCGGAAATATAAAAGAGGAGTTCTAAGTCAGAAAACAGCCTGTTCGTAAATGTGTACTTTTGTGAACAGGTTAACGATGCAACAGTTTGCATTGTATAATTTCATTCAGGCATATTAATTACACTTAACTATCTTTTTTCAACAAAGTGAATAAAAACAACCTAATCAGGTTGTTTTTATTTTTATAAATCAAGTTTATTTAATCCTTTATCCCACTTAAACAAAAACAATTTCAAATGAGGAAGTATTGTTATAAAAAACAAAAATAATAAAGCACCTGCATTAATGACAATATTTATGACTAACCATGTATTTGTCGAGGCAATAGTGTTTGCCAAATTCTGTTTTGATAACAAAACACCTAACGACGAAAGAAGTGACACTATAAACATAATTAAAATAGGTGTATATCTCAATAATGTTTTTGGTAAACTTGATTTGGTTTGTTCGATTACTCTTCGATAGTCTTCTGCTTTTTTATCAAGATAGCTTTGTAAAATATTGAATGTTTTTCCCAAAGTTTCGTTACTTTCTTTTTCACCATTCTTAAAAGTATGGATTTCCACTCTGTTGTTTTTCCTTATTAAAAAAATTTTTTCATTGCTTGCTTCTTTTATAAAGCAGTCTTCGATCACTGTTCCAGGAATAAGATAATCAATACTTTCTGGATAGAAATTTTCAGGTAGATTATCTCTAATATAAAGTTTGTTTGTAAGAACTAATTTTATTAATAAATAGATTCGTTCTCGATCCTTTGCTTCTAAATCTGTTGGGATGTTGATAAAGGAATATTTTTTTTCACTACTTTTCTTTATCGAATCTTTAATCCAATCAAAGAAAAGATGAGATGCATTAAAATCTTGAAACGGCTGCCACCAAAGGCAATAAATATTATCTGGTAAGTTAAGTTCTCCAACAAACGATACATAGACCGAATTAGGTTTTTCTTTTAATTCTTTTTCTGAATCTGTTACAAAATATAATTTAATGCTTTCTGTACCTACATCAATAGGATAGTAAATTTCATTAACATCTTTAAGTAATAGTTCTTTGTTAAATTGTTCTCCCTTTCCCGCACGGTAGAAAATAGTTGAAATCCAATATTTGATCAATTCCTCATTGTTGATATGTACTATTCCTCTTTCTACACTCGTAATCCGCTCTTCGCCTTCGACATTGTAAAAAGTTTTCACATTTTTCATGGTAATCTCAAGAATACCTTTAATTCTAAGACTTTCAAGACTAGTTCCGTCTAGGTCGATTTCTGTTGCTTTATCAAAAGAAAGAGGGGTTATTAAATCCTTGTTTGAAAGCGTGATTTCACTAATCATTTCATCCAAAAAAGAAATTTCATTTTCGTTTAATGTATAATCGTATGTTAACATACAGTTTCTTCCTCTTTTATCGAATTGAATTTGTCTATAAGTTCAATTGAATCTCCTTTTGATTTATTTAAAAGATAACGAATTATGCTTACTACTTTTGGAGCAATTCCTAATGACTCACTTCTGTTAAGTCGTATTTCGATTGTTAGATAGTCAACATAGTAATCAACTATTTCCTCGTATCCGTCAGTAGTATAATCTGAATAATCTTCGCTAAAAATTTTTTCAACTAACTTGTCTTTACAAAGAAAATGACCAATGTTTAATACGATTGTTGCAATTAAGTTTGGCTCTTTTAAGGTAGCAGCACCTTCTTCTTTATAAACATTAATTAGATCATAAATTTTCTTGCGAACACTTTTTATTTTATTTTGACGAAACGAAGCTAGTGAAGCAGGTTGTTTCTTTTTATAAATTTTATCTAATTGCGTTTCAAAATCTAAGTAAAAATCCTCCAATTCAATGACCCAATGCATGTTTGAAATAATTGAATCCAAAACCACAGGTGTCACAAAACGATCTATGTTTATTTTACCTTCTTCAGTTATACGTAAAAGACATTCATGTCCTTCTATTACACAAACAGAAGACAATTCATATATTTTTAGACTACGTTCTTCTTCTACACTCCTAACAATAGGTTGCTGATAATTAATTCCATTTACCCCATATACACCTATTCGAAGGTCGTCAGTAGACCTTAATTTTGGTGAGGACACTTCCCCTTTTAATCTCAGTTGAATCATAATAAGTTGAGCCTCGTCAAAATTAACTTCATCATAATTCATTCCATGCTGAAAACATAATAAATACAAAATAGACAGAATATTTTTTACACTCTTTTGATTACCTGAAGGATTGTGTACTGCTACAATTCCTTGTTTAAAATAATATCGTAGCTCAATATAATTAGAACGAACTTTTATTGTTGGGATAGGATTATGTTCTACTTTTTCAAAATCGAAACGAAATTTCATATCAATATATATGTTGTCATTAAAATCTACATCAACCAAATAAATATCATTTTCTAAACCAGAGGAAAGAGAGTCCCTTTCTCTTATATTTATTTCATCGTCCACGAGATTTTGAATACTTGTTTTTAGTTCTTCTGAGAGATCTTCTAGAATATTGTTGATTTTGAAAAGTTTCACATGAAGTTTGTCGCCTTTTCGTCCAACTTGTTCGAAAGCAATTCGTAACTGTCTATCAATCTCATCCTTATCTCCTTGAAATGCCTGAGAAAGACCTATATAACAATTAGTTTTATTTATTTCTTCATCTGGTAGCGAATATTGTTTGAAAACTTCAATAAAATCTTCTGCATATATTCTTTCGTAAATTTCCTCGGATGTATAACTTTCTCTAAAGAAAAAAGTTGAATAAGACATTAAAGGTCAACCTCCATATAGGATAACGCCGACTTTTCGTTTAATGTTCTTAATTCCTCAGTTTGCTTCTCAAGAGTATCGATCACCTGTTCCAGATAACCATGGGGACGTAGCAATTCTTCATAAGATGCTTCAAAATCCTCTGGATATATAGTCTTTCTCCCAGCAGTATTTGCATTTTCTTTCGACTTTCTTATAAGAATGATGGCTATTTGTTCTAATTGAGAGAGTAAGACTTCCTTTGCTTCTCCAGAAACACGATTATCGTCTATTTTACTCCTTACAAACCTTTGAAGTGTTCCAATTCTAGTGATCCTTTGATTTTCATCTAATTCTTCAATATTGATTTCTTCAGTCATAGTTACATCTTCCCCATTTTTTTAGTTAAATTATAACACCTGAAAATCGCATTTTAATAGTGTTATCTTATTTATGAACAGGGTAATTAGTGAACACTTATAATCATTCTTTAACTTGCGTATTTCACTACGTATGTAAGTAATGTTGGAGATTCGTTTTCACTCACTTAATAAAACAAAAAAAGACAGTGGGGCGGACTGTCTTTTTTTTGTACGTTCTAATAGAACTTCAAGGACGGTAGGGAACTCATGATGTTTAACGAGTTCCCTATATACTATGCTTGTCCAAAGTTTTTGGCATTATAGAGGTTTATCGAAATAAAAAAGGGCATCGTGAGGTAAGTGTAATAGCTTATCTTTTTTATAGCACAGGGTAAATATATGCGAATAAAAGGAGAGGACGAGAAGTATGTTAAAAAGGCGTTAAAACTGTATGTTGAAAGAGGAGGGAAAATAATATGCCACTGAAACTTTATAAACGACGCTATGAGGATATTATCCACTCTGATTTAATAGACAGACAAAAGGACTTGAAGCTGATACAACTAATGATGGATATGGAGAGTACTTTCTTAATACCTATGATAAAAAATGAAGCATGGAATGAAAGAAATAAAGATGTAATTCAATTGTTTCAACAGGTATCAAATAGCAGGAAGTTATGAGGTAGGCTTAATAGTTTCCCTCTTTTTTATAATAACTTTTCAATTTATGAATTCCATTCATAATTAAGTATTTAAGTTTTATCGGAGCTTTCGACCTTCACTCGTGACCCGTAGTCTTTTGGTTTAGGAGAGGCTTTCTTATAGCCGGAGGGCGCCTTGTTTGAGCGAGTAGAGAAAGAAAACAAAGAAAAAAGAAACGAAGAAAACCTAGTTAGTCCCTTCTGTTTTGAGGTGCGAGGCTGGTTCTTTAAAACGTCTCCTTATTTATTGAAAAAGCACACTAAGGACGAAAGATCAAACGGTTTGGCAGGTATAATGGACAGACCAAGCCGAGTTAATTTCATTCCCGTTTTGAGTATGCTCGGCTTGGTAACAAGACTCTACCTGCCAAAATCCTTTAGTCAAGGAGAAAAGGGTGGAGATTTTTTGAGTGTCCTTCTCAAAAAATACTACCCGAACCTTGACTAGAGGATAGTGTATATATAGAAGCTTCTCCGTGACTAGAGCGCGGGGCTCTGGAGACCGCGCCGGATGCGGTAGCAGGAGGCTGATGTCGGAGGAGACACGTGCGGCTGCTGCGTGGAGAACTTCTTCGAGTGAGCGAAGAAAGCTTCAACGAAGAAACCCTCTAAACAAGAAAAAAGAAAACAACTTTTCTTCGTTAGAAGAAAGGTTGTTTTCTTCCTTACTGTTGCTCCCATGCAGGTATGCGGGAGATACTTCTTGAATGGGCGTCAGCATGGCTGCAGGATGAGTAAGCTTGCAAGAATGCTTCCTCGACTAGAGCCGCGGAGCTCCGGAGACCGAGCCGGATGCGGGAGCAGGAGGCCGTTGTCGGAGGAGACACGTGCGGCTTCTGTGCGGGATCTTCTTCGAGCGAGCGGAGAATGCTTCTACGAAGAAACCTTCGAAACAAGAAAAGAGGAAAACAACTTTTCTTTGTTAGAAGAAAGGTTGTTTTCTTCCTTGAAATTGCTCCCATGCAGGTATGCGGGAGATACTTCTTGAATAGGCGTCAGCATGGCTGCATAATGCAGTTTGCTTGCAAGAATGCTTCCTCGACTAGAGCGCAAGGCTCCGGAGATCGCGCCGGATGCGGTAGCAGGAGGCCGATGTCGGAGGAGACACGTGCGGCTGCTGCGTGGAGAACTTCTTCGAGTGAGCGAAAGAAAGCTTCAACGAAGAAACCCTCGAAACAATAAAAGAAGAAAACAACTTTTCTTTGTAAGAAGAAAGGTTGTTTTCTTCCTTGCTGTTGCTTCCATGTAGCGATGCGAAGCGGGACTTCTGTGAGAGATCTTCGGCATGGCTACATGATGAATCTGCTTACAAGAATTGCTTCCTCGACTAGAGCGCGGAGCTCAGGAGACCGTGCCGGATGCGGTAGCAGGAGGCTGGTGTCGGAGGAGAATCGAGTGGCAGCTGCGTGAAGATCTTCTTTGAGTGAGCGGAGAATGCTTCTACGAGGAAACCTTCGAAACAAGAAAAAAAGAAAACAACTTTTCTTTGTTAGAAGAAAGGTTGTTTTCTTTTTTATTACACTTTTTGCCACATTTTATTAGGGATAGTTTACTAATTTCATTACTTATTCGCTATAATGAATGTAAGCAAACTATGGGAGGTAGTAGTAATGGGCTATCAATCCGAGGCACAACTTGAAAAAAACTTACATACACAGCTCGTCAATCAAGGATATGAAGCTGTTAAAATAAAAGATTACGAAGCGTTACTTGCTAATTTTAAGCAACAACTCAATCGTTTTAATAAACATAAATTAGATGGACAACCATTAACCGATACAGAGCTCAAACGCATTCTAACGCTAATTGAAGGCAAAAGTGTCTACGATTCAGCAAAAATTTTACGTGATAAGTTACTGATTGAACGTGAAGATGGTTCTCAGTTGTATGTGGAATTAATGAATACAAAAGATTGGTGTAAGAACTTATTCCAAGTCACAACGCAAACAACTGTCAAAGGAACATACACGAATCGCTATGACGTCACAATCCTGATTAATGGCTTACCACTTATACAAATTGAATTGAAACGACGTGGATTAGACTTCAAAGAAGCGTTCAATCAAATTCAACGTTACCGTCGTCATACGTTTAATGGTCTTTATCGATTCTTACAAATCTTTGTCGTGAGTAACGGAGTAGATACGAAGTACTTCTCTAACTCAGACTATGACATTCAGTTTGGCTTTACGTTCTTTTGGACAGATGAAAACAATGAACTTATTACAAACTTACAAGATTTTGCGAGCACATTCCTAAAACCATGCCACTTAGCAAAAATGATTAGTCGCTATATGGTCATTAATGATACAGACAAAGCCTTGATGGTCATGCGTCCCTACCAAGTGTATGCAGTAGAGGCATTGGTACAACGTGCAACGGAAACAAATAATAACGGCTATATTTGGCATACAACTGGTTCTGGTAAAACCTTAACCTCTTTTAAGGCTGGGCAAATTTTAGCCGATGAGGAAAGCATCAAAAAGGTATTCTTCCTTGTTGATCGCCAAGACCTAGACAGCCAAACGATTGCAGAGTTCAACAAGTTCCAAAAAGGCGCGGTTGACCGTACAGACAAAACCGAAATCCTTATTAAGCAAATACAAGATCCAATGAAGCGATTCATTGTGACAACGATTCAAAAAATGAATAATGCTATTAAGAACCCGAAGTACGCTCAAATCATGGAACCCTACAAACAAGAACATGTTGTGTTCATCATTGATGAATGTCATCGTAGTCAATTTGGTGATATGCGAAAAGAAATCGATCGGCATTTCCAAAACGCACAGTACTTTGGCTTTACAGGAACGCCACGATTTGTTGAGAACAAGAGCCAAGATGGGCGTACAACTGCTGATCTTTTTGAGAAGCGCCTGCATCATTACCTCATTAAAGAAGCAATTCGTGATGATAACGTATTAGGTTTCTCAGTCGAATATATTCGCACATTTAACGCTAATATTGATGAAACAGATGATACAAAGGTACAAGCGATTGATACAGATGAAGTATGGCATGACGAACGACGTTTAAATCTCGTAGCTGATCACATTATTGATAATCATCTACGACGTTCGAAGAGTAAAGGTTATTGTGCCATGTTTGCAGTAGATTCCATTCCTACATTAATTAAGTATTACGATATTTTTAAATCGAAAAATCACGACCTAAAAATTGCTGGTATTTATTCATATGGGCAAAATGAGGACAGTGATGGAAAAGGTGAACATTCCCGTGAAGCGCTAGACCGTATGATTGCAGATTATAATAATATTTACGACACCGATTTCTCGACAGATACGTGGGATCGCTATTTTTCTGATGTATCGAAAAAAGTGAAAAATGCTCAAGTTGATATTTTACTTGTCGTAAAAATGTTCTTAACGGGATTCGATAGTAAGCCACTTAATACACTCTATGTAGATAAGAACATGTTGTATCATGACCTGTTACAAGCATATAGCCGTACAAATCGTGTAGAGAAATCGACTAAGCCGTATGGTAATATCGTGTGTTATCGAAATTTAAAAGATAATACGGATGATGCAATTAAATTATTCTCTAACACAGACAATGTTGATACCGTTCTAATGGGTAGCTACGATGAATATTTAAAAGCATTCAAAGAAGCTGTAAGAAATTTACGAGACATTACAGTCATTCCAGAAGAAGTAGACGAGCTAGAGAGAGAAGAAGAGAAACGTCAATTTATTATTGCGTTCAAAAACGTGACGAAAATGCTTCAACGTTTACAGTCATTTTCTGATTTTGAGTTTGATGAAAAAGAACTAACGATTTCACAGCAATCATATGAAGATTTCAAGAGTAAATACTTTAAGGTATACGAAGATTTTAAACGTAGCGAAGTGCCAAAAGAATCGATTTTACATGACATCGATTTTGAGTTAGAGCTAATGCATACAGACAGGATTAATGTCAGTTACATTCTAAATCTGATTGCGAATCTTAACACAGAAAATGAAAAAGAGCGTGACAAAGAGATTCGTCTCATCAAACAAGAATTAGACCATGCATCTGATCCGAAGTTACGTCTCAAGATTGAATTGATTAAAGGTTTCTTAGATAAGGTTGCACTAACATTAGCGCCTGATCAATCCGTTATAGATGCATACAATCGTTATGAGGAAGAAATGAGTGAGCAAGAGCTCTTAACATTTGCGAAAGAAGTAGATATTGAAGACAGTGTGTTACGTGAACAAGTATCAATGTATGAGTATTCCAGTTTAATCGAAAAAAATGCAATCATGGATTCTTTGTCGGGATCGTTCTTGAAAAAGAACAAAGCAATCAAAGCTATTACATCATTTATCCGTGACTTTACTGAAAAGTATGGTGCATAGACTATATTTCAATTGATTAAAGAGCGCTAATTAGGCGCTCTTTTTCTTATGATATTTTAAAAAATATCATAAGAAATATATTTTATTATTGATATTTTTTAAAATATCATTTATATTCGATTTATCAGTCGTGATATTTTAAAAAATATCAAGGAGGTGTATGATGAAACTTTATCAAATTGCTGAATTTACACAAGGTGCATTTACAAACCGTTTAGAAACTTTAACTTCTGATGTTGAAACATCAAAAGTTAAAACTCTTTCATTAAAGGAATTTAACGAAACACTTGGTTTAGCTTATCGAATTTCAAATGAAAAAAATGCAGAAATCACTGTGCCGAAAGAAAAATTGGTACCACAGTTACTAACTGATACAAACAGTCTTGTGCTACATACGCATACTCAAAAGGTTGCTTTGTTACCTGAGAAATATCGTGGGTTATTGTTAACAAATAACTTTATCAAAATTCAATTAACAAGCGATGTAGATAAAGCCTTTTTTGAATGGTATTTTAATGAACATCCTTCCATTCAAAAACAATTGGCGGTATTAAGTGAAGGGACAGTCATTTCATTATTGAAACTATCCCATTTAAAAGATTTAGAAATTGACTTACCACCTATCCAAAAGCAAATCATTATTGGGAAAATCGCGCAGCTTAAAAAGAGAAAAGAATCACTGGTGGCTGAAAAAATTGAATTACAGCAGCTGTATATTCAACAAAAGCTAATTCAAAGTATTAACCATAACTAATCTACCTGAGGAGGAAATAACAATGACGACAAGTGAAAAACAACGTCAACAACAAGCTGAACTACATAAAAAATTATGGGCAATGGCAAATGACCTACGAGGTCAAATGGATGCCAGCGAATTTAAAGATTATATTTTAGGGTTAATCTTCTACCGTTACCTTTCTGAAAAAGTAGAAGCTCGCGCAAATGTATTATTGAAAGAAGATAATATTTCATTTGCAGATGCATGGAAAAATGAAGAATATCGTGAGGACTTAGCAGAGTATTTAATCGATGAATTAGGTTATGTTGTAGAGCCACAATTCTTATTCTCTCATTTCCTTGAAGAAATTGAAAAAGGAGCTAATGGTAACTTTGACATCGAAATGCTTCAAAATGGTATCAAAGCTATTGAATCCTCTACATTAGGAACAGACAGCCAAGACGATTTCCAAAATCTATTTGATGATATGGATCTCACTTCATCACGTTTAGGACGTACAGTAAAAGACCGTACGAGCTTAATTAGTAAAGTAATTGTTAACATTGCAGACATTCCATTCGAGCAAGATAACGCAGAAATTGACGTTTTAGGCGATGCTTATGAATATATGATTTCTCAATTCGCAGCAAACGCTGGGAAGAAAGCAGGTGAATTCTATACACCACAGCAAGTATCGAAAATCTTAGCGAAAATCGTCACTGCTGGGAAAAGTGAAATTCGTGATGTATATGACGGCACTTGTGGTTCAGGTTCATTGCTATTACGTGTAGGGAAAGAAGCGAAAGTTCACAAATATTTCGGGCAAGAAAAAGTATCCACAACATATAACTTAGCTCGCATGAACATGTTGCTGCATGACATTCCATATCAACGCTTTGATATTCGTAATGCAGATACATTAGAAGAGCCGCAACATATCGACCAACGTTTTGAAGCGATTGTTGCAAATCCTCCATATTCAGCAAAGTGGAGTGCTGATGATAAGTTCAAGGAAGATGAACGCTTTAGTGCCTATGCAAAGCTTGCGCCAAAATCAAAAGCAGATTTTGCCTTCATTCAGCACTTTATTCATCAATTAGATGATAATGGGACAATGGCTGTCGTATTACCACACGGTGTTCTATTCCGTGGTGCAGCAGAAGCAGCAATCCGTAAATACCTAATCGAAGAAAAAAATTACTTAGATGCAGTAATCGGATTACCGGCAAACATTTTCTACGGCACAAGCATTCCAACATGTATTTTAGTATTGAAAAAATGTCGTAAAGACGATGATAATGTGCTATTCATCGATGCATCCAATGAATTTGAAAAAGGCAAAAACCAAAATCTTTTATCTGATGAACACGTTGAAAAAATCATTGCGACATTCCTAAGTCGTGAAGCAATCGATAAGTATTCATACGCAGCAACATTAGAGGAAATTAAAGAGAATGACTATAACCTAAACATTCCACGTTATGTAGATACGTTTGAAGAAGAAGAACTTATTGATTTAGATGCTGTGGCAAAACGTCTGAAAGAGATTGATGAAGAAATTTCGGAAGTGGATAAAGAATTAGAGAAGTACTTTAAAGAGTTAGGGGTGTAAAAGATGCCAGTTCCTAAATTAAGGTTTCTAGAATTTAATCAAGAAATACCTCAATATAAAATCAATGAAATTTTTGATGTTAAAACAGGGTTAACTCCTTTAAGAAGTAAATCTGAATATTTCTCTCCAAAACATGTAGATTGGATAAAAACATTGGATTTAAACGATTCTTTTATATATAAAACAGAAGAATCTATTAGCGAAATTGCATTACAACAAACATCATTATCAATTATTCCATCGAATACAGTTTTAATTGCTATGTATGGAGGGTTTAATCAAATTGGAAGAACAGGATTAACTACGAAGCCATCAACTACTAACCAAGCTATATCAGCTCTTATTCCAAAAGATGCAGAACAAATAATACCGCAATATATACAGATATATTTAAATGCACATAAAAATTCGTGGAAAAGCATTGCAGCTAGTAGTAGAAAAGATCCTAACATTACAAAAAAAGATATTGAAAAATTCAATATCCCTTTACCCTCATTACTAGAACAACAAAAGTTAGCCAATTTCCTTGGATTATTAGAAAACAAAATTCATCTTCAAAAAAGAAAAATCGACTTGCTGAAAGAACAGAAAAAAGGCTATATGCAGAAGATTTTTAGTCAGGAACTGCGGTTTAAAAAGAAGTACAAGGACGATTATCCTGCATGGGAAAAAATAAAACTTGGAAAGTTAACTAAAAAGACTGGTAAAAAAAATTCAGAAGGTATGAAATATCCCGTTGCAGCTATCAGTAACAAAAAAGGATTTACTTTAGAAGGGGAAAGAAATTATTCAAATGCAGATGTGGATATAAAAGCATACAAACTAGTCCATAAAAATGAATTTGCCTATAATCCTGCTCGTATAAACGTTGGATCTTTTGGATTTCAAAATGTAACCGACATAGCAATAGTCAGTTCTCTATATGTAATTTTTGAAACATTACCTACATTATCAAATGCATATTTAAAAGCTTATATGCACTCTGGTTATTTTAATCGAGATGTTATTAAAAATACGGAAGGTAGTGTTCGTGAATATTTATTCTACGAGAATTTTTCAAACATTAAAATTCCCTTACCTTGTATAGAAGAACAAGAAAAAATAGCTGAATTTTTTTTGAAATTAGATTCCAAAATTCAATTAGAAGAACAAAAATCCGAATCACTTCATGATCAAAAACAAGCCTTCATGCAACAAATGTTTATCTAATCAAAACAGCACCTTCCACACATCATGGAACGGTGCTGTTATCTCTATTTTTCAAAAAAACGCATCTATTTATGGTAGGGTTCACCGCGATTAATTCTAAAAATGTCTCGTTTTACTTAAAATACGTGAAACCTCAACAAATGACCGAAATATAAAAAGCTGTCTTTTTTAGTTCTCACAAGAAATTCACAGTGTTATCGCCCTGAAGTATTTACTTCTTTTCCTGAAAATACTTCTCCAAAGCTTCTTTAATCAAAATATAAATCTTCTTCTCCTGAACAAGCGCCTGCATTTTTAGTTCGTTGTGTAGGTTTTCGCGTAGACCAGAGGATACGCATTTTCTTCTTTTATTGTTTCGTTGTTTTCTTCGTTTAAAGAAATATTTATTTCCTCTTTAGTTATTTCCATATTACCGTTTATATCTAGATCGATATCGTTATTACAAAAATTCCTCTATGCGCTTACAAAATTGAGAAATATCTATTATTTTTTTGAATGGTTAGACATTGATAAAGAAGAGCAATAGAATAATAATTACGTAATATTTTACGTGAAATTATGATGGATATGTTACTGTACATTTTACATGCGAATGTGTATAATTTTGTTAAAATAAACGTATAATGAAGGGAGATGGAAGGAATGGCGGTGGATGTAATGGATAAACCACGTTTTAGTGTGGATCAAGTGGTTCCAGCATCAATAGCATCTAGACGTTTTGGGGAAGTTCGTAAAAACGCAAAAACACTCCCTCAATTTATTTCTGAAAACAACCGAATTGACTCTGTTATACTTGATTATCAACAATATGAAGAAATGTTTAGGGAACTAGAAATGCTTCGTGAGCTGACTTGGGAAATTAGTCTTACGCAACGATTAAAACAAGCCGATGCTAATCCGAATGTTAGATATAGCCTCCAAGAAGTTATGGGTGAGGATGAATATGAGAAATTTCGTAAAATCGATCCCAATTCTATCCCTGATGAAGATTTATTTGAATAATTAATGGAGATGAAATTTGAAGTAGTATTTCTGGAGGAAGCGAGTAAAGAATATCGGAAGCTAGATGGCTCGGTTAAGAAGTTGGTAAACGTTGCAATTGCCAAGATGCAGGAACGTGCCGATGAGCTTGGTGAAGATTTAACAAATAAACACGGTGTTAATTTAATCGGATGTAGAAAGATTAAATTTCGTAATGCTGGCATTCGTATTGTATATCGAATTGTGGGTGATAAGGCTGAAATTGCGGAAATCATTACAGTTGGAAAGCGTGAAGATAATGAAGTGTATAAAATTGCAGCCAAGCGTTTAGAAAGTTTGAAGAGCCAATGAATAGAAAAAAGGGAAAAAGAAGTATTAAAAAATATAAATAGCTGCCGGATTGGCAGCTATTTATATTTTTTATTTCTCCCCCAAATACTTCTCCAAAGCTTCTTCAATCAAAATATAAATCTTCTTGTCTTGAACAAGTGCTTGCATCTTCAGTTCTTTGTGCAGGTCTGTGCGTAAATCGAAGGAGACGCGTTTTCTTTCTATATTGTTTTCTTCTTTTATTGTTTTCTTTATTTCTTCTTTAGTTGATTCGTTGTTTTCTTTGTTTAAAGAAATATTTATTTCTTGTTTAGTTGTTTCTTCTTCTCCGATGACTTCAGCTAGGGCTTGGGTTGGTGTGATAACCTTTCTTTGACGTTTCATGTTTTTGATATCATTAACCTTTGACACGTTCAATCAACTCCTTGTAGAAATTTCTGTACTGATCTAGAGCTTGTCTGATTTCGGGGTTTTCGTTAAATCCGTATAGAGCAAGTCTGCCGGTCGGTGCTTTGCGGGTAATGATTGTTTGAAAGACTTCTTTAGGGTAGTCTTCTTCAATCATTTCGTTAAACGCTTTTGCATCGCTGCGGCGCACGTCGTTCATTGTTCGTAAGATACCGAGCACTTGTGTGTCTTTGTTACCGAAAGTGCGGGCTCCTTCTATAGAATCCATAAAGTTCGGAATCGCTGAGTAGCACCAGTTTGAGCATTCAAACATCACAACTACATATTCGCTCGCACATAGGGCATTGGTTGTTTGCTCACTTAGTGATGGTGGAGTATCGATTAGTATAAAATCGTATTTATCTTTTACGGGCTCAAGTATTTGATCCAGGATTAAGCTTGGATTACCTTGAAACGGTAGGTTTTCTCCTTGATATGTTTTTCCGGTGTAAATCCAGCGTGGGAACGTGGCTAAAAAGTTATTTGCAGGTAGAAGGTCCAAATTGTCGTTAATTGAAACGATATATTCCTCCACATTATCTTGCTGCATGGCTTCTAGCACCGATCTTCCCATAAACTCATTAGACGGTGTTTCAGATAGCAACTCAGTTAAGTTACCTTGAGAGTCCATGTCTATAGCTAATACGCGGTATCCGTCTTCTTTTAATAGGTAAGATAGAATCCCTGTGGTTGTGGATTTGTAGGGTGGGAACCCAACGCCTTGCCGTATTGCTACGGTAGGTTTTTGTGAACCCCCCACCGAACCGGACGTACACCTTTCAATGTATCCGGCTCTCCAGCTGTCCCTAAGCTATTTATCCATTAAAGGGTTTGTTGTTTTCCCCGTTGTGGATTTTGGTATGGCAATCTTTGCAGACAATAAGAGTTTTGCGATTCATGCTACTCATGGTTAGAACCCATTTAGGAATGGATTTTCCTCTTTTAGCATATTTGTTCTTAATGTCCTTTAGTTTGCGAACGTGATGGACTTCGAATTTTTTAATGTCATTATCCTTGAAACCACATAGCTCACATTCCCCTTTATTGAGTCTGTCGATGAGTTGATGACGAGAAGGGATTATGAGTTTGGGGTTATCTACTTCGTGAGTTAAAGGTGTGTCAGCCTTTTTCAGAGACTCATTAAAGTAGGTAAGAGTTTTGATTTCTCCATTTTTGTTTGTATATGTGGCCCCAATGACTTTTCGAGTTCCGAATCCGTCTTTTCGTTTTACATCTATACCGTATTTTTTAATTACCTTCGCCACAGTGCTTTTGTCCTTGCGAGCTAAAGTCTTTGCGAGACTATAGTAGTGATAAAATTTGAATTTACCTATTTTTGTGCTGACGTCTGTGGCTAACGAGTAATAATTATATAACCCTCGAATTTCTGCATTATACTGATTGATAATGTCTAGAACAGGTAGGTTGATTCTTGCATTGTGATGTACTGACTTACCATTTCTGACGAAAGGTTTGAGTTTGTTGTTTATGACATCTCCAGGAACGAGGAGTTGGATAGTACCATTTACGCTCCTTTTCTTGATTCCCATCGAGTTTTTTGTTTGGATTGAGTTATCGTTTGACTTTGCAATTTCGTATCCTAAGAAGCGGACTCTGGAATCACCAAGGTTGGTTATCAGAGTTTTTTCTAGGTTAAGCTCTAGTTTTAGGTGTTCCGCAAGGAATACCTTGATTTTCTCTCGAATTTCAGTTGCTAGAGACTTAGAACCAATGATGCAGACTACAAAGTCATCAGCGTATCTAACATATTTGACCCGGATATAGTCAGGGTCCATAGGGTCTAAAACAGGTATGCTCTTCATAAGGTTTAGGTTTTCATTGGCTTTGGCAATATCCCCTTTGGCTTTTGCTCTAGAGCGTCTGCCGTATAACTTCATGTACTCTTTACTCTTCTTCCTCTGAGAGGAAGTGGAATATTTATTGACTATTTCGTCCATGAATTTATCGAGTTCATGAAGATAGATATTTGCCAGTATAGGGCTGATAATACCGCCTTGTGGAGTGCCAGAGAGAGACTGCTTTACCTGTTTAAACTCAAAATATCCTGCTTTTAGAAAACGCTTGATTAGCTCAATAAACCTTCCGTCATTGATTTTCTTGGTCAGCAGATTCAACAAAATATCATGGTCTATGTTGTCGAAGAACCCCTTTATATCCCCTTCGATTACCCAATTAGTTCCTCTGCAGGTACTTTTAATCTGGTGTAGGGCTGTGTGACAGCTTTTTCCAGGTCTGAATCCATGAGAAGAAATGAAGAACATGGGTTCATAAATTGCTTGTAGGATAAGCCGGACAACTTCCTGTACCAGTTTGTCCTGAAAGGCTGGGATTCCTAGTGGTCTTAATTTTCCATTCTTTTTTGGAATGTATTTTCTAAGCACTGGTTTAGGGTGATACGTTTCATTCTTCATTTTTTCGATGATATTGTGAATCAATTCAGTGTTGAATCCATCAATAGTGCGTTCATCTATACCTGCTGTCATATTACCTTCTCTGCTGTGAATGTTGTTGTACGCAAGTAGATATAGGTCATAATTAAACAAATTACGGTATAGTCTTTGAAAGACGTAGTTCTCATCCTTTTTTGCCTTTTCGCTTAGTAACGATAAAATTACTTCGGCTTTTTGCATTTCGCATACCTCCAAAACTTTATCATTTGGACAACCTGCCTTCCTTCGCCATGTAGACGGCTTTCCCGTCCTCGGACTACTACGAAGGCTCCGTAGCCATGTCAGATATTCAGAGGCCTATAGCCTTATAGCACTGTAAGGTGCGTTCTGATTTAGGCTATCTCCGTTTAGAACGTTAAGTATAATATTGGGTTGACTTAGGTTCCCGTTCGTTTCTTTGACGTACTTCCTGTACGCAGGGGGAATGATAGAGAGTAGCTTCGGTCAGCGGCAATAACCAAAGTAATCTTCCCCGTATACGTTCCATATAGCTTTCGTATACCTCGGTCGGTTAGAGCTAAGAAACTGGGTTTAAAGCAGTGTAGCTTTGACCATATCAACCATTGGTTTGCATGACAGCCTGATAGCTATCTTCTCAAACTTCACGCTTTTAAGACGATATGCTATGTTCCCCTATGGCATTTCTACCTCAGGTAAATCGTCCAACCAAAAGGATATCTCTCTAATCCTATGCCCTCTATAGGGCGATACTTAACGTCCCTTACGGACGCACTCCACAACCACCTTTTTGAATCCCCATTGTAATAGTGATTGCTGACAAGATTCGCACCTTCCTTTCTTCTAAACTTTATTTCTTCTTTTATTTTTTTCTTCTTTTCTATATTAGTTGAAAACATCCTGCTTGTTAAGGGATTTGTTTTTGTTCTGGCTTGATATGTACGTTTGAAACGTTGGTATAGGTGATGTGGATTTGAGAGGGGGATGGTACTGTTGTTTAAAAGTATCAGTCGTGTTATTTCGTTAAAAGGTCAAATTGCGGAGGTTCTCCCCAAAAGATAATTGGATATTTATGTGGAATATAAAGGGGGTTATAAAGAAATGTAAGCTAACGAGAGCATTATCTATGGAGGATTAATATTCTTTCTGTTGAACTATTGCACTAATGCATTAGAATAATTGAAAAGATAAACCTTGAAATGTTCTTAGATTCATAATTACGACCTACTAGTCTATCAGACTTTGCAAAAGGACTTTAATCTATCTTGTAATGACTAGGAAAGTTTATGTATTAACAATATTTAATTATAGGAGAAGAATTTGAATATGGAGGAAAGCAAACAGCAAATACTTAAGTACTATGAACTGTTAGAAAATATAAAGGAATTTATAAAACCTAAAAAAGAGAAAACTGTATTTTCTATTGGGGGAAGAGGTCATTATGAGAATCCCATTAGTGATGTCTTAGCTTTTTTCCTGGACCCAAATGAAGAACATAAATTTGATACACTTGTTCTATCATCTTTTCTAAAAGCATTAAAGAAGGACTTAGGGAATATTGAGAAAAACTCAATCGAATTGATAGAGCGTGAGGTTGTTACTCGTTCTGGAAACCGGATAGATCTTGTTATAGTTAGCGAAAACTGGGTGATGATTATTGAAAATAAAATATATCACACATTGCTCAATCCTCTAGACGATTATGAATCCTATGTAGCTTACAAGTATCCAGATAAGAAACGTATTTTAGCTATATTATCAGTCAGTGAATTATCTAATACCCCTTTGAAATGGGATAATATATTGTACCAAGACTTAATTTCAGAAATTAAAAAACAAGCTGGACCGTATCTGTTTAACTCTAATAATGCTAAATGGTCTTTTTTCTTGAAAGATTTTATCCTAAATTTAGAAGAAGTGATAGGAGAAAATAAAGTGGACAAGGAAATGATGGATTTTGTTCAAAAAAATTATAGTAAAATTATCGAACTTCTTGAAGTAAAAGATAATTATATAGCGTCATTAAAGAAAGTGTTCATCCCTCTTGTTAATGAAGCCTCAGCTAATGGAGTACTTGACAAGGTTCATAATTGGTCAAAGAGAGTAGCTATTCGTTTTTATCAACCCGATACATGGGGAGAGCAAACGAATCTTGTTTTGGTCGTACAACCTGAAGGAGATTTCAAAATTTATTATTATGTCTATGGTATTGGAGAAATCCAGCGAGAAATTGAGAGCAATAAATTGTTGATTAATGGGTATCAACATTGGAGAGAAAATAAAGGAACAATATTATGTTATAAGTCAGAAAAGAGTTTTAATCTCGATGATGCAAAAGAAGCATTTGCTTTGGCTGCACAACACCTTAACCAATATTTTTCTTCTAAAGATTAACCTTATTAAAACCAATTTTATACCTGACTGCAGATGTTCTCAAAATCGTCACAAAATCGAAGAAATAAATGAAATACTACAAAATGCCGTTTTGTCGTTCAAAAACCTGAATTTCACTGTAGAAATTCGGGTTTTTAGCGTGGAAAGTGCTGTTTTTAACGTGAAATCTCGCTTGAAAGTGGAATTTTCGCTTTTTGATTTCCTTTTGCGTAAAACATATGATGAAGTTAGAGAAGGAATCAATCCCCCAACGTTAACGTTTCCCCTCCCCCATTTCCCCATATACCTTCTATTTAGCATTACAAACCCATATCACGCCAAAAAGTGGGAGAATCCTTTCTTTTTGGCCTTTTTCTGTTGTTTTTTCGATGTTTACATACTGAAAAGCAAGTAGTGTATTTTGTGAAAATCGTCTATTTTTTTCGTAAGGAGATCGTTTTTCAGCTTGAAAACTTAATACGGAAAGGATGAGTTTAATGGATTGGAAGAAGGTCGAAATGTTCTTATCTTCAGGTCAGGCATTTATTCCGGTATATGCTGAAAATAAGGGAGATTCTGTGTTGATGTATTGGAAAGATGGATCAACGGAGATGTTAGATATACAGTCTGAGTCATTTTTAGCTAAGCTGCTTTATTATTTCGGTACGAGCGTTTCAGCGAATCGAAATCGATATGGAAAATTGGTTGGGAAAAGGAATCTAGTACCCATCGTATTATCGTATGGCATGACGTTAGTTCCCTACACGGTACGAGAGCCGATTGGCAGGCAGACACGAACCGGTTGGTTTCTGGCCAAGGAGATCTCTCATTTTCATAAGAAATCGCAGCATCACACAGTCGTTCAACTCTCGCAGCATGAGGTGAGTGTGATGCATTCGGAGAAGTTTTGTTTTGAACAGCTAAAGAATGCTAGATGTATCGAGCTTTGTTATGGAGAAATTCACGAACCGTATAGAAAGAATTCAATTTTCTCGGCAGGATAATTCCTGCTTTTTTGATGTAATAAGCTCTAATCGATTTTGTTACAAGGATACTGGCTATTAAATTCTACAAAACCCCCATTTTCCATGGTATTTCACGCCAAAACCATTTTGGAAGAGATTGGATGACCTATATATAGTAGAGGTATCCCAAGGGGAAGGAGGAGATATTATGGCTTCAGAATTTCATGTGAAAAAGACCTTATCGCTAGCGTTTCAGGACGGTATCAATGCGGATGGGGATCCAATTATTAAGCGTTATTCTTATTCGAACATCAAGAAGACGGCAACACCTGATGACTTATTAGCTACTGCACAAGCGATTGCTAGTTTGTGTAAAGGTACGCAGCGTGGCTTCACGACGATTGATAACAATGACTTAATTTTGTAAGAGAAGTGGAAATAAAACGAGAAAGGAGGTAATGCTACATGGCGAAAACATTAGAGTTAACCTTTAATGGCGAGGATGGCGGAAGTGTTAAGATTTCGGTGAGAAATCCAAAAGACTCTCTGACTCCAACCGAAATTAAAACGGCAATGGAGAAAATGGTGCAGGCGAATATTTTTACATCGTCTGAGGGGGATATCGTAGGCGTGAAAAGCGCTAGAATGATTGATCGTACGACTGCAGATATTGAACTGGTGTAATCGAGGACGGAAGGTGCTGTAGCCTTCCGTTTTAGTCTATTTAGAGAAGGGAGTGGTATTTATGGATTGGGCGGCTATGATCAGTGAAGTTGGCTTTCCGATTTTGGTGACATTTTATCTATTAAACCGGATGGAAACAAAGATCGATCAACTCTCACAATCCATTAATGACCTGACCGTATCATTAAAACAATAAGATCTGTTAGGTTGATAAGGAAAGGGTGAAAAAGATGCTGATTGCAATGGATGCGGGGCATGGTGGGAAGGATCCGGGTGCTACCGCAAATGGATTAATGGAGAAGGACATTACATTGTACCTGGCGCTTAAAGCAGGTGCTTATTTAAGAACGCATTACGAGTGCGATGTGATGTATACAAGGAATAAGGACGTATATCTAGGGCTCTCAGAACGTGCAAATATCGCGAATAGAGCGAAAGCCGACTTGTTTTGTTCGTTTCATATTAACAGCTTTAATTCAACGTCCAAAGGCTTTGAAACGTATTGCTATCCAGGAACAAGAGGCAAGACGGTGGAGTTACAGAAGGCCATTCATGAGGAAGTGATGAAGGTGTTAAAATCATACGATATTACGGATCGCGGTATGAAGCAAAAAGATCTTGCGGTTGTCCGTCAGACAAGCATGCCAGCTGTGTTAACGGAAACGCTGTTTATTTCGAATCCGAATGAAGCCAAGCTTTTAAAAT
>Ga0180217_1001303_pt1 | contig 28390 bp, 14 predicted proteins | sample eDN3rd37CBELigOP_FD_128521 | JGI IMG/M metagenome (GOLD analysis project Ga0180217, IMG submission 128521) | Enriched Organic Plus compost microbial communities from Emeryville, California, USA - eDNA 3rd pass 37_C BE-Lig OP (version 2) (version 2) ... | reverse complement strand
TTCCCCCCCCCCCCCCCCCCCCTCATTCCGTAAATTGGATTGACCCCCCATTGTTTTGGGATTTGGGTAAGTTTTTGGAGTTTTTCACATTCTTCTATCCAAGGAATGTTTCCTCACTTTTCCTGCCTGGGTTTAGGGGATGCATACTCTACATGCTTTGGTAGTGGTGTTGTAGAGGAGTGATCGCTCCGCTCCTGTCGCACTGCTGTTTGTCCGCGCAAGCAGTGGTCGCCAGACGATGCCTCGATGTAGTTTTACGGTGCATGTACCCAATAAACTCTCGGAGACTGGCTCGATTAGTTCTGGGAGGGTGTAAGAGTACCGATTCTAGGTGTGTATTGAGGTTGCTTCTTGGTGCCAAAAAGGAGCAATCTCCATACCTCTTAGTCTGGGTATTCCGGCCGCATTACCCCTCGTACTGTTTGTGGCTCGGTAGCCTTTTAGCCGGATGCGGTTATATCAAATTAAGTTGACTTCCGGAAATCGACAGCGACTCCATCCCGAACGTATCCCATTTGAAAATCAAACAGTTCTAGCATACTGCCATGGGTTAAGATACTGATGGCGTTGCTCGCAGCAGTGACCAACTTGGTATCCAGCTCATGATCATCCTCTACCTCCGTACGCGTGCTGAATCGCCGAGTTAGGATCTCGAGTTGAATTGGACGAGCTGAGATCCTCGATCAGCGCAAGGTAGTCGTGAGGGTCGTACTTGCCTTCGGCTAAGTCGCCAGGCTCAATTTGTACTCGGCTTTCTGAGTTGACATGGAAGCAGAGAAGTACACGGAGTGGGGCGAGGTTCTCACCACAAAATGTGATTTATTCTAACCACATCCGGCTAAAAGGCGACCAAACAACAGGAGGGCGAGACTTGAATATCCAGACTGTTCGCTCGACAAAGCGTCTGAGGAGAACAAATAACCGCGTGTATTTCAACATCCACGAAGAGCGAATCCATGGTAGTTTTGTGTTAGCTCACAAGGGCGAGGCTCATGTAACACGGTGTCCCCTTTGAACCGGGATAAATATCCAAATTCCTTCCGATGGATTTTGAAAGGTTGGGCCTCGGGTTGTTCACACACGCTCTCTTGCTGTTTGAACAACTGTTCCCTCGTCCTCGCCGAGTGTCTGTAGTAGAATCACGCTATGCACCTCCGCAGTGCTCATCTCGTATCCTTGCATGCCATCCTATGTGGCTCTAGGTCGTATTGAGACATGTCAACGGAGGAGGACAGGGCTAAGGTCGAGCCCTCCGTGACCATGGTCGCAGAGTCGACAACACCGCTACTCGTAGTGCCACAAAGTCCAGCAGACAGCGCAGGCAGTGGTTCGAATTCAATTGACCTGAGCGTGATGCACATGCAAATTGAACAAATTCGGGCGCAACTCATCAGTCTCATTCTGCGACCAGCACCGGACCGATCCCAAGTGGAGAATCTCAGTGCGCAGCTCGCGAGCCTCCTCAGAGCTTTTGCTCAAGAACGCGTAAAGCAACAAGGTCAGGCTATAGCAACGTACGGCTCGGTCGCCCCTCACTCTCCCCTTTCTCCCCCACCCGCGTATGAAATGGTTGCCGCTGCCGCTGCCACTGGCGCCGACGCCGACGCCGACGCCGACGGCGCCGCGCCTGCAGCTTATTCCTTACAGCCCATCACTAACACAATTCCAAGGCCGAGCCAAATCACTTGTCGCATGACTTCAGCGCCTGCGGTGTTTCGGGAGATTTATTCTGTCATGTTCGCCAAGACCAATGCGGATCTTCACGCGGGTTTTCGCAAGCTATCTGAGTGTTCCAACGAAGTACCAGAGATTGGGCTCTTCAAAGCATTGTGCTATTTAGAAGGCTTTGGCACGACGAAGCAAGTCGAAGCTGCTCGTGAGACACTGCAGGAGCACAAGGCGGCACCACGTACGAAGGCATTGCTGGCAAAGTCCTACTACGACGAGGAAAATTATGAAACAGCTGATGCTCTACTGAACGAAGCACTCGAAGCCAACGACCCCTATGCGCTCCTGATTTACGCTCGGCGCTTGTTGCGAGGCATTCGAACCCTCCCAAGACCCCCAGACGCGCATGATGCGTTGACGAAGCTTGCTCAGGCGGACCCGTCGGGTCCGGATTTTGCAATTGTACAAGCACTCGCAGAGGTGGAACTGATGAGACTCGACGTAATGATGAACAAGCCAGCGTCCGATTTAGAGCAACGGCTTAGTCGTATTCAGGTGTCGTGAATTTGGCCTGCGTGTTATGAGGCGGGCGTAGTCGTCGTGGAGACTCTAGGACATCACCCGGGATCAAGCATGATGAAACAATTAAACGAAGCGGAGTCAATGACTCCGTGAACAGTCAGCAGCTGCTTAGACATATTAACACAGTGCGTAGACAACCACAAACATCCGCGGATTTATCCTCTGGCGGAAGTCGAGGTGGTGATACCAAGTCGGGCCTGAGTGATGAGCTCATACTTTAGGGCGTGTGTCTTGCTCTCATTCACTATGGCTTCGGCTTCCTGATCCGAAAGCACACGAGAGGTCTTGTCCCGTATCTCGGATTCGCTATACCCGATCTGACGAAGGACTGCCTCAAATGTAGGGTAGTCGGTGTAGCCCGACTCCTCCCCAGAGTAGAACTCCGCGCGGTTGTAAACATTCAACGGCTGGCGGTACCGAATGCGTTGGATGAGATCAGGGTTTGCAATGAACCAACGGCCGAAACCAATCAAGTCGTACTTGTTGTGTTGAAATGCACTCGTACCGCTCATTGGAGTGTAACCTCCAGCACCCAGCATCACACCGCCATACAGAGGTCGGAACTTGTCCGAGTTGAAGGATGGCAAGTTGTGTGCCGGATCGTCCGAGACGTGTCCTTGGAAGAACGGATTCCAGCGCGGCTCACACAGCGAGAGGTAGGCGACTTCACGCTTGGCGAGTTCCTTGATGACATAACCATAGACCGTATCGGGATTGGAATCCGATACCTGATAAAACGCACCACGCTCGTTGTCGTGGGGACCCAGACGGCAACTCACACGGTCGGCACCAATTGCCGCGATCAGCGCGTCCACGACCTCGAGGAGGAACCTCGCGCGGTTTTCAATCGACCCGCCGTACTGATCGGTGCGCTTGTTGATTCCGTCATTTAAGAACTGGTCGAATAGATATCCAGAGGCTGCATGCACTTCGACACCATCAAAGCCAGCCTCGATCGCATTGCGTGCGGCCTTGACATAATCATCAACGAGACGGGGAAGCTCCTTCGTCTCCAGAGCGCGCGGTGTGCTGCTTTCAACGTACTCTCCTTCATAAGTCAATGTAGGCACCGTGAGCGGGATCTCAGAAGAGGAGACACTCGGGGGCGTTGGCTGGCGCTGCGACTTTACCAGCGGATGGTTCGCAAAGGAAGCGTGTGCGATGCGTCCTACGTGCCATAGTTGGCAGAAGATGTAGGCTCCCCTTGTATGCACTGCCTGCGTAACGCGCTTCCAGGCCTCAATTTGCTCCGAGGTAAAGATACCAGGCGAGCGAGGCGCCGCGATTGTCTCGGGTGAGATGAACGTGGCCTCGGTAATGAGCAGACCACCTTTGGTGGCGCGCTGGGTATAGTATTCCACGTGGAGATTATTTGGTGCGAGCGTGTCGGGTGTCGCACGCGCGCGTGTCAGAGGAACCAAGGCAATGCGGTGCTGCAGGTGCATCCTCCCAACCTTCAGTGGGATCAGTAGTGGATGCGCTGGCGTGGCTTCAGGAGAAGTATCAAGCGCTGCAGCTGCGCCAGGTGCCTCAGGAAAGGAAGCAACAGACATGGGGGTGAAGTGTTCTGGCGGATCTTTGGGGAGAAAGATTCAAGAAAGCTATATCACAGCCGCGTTTCCAGCAAGGACGGCGAGATCGATTGAAGGGAAAAATGTGACATGAGTCAAAACATTCGATTGAGTACAATATACAACCTTCCCACATAGAAATATAGCTCATGTTTGATTTTTCATGGATCACAATGAATTCTGCTGAATTCCACTGCAATCACATCATTGTTCGTCTAGACTCCCTGGATATCATCCCGATATGTTCCAGAACACTCGTCGACGCTTCTCGGCAGATTCCTCACAACATTCGGAAGTTTCGCGAAAATTTCTTCGTGCGCGGCTACGGTGGGGAGGGCGATCTCAGCACATGTATAGCTGGGTAGCTCCAGCATCTGGGCGCCTACGAGTGCAGTGTAAGTCACATTTTGCAGATGTCCAGGGCCTCAACGAGGCGGATGTTCCGAAAGAAAGTTGGAAACTGCGGAACGATATCTCGCTCCTGAACGATGACTGTATGGGTGCACATAGCACTCAGAGCGAGCGCCCGGCGAAAGCACAACGTAAAACCCGTTTGATCACATGTCATACTGATCCTTCGAAGATACATTGATCTGCATACTGACTGACCCGAATTGCAATACCACTGCAGAGGTCCTCAAAGATACTCAAAGACACTGAAGAATACAAGGGCATACATCAATAATAAGTTACGGTGTGAACCTGTTCGCATAGTCTAAACATATCCTGGTGAAGAAACGGATGTATACCAGTCTAAGGATCTACCAGATCTAAGGACGCCCCTGGGCTGCGAACTTCTTACGCCACATTTCGGCGGCTCCAGGATTGTACTCGACTCCGAAGCCGTGTTCGTAGCACACGCTAACACTGAGCTGGGCTAGATTATGACCCTGTTCAGCGGCTTTCAGGTACCACTTGAATGCCTTTTGCGGGTGAATTTCACCAAGTTTGCCAAATTCCTCAAAGAGACCCAGCCGATACATCGCATCTTCGTCGCCATTTTCGGCGGCGATATGATACCACGAGTGGGCATACAGGAGATCCGTCTTAACATGGATGCCATACTCGTTGCACAACCCAAGCACATACTGCTCCTCGGTTCGAGGCGATGAGAGAAACGCAGTCTGCTCTTGGATCGGAGGTTGCATGATTGTGCCTTTATAGCCACGTGACTGATTGAAGGCTTTAGCATTCTTCCAACGCAGCGCGGCATCATGACGCTGGGTCGCTGCCGTATCCAACCACCTCTCAGCTTCGACGAGTGAGGTTTCCCTTGAATCCTTCTTTTCGAGCTGCTCGACGTAGAGCAGCCAGCTGAGATAGAATTGAGCGTCTGCGTCACCCATCTCAGCCGCTTTGCGGAGCCATCGGATGCACTGCTCACGGTCGCGCGCAGTTCCGACGCCATTCAAATAACACCACGCTGCGGTTACCATAGCATTCGTGTTACCACGGTTCGCCGCCTTGCAAATCCAGACTAGAGCGTTAATTGGGTCTTTCTCGGTTCCGATTCCGTAGAGCGTCCAGCGACCCACGACTTCCTGCGCGTGAGGATCGTTCTGTTGTGCCGCCTTCATGTACCAATTCAGCGCTGTCTCAAAATTGACACCAGTGCCACTGCCGAGCATGTGCATCCATCCCAAATGTACCTGAGCGCCGGGATGGCCTAGCCTGGCGGCTTCTTGGTAATACTTGGTCGCCTTTGACAGGTCCCGCTTGATACCACCCTCGCCCTGATAATACACTCGACCGAGTAGGTAATGGGCCTGAGGCGATTGTTGCGCAGCTGCTTCGGTGTAGTATTTCAATGCTGTAGCAGGTTCTGGTCGGACACCCAAGCCTTTCATATAGCATGTTCCCAAGCCAATCATGCCCTTCAATGAACCGCCTTCAGCGGACTTGCAGTACCACTGGAACGCAAGGTCAGGATCTTGATGAGTGCCAAGGCCATTGGCATAGCATCGAGCCAAGTCAAACATGGCGTCAGTATTTCCATGACTCGCAGCGCGGCAGTACCACATGAATGCCTTCTCAACGTCTTGTTGTACCACCAGCGTTCCGGATTCATAGCACTGCGCCAAATATAGTTCTGCTTCGGGTAGCCCACGGTTGGCAGCAGCCGAGAACATCTCGAAAGACTTTGATGGAATGACTGCGACGCCAATCCCCTTCGCGTAACAGTGGCCCAGTGCATAGGCGGCACGCGGATTTCCTAGTGCCTCCGCGGAACTATACCACATAGTGGCGAAAAACGTGTTGGCTTCGACGCCGTCTCCGGTTTCATACCGACGACCGAGTTCGTACTGCGCCTCGGCATTGCCGGCGGCTGCTGCAGCCTCAAGCAGCTCAAAGGCTTTGTCAGGATCGGCATCAACACCCCAGCCCATTTGAACACAACGGATCAGCTGGACGGCCGCACGTTGACTACCGGCCTGTGCAGCGAGTCCATACAACTGATAAGCTTGCTTGCGATCAACTTTGACACCGACACCATTTAAGTAGCAATCGGCAACCTTCGTCATGGCTTCAGGAACGCGATCGTCGGCAAGCTTCTTGTAAATTGAAAACGCCTTGGAAGTATCGCGTGACGTCCCTTTACCTTCCTCATAGCACTGTGCCACTCGCAATTGCGCAGCTGTCACGTTTTGACTCGCAGCCTTCTCGAACCAGCGGAGCATGAACTCGTGGTTGATAGGCACGCCATCTCCGTTCTCATAACATGCCGCTAGTCGCATGTGAGCCTCTACATTGCCAGCATCTGCAGCTCTTCGATACCATTCTACAGCCTTTTTCTTATCCATCTTTGTTCCGTCGCCGTTGGCTAACGCATCTCCAACCTTCAACTGCATTTCGATATCACCAGAATCGGCGAGAACGATGAATATATCAAGCTGGGTTTTGAGTTCACTGCCATCACCCTTAACTATTCCGCGGTGCTGAAGGACTCGTTTAAGAGCCTCGCCGTCGCCCATTTGCCATGCCCTCTCCAAGTAGTGAATCGCTTTCTGTACATCTCGTGGAACGACATCTCCCGACTCGTAGTATGTCGCGACCTTTTTCATGGCTTCGACGTGGTCCTTCGCACTGGCTTGTAAGTAAGACTCAAGCGCCTTGGATGTGTCCTGTTCAACTCCAATGCCTTCCTCGTAACACAAGCCCACGCGATACTGAGCCTCAGTATTGTCCTTACTGGCAGCGCGTAGGTACCACCGAAATGCCTTGTTAAGATCTTTTGCAACGTCTGTTCCGGCCTCGTACAACTTCGCCAAATCCACATAGGCTTCTCCCGTCTTGACAGTCTCAAGCTTCGTCCACCTCATCGCGGTCTCATGCAAACCTGCACCGGGCGTTTTGGCTTCCACCGCCTGCATAATCCAGTACTCTGCCTGATCGGAATCAGGGGTGACGCCCACACCCAGTGCATATGATGCCGCAACGGTCAGCTGAGATTTACCATGACCTCGCTTCGCGAGCTGCAAACGGAGGTCAAAGGCTCGCTTACGGCTAGATGCATCAATTTTCTGCTCCAGATACGATGCAATGGGTTCAATCGAGGGAATATGGCCATTCTCAGCTGCCCGCATTCTCCATGAAAGCGACACTTCAGGATCCGGTTCAACACGCAATCCCTGGGTCTGGAAGCGTCCTTCATACACGTCTGCAAGAAGAACTTGGGCTTCCAGACTATTCTGGGAGTCAGCGATATGCTTGAGCCACATGAGCATCTGATCTGTAACTCTTGTTGGTAATGCGATTCCGTGGAGCCGGCCGGACGAGACATATCGGATGATTTGCATCTGCGAAGGCTGATGCCCTCTGAGTGCAGCTTCAGAGAGCCAGTGAAGTTCGGCATATGCACTTGGCACCACATGCAAGTTAAGCTCGCTCTGGGCGGCCGCACCACCATAGTTTTGAGCTAAGATACACTGTGCCTGGAGGGACCCATCTGTTGCAGCACGAATGCAAGCCGGGAGAGCCCTACCCGTATATTCTTGCCCACCGACTTGCAAGCACAGTTTCGACCTCTGAAGCCAATCGTCTCCGGTAGGCCGATACGGAACGGGGCGAGACAGCGCATCGCGGACCCAATGAAGCTTTTCCATGACATGTGCGACGTACTCCATACTCGATGCACTGAGCGTAGCGTCCACGGCCGTTAGGATATGAATCATCGCTTCTCGCCAATCCTTAGCTTGACTACCTTGCTGCATCAGCTGTTGCCACATCTCGTGGCATTGAGTCACAAACGAGTTCACAGAGCCGTCAATCTGCGAGCACCATTCAACCACATCAATTGCATCTAGGGCCTGGCACACCTGGAGTCGATGGCTGTGGAGGTTGTAGATCAGCATGGTCAGCTCCCGATATCCAATCGAGATAGACTCTTTCCAGACAGCGCTCATTCCAAAGTTGGATTCATTTAGGCACTGCGAGACTCGCGTGTGGACCTCATCCAACAGCGCGCAGTAGTCATCCTGATGCTTCACATCTGTACATCTCAGCCTATCAATGCTTGAGAGTGCCTCCTCTGCTACGCGGAAGTCTAGCTTGCTTAGGGAATCCCGCAGCATCTTTAACGTAGATGACACCGCGTCTTGAGCAAGAGCCTGCTCAGCGGCAAGCTGTTGACCCATGTCTGGAGTGCTTCGGTAACGCGCGAGCGCGTTGTGGAGGTGCCTCAAGGCATCGGCACCCGTGGTCTCGTCCAACAAGGCGGCGGTGGGAACGAATTGGTGAATACATTGGCTGACTCTAAAGGAGACTCCAATCACACGAACACGGCCCTCGTATGTCAACTGGTCCTTTCGGTATGGACAGGATGTCATCACCTCTTGCGCGGCACGCAGCGTGCTCAAACATTCGTTAATATACTGCTGAATGCTGTCAGACTTTGCGCAGAGGCTCTTCCTTGCAAAAACGGTAGTGAGCGCGGCCGCGAGCAGACTAGTTCGCCGAATCAAGTTACGAACGACAATGTCGGTTTCTCCCTTACTCTTTGAGCTCTTCAAAACCTGCGCTGCACCCGTAACACACTGCAGCCAGGCTTGGTCGTCCTCTCGTGGAACAACCCCTAGTTCCGCGTCTCTTTTCGCAGCTTCTCGGTTCTCCCTAATCTTGTCTTCGATCGGCTTCACGATAAGAGCTGCTATAATGGAGGCAAGCGTCTGACTGTTGGTCAAGATCAATAGAAGAATCCATAGAGCAAGCAAAAAGATGTAGAATATGCCAGGAAGATCTTCCACTTTCTTTTTCTGGGTTGCCGTGGGTTGAGGCTCATCATATTTCTTAAAAGGCAGCTTAATCTTCGCAAAAGGCGCATAGGGCTCGCGGGGTTCCGTAAACAGCCAAAAGTCTTCGGGCGATGGCTTTCGAGCGGGATCATTCCGTTCCGCCACAAGCCTTTCCGCGTGCTCGAGCAGTTCGTCCGCCTTTTGAACATTGGGTTCGACACCAGTTCCCTCGCGATAAAGCCGAGCGAGTGCGCGCATTGCAGGAACGTCACCGAGGTCGGCAGCCTTGGTATACCAATTTACGGCCTCGGGTAAATCGACATCTCGTCCAATTCCCTGCTCCAACATTTGACCCACTCGATACATTGCAGGGGGGAAGGGGCTTCGCAGTGTTGCACCTTCCATGAAAATCTTGAATGCTTGATTGACATCTTTCTTGACCCCAATACCACGCTCGAGACAGTCGCCGTATAGATAGTATCCAGGTCCAACCTTCTCATTTGCCGCACGCTGATATTCTTGGATTGCTGAATTGTAGTTTCGCGTGTGGCCAAATCCTCGCTCGTAACACATGCCGAGATAGCAAGCCGCAGTGCCGTTCCGCGTGCGACACTTGCTGAACGCATCAACAGCGAAACGCGGGTTAGTCGGCACACCTAGGCCCAGTGCATATCTCACGCCAAGTTCGAAGAATGCGTCATATTGCTTGTGACTGCAGAGTTCTGAGTCCCATTGATCACCAGCAGAGATATGCAGTTTCGCTAGATAGGCCTCCTTCGGTAATGCCCTTCTTGCCCACTCCATGGCCTCGTTTTGGCTATAGCTGACACCAGTCCCAAATAAGTGGCAGAGGCACAAGACGAGACACGATTCGGGATCACCATCCATCGCGACCTCACGTCTGAGCTCGATTGCAAGCTTCCGTAAGTCGTACTCGCCAGTCGCCTCCATCGCTCTCGCTATCATCTTCTTCGCTTGCTTGTCTCCCTGATTGGCCGCCAAGTAGTAGTATTTCAGTGCAGTTTCTAAGTTGTTGCTGAGAGCGAAAGCAGGGCTTTTGACCTCTCCAGATAAGATATCACCCAAGATGACTTGTGCCTCTACGTTCCCGTGTTCAGCACTTTGTTGTACCCATTTGTGCAGCTCAGGGGTGATGTCCTCGGGGTAGCACACGTAGGGGTTCTTCAGATGGGCTTTGATAAGCTTAAGTTGTGAACCTTCATCGCCAGCTCGTGCCGCGGCTAATTGCCATTTGCGCTCAAGAGTTGGATCGACCGGTAGTTGAAGCATAAGTGGCGCCGATTCTCCCCGACCGCCGTAGTTTTCGCTCAAGACGACTTGTGCGTCGACAAAGTAGGATTCCGCAGCCCTTAAACATGCTTGAAATGCAAGTTCTAGATTATGCGCTTGAGCGTACTGTTGCGCGAGCCTAAACCAGCCGCGACCGCTAGCTTCGAGGACGGTTCGTAGGTCGACGACATCTCGGCAGCTCGTCAGCTTCTCCTTTAGTTGCTGAAGCGCTGCAGGATCGGTTGAGGCGGGAGGTTTCTTTGCAAAGAGTTTCGAGTACTCTTCGATAAGATCCAGGGCTGGCTCCACTACTTCCGATGAATCCTGTTGGGAAGCGAACTTTCGCATGACTTGACGATGGAGTCTTGCGATGGCATACAACAATCTACCACGTCCAGATACCCCAATCATCTGATTGAAGAAGGAGTCGAAGCGATCTCTGGGACGTAAAAAGGATCTGAGGATTGCGCATGTCCGCAAGGCCAAATAGCACGACTGCACGAAGCGCATGCGCTCCATTCTTTGCCTATGAAGTCTAAGGGGAAGCTCTTGCGCAAATGCATCATAGCCTCGCCTTGCGTTGTTCCAGTGAATATTATAATGTTCGTTTGGTGCTTGCGTTGCAATGAGGTGTTGCAAGAGGGACTCAAGCGCAGCTTGGGTATCCTTCAGTACGACAACGGAACTGGGATCAGAGGCTCCTATTGCATGCAAGCGTTGCATGGCTACTGAGGTGTTTGTCACGGTCTGAGGGATCTGGCAGGTGCTCTCGAATGCAGACCTTTGCACGTCGATTGCAGAGCCAAGCTCTTTTTGCGCGACTTTAACCTCCGCAGCGAATTGACTTGCAATGCTTACCGGAAGTCGCAGCCTCTCCGAATTCTTGGTGGCGTCGTGTAATGCCTGGTAGAGGGAAAACCCGTCCTGAGGCCCGACCAAGACACAGATCATAGGATAATCACTGATGCAGCGCTCGAGAGCCTCAAGCAATGCAGCAAAGCTGCTGTCAAGTGCGTCACATGTGGTGTCGAGGTCCTTTCTCTGTGCATCACGCACAAATACGAGCCGCTCTCGACATTTCTCCAGAGTTCGACAGCATTCCTCTGTCCAACTGTTGAAATGAGGCTGGTCGAGGCTTGGAGGAATCTGACCAATAAAGGCAAAGCATGAGTAGAGCAGTGAAGCGGACTTCCCGATACACTTGGCGAAGAACTCTCGGCTCTTGATAGAGTACTGGTCAGCGAGGTTAGTCACCTCCAGGGCTAGTGTAGTCAACTGACTGATGCTCGGCATCGTGGGTACGTTCAACAGAAACTCTCTATTAGGCTAGTGCTGTGACTCGCACCCCACTCGAGTGACAGTCTTGTGCGGGATGCTGTGAAGCACGACTCCACTCCAGTCAACGACGTGATTGAATTGGCAGCGTTTACGAAGCTTCGCAGCCAACGTGTGCTCTGTCAGGCGAAAGAAGGGGGAGCAAGGATTCAATATGTACTTGAGTCAAAAGCCATACAGTGCCCTGTGTTGATGGATGAGCGCGACTCCACAGAGTTGAATCACTCCCAACCAGCTCACCACAAGTATCATTTCCGAAAGTTGCGACTAACACTCTCTGGGGTCGTTGGACATGCGGGGCAGTCGTGTGCGCCTGCAACTAGAGTACATGGAGTATCCTCAGTAAGTGGGCCAGCTATGACATGCACTGGCTTGCTCATTCACTCGAAAGAGATGCAAAAGCCGGAAGATCTCATTTCAGACATCGATAGGCTGCGGTAGACCGGAATCTGGACTGATACACGACGATTTCAGGACTGCACTGCAGAAATAATCGTTGCATTGTGGAAAACCATACTTTTAGTAGGGTAAAATGCAAAATATATGGCAATGCGAAGAACATTTCCTGCGCAATTCTGCGTTTTTAGCACTGGTCTTCGACTTGAAAATTGTGACAATTGGAAATTGTGACAAGTGCGGAACTAGTTGGGAGAGAAATGGGTTGGGCGGGCGCTTGCTGCCGAAAGAAGAAGTGTTACACACATCCACTAATCCAGACACGTTGTGGGTTCAGGAGCGATGATAGGTAGGAATTCTACGTGGTAGATGTGTTACGTGTATGACAATTCCGATTTGTTAATCTCACTCTCAGCCTTGTGAGCGCAAACAATTTAGGTTGGGTTAAATGTTAGCTCAGTGGGTTAGTATCAGGGGAAGTGCACCAAAAGTAGCATAAACATACAGGGATGGGATGTCTTAGCGTGCAACAGAGGCCGAATTGAAAGTTAGCGGCATGTTTCAAGTGCTAAGTAAGGACCAGGGATGCCATGAGTAGGAGAACCCTGAGACACTTAAATATCGATTGAGGTAGCATACAGCGGGATAATTAGTCTACCCTGGGATGTCTCATCGCGAGTGACCAACCATACGAGCACATTACCCTGTTGCGTTGCTGTATACAAGAGAGAATCCGTGGGCTGTAACTTGTAGTCTTGCTGTCCGTCTTCGGTTGACAAATTGGGGAAGTAAGGAATTCCAGACTCATTAATAGCGAAACTGATCTTTTCGTTGATACGTGAGATCCATTCTGGAGGAGTATCTGCCACAGTTGAAGTAACGACTCCTGGACGCACGCGTTGGACAAGGTTCGACGCCAGACATGTGGAAATAAGGCGGCGAGTGATCATTGAACTTGTCCTATAGTTTGCTGACAATCGAGACGCGTCGACAGCTGAGGAAGCTAATGCTTCGCTAAGGAAGATTTGTTCTAGCGGGAGTCGAGTCTGAGTCAAAAATGAAACTGCTGGCTGTGCATGGGGAGGAGATAGGAAGCTCCATAAATTGATGACCCCATCTACACTCGAGCTCGCGACAACAAGCATACCTGCGTCACCACCATTCGCGGTATCAGCATCCTCGGGCCGTCGTAGATCTTCCACAATGGTCAGTCCCCGAATGGCCTCACCATGCTTTGGCGAGGAAGGATGCCCGGAGTTGATGGAAGATGCATCCACAAGTGAATCCATCAGGGGTGTCGACCACATTGTAAGATCACAGCCTTGGTTCTGGAAGCCATTGTGACTGACAAAGAATACGTCGCACGGATGCAGATCTTCACGCATATCTTCCAGGAGCTTGTAGTCTGGAAACGCATCCCGACCTGTTTGTCGTGCTAGAGCTTGCTGCACCAGGCGAGCACTCTCAAAGGTAGGAGTTGTGCCCTGTACTTCCGTGGGCACCACGATCCTTGGGGCATGGACAAGGCGATGAGGAATGCTCGCGCTACCGGTCAACGACGCAAAGGGATGGATAACCGCTGGTAGCACGGCATCTTCGACAATGTGGTAGATATCCGGTGATAGACCCCGTTCAGCTGCAGACTGCGAGGAATGCACGACACCCTGATGAACCAAATCAACGGGCCAGAGCTTGCAGGTCAGGTCTTCGCCCACTTGAAGTAGCCAGCGCTTTGCTTCGGGTTTACCGTCTCTTGACGACTGTGTGGGCAACCAAGCCACGCCCGTAACGATATTCTGCGACACATAGCCGTGCAGTAGCTCGGTTCCAGTACGAGTGTCCCAAACACGAACAGTACCATCACGTCCACCTGAGGCCAACAACATCTCGTCCTCGCTAAGAGCGATCGCCTGGACGGCCAGGCTATGTCCTCGGAAGACGAAGGGATCTGTTGACTTGCCTTGATTAGCGTTGGCCGTGGTGGTCTCCCCCACGGATAGAGCCTCTCCTTCCGATTTTTCTGTCTCAGTTTTGTTCTCCTTGTTGTCTTTTGACTCAGCGGGCGCTCCCAACTTTGGGCGGTCCACAGGCCAGGAGTATATGTTGCCGTCTCGGCATGCCGCGTAAATACGATGTGTACGAGGTGCAAAGAGCACTCGGGTAACTCCCTTGGTGGGACCAACATACGTGTGCTGCTCTCGGGTCCAAAAATTAAAGCGTTTGACAGTCTTATCATCACATGCGGTGAAGATCTCCCCACAAATGTCCGTCGTGGCAATATCATTGATAACGTCTGTGTGTAGGACGTCCGGGAGGATTACAAATCCCGTGGGAGACACTCGCTTCGACGTACGAAGCGGAGAGTGGGTGTTCTGAGGCGTGCGTTTCTCCTTCGGAGATCGTGTTGGGTGCCGACTACGACGGTCAGATTTCGCGTCCTGAGGCACGCTGGCACAGCATCCCATTAGGTACTTCGATCCGGTGAACCAAGATGGCTTGCTTTGTCAATCTCACAGTATAGCACACCTATGTGCTTTCTCTTTCTCAAGTGGTGAGCAAGATCACACTCTCTGCAAGACCAGCGTTGGTGCTCGGAGCTGAAAGTGTGTACAATGGTGTACCAAGCAGAAAAGAGGCAAATTCGGCCTACTGCTGAGTAGTTGCACAAGTCGCGGCGTCACTGCTGTCACCACGGAATCCAAGCGTGAGCCCGACAAAACGAGATTGATTTAGCCGGATCCGGCCAAAACCCAACCGGAAATGCCTGGGACCGGACTACGGGGTGATGAAATGCCCCAGGGGGTGAAAACGGGAGGAGAAACGTCGGTATATAAGGTTGGTTTGCGCGTGACAAGGTGAGTGTGGAGTTGTGTTGACTAGGGTAGTATATAAGGCAACACTTGATGCATTTTAAACTCCCCATGAAATGTCCAGGCAGGGCCCACGCTGCTGGCAAATTCGCACAGAATCACGGTTTGTGATAAGATATTGAGTAACCGAAGTGAAAAGCAATATTGCACACTAGTGTCGGGGTGTGCTGATCCAGTGTGGGCTTGATGCCAGCGTGCGCGTGGTTGCAATTCACTCAGTTTGATCTCACTCGCAAGCATATCGATCCCATCATCATTCATCCTTACCAACTATACTATATAGACCCTGCTGCCCTCCTCCTCCTCCTCCTCCTCCTCTTCTTCCGCTTCCGAGAACGCGACACGACGACAGGAGGGCCTGCCTGTATACACACGCACGACGGCAACGAGGACACAGTCGGAGTGACAGTGGGTGGTTTCAGCAGAAGCAGACACAGACGCTGAGAACAACGCAGACGCAGACGCGGACGCAGCAGTACAAATGAGCACTAGAGCAGAGTACGTGCTACAAGCACTTCGTAACGTGCCGTTGTTGCGCAAGCTCACCGAAGCGGACCGTGCCCGCCTTGCAGATGTGCTGGTTGAGCAGCAATATGGCCCTGGCGAGACTATTGTCCGCCAGGGCGAAGAATCCACTGGCTTTTACATTGTCGCAACTGGTGATCTGATTGTGACGCGACGCAATAAGCCAAATGAGAAGTCCATGGAAATTGGTCGCCTGGGTTGTGGCGACTTCTTCGGTGAAGCTGGCTTGCTTTCGAAAGCACCTCGTGGTGCTACCGTTAGTGTCGCAATGACATCACACGCTGTTGTCTTGTTCCTGGACCGTGATCACTTCTTCAGCATGTTCTCTACTGAGCACCTCAACATTCAGTTTGCGAAGCGTCAGGGTGTCTCAGGTGAAGACAGCAAGGCCGATGCATTTGCTGCTGCGAGTGGAGGCATGCTAGCGAAGATTCCCAAGGACGCCGTGAGAACCAAGACACCCCTGCAAACCGCCCTGATCCTCCGCGCAATCCAAGACAACGTCCTCTTCTCTGGATTAGACAACTACCATCGCGAGATGATTGTTAAAGAGATGTGGCGAGCGGCTTTCCGTCGCGGTGACAACGCGATTGTGCAGGGTGACTATGGCGACAATATCTACATAGTCGAGTCCGGTGAGTTCGGAGTGTATGTGGATGGCAAACGTGTTGCAACCCGAGGCAAGGGAACCGTATTCGGTGAGTTGGCTTTGCTCTACAACTCCCCACGTAAGGCAACCGTTACAGCACTCGTGGACTCTGTGGTCTGGGTTGTGGATCGTTTCACTTTTCGTAGAATTGTTACTGATCTTAGTGAACGCCGATATCAGCTCTACGTTCAATTCCTTCAACGCGTAAGCCTGCTTCAGCCACTCTCGCAGTTTGAGCGCAGCAAGATCGCGGAAGCCCTCGAGGAAGTTACCGTTAAAGCAGGGCAGGTCGTTTGCAAGCAAGGCTCGCCCGGTGACTGCATGTATTTAGTCTATTCCGGTACCTTGATCGTGACGAAGACTGAGACCCCCACTACGTCCGGCAGTCATCGTCTCGTTCACTACTCATCTTCCGCAATTGCTCAACCAGCCGCGTCACCGAGTGATAACTCGCATTCGCTTGGTTCAGAGTTCGCCGCTGCAACCTCGCTCGCACAGCAGGCTGTATCCGGGCACACTCCATCGCAGAGCCCGATTTCACCCCGGGTCGTCTCAACGGGCCTCACATCTCATACTCCTGTCAGTCATCTTGCTAACGCAGGCAGTTCTGTTCTTGGCATCGATCCAGCAGCATCTCCGAGTCACTCACCTACTGCAGTTACGGCAACACCGCTAGGCGTTGCTCAAGGAGGACATTTCACGCTCCCCGCAATCGATGTATCTGCACCTTTTGCCGTCAATCGCATTTCTCCAGGTGGATACTTCGGTGAGCGTGCATTGTTAACCAATGAGCCACGAGCCGCGACTGTCACTGCAGAAACGGATTGCCGGCTTTTACGCTTGGATCGTAATGCTTTCGTCTTGTTACTAGGTCCGCTTCAAGAAATCATGAAAAGCAAGATGCGCGACGACGAGACCTTCGAACAAGCTGTCCGTAGCAGCCCGGTCTCCACACCGCAGAGCTTTAATGATGTGAAGCGACTTGGAAAATATCCAAGTAGCATGCAATTAACTCCCGCCCAATCCGGCGCGACAGCAATTCCATCTCCTGCTGGCCAGGCGCTTTCTCACCAATTTTTCTCCGCGCCCCATCACTCGCAACAACAACAACAACAGCAACAACCGCAGCAGCAGCCGCACCAGCTCCATCTCCATCCATCCACTGAGCAAAAATCGATCTCTGCTGACAACTTGTTTATGACAGCACCAGCGCCTAAGTCCAAATCCCAAACTTCATCTTCAGGCGGCACGCCTCAACCCACTACACCCACCGCTATCACGCAGCATATCACACCAATCTCAACGACTTCCAGTGGCACGACCTCTGCAACCTCTGCGCTAGGCACAGGCACAGCCATTCCAACCGCCGCGACGTCCAAGAAGCTTGTTCATTCCTCAAGCAGCGCTAGCAGCACACACAGTACATCTGGCAGCACGCACCACGCAACGAGCCATTCAGGATTCGTGGGAACACACATCACTTCCGTTCCCGAAGGAACCAAGCCTGAGGCCAAGAAAGACTCGGATAAAGCTACTACAGCGCCACCACCAATTATTACAAGTGCTCAGCCCAAGACACTTGCTCCCGCTCGGACATCATCTTCTGCCACCGATACGTCTCAGTCCCTCAGTCCCAGAGGCTTGGCATCATCGAACAAGTCCACTGCAAACGCAAAGTACCTCGCAGCAATGCAGGCCGCAGGGCCCGGTGCTCAGGCAAAAGGTCTTCCATGGACCGGGCCAACAGGTGTTTCCAAGGGATTCATGCCTATCCCATATTCGGATTTGAAGGTTGTTGGCACGCTAGGTAAAGGTAGCTTTGGCTATGTTCAACTCGTTCAAGACGTCAACTCGGGACACACTTACGCATTGAAGGCTGTCTCGAAAACACAAATTGTGGAAACCAGTCAGCAAGGTCACATCCTCAGTGAAAAGCGTACCATGCTTAGGCTGAATCATCCTTTCTTGGTGAGGTTGTATCAAACTTACAAGGACAAGAATCGTCTCTTTTTCCTCCTCGATCCAGTGTTAGGTGGCGAACTCTTTACCTTGTTGCGTTCACGCTATCACTTTGATGAAGACACGGCTCGATTTTACGCTGCAGCGGTTGTTCTTGGGTTCGAGTACATGCACGATTTCAACATAGTCTATCGTGATTTGAAGCCTGAGAACTTACTCATCGATGCGGACGGCTATATTAAAATTGCAGATTTCGGCTTTGCCAAGGATATTGGTGAAACCGGTCGCACTTGGACCACATGCGGTACACCAGACTACCTAGCACCGGAGGTTGTGAACAGCCTTGGCCATGGTAAAGGAGTGGATTGGTGGACACTCGGCGTCTTCATTTATGAGATGCTAGTGGCATATCCACCATTCTATGATGAAGACCCGATGCGTACCTACGCTCGCATCGTGGAAGGTGTCGTCGATTTCCCGACCCACCTAAGCTCCGAAGCAGTTTCACTGATTCGCAAACTTCTTGTCGCGAAACCAACCAAGCGATTGGGTGTTGTGAAAGGCGGTGCTAAGCTGATCAAAATTCACCGGTGGTTCGAGGACTTTGATTGGAATGCTATGATCAACAAGCAACTTACACCACCTTACATCCCCAACATTCGCAATGCTACGGATCTTTCGAATTTTGATCAACAGCATGTGGAACCTACCACATTCAAACCGTATGTGGATGATGGTTCTAATTGGGATGAGGATTTCTAATTTCGCCGAGACTTGCTTTCTTATCTGCTTCACCATGCAATGCCTCCGTCATATCGGACGTGGCTCTTCGACCATCGCCTGTACTTCGCCAACTTGCTCGTATTCAATATCTCTGGTTTATTGCTTAAGTCATCTGTCCTGTACCAGAGAATGTTCGGACGATAGGTCTGGTATTTCCTGCTTCCTCCCACCCTTCCATCTTTTTTCTGCTCCTTAGAGCATTGATACCCAAGTCAACTGCAATCTACGGTTCACTTGACTGCAGTTGACTCTGGTGACACGCCCTCCCAACTATATACCCTTACTTTGCATTTCTTGGTCACACTTAACATGGCCCTGAAATTCAAGTGCATTCGCACTGGTCCCCTCTCCAGGACGTAACTGTTTCACGTATTCTTGAAGCTATCCTATTTGTGTACTTACAGTTTCAACACCTCCGCAGGAGCCGATCGATATTTCCATAAGGAAAGACCCAGTTTGCAGTATACTTGAGCTCTGATATACCTGTGCATGTTTATTCTCTCCCGATGTCATTTGGCTTGTCTCCCATCTATTCATCTTTCTGGTGGCAACGCTTCCTTGCTTGTCGTCCATGTCCTGTGGGGCGTCAGTCGAAGACTGACTCCTCAGTTGCATATTTCTACTCTGGGCATTCATGTTGTTAATTCATTCGCTTTCGTCACGATTGCATCGATCAGTGCTCAAGGCAGTATCATTCAAAGGTCACACCCACCCATTCAACCTCTACTTGAGCATGTATCTGTAATCCCCTGGGTTAACACCCTCCCGTCACTGTTTCTCTACACCCCTTTGGGGTTCTCGCTACGGCAGCACATGTCGCTCAGTATCGTTCAGTGCATATTACTGCACGTACACCCGTGCATTCGTACCCACACCCACATTCCAAAACGCAAGTTCACACGCTTACTCACCCAGGCACAATATCCCCCATCCACCATCCACCATCCACCATCCACCGTCCACCATCCACCATCCACCATCCACGATCCACGATCCACGATCCACGATCCACGATCCACCATTCATACCCGCAAGGTTTGGGAATCATGCACAAGCCCTTCAACCTCCTTCTGCTTTGTGTTTGATCCCTCACGACATATTAACCCCGAATCCTTCCCGCTAACACACTTATGCATCTTATCTAAAGAACCCTCTCGTGCTGTTCGCCGAATTATGCCCTCTTTGCCACAACCATTTCCCGCTTTCTCCTCCAGAAGGCTGTGTATTTGTTTTCAATTGTTGTCCTGTCCTACGTATGTCTTCTGTACCCAGCTTTTATTCACCCTTGTCTTCGTTACAGAGCTCTGCGATCGTTCGGTCTCACACCAACTTGTCTACTTGTGTGAGACCAGTCGCAGTCGCAAACATGTACCAAGACTACCCAAGATCTGAACCCTGTTCCTTCAAGCACGCACTACAGTAATCTACCTTGCCATATCCAATATTCTAGGGTATCATCATACACAACGCTTTACTCAGTTTTATTCTTGTCTACACGACTACCTTCGCAGGCGTCCAGTTCCTGGTCGACTGACTCCGACTCGAGTAGCATTCGCACTGGCGCCAACGCCGGCTGCGGCGCCACCGACTACAATTCCACTTTGACTGTAACGTGGGTCAGAGAACTCCTCAGGTTCGCCTAAATCTGCGGTTGTTCGATCTGGTACATCCAATCCTACACGGCACAGATTTAAACGCGAGAATCTCATACTCAACTTACCTTCTAACTGACCGTTTAACCGTTGAGTCTTTTCGTAATTCGTAACTGGCCAAGGTGGTGTGATGCGAGACAAGGGGTCGAGCGCGGGAATTCCGCCGGTCTCTTCTGAGACAACCGTTCGCATCGTTTGGTACGTAGATGGGGGTTTCATCAGGTGCGCATTCGCTCGCTCAAGATCAAGAGGCACAAGCGTGTACTTTCGGGTTTTCGGGTCCCATTGAAATCGTGAGGCAAAGTTCTGATAGAAATCGTCAGGCACGAAGAGGCGAATCAGCTGCTCTTGGAACGCAATTTCTGCCTCGAGCGCCAGGCGCTCGCTAGTGATATCGGAGGATTCCTTTTGTGCAATTGCCTCCAAGTCATCCAGCTGTTGCTTTACCTTACGGCACCGTTCATCCAGCCGTTTGTACTCTTCAGTCAGCGCAGAATGGTTCTCTTTGTCGATTTCGAGAGCCTTTAAGGATTCTTGGAATTCCTGTTCCTTTTGCTCCAGTAGTTGGCGTCGTCGAATCATCGCATCTTCCTCCTTCTGCATAAATTGCTTGGCACGCATGAGACGCCTTTCGTACTGTTCAACTTCTGCTGCACTCTTTTTCTCGATTGTAATCTGCTCCTCGAGACTCATGAGCTGTCTCTTCAGTTCATCCTTGGTCCGTTGCTGCAACTTGAGCTTCTCTGACTTCTCTAGTACCTCGACCTTGAACGACTCGGCTTTCGATTCAATGGACTTGCCTTCCGCTTCGAGCGCCGCCTTCCGGCTCTGCAGGGCTTGTTTGGCTTCTTCTTTGCGCTGGGCAGCCGCACGCTGCGCCTCATCCAACTCTTCTTGAGTTACTCCAACGTACTTAATTTGCTCAGATATTTTGGGCGCACCAGGACCGCTCATCAGTTGGCCAAGCTCTAGTTGGAGCTTCGCCAAAGCCTCTGCAGCCCCCGGTTCTCCACGTTCAGCTCGTTCTGCGAGCTCAATAGCCTCGCGCAGGCGTGCGATGTCATCTTGCAGTTGACGAAGCATCGTGTCCTTCGGATCCTCGTTCACACGTGGCTTGTTCTTGATGAGCTTTGCACGAGATGCAAATCTCAGAGTTTCCAGAGTTTCGTCACGGTTATAATTAGCAGGGCCCACGTTCGCAATCATAACTGTCTTGCTATTGCCACCGAGTGAGTCCTGAAGCAGACGGGTCAGCTTCGAGTTTCGATACGGGACATATGCGATATTTTTTGACGTAAGCGATGTGATAACCTGACCAAGCATGGAGAGCGACAGATTGATCTTCGTCGCCTCCTTCAATCGCTCGCCGGTAGCCTCAGTTTTACTTTGACGTTCCGAACCAGCCAGGTCAACTAAGTTCAGTTTGCCAACACGAATATGCTCCTTACCGTCCTCAGGAGAGATGTCTGCGCGCTCAACAGTGATTGTGAAAATACAATGTGAGCGCGATGATCCTGGGTTCATCTTGGTTGCACCCACAGCACGATGAGCTTTACCCTTCTCAAACAATTCCATCATTTCTGAGACGCTTCGAACAACACGCTTGTTCACACCTTCCACATACACACTCTTGTCCTCCTTCTCCTTGAGAGCTAAGTGGGGCCTTGGCACACCGGGACGCGGTGGACCATCCATCAATAGATCCATCACCTCTTCCTGGTAAATCTCGACGAACTGGCATGAGACGAGGAAGCGAGTGTCATGCTTGGCCTGCTCGACTGCGATTGTGTCAAAGATTTGTTTGAAAGCTCGCGGAGTAATGCCCATAAGGTCTGGACTAGCAATATCACCTTCCATTGTCCATGTCTTACCGGTGCCCGTTTGACCATACGCGAAGATAGTACCGTTAAAGCCTTCCAATACGAAGTCAACAATCTTCGAAGCAACCTTCATGTACAGTTCCTCTTGGGTCACGCTGAAAATGGGGGACAGGGAGCAGTGGGCAGTCCAAGAAGTCGAGTTAGGGACCAGTAGGTGGCAATGGCTCATTGAACCTTTCGAGCAGCAAGCCGACATCACAAGTCAAAGCTGAGCCAGGAGCACGCAGGAGGATTAGGCGAATCGAGTCGAGAGAGTTTAACGTACGCGCTGGGGAATACCGAGTCGTATGTGTACTCCTTAGGATCTCCGTTGTCTATGCGCACTCGCACCGTGGCGGTGGCAGAATCCATGTCCACCACTCTATACACATGTCAGGGTGATTCAAATTTCTAGGCGTTAGACGTACGCGGGACGTTGGTTCGAAGGCAAGGCGCTGTGCTAGGCGGAAATGCACCGGGGCATGTGGGGGTAAATCCAGGTCAATAGAGTGGAACATCATGTCAGCTAGGCGCCAGGCCTTGTCCCTGGGCCGGAAACGTACTCGTAGCATCCTTGAGACAACTCAGTCTTGGAAATAGGTCTACATCGTACGACGACCTGAACATTCTCTCGTTTATCCTCGACACTTGCCATCTTGTCGAGACTCTAGAGTTAGGATATGAGGTCAGCCGAGCGTGAGTTGGGTCATAAATGCGCTTTTCACACCACATGGTATTCATCCGTTTTTGGTTTTTTTACGGCTTTGAATAGAGGCCTGGATTGTGGGTTGGATGGACTGCAGGTTGCGAAAATTACGTCAAATCAGGTGATATAACTTAAACAATGCCAGAATATTTGATATATATTGATGAGCACTCGCGCTGACTCGGCGAAATTACGTTCTTTCCAACTCTCTAGATCCCAACTGGAGCTTTCTGTATATACATTCCATGCGCTCCAGTGAGTAGCTCCACTTATTGTAGCGTGGAGTTTATATTACAGCATCTATCCTGCCCGACAGTGCCATCTGCTCAGTGCGAAACGCATACCATCCCAGTGAAGAAGCATGGGTGGGTGTGCCTCGGCAGTGGAATCACCCAACGAAGACTCCTCTATGGACCCGCGTCCTGTAGAGAGGGCCCATAGAACCGCATCCTCCAGAGGTGATGCCATTCCTGTTTCATCTCTAATATCGAACTCGCAGCGCAGCATCACATCTGCACAAGAGAATGGTTCGCAATCATCTCCTAAAGATATAGCAGGGTCCAGTCGAGACAGGACAAGCGATTCACCGCCACAACGTGCCCGCAGGAAGCATGACGATGACTACGACAGCGATGTCGACATCAATGCCCCATTTGATGTAGCTCCCCATTCAGTAATGCAGCTTCTTTCGCCAGAAGAGCGAAAGTTCCTGGGCAGATGTCGGTCGACTGGAGGCGCAGTGGGATTACGTAACCTTGGAAATACTTGCTTCTTTAGCTCAGCACTGCAATGCTTACTCCATACGCGACCCCTTGCAGAATACTTTTTGCTTGGACGCGACGAGTCCGAGCGAAAACTCGTGGCTCAGATCGTAAAGAAGGCCCCTAAAGGAATGCCAAGAACATTGGGGGCGAGTGTTCGAACTGCAGAGGCATTTGCAGAACTGGTGCGTACGGCTTGGGGCGCGAATGGTTCAACGGGAGGAGCTGTTCTGTCACCATCTCACCTCAAGGCGTCGCTTGCACTGGTGAATCGACGATTCGAAAGCTATGATCAACAGGATGCTCAGGAGTGTCTTTCCTATTTATTAGACGCGTTGCACGAAGGTCTCAACCGAGCTGCTCCAGGAAGATATACCCCTTCAACATCTAATCCAGCTCCGCCTGTGGTCAAGATTGATGATCGACCTGGGCGACCTATTCCCGAGCTTGCGGCAGAATACTGGTATTCTCATCTGTGCCGAAATCAGTCTGTTATTGTAGACGCATTCCAAGCCCAGCTTCAATCCACACTCACCTGTCTCAGTTGTGGAACACAATCCACAACGTTTGACCCCTACCTGTACTTGTCGCTACCCCTGCGCGATAATAGGGGAGGGATCTGTAGTTCAGTGCAAGAGGCTCTCGAGACGTTTACGGATGTCGAGGTGCTTCCCCAGAAGGAAGGATGGCGATGCCCATCATGCAAAGTTCCGCGTGCCGCAAAGAAACAGTTCTCGATATGGAGTCTACCGAATGTACTCATAGTTCATCTTAAGCGGTTTACCAATAGTTGGAGAAAGCTTGACAACTTTGTTGATTTTCCAATGGTGTGGGACCTTAGTGCCCACGTAAAAGGAACGTCAGCGATTCCGCAGAGTAACGTCATGGAGTTGTACGGAGTTGTGAACCACTACGGCTCGATGTCTGGAGGTCACTATACAGCATTTTGTCGCGCCCCCAATCGCAATCGAGTAGACTCTTCGGATTCTGATCTGTGGACGTATTTCGATGATTCTCATAGCAAGCAAGGGTACTCTGAGACTCACGTTCGTTCATCTGCCGCATACCTGCTGTTTTATCGAAGAAAAGTGCCAGGTGGAATGCATCCCGGTATTGAGTCGATTCGCCCACAATCCCTGAGCAGTCCACATCTTTGGCCACATGCCGCCCACGCACTTCCGGTCGATGTACGAGAAAAAGCCATGAAACAGTTGCAGCTGCTTTCACACAAGGCTGTGTCTTCATCACCGCGCAAATCAGTTCTAGACAAGCCGCATTCCAGTGCGAGCGGCCAAGCGAAGCTAGTGGTGCGAAGCGATGGCACGACCTTTGCTAGACCCAAGCAAAGCGAAGTGAAGCCAACACCCATTACGTCGACCCGCCATGATAACGGCACTGAAACGAAGGATAGTGGGCGTATCTCTCAGGCAATTGTGTATTCTTCGAATACCCAGAGCATTCGGGTCACACGGGCCGCGGCGCAACCCGAGTCCACTGACAGCGAAGACGCAGATAGCGAAGATGAAGGTAGAGAAGGCAGCCTTGGCACTGAGTATATCGAAACGGAAGATGAAGCCCGGCGCCGCTATGAGCAACGGCGAGAGGCGGCGGCTGCAGCGGCAGCCCGGTCCGCCTCGGCAGCGCCTTACTCATATTCACCCGCCTCTGGGACATACAGCTCCGGGTTGACAAGTAGTGTCAGGCTCGGAAACACTCCCTCAAATAGCTCGACATACTTGTCTACAACCGTGGGAGCTGGTCATTCATATCCAAGCGGGACGAGCGATTCGAGCGTCACGTTTTATGCGAATCGAAGGAGGTATATGGATAACAACTCGAGCTATAGCCTTAGCAATACTACATCGGTAAGCTTGACTAGCCCAGCAACCTCGTCGACGCCATCTGATTCTTTTGATATTGGCTATATCCAAACATTCAACCGCGAGCTTCGGCAGCGCCAGCGCGCAACTCAGTATACCTATCAGTAGACCTTATTCTAAGACTGACACGCTTTATGTCTCTTGCACAATTCCGTCGGTTTAATGGATAGGTCGATAGTTTCCACATGAATATTGTTAATATACATCTATAATCAGTGTTTTATACAGCATTGAGTGTCGTACTGCCCTTGGGAAATCGGTCATCTACAGAACTAGCTCTTGTTCGGCGCTTGAACATTTCGGCTTGACGAGTCTTTCGTCTGGATCTGGGTTCGGGCGTTGTCAACGGGGACCTTCGGAGCAGATTGAGCCGATTGAGACTGATCGGTAGCAGTATCAATAGTGCTGCTGGGAGAGCTACTTGCAACTTCCGGTCCTTCGCCGAAGAGGAGTCGTACTCCTTCTTTCGACTCTGTAGGGACGGCAGGTGTGGCGAGATGGTCCCGTATCTTGTCTAACTGCTTCAATATGTAGTCCCGATGCAGCTCTGCGTTCTTTTTCACGTCTGCATACTGCTCCATTGCTACGCCTAGCATTGTTAGACGTTGCTGTAAGCGGTTCAAGTAGATCGCTGAGGCATCCAGCTGGAAGAGGGCTTGCAATTGAGCGGCCGCTTCAATTAGCATGTCATTTTCGTCAAGAATCTAGATGGACATGGCGGAGAAGAGTGGTATGCTGAGATCTAGCCAGGTGTTCCATGCCCCTAGGGCTATACGCCCCAACAACAGGACTCCCCGGGCAGCTTAGAATCCGAAGCTGAAAGTAGGATGTGGAAACTGAGGACTGCGGGACGTTCTGACGTACCTTGTCGATTTCGTGGGGTAGTACAGCGGGTGGAAGCTTAGACATTGAGTGTTTACCGCTGGATCATATGTACAACCCTGGGGTTTGATTCTGCGTGCAATGTGCAACATTGAGATCGAGGGCTATTTTCATCCACCCTGGTTCGGATTGCTGTGAGTCCACAAGAGCTGCACACTCGACGGTATTTCCAAATCACTGAAGAGCAAAGCAGCACATTCCGCTCTACATACCCTCTTCCAGGACGTGCTGTATTCGAAGCGCTTCTTAAATGGCTCAGAACTGTCTTACTCTTTGCTGGTAGTACGCCCCTGAAATGAAAATTGTAAACACACCGAGAATACTTAACACTGTTGCGAGGACTCCGATCTTCTCAACGCGGTGGAGAACAATAGGGATACCGAAGATGCATGCGAGCAGCGCGCCCGTCGTGAATTCGCCCAATGCTTGTCGGAATCTACATTCAAAGACCGAAAGATATTAACAGGCGTGTTGTGAGTTGCTGTGAGAGAGCGACCTCAGGGAGCATAGGACTCCGCAGAACGCAGAGAGTTTACGATATGCGGCGTATATGAGGTCAACGTACGTGGGTTCTCCGCTTTTCGATGGTGGGCAAGCTATCGCAGGAACAATCATCATTGCAATTGGCAAGAGGATCAGAAACGTCCAGTATGTGCCAGGCAACGCAGCCTACAGTATGGTGGGTGTTAGAGGATGAATCCAAGCACGGAAGCAATAGTGAGTGTCTAAGTTGTGAGTGAGGAGAAATTGAGTCCAGATGGCCACCTGCTGTACCGTCTGTGTCTGGGTCGAATAGGTGACGTACCGAGAGGATCAGCATTACGAGTCCCGAGGCTAAGAGGAACGCTGAGATTACAACATCAAAGACCCTCATCTTCTGAGCACTAGTGAGTAACTATACGCCGCGGCCGTGAGAACTTTGCTTGAACTGTGCTGTAGTGTTCCTCTAAATCCTCTTAGACTTATCAGGGATTGCCTCGTCAGCGCCGAATTCAATATGATGAGACCAGGGAATTAAGAAAGCCTCAGATCCCTTGTCACCGCCTCCAGATGACAGTTAATTATAACAGGTGAAGAGACTTTTGCGTCTGCCACTCCGCTAGCGTTAGACGAGAGTGAGAGGAGTCTGATACAGGCTTCACCTAAACGAGAAGAGCAGGTTATACTAAACCACATTCAGCGAGTCCAGGAACTGGCATATGACGAAGCTACTAAAGCCGTGCCCATCACGAAAGCCTTGACCTTAAGCGTCCAGAACGTCACTCAGCGTCGGAACGCGCGAGAGGCCGAACTGAACCACTTCAGTACTCTCAGCAGGAGATTCTCGAATATTTCTTGTGAGGAGATCAGACCCAGTGTCATACAACTGCATCTATTGCTTGTCCAGGTCTTGTCACGACGATTACCTCGTAAATCCTGCTCACAACTCTCGACGTGGTTCTGAACCAACCCAACGTTCCCTCGGCCTTTTCAACTTCACTGACCTCCTCGCGGTCCGAAGCGAGAAACGATCCACTAGGTTGGGGAAGGGTGATGTCATCCACCCGGTCTGGGAACGTTTAGAGAGTTAATGTATGCCGCCTCTGCCACACCCCCACCACACCCCCACCGACCGAAGGAGATTGGATCTAATGTTATTAGCAACCTTCCTGGAATTGTTAAAACTGTCTCTTCTGTAATGCCTGCAGTAAAAGAACTAAAGACTATGGTGACTGGTTCTGGGGTTGGTGGAGCTAAAGTCCTCGCAGGTTCGACTGGTGGATCTAAGAAGCTAGCTGGTGTTTTGGGTAA
>Ga0180217_1001300_pt1 | contig 28424 bp, 28 predicted proteins | sample eDN3rd37CBELigOP_FD_128521 | JGI IMG/M metagenome (GOLD analysis project Ga0180217, IMG submission 128521) | Enriched Organic Plus compost microbial communities from Emeryville, California, USA - eDNA 3rd pass 37_C BE-Lig OP (version 2) (version 2) ... | reverse complement strand
GCTATTGGCCGTTGGGGAAATTTTATGAACCAAGAAGCACATGGGGGACCCATTGCTGAGGAACAAATCCAAACCTTCTATAATGTGCTACCTGACTTTATCATGGACCAAATGTATATCCAAGGAACGTACTACCATCCAACCTTTTTGTATGAATCAATTTGGAGCCTTGTAGGTTTTGTTTTATTACTAATGCTTCGAAGGGTTAACCTAAGACGTGGAGAAATGTTTCTTACATACGTCATCTGGTATTCTATTGGCCGCTTATTCGTAGAAGGCTTACGGACAGATAGCTTAATGCTTGGGGATATTCGAGTGGCACAGCTGATTTCAGTGTTATCGATTGTGGGAGCAATTATCGTACTTATTTATCGAAGAATAAAAGGTCATTCGAACGAGCGTTATTTAGAGAACTAAATTTAGTAAAAGGGAGAGGGGAAACTTGCTAGATACGATCAAGAGAGGCTTTATAGTAGGATTAAAAACTACTTGGACATTAGGGAAGGTAATTTTCCCTGTTACCCTACTTGTCACGATGTTGCAATATACACCGGTGCTAGATTGGGTGATTAAGTGGATTGCCCCAATCATGGGCTGGTTTGGTCTGTCAGGTGATGCCGCAATACCACTTGTATTAGGTAACTTTTTAAACCTTTATGCAGGGATTGGAGCGATCTTAACACTAGATTTGACCGTAAAAGAAGTGTTTATTTTAGCTGTCATGCTATCATTCTCGCATAATATGATTATCGAATCGACTGTTGCTGCAAAAGTAGGTATGAAGATTTGGGTGATTGTAACAGTTAGACTGGGACTCGCATTCATTTCTGCCTTTGTCATTAATCTAGTTTGGAAAGGTGGAAGTGAGCTAGCAAAATATGGACTAGTTTCTACGACTGATGAACAAATTTCAGGCTGGGGTGCTATTGTTTTAAATGGTATTGAAAAAGCTACATTTGGGATTCTGCAATTGGCTCTTATTGTCATTCCATTGATGGTTGTTATTCAAATATTAAAGGATTTAAAATGGTTGGATGTATTTTCAAAGTGGATGACGCCTGTCACAAAGGCACTCGGAATGAAGGAAAATACATCAACAACCTTGGCTGTAGGTATTTTGTTCGGTCTAGCGTTAGGAGCAGGTGTAATGATTCAGGCGGTAAAAGAGGATAATGTAAGTAAGAAAGATGTAACCTTAGCATTAATTTTCTTAGTATCCTGTCACGCTGTTGTGGAGGATACGCTTATCTTTATCCCCTTAGGCATTCCGGTTTTACCGCTATTGTTAATCCGACTCATTACTGCAATTATACTAACAATGGTTATCGCTTTTATCTGGAAACGCGTCGAGCAAAATAATAGAAAGGAAGTTATTTATGGCAATTAATACACTACTATTTGATTTAGATGGAACGTTAATCGATACGAATGAACTGATCTTGCAATCCTTTTTACACACCTTTGGAAAATACTTTCCAGATCGCAACTATAGCAGAGAGGATATTTTGCCGTTCAATGGTCCTACTTTACATGAATCTTTTTCATCTGTAGACCCGGATCGTGCAGAAGAAATGATTGCTGAATATCGAAAATTTAATCATGAAAAACATGATGAACTAGTTACCGAATTCCCAGGGGTATTTGACACCATTAAGACTCTTAAAGATAAAGGTTATAAAATTGGAGTTGTTACAACAAAAGTTCGAAAAACGGTTAACATGGGATTACAACTAACACAGCTAGACCAATTCTTTGATGTCGTGGTGACATTGGATGATGTGACTAATCCAAAACCAGATCCTGAACCAGTGCTGTTAGCATTGAAAATGTTAAATTCAACACCGGAAGAAGCCATTATGGTTGGCGACAATTATCAGGATATTGTAGCTGGTAGAAATGCTGGCACAAAGACTGCTGGAGTTGCCTGGTCTCATAAAGGAAAAGACTTCTTATTGGAATACAACCCTGATTATATGCTTGAAAACATGAGTGACTTACTGGATTTAGTTTAACTTTATTCAGGAGTAACCTACTTCTTTAGTGGGATAAATATAAAGGAGTTTACAATTCAGTTGAGGGTACAAACCATGGCTGAATAAAGTTAAAGCCTCAGGCGGATGCCACGATTTTTCAGAGGTGATTTTTCGAGCAAGCTCGAAAAAAATCGGGCGCAAATACGCCAAGGCGCATTTGATTGTTAAAGGATGAAAAAATTGTGAAACGACGAACCACACGATATTTTGTTTCAGGACCCAATTCACTTTGGCAAATTTATAAGACCGTATCCTTTTGGAAGGTTGTTAAAAACTTTATCGTCATACAGATCGCGCGCTATACGCCATTTCTTGGCGTGAAAAATTGGCTATATCGCACTTTTTTAAAAATGAAGGTAGGGGAAAAAACAGCATTTGCACTGATGGTAGTACCGGATACAATGTTTCCTGAGAAAATCAGTGTTGGAAGCAACACCGTCATTGGCTTTAATACCACAATACTAGCCCATGAATACTTGATTAAAGAATACAGATTGGGTGACGTTAAAATTGGCAACGAGGTAATGATTGGGGCTAATTCAACGATTTTGCCAGGTGTGGAAATCGGTGATGGAGCAATCGTATCAGCGGGTACATTGGTCCACAGAGATGTTCCAGCAGGCAGCTTTGTTGGTGGCAACCCGATGAGAGTGATTTACACGAAAGAACAAAGAGAGCAACGAGAGAAAGAGGAATCAAGCCATTGAGTTGGGTTGGTTCCTTTTTTATTGCCCAAACTTACACCATTTACATATCTCTTTTACCTTCTGTAATTCTGCTGAATCATCTTCTTTCCTCTTTTTCCTCATCTGTTCATTTTCTATTTCCAACATCTGTCCCCTTTCTTCCTCTCTTGCTTACAAATTCCCTGTTCATTTATACACAATATCAACAAAATCCACAATCTTACTTTTATAGTTATCAACAATATCCACATAATCCACAGTTAATAACTTTTTCTCCATAAGGGCACCAAATCCCTATCCTACCTAATATATTTCACCTAAATTCTGACTTTTTTGTTGACGCATGTAAGGGATAGGTGTATCATATACTTTATCTTGGTAGTATATTAGCGAACTAAAGTGAAATGATTTTTTTAAGAAAATATTGGGAAAGTTAACATATACAAACTTTGGTGGTGACGAAAATCGTGTTTATGTTTGAAAAACCATTAGGAATGAGAGATACATTGCCTGCTTTATATGAAGCAAAAAAGAAAATTCGCAACGCAATGTCGTCTCAAATTGAAAGCTGGGGTTATCAATTTATTGAAACTCCAACACTTGAATACTATGAAACAATCGGTGAGGCATCAGCGATCCTTGACCGTCAGCTATTTAAATTATTGGATTCACAGGGTCACACACTTGTGCTAAGACCTGATATGACAGCTCCAATTGCTCGAGTCGCTGCATCTCGTTTATATCAAGGTGAATATCCACAACGTATCGCATATTCCGCAAATGTGTTCCGTGCGCAACAACATGAAGGTGGAAGACCAGCCGAATTTGAGCAAATCGGAGTAGAGTATATTGGCGATACAACAACAAGTGCTGATGCAGAGGTTATATCGCTTATGATTGCATCTCTTAAGCAGGCAGGATTAACTAATTTTACAGTGCCAATTGGCCATATTGGTTATGTAAAAGCATTGTTTATGGAGATTGTCGGAAATGAAGCAAGAGCGGATGTCCTTCAGCGCTATTTATATGAAAAAAATTACGTTGGCTACAGAGAGCATGTGAAAAAACTGCCGCTTTCTTCTATTGATAAACAGCGATTACTATCACTCTTACAATTGAGAGGAAATGATTCGAAAATTGAGAAAGCGAAAGATTTAGTCGAATGTGAAGAGGGAAAAAATGCAGCAGCCGAACTTGAAATGCTCTGGAAAAAACTAGAGGCATTTGGAGTTACTGAGCATATAAAAATTGACTTCAATCTCGTGAGTCATATGAGCTACTACACAGGAATTCTATTCGAGGTTTACGCTGAAAATGTAGGCTTTTTAGTAGGAAATGGTGGACGCTACGATCATTTATTTGAAAAGTTTGATCGTCCTGCACCAGCGACTGGCTTTGGTATCCGAGTTGACCGATTTCTTGAAGCTCTTGATTTACCACAGGAAGAGCCAGAAATCCATTGTGTGATTTTTAGCGCTGAACAGAGAGAAGAAGCAATCCGTTTTGCGATGAGTAAAAGAGAAAAGGGTGAGCGGGTTATCCTTCAAGATATAGCAGGAGTCAAGGATGTTGATGCTTGTACGAATGCATTTGCCAAAAACACCTTTTTCTTAGGAACAACAAGGAAGGAGGAGGCATAATGAGTGACAAATTAACAATTGCAATGCCAAAAGGACGAATTTTTGAAGAGGCGGCACAACTTTTAGTAAAAGCAGGTTATAATCTGCCTCCCGAATTCGAGGATTCCAGAAAGTTAATTATCGATGTTCCTGATGAGCCGTTTCGTTTCATGCTTGCAAAACCAATGGATGTAACTACATATGTAGAGCACGGTGTAGCAGACCTTGGTATTGCCGGTAAAGATGTCATGCTTGAGGAAGAGCGCGATGTGTATGAAGTGCTCGATTTGCAAATCAGCAAATGCTATCTAGCCGTTGCAGGACTCCCAGATGTCAAAATCAAAGGTGTCGCACCTAAAATCGCAACAAAATATCCAAACATCGCATCTAGCTATTTTCGTGAAAATGGGGAGCAGGTTGAAATTATTAAACTAAACGGTTCAATCGAACTTGCACCATTAATTGGTCTTGCAGATCGAATTGTCGATATCGTCTCAACAGGACGTACATTGAAGGAAAATGGATTAGTTGAGCTTGAACATATTGCGGACATCACCTCACGACTTATTGTAAATCCGGTAAGTTATCGCTTGAAGGATCAGCAAATCGATGAAATCGTAGAGCGACTATCATCTGTGGTATCGCAGTAGTATCTAAATAGAAAGGACCGACACACCATGAGAATTGAACGTGTTACCAGCACTGTTTCACTGAAACGGACCATTGATAGTGGGACAGTTGAACAAAGAAAAGCAGTCTTAGAAATTCTCGAAAACGTAGAAAAAGACGGGGATAAAGCCCTTCGTTACTATACTGAAAAATTTGATGGGGTTTTACTGGATGGATTAAAAGTCACCGACTCGGATTTTCAAGAAGCTTATCAAAAATTAGACGCGAATCTTGTGTTAATCATAAAAGAAGCGGCTGAAAATATCCGTGATTACCATAGTCGTCAGGTAAAGCAGTCATGGATGACGATGAAGGACAATGGGACGATTCTCGGTCAAAAGGTTACTCCACTTGATGCAGTTGGTGTCTATGTTCCTGGTGGGAAAGCTGCTTACCCGTCATCTGTCTTAATGAATGTCATTCCTGCACAAGTCGCTGGAGTCGAGAGGATTGTGATGGTTTCACCACCTGGAAAAGACGGTACCATTCCAGCCGGTGTATTAGTGGCTGCAGACATACTTGGTGTAAAAGAAATCTATAAGGTTGGTGGTGCTCAAGCAGTTGGTGCGTTGGCGTTCGGAACAGAAACTATCAAGCCTGTTGATAAAATCGTCGGTCCTGGTAATATCTTTGTTGCATTAGCAAAACGTGAGGTATATGGAAATGTAGATATCGACATGATTGCTGGACCTAGTGAAATCGTCGTGCTGGCAGATGAAACAGCTCTACCAAACGAAATAGCAGCAGACTTACTATCTCAAGCAGAGCATGATGAACGAGCATCAAGCATTCTCGTAACACCATCAATGCAGCTTGCAGAAGCAGTTTCCGAAGAGGTTGAAAGACAGTTAATCCTTCTTACGCGAGAAGCGATTGCTAGAGCATCAATTAATGATTTTGGAGCAATTTACGTCACAGGTGACCTAGATGAAGCAATCAAGGTTGTAAACGAGCTTGCTCCAGAGCATCTCGAAATCGTGACAGAGGAACCAATGGAGCAGGTTGGAAAGATCAAGCACGCAGGAGCTATTTTTATCGGACGTTATAGTTCAGAGCCTGTCGGTGACTATTTTGCTGGACCAAACCACGTCCTTCCGACAAATGGTACAGCACGATTTTCTAGTCCTCTAAGTGTGGATGATTTTACAAAAAAATCAAGCATTATTTCATATAGCAAACAAGCCATTGAGGAAAACGGTCCAAAAATTGCTGCCTTTGCAAGACTAGAGGGATTAGAAGCCCACGCAAGAGCCGTTGAGGAACGATTAAAATAATTCACAAAATTCACATCTAGTTTGTGGATAGTGTGGATAATGTGGACAATAATCCACAGATATCAAAAATATCAAGGACTCATTACCAATTATAAAATTGTGGATAACGGTAGGTGTAATTATGACAAGACAAGCAAGGGTTGAACGTAAGACAAATGAAACAGATATAAAACTAGATTTTACAGTAGATGGGGAAGGCATTTCAAAGCTAGATACTGGCGTTCCATTTATGTCCCACATGCTAGATCTCTTTACACAACATGGAAAATTCAACTTAACTGTTGATGCAAATGGGGATACAGAAATTGATGATCACCATACAACTGAGGACATTGGAATTTGTTTAGGACAGGCATTGCGTGAAGCACTTGGAGATAAAAAAGGCATCAAGCGCTACGGAAATGCATTTGTTCCAATGGATGAAGCTCTCGCGCAGGTTGTCATTGATTTAGGAAATCGTCCACACTTCGAATTGAAGGCAGATTTCCCAAGTACTCGAGTAGGCACATTTGATACAGAACTTGTTCATGAATTTTTATGGAAGCTTGCGTTAGAGGCGAGAATCAATCTCCATGTAATTGTTCACTACGGTCACAATACACATCATATGATTGAAGCTATTTTTAAAGCGTTTGGTCGTGCATTAGATGAAGCAACGATGATTGACCCACGAGTTAAGGGGGTCCCGTCAACGAAAGGGATGTTGTAGATGATAGGTATAATCGATTATGGCATGGGGAATTTATACAGCGTTTCTAAGGCGCTTGAACGGATGAACTATGATTATTTCATTTCAAGTTCACCAGATGAGCTTGCGAAAGCAGAAGGATTAATTTTACCAGGTGTAGGGTCCTTTAAGGACGCAATGGGGATCTTACATGAAAAAGGATTAGTCGGTTTCATAAAGGAGTCCGTTGCAAAAGGGACTCCGCTCTTAGGAATCTGTCTTGGAATGCAGCTTTTATTTGAAGAAAGTGAAGAAAATGGACTTACCCAAGGTTTTGGTTTCTTACAAGGTAGAATTACAAAAATACCTGGCGTAGCAGCGAATGGTGAAACCTATAAAGTTCCCCATATGGGATGGAATGATCTTGAACTCAAAAATCCATCTCCACTATTAAAAGACATCGAGGGTGGGCACGTCTATTTCGTTCATTCCTACTTCGCAGAGACTGACAGTGAAAATGTAATTGCAAGTAGCATGTATGATGTCGAAGTTCCAGCTGTTGTTGGAAAAAGTAATGTGTTTGGAACCCAGTTTCATCCTGAAAAAAGCAGTGAGCTAGGATTAAAAATTCTCCAAAACTACGCTGTGATTGTGGAAAAGAAGGTGACAATATGAGTACTTTTACAATTTACCCGGCAATCGATATGCGCGGTGGCAAATGTGTTCGATTGCTGCAAGGGGATTATAATAAAGAAACCGTCTATGGTGATTCTCCGTTTGATATGGCAAAAGCCTTCGCTGATGCGGGAGCTGAGTGGATTCACATGGTCGATTTAGATGGAGCAAAAGCGGGTAAACGTGTGAATGACCAATACGTGATTGAGGTTGCCAAGAAACTTGATGCAAAAGTTCAAATCGGTGGCGGTATTCGAACCGAAGAGGATGTAGCTTATTATATTGATAATGGTGTTGACCGCGTCATTTTAGGAAGTGCAGCCATCTCTAATCCTGATTTTGTAAAAAACATGCTTAAGAAATACAAAGAAAAAATTGCGATAGGCATAGATGCAAAAGACGGTTATGTAGCGACTGAAGGTTGGTTAAATACATCATCTGTAAAAGCGACTGACTTAGGTGTTGAGCTCGCAAAAGCAGGTGCACAAACATTCATTTTTACAGATATCGCGACAGACGGCATGCTTAGCGGTCCTAACATTGATGCGGTTGCAACGCTTGCTTCTGTTACAGGAAAACAAGTCATTGCTTCTGGTGGAGTTAGCTCTATTGAAGACTTAAAAGCTCTTAGTAAGTTAGCAGATCGAGGTGTTTCTGGTGCAATCGTTGGAAAAGCCATCTATACCAATCAGTTTACCGTGCAAGAGGCGTTAGAAGAGGTGAATGCGTGATGATTACAAAACGTATCATTCCATGTTTGGACGTAAAAGATGGTCGGGTTGTGAAAGGCATTCAATTTGTTGGTCTACGTGATGCAGGGGATCCTGTTGAACTTGCAAAATTCTATGATTCAGAAGGTGCAGATGAACTCGTATTCCTTGATATTTCTGCCTCACATGAAGGTCGAAAAACGATGGTTGAGGTTGTCGAAAAAGTGGCAGCAGAGCTTGCGATTCCTTTCACAGTTGGAGGAGGAATTAATTCCTTAGAGGATATGAAAAAAATCCTCCGTGCCGGTGCTGACAAAGTTTCACTAAATACGGCAGCCGTGACAAACCCTGCCTTAATCAAGGAGGGCGCTGACTTCTTTGGCTCTCAATGTATTGTTGTTGCGATCGACGCAAAATACGATGAGAAACTTAGTAGCTGGAGAGTTTACACTCATGGCGGACGTAAAGCAACTGAGTGGGAGGTTGTTTCTTGGGCGAAGGAAGCAATCAAGCTTGGTGCTGGTGAAATATTATTAACTAGTATGGACGATGACGGAAGCAAGGATGGCTTCAATCTTGAATTAACAAAACGAGTGAGTGAGGCAGTTACTGTACCTGTTATCGCATCAGGTGGCGCAGGAAATGCTGAACATTTTGTACAAGCATTCAAAGAAGGTAAGGCAGACGCTGCATTAGCGGCAAGTATTTTTCACTACAAAGAAACTTCCGTAAAAGAAGTGAAGACTTATTTAAAAGAGAAAGGGGTCAATGTCCGATGAACACACCAGACATTAAATTCGACGAAAAAGGACTTGCTCCAGCTATTGTTCAGGATGCAGTAAGTAAAGAGGTATTAACACTCGCTTATATGAATGAAGAATCTTTACGTAAATCCATTGAAACACGTGAAACTTGGTTTTATAGCCGTTCACGCCAGGAGCTTTGGCACAAAGGGGAAACCTCAGGTAATACTCAAAAAATAGTGGATATGAAGTATGATTGTGACCAGGATGCCCTCCTTGTTTTAGTTGAGCCAGCTGGTCCGGCTTGCCACACAGGAAGCTATTCTTGCTTCAATGAATCAGTTCTAGGAGAATCAAAAGAAGTGTCCTCTGACCGCTTCGCTATTCTTAATGAACTTGAAGAAGTAATTGCTAAGCGTGAAGCAGAAATGCCAGAAGGAGCTTATACTACATACCTATTTGATAAAGGAGTAGATAAGATTCTGAAAAAAGTCGGTGAAGAAGCTTCAGAGGTTATTATTGCAGCAAAAAACCGGGATCATGAAGAACTTAAGTGGGAAGCAGCAGATTTAATTTATCACTTGCTAGTCTTACTTCGTGAACAAAAGCTTCCACTTGATGAAGTATTGTCCGTACTACAAAAGAGAAGATAAGAATGTAAAGGGTGCTTATCCACAGATAAGCACCTTTTTCAATTCTAGACCTTACTGAAATGTGAGCTACATATCCACGATATCCACATTATCCACATTTCGCATTAGTTCGATGTGCATATGTCCAATCAAACCAGCAGCCACGGTACTTTATTCAAAGAAGTGTGGAAAGTTGTCCACATTATTAACATTACCCACAAATTACCACTCGAACTTTCTCCAAAAGTTTTTTCCTTTTACCCAAGCACCCCTATGTGTCAAGGATTATATATGTTATACTACGTTGGGAAATATGTTTAAAAAGCAGTATTTATAGTTGATGTTCAAAAAATCAGGTAAAAATGACACATCGAATTTCTTTGTTGGCTTGCTTTTCCGTTACTTACGTATAAAATGCATACGTTCCGTTACTCAAAGCTGCGCCGCCTAGAAATTTCGACGCACAGGATGTGCTAGTGTCGACAATTCCACAGGACGTGGCGTTTTTGTCGACGAGGTCCTTTTTATCCTCCTTTTTGAACACGTACTTTTAATGGAGGACCCCGATGGAAAAACAAAACAGAAAAGAAAGTCAGCATAGTTCAAAGGTAATTCCGTTTATCCAGACGGGAGAATATTATTTTAAAAAAGGACTAAAGGCGTATCGCCAGCATGATATATATAAATCCATAAAACATTTTAAACGAGCGATTCAGCTTGAACCGAAAGAGCCGATGTTCTTATGCCAATTATCTGTAGCCTTAACAGAAATTGGTGATTATGTCCTATCTAATCAATATCTTACAAAAATAATGGAAGATCCAAATTTCGATATGCCAGAGTGCTATTATTTCATGGCCAATAATTATGCACATCTAGGTTTGTTCCAAGAAGCAGGCAAACATGCACAAGCCTATTTAGATTGTGAGCCAGAGGGCGACTTTTCGGAGGATGCCGAGGATTTGCTTGATTTATTGCTCCTTGAGGAAGTGGACTTTGAAGATTCAGCTAACCAACAGGATGAACTCATCGTCATGCAAGAACAAGCCCGTGATTACCTTGAAACAGGACGATTAGACGAAGCAGTGACCCTTTTAAAGGAAATCATTCGCGAATACCCGGAATTCTGGTCTGCTTATAATAATTTAGCACTTGCGTATTTTTATTCTGGTGATGTTGAGAATGCATCAGAGATTCTTGATGAGGTTTTGAGTAAAAACCCTGGCAATCTTCATGCACTTTGCAACTCATTGGTATTTCTATATTATCAGCGAAAAAATCAGCAGGTAAAAGAGCTAACAAAACGATTAGCGCTGATCCATCCGATCCTTTCCGAACACCGCTATAAGCTAGGTGCAACATTTGGGTTGGTCGGAAGACATGATCTGGCTTATAAATGGTTGCGAAGTCTGCAACGAAGTGGGTTTGAAGGGGACGAAACCTTCTATTATTGGCTTTCTCACGCTGCTCATTTTACAGAGCACCATGATGTTGCCCAAAATGCATGGAAGCGAGTGCTTGAAGATAATCCAAGTAAAAAGGGCTCAGCCCCATGGGAATCAGACCGTACTAAATCCATTAGTGATGTATTGGACCGTTGGTTAACTGGTGATTTTATTGAGGAACGCCTATATGGTTTATTTTTGGCAAGTAAGACAAATTCTTCTCTTGCCCGCAAAGATATTAAACATATACAATTCCATGCGACCCTTGAACAAGAATTTGCAAACTATGTCCTTAGTAAAAAGAAAAAAATAGGAAAAATTCCGGCTTATATTATTGATGGATACAATATTGCAGACACTTTATTTACAAAAAATAAACATGATGACTCTGCAAATGAGGAACTCTATTTAACATGGTTAATGATTTATGATGAAGCGGTTAAGCGTCAATTCAATGTATCTAACTGGCAAGCATGGGCTGCAGCAACTGAATACATTTGGCGTAACCACGGGTCACGTACGATAACCCAAAAACAGGTTGCTGAGAAATATAATATTTCAAAAGCAACCGTGATGAAGTATGTAAAATTTGTTAAAGAACTCTTACAATGAGCATATTAATAGCGGATTTTGTCAGGTTTTTATAGGATAGGGGTAGGAGATACTAAAACAATAAAATCCACTTTTATAAAGGATGTAAGGAGAGACGTAAAAATGACTGAAGAAAAAATTTATGATGTCATTATAATCGGTGCTGGACCAGCGGGTATGACCGCGGCCGTTTATACATCTCGTGCAGACTTATCAACGTTAATGCTTGAGCGCGGGATTCCTGGTGGCCAAATGGCAAACACTGAAGAAGTTGAAAACTACCCAGGATTTGATCATATTTTAGGACCTGAATTATCCACAAAAATGTTCGAGCATGCGAAGAAATTCGGTGCTGAATATGCGTATGGTGATATAAAAGAAATAATTAACGGTGAAGAATACAAGACTGTCATTGCAGGCAGCAAAGAATATAAAGCACGTGCTATTATTATCGCAACTGGTGCGGAATATAAGAAAATTGGGGTTCCAGGTGAACAAGAACTTGGTGGCCGAGGCGTTTCTTACTGTGCCGTGTGTGATGGAGCATTCTTTAAAAACAGAGAGCTTGTTGTAGTTGGTGGGGGGGACTCAGCTGTAGAAGAAGGCGTGTACTTAACGCGTTTCGCTTCTAAAGTTACAATCATCCACCGTCGTGACGAACTTCGTGCCCAAAAAATTCTTCAACAACGTGCATTCGATAACGAAAAAGTGGAGTTTATCTGGAATCACACAGTTAAAGAAATACACGAAAAAGATGGTAAGGTTGGTTCCTTAACGCTTGTAAATACAAAGACTGGTGAGGAAACAGAATTTGGCGCAGACGGCGTATTCATCTATGTCGGTATGCTTCCGCTATCAAAACCATTCGAAAATCTAGGTATTACGAACGAAAACGGTTATATCGAAACAAACGAGCAAATGGAAACAAAAGTACCAGGCATCTTTGCAGCAGGTGACATCCGTGAAAAGCAACTTCGTCAAATTGTTACTGCAACAGGTGATGGAAGTATTGCGGCACAAGCAGCTCAACACTATATCGAAGAATTAATGGAAAAAATCAAAGCATAAAGTAGAAACACCTTCGTATCGGAGGTGTTTTTTTGACGAATTAAAGGGTGGGAAAAATCTTATGATCGATTTACAGGTTAAACCGACAATCTTCGGAGAAAATACAATTCTAAGACCATTTAACATGGATGAAGATTTCCCGTATATAGAAGAATGTTTAAAAGATCCTATTGTCCTTAAATATACGGGTAGCACAGCGGGATATGATAAAGAAAAAACTCTTCTGTGGTACAGAACAAGAAATGAACAGAAAGATCGATTGGATCTTGCTATTGTTGATAAGGAGAAGCAAGTCTTAGTTGGAGAAGTCGTGGTTAATTTATATGATGAAAAAACACATAGCATGAATTTTAGAATCCTGATTGGTCCAAATGGCAGAGACAAAGGACTCGGAACAGAAGCAACTCAGCTTATGGTTGATTATGTTTTTCAAAACACTGACCTTAACCAACTAACTCTAAGTGTTTTTGACTTTAACCCAAGAGCCAAAACAGTTTATGAAAAAGTGGGGTTTATTACTGACAGTGTAGACAAAGATGACTTAGAGTTTGAAGGAGAATGGATCGATTCCATCAACATGAAACTAACAAGAGCGGATTGGGAGAAGAAGCGGTCGGGAAGCTAGGCAAACTTATCATACGATATAAATAACTGAGGATTCGGACAAAGACGTGCATTAAATTAGGAAAGCAGTCCGAATCCCGAGCACATTCGGACACTGTAGCCTCTAAAAATTATAAAAGCTGTCCGAATACCACTCATAATCAGACACACTAATGCACGGAACTAAGAGAGCAGACTGAATACAACATTCATTCGGACTCACCAGCCTGTGAAACTAAGAAAGCAGTCTGAAGCCCACACATATTCGGACTCACCAGCCTGTGAAACTAAGAAAGCAGTCCGAATTCCACACATATTCGGACTCACACTCCTATGAAACTAAGAAAGCAGTCCGAATACTACATTCATTCGGACTCACCGGCCTGTGAAACTAAGAAAGCAGTCTGAATACTAAACTCATTGTCAAGTCCTGTATTATGTGTAAATTCATTCCTCATGAAAAACAGTGTTAAACGATCTTATTTGTTTTTTGTTACTGGAAGGGGGTACCCCCTTCCAGTAACAAAAAATTCGCGCGCTATCGCGCAGACTATTTTTGTTTTTTCTTTTTCTTTTTTTCCTTCTTTTCTTCTAACTTGCTCCCGATAAATCTATTGGAGACCTCATCGGCATAATCCATTAAGACAGCACCAATGAGTCTAAAAGCTGACTGAGTATTTGGGAAGATTCGTATAACTCTTTCTCTTCGTCGGACTTCCTCGTTTATTCTCTCTACTGAGTTAGTGCTACGTATATGCTTATGTAATTTTGAATCTTCATTTAGATATTGTACGGCATCTTCGAAGCCCTCTTCTAATATTTCAATTGCTTTTTCAAGTTTTCGATTGGTTCCAAAGAGATCAATAAACTCTTGTTTATATTTCCTTGCATCATCTACTGTAGTAACTTCAAAGATCCTTTTTAAGCCCATCTTAACTTCTACCATGTCCTTTTTCGGCATATGAGTGATGATATTCCTTTTAAAATGAACTGTACAGCGTTGCCAAGAAGAACCCACAAATTCTGTTCCAATTGCAGCCTTTAATCCTTTATGCGCATCAGATATGATCAGTTTGGGCGAGTGTAAACCTCTAGACTTTAAGGATTGGAAAAAACGTTCCCAAGCCTCTTTACTTTCAACGTGATCTACTTTTAAGCCTAAGATTTCACGTCTATTATTTTTGTCTACCGCAGTTGCGATATAGACGGCTTTAGAAACTACTCGATTGTGTTCTCTCACTTTAATATACATGGCATCAACGAAAACATAAGGATAGTACATTGTGTTCAGTGGGCGATTCGCCCATTGATTGACTATAGGGTCTAACCTTTCAGTAAGTGTTGATACAAAAGATTTAGATACCTTTCTTCCACACAGTTGTTCCACAATATTAGTAACTCGTCTAGTGGAAACACCATTAACAACCATTTCGAGCATAGCTAGAACAAAGGCTTGGTCACAACGAGCGTATTCTTCAAAAACTGTAGTAGAAAAGTCTCCGTTACGAGTCCGAGGCACTCTTAGCGTAATTTTTCCAAAACTCATTAAAAGCTCTCGATCATAGTAACCATTGCGGTAATCTTGACGCGTACTGGTGCGCTCATAGACACCTGCTTGTAGGTAGGCATCCCGTTCCTTTTCCATAAACTCATTGAGGACAAGAACAACGGATGCCTTGATAATAGAATCAAGGTCAGAATTCATCACGGATTCTTTTAAAACATCTAGATTTAGGTTAAACTGTAACTGAGTCATATTAATTCCTCCTCATTGTTTTCGTCGCTGTTAACATTGTAGACAAGAGGAACTAATTTGACTCATTTTCTTTTTACACAATTATATGGACTTAATCAAACTCATTCGGACCCACCAGCCTGTGAAACTAAGAAAGGAGTCCGAATTCCACACATATTCGGACTCACACTCCTATGAAACTAAGAGAGCAGTCCGAATACAACTCAAATTCGGACACACTAATGCATGAAACTAAGAAAGCAGTCCGAATACCACACATATTCGGACTCACACTCCAATGAAACTAAGAAAGCAGTCCGAATACTACACTCATTCGGACCCACCAGCGCATGAAACTAAGAAAGCAGTCTGAATACTACACTCATTCGGACCCACCAGCGCATGAAACTAAGAAAGCAGTCCGAATACTACACTCATTCGGACCCACCAGCGCATGAAACTAAGAAAGCAGTCCAAATACCGTACTCATTCGGACAGCTATGCCCCTTAATGAGTAGAAAGATGTCAAAATCCAAAATACACACTCAAGACCGCTCCTCGATAAGATATACCTGTCCCAATTCCGTAAAGAATTAAAATGAGATGATATCAAATGGCATACAAAATGTATCAATTATAATGATCATCTAAAATCAAACAGATATATATACGCTTTCTCAATAATATAGTGATATAAACGGGGATGAATTTTGAATATTGCTTTTTATTTTATCGAATGCCCAGAAAGGGAGATTTTTGTGTCGAGGATTGATTTATCAAGATTTGAGAAGAGGATTGTGTTACGAAATATTAGGCATGAGGACATCGAAGAGATTATTGAGCTTTCAAAAGTGTGTTTTCCCAATATGGACCCATGGGAGCGGGATCAATTAGAAAGCCATCTTACCATCTTTCCTGAAGGTCAATTTTGTGTTGAATATGATGGGAAAATCATTGGCTCCTGCTCAAGCTTAATTGTTGATTTTGATGAATATGAGGATAAGCATACGTTCGATGAGATTAGCGATAACTCCTATATTCGCAACCATGACCCACATGGGAAAAATCTTTATGGAATTGATGTCATGGTCCATCCGGATTATCGCCGTATGAAAATCGGGCGTCGACTCTATGAGGCTAGAAAAAAACTTACTCAAGAACTCAACTTAGAAAGTATCATTATTGGGGGAAGAATCTCAAACTATCATAAATATGCGGATGAAATGTCTGCTAGGGAATATGTGGATCAGGTCATCCAACAGAACATCTATGATCCAGCCCTTACTTTTCAAATGATTAATGGGTTTGTCCTGAAGCGCGTTAATGCCAATTACTTATCGGATCGGGATTCTTTAGGCTATGCAACTCTAATGGAATGGAATAATCCAGATTACTTGCCTAAGAAAACGAGGAGAATTTACAATCGGTCCCTCCCAGTAAGAATTTCAGTGATTCAATATATGATGAAAAAAATCAAATCCTTTGAAGACTTTGCCACACAATGTGAATATTTTATCGATGCGAGTTCTAACTTCCGCTCAGACTTTGCTGTGTTCCCTGAAACGTTTACCATGCAGTTATTGTCGTTCATTGATGAGCAGGTACCGAGTAAACAAATCAAAAGAGTTTCAGAATATACGGAGGACTATATTAATCTCTTTTCGAAACTTGCCGTAACATATAATATTAATATCGTAGGCGGTTCGCACTTTGTGGAAGAGGATCATTGCCTTTATAATGTTGCGTACCTTTTCAGACGAGATGGTACAATCGATAAGCAATATAAGCTCCATATCACACCTGATGAGAGAAGATGGTGGGGAGTTCAACCAGGGAATGGTGTCCACGTATTTGACACAGACTGTGGAAAAATCTCAATTCTGATAAGCTATGATATACAATTTCCGGAGCTTGCTCGGATTGCTGTGGATAAAGGGGCACAAATTATTTTTACCCCGTTTAGCTCAGAAGATCAACAGGGGTATTTAAGAGTGAGGTATTGTTCACAAGCTCGTGCTGTTGAAAATCAAGTATATACGGTAATTGCTGGTGCGGTCGGTAACCTTACACATGTCCCACATATGGATGTACAGTACGCACAATCCGGTATTTTTTCACCATCTGATTTTACGTTCTCAAGCAATGGAATTGTTGGAGAGTGCAACCCGAATATTGAAACAATCGTGGTGGGAGAGGTTGACCTTGAAAGCCTTCGACGAAACCGTAACATTGGAACCGAAACCCCACTAAAAGATCGCCGAACGGATTATTATCAAATTATCACGAAGAAACCTAAACAAGCCAAAAAGACAATCCCATCTGATTAAATACTTATACACATGTGAATAACTGTTTAACATAAATTAACCGCCTAATCCGCAAAGGAATAGGCGGTTATTCATATTTCTATCTTACACGCTTCGTTCAACCCTAAAAATCGCGTGATGTAGCTTTTCAATCATGAGTTCGACTTCTTCCTTTCTGATACAGAGAGGGGGAGCGAAGACGAGTGTATCCAAACCATCAAATACGACGGATCTACAGATTAAGCCGATTTTCGCGGCCTCATTCACAATTTTGGGGGCAAGAGGTCCTTTTACATGCTGTGGTGTATTGATTTCGACAGCACCCATGAGGCCGAGTGCACGGACATGACTGACAAGACTGCTTTCACCTTGAATCCATGAAAAACCATCAAGCATTTTGGCACCCATTTTTGCAGAATTCTCGATTAATCCCTCTTCTTCAATGATTTCGATGTTTTTCAACGCGACTGCACATGCCATTGGATGACCACTGTACGTATATCCATGTAAAAGTGTCCCAGTTGATAGTTGCTTGAAATCCTCAAAAATAGCCTCGGATAATATGACCCCACCTAACTGGGCATATCCACTCGTTACACCTTTGGCAAAACACATCATGTCAGGTGAAACACCATAGTGGTCCACTCCAAAGTATTCACCTGTCCGTCCAAATCCTGTAATCACTTCATCTGTAATCCATAAAATATTGTATTCATCACATATGTTCCGCACTTCTTTAAAATATCCTTCAGGTGCGATATGGACCCCGCCAGCCCCTTGCACGGGTTCAGCGACAAATGCAGCGATTGTATCTGGACCTTCAGTTTCAATCGTCTGGCGCAATTCCTCAGTAGAAAAATTATCCGTATGATAAAAATCAGGTGCTAATGAATTTGTAAAATCTCGAAAAGGCTTTAGGCCTGTTGCACTTGTCGATCCCATGGCAACTCCATGATAAGACCTATTACGAGAGATGATTTTCTTTTTCCCAGGTATTCCACGGAGTATCCAGTAATGCCGTGCTAATTTATATGCCGTATCATTTGCTTCAGAGCCACCAGAAGTAAAAAAGGTTGTTGATAAACTTCCTGGTGATATTTCTGCAAGTTTAGCTGCCAAACGGATTGCGGGTTCATTGCTAAATGTTGCAAAACAAGAGCTAAATGCAAGCTTATTCATCTGCTCCTGTGCTGCTTGCCCTAATTCTTTGCGACCGTGTCCAATATTGACATTCCATAAAGACGACATGCCATCGAGTACGCGTTTTCCATTTACATCCTCAAGAAACACACCTTCTCCTTTTGTGAAAATAAAGGCAGGTCCTAAATCCTGCTGTTGCTGAATCGGAGAGGTTGGATGCAAAAAATGTTTTTGATCAAGTTCCATCAGTTCCTGTCGCACCATTACTTTTTCGTTCATTCAATTCCTCCTTCGTAAATAAGCTTTTATTGAAATATATGCGAAGGGTTCAAGCTTTTGAACTACGAATAAGTGAAGGAACTACTCCTTTCGGGTTAATGTTTCGTTTATGTAAATAACCACGTTTAAAACGTAATTTTGTTTTAACTCTCCTGTAACACGGATGAAATATATTTTGAGTATGATAATAGTAGTAATTGACCCCCTTTTTATAAATAGATTTTTTTTGGGCACGGGTACATCCCCCGTGCCCCCTTTTTTTGTCGGCCGAAAATGACACTTCGAATTTCTGCAAATATTACTCCGAGAACATAGTGAATTACTAGGACATGCGCTTGCGTCTGATAGTTTATTCTCCAGGTTAATTCCTCAGCGCAAGGCTGCAATGATGTTAACTCAAGCAGTTGCCTCGTTCCGGTACTCGGGAGCTCGCGCCGCCTTGAACTCTCGACGCACAGGACGTGCTAGTGTCGACAACCACAGGACGTCGACGCGTTCCTATTCAACCTCCTTTAGGAAACACACCTTAAATTTAAAAAAACAATATGAAAATCTTGTTCGTTGTGAGTACCTGTTAGAAATAGTATAATAATATCAATATGAATGCTTACAAACGGTCTATTTAAAAAGAGACCGACTTGGGGTGAAAGAAAGTGCAAAGAGTAACAAATTGCTTAGTACGCAAGGATAATAAAGTCTTGCTTTTACAAAAGCCACGACGCGGGTGGTGGGTTGCCCCTGGTGGAAAAATGGAACCGGGTGAGTCAATCCGTGACTCTTGTATCCGTGAATACCGTGAGGAAACTGGACTTTATCTTAAGAACCCAGATATTAAAGGGATTTTTACATTTATCATTAAAGAAGGTGACAAGGTAACCTCTGAATGGATGATGTTTTCTTTCTTAGCTAATGATTTTGAAGGGGAAAATGTTGATGAATCTGAAGAGGGAATCCTGAAATGGCAGGACATCGGAGACATACCCAATCTGCCGATGGCACCAGGTGATTATCATATTTTAGATTATGTACTTAAAGGTTCTGGGGTCATATATGGGACATTTACATATACACCCGATTTTCAATTACTATCTTATCGATTAGATCCAAGCTAATTTATTCAGTCGAGATTCAAGCACAGACTGCATAAAGTTAGTGCGTCTGGCGGATGCCTCAGATTTTTTAGAGAAAAATTTCAAGCATAAGACATTAAGAACGCCACATTCTGTGACAACGTCTTTGTAAACCCTCGTGTGGATATAGAAAATCTGTGTGCAAATATGCCAAGGCGCATTTATATTAGGGAGGCAAAACAATGAGTGTTGGTTCAACAAGTGAAATACAATTAGTAATAATAACTGGAATGTCAGGTGCCGGAAAAACGGTTGCCATTCAAAGTTTTGAAGATTTAGGGTATTTTTGCGTAGATAACCTACCCCCAACTTTGCTTCCAAAGTTTCTAGAGTTGATGAAAGAATCTGGCGGAAAAATGAATAAAGTTGCACTCGTCATGGACTTACGTGGCCGTGAGTTTTTCGATAGCCTTTTTGCATCACTTGACGAGCTCTCAGAGGTCTCATGGATTTCTCCGCAAATCTTATTCCTTGACGCAAAGGATACGACTCTTGTTACTCGGTATAAGGAAACAAGACGTTCTCATCCTCTTGCTCCGACTGGTTCTCCATTGGAAGGGATACAGGCAGAGCGCGAAATTCTTGATGAACTTAAGGGAAGAGCACAATACATTTATGATACTTCTGAGTTAAAACCAAGAGAATTACGCGAGAAAATCTTAAAGCAATTTGCATCCGAATCAAGACCTACATTTACAGTCAACGTAATGTCATTTGGTTTTAAATATGGTATTCCTATTGACGCTGACCTCGTGTTTGATGTGCGTTTTCTTCCAAATCCACACTATATCGAAACGATGAGACCGAAAACTGGACTTGAAGATGATGTTTCAGGTTATGTATTAAAATGGACCGAAACACAGAAGTTTATTGAAAAGGTAACCGACTTGCTTGCATTTATGCTTCCTCAATACAAACGGGAAGGTAAAAGTCAGCTTGTTATTGGAATTGGTTGTACAGGTGGACAGCATCGTTCTGTTACGCTTGCCGAATATATCGCAAATCATTTCAAGGATGAATATCAGACCCATGTTTCTCACCGCGATATTGAGAAGAGAAAGGACAAAAAGTAATGACCGAGCCAAAACAACCAAAGATTGTCATCGTTGGTGGGGGAACAGGACTTTCTGTGCTTTTACGAGGGTTAAAATATCTACCTGTTGATATCACGGCAATTGTGACGGTTGCAGATGACGGGGGATCTTCTGGTCGTCTTCGAGATGAGATGGATATCCCACCGCCTGGTGATATTCGAAACGTATTAGCTGCGTTGTCAGATGTGGAGCCACTAATTGAAGATTTATTTCAACATCGGTTTGCCGGTGGGAATGGATTATCAGGTCATTCCCTGGGGAACTTGATTCTTGCGGCAATGACTACAATTACCGGGGATTTTGTTCACGCAGTTGGTGAAATGAGTAAAGTCCTCAATGTAAGAGGGAAGGTCCTTCCGGCGGCAAATAAAAGCGTCATTCTACATGCCGAAATGGAGGATGGTACTGTTGTTTCAGGAGAATCCAAGATTCCATATTCGGGGAAAAAAATAAAGCGTGTATTTTTAACACCTAGTGATGTAGAACCTCTACAAGAATCGATTGAAAAAATACAACAGGCAGATATGATTATCATTGGTCCTGGTAGCCTCTACACCAGTATTTTACCGAATTTACTTGTACCCAAAATCGGTGAAGAGGTTTTAAAATCGAAAGCAAAAAAAGTTTATATATGTAATGTAATGACACAGGCTGGGGAAACGTTGAATTTTACAGCTAGCGACCATGTTCAAGCTTTGTACGATCATATGGGCGTCAATTTCATTGATACTGTTCTTGTCAATAATGGAGAGATTCCTGAGAATATAAAAGAAAAATATGCAAAAGAGCTAGCAAAACCTGTAGTTTACGACACTGAAAGGCTTTCTGCTTTAGGTTTAGCTATCATCCATGATAAAATTATTTCATACGATAATGGAGTTATCAGACACGACACTACAAAAGTAGCAAACCTGTTATACGATTTGCTCATTAAAAATAAAAAGGGTGATTGAGGGTAAATCACCCACTTTTAAAAAAAGGGAGGTGGAACTGTGTCATTTGCATCAGAGACGAAAAAAGAACTTACAAATTTAGACATCAAAGACTGCTGCGCAAAAGCCGAGCTTTCCGCTTTGATCCGAATGAATGGCGCACTTTCCTTCTCTAACCAAAAAATGGTGGTTGACATCCAAACGGAAAACGCCGCGATTGCGAGAAGAATTTATACACTTCTGAAAAAATGCTATAATGTAGGAGTAGAGCTCCTTGTTCGAAAGAAAATGAGACTTAAGAAGAACAATGTATATCTTGTTCGCCTTATTGAGGATGCAAAGGAAATATTAGAAGACTTGAAGATTTTTGAAGGCTTTTCATTAAGGCAGGAAATTTCTTCGGAATTAGTAGCGAAGAAGTGCTGCAAACGCTCCTATTTACGCGGAGCTTTTTTAGCAGGTGGCTCTGTTAATAACCCAGAAACATCCTCGTACCATCTTGAGATTTTTTCATTATATAAAGAACACAATGACTCACTTTGTGAATTGATGAACGTTTTTGATCTCAACGCTAAAACGTTAGAACGAAAAAAAGGTTTCATCACCTACTTAAAAGAAGCAGAAAAAATCACAGAGTTCCTAAATGTCATTGGTGCGCATCAGGCATTGCTTCGTTTCGAGGATGTTCGAATTGTCCGTGACATGAGAAATTCGGTGAACCGCCTCGTCAATTGTGAAACAGCTAACCTTAATAAAACTATTGGGGCATCGATTCGTCAGGTGGAAAACATTCGATACATTGAAGAAACAGTCGGACTAGGCATTCTACCCGATAAATTAAGAGAAATTGCGGAGCTTCGCGTCGCCTATCAGGATGTCACACTTAAAGAGTTAGGCGAAATGGTAACATCAGGCCAGATTAGTAAGTCGGGCATTAATCACCGACTTCGAAAAATCGATGAAATTGCTGATAAGCTACGAGCGGGCCAATCTATAAAGTGAGCACATTGCTCACTTGGAGAAAAATAAAGCGTTATCATTTTTAAATAAAATATGAAACCTTTAGAGCTCAACCTACGTATTAATAGGAAATACTAAAAAAAAACACAACTTAAGAATGTACAGAAAAATTTGAGGAGGAAGAAACGAATGGTGGAAAGACAAGTTGAGGTTGCTTTAAGAACGGGGTTACAAGCACGTCCTGCAGCGATGTTTGTTCAGGAAGCAAATAAATTTTCTGCAGATATCTTTTTAGAGAAAGATGGAAAAAAGGTAAATGCAAAAAGTATCATGGGTCTAATGAGCTTAGCAGTTGGCAGCGGTACAACAGTTACATTAATTGCTGATGGAAATGATGAAGAAGCAGCGGTTGAAGCATTAACTGAATTTGTTCAAAAAGAAGCATAAAAAAATCCTCTCACGATTAGATGTGAGAGGATTTTTATTATTTCTTATTTATTGTCTTGTGGGAACATAACCTTGTCGATTAATCCGTATTCCATTGCTTTTTCAGCAGTCATGAAGTTATCGCGGTCAGTGTCTTTTTCAATAATTTCTAGTGGTTGACCAGTACGCTCAGCTAAAATTTTGTTTAGCTTATCGCGTAGGAATAAGATACGCTTAGCCGCAATTTCGATTTCAGTTGCTTGCCCTTGTGCTCCACCAAGTGGTTGGTGAATCATAACTTCACTGTTAGGAAGCGCAAAACGCTTGCCTTTTTCACCAGCAGCAAGTAAGAAAGCACCCATAGAAGCAGCCATACCAATACAGATTGTAGAAACCTTTGGCTTAATGAACTGCATTGTGTCATAAATAGCCATACCAGCTGTAATCGAACCACCAGGGCTGTTAATGTATAAAGAAATATCTTTTTCAGGATCCTCAGCTGCTAAGAACAATAACTGAGACACAATTGAGTTAGCCACATTATCATCAATGGCACTTCCAAGCATGATAATACGGTCTTTTAATAAACGTGAGTAAATATCATAGGCGCGTTCTCCACGGTTTGTTTGCTCAATAACTGTAGGGATTAAATTCATTTAACTTCCTCCTTCAAAACAAATTAAAAACTTTACTACTATGTATTTCCATCATACAATTAAGGTCAGTAAAGGTCAAACAATTCGCTTTACTAACTTATCTTATTCTACAAACATTTATGACATACCTTTATCGATGTGAAAAAAACTAAATTTCATACGTATACCATCATAACCGAATCGGAGTGTTTTAAAACATACATCTTGCAATCAAATGCGTTCTAGCCTATAATGATGAGTGCAGTTTCTATTCAGACATGCCCTCGTAGTGTAGTGGATAGCACAAGAGATTCCGGTTCTCTTATCGTGGGTTCGAATCCTGCCGAGGGCGCTAATGAAGAAAGGACCAGAGTAAAATCTGGTCCTTTTTGCGTATTATGGTATTGGTACCTTTTTTCGTAAAATAGTTGAGGGGGGACACAAACGCATGAATCGTACCCTTACGAGCCGGAAATCGAGCCAAAAGGGAACACAAACGTGCTAATCGTACCCTTACAAGTCAGAAATCAACCTAAAAGGTAATGTAAACGCGAATCATACCCTCTTCAGCAAACAATCAGACTACGTTGGCATAGATATCCCCCGCCCATCACGTCGCCAAAGTTCCATCTCCAAATCGCTAATTATCCTTATACCCTAATGTTCCTTCGTACACATCCTCGTCAACTGGGTTCACAGCCCACATTGTTTGAATGGGATCAAATTCAGTTGCGAACTCTTCGTTGTTTTTCGCTTTTTTTGCTTCATCCAAAGTCCCCGTCACCGGGCCGGTATACATAATCTCATTTTTTTTCAATTCAAATCACCTCTTTAAAGTAGATTCTTTCAAAAAATGCATAAAAATGCGTGCTAAAATTTAACTTTTTCGATACCATAGAAGTAAGCTAAAATTAGCGATAGAACCTCTTCGATAAAATGAGGTTGTTCATTACAATAAGAAAAGTAAACGCTTCCATTTTAATACAACTCAGGGGAAGGGGGAAAACGAGAGTGAATATGCAAACTGGACTTTTTCAACAGCAATCATTAAAGCTAGTCATGACAAAGGAGCTAACTCAAGCTATAACTCTTTTACAATACTCTTCTTTGGATCTGACTAAATTTCTAGAAGAGCAAACATTAGAAAATCCCCTAATAGAAGTAAAACAAACGGATTTTAATAGAGTAATGAAATCAAAGGTCAAAAATGAATCCTATACAAATCCGATTGACTATATTGGAAAAAAAGAAACAACCCTTTATGAACATTTGCTTACACAACTTTCATATATGAAAGTGAACACCGAAAAAAAGCGAACGATGGAGTATATAATTCAACTTTTGGATAGCAACGGTTATCTGTATTTTCCGGAGGAGGAGATTGCAAAGGACCTTAATACCGATACAGAAACCATCGAAAGTGCAATTCACTATATTCAAAGTCTAGATCCGATTGGGGTAGGGGCAAGGTCCTTACAGGAATGCCTACTTCTACAACTCAGGAAATTGCCAAAGCGGAATAGTCTTGCTGAAACAATTATTCAGGACTATTTTGAAGAATTCGCAGAAAAGTCCTGGAAGGAAATCGCAAAGCAACTTGATGTAAAGCTCTTTGATATTCAACAGATTTTTGACTTTATCCAAACTCTTCAGCCGAGACCAGGTGCAGCTTTTCATGGAGGAGAAGCACAATATATTGTTCCTGACTTTGATATTCAAGTTGAAAATGGTGCTGTCATCATGAACATGCACGATTCATATTTACCAAAGGTTTCGTTGAATCTTCAGTATTACCAACATTTCATACAAGAAAAAGATTCAAAAACTAAATCCTATCTTCAAGAAAAAGTGGACCAGTGCCAATGGATTATGAGAAGTTTGGAGCAGAGAAAACTCACCTTACAAAATGTCATGAACGAAATCATCAATCGCCAACTGGACTTTTTTCTAAAAGGACCAGCTCATCTAAAACCGCTTATAATGAGTGATGTTGCACAAAGTTTAGACATTCATGAATCAACTGTAAGCCGTGCAGTAAAAGATAAATTTGTGCAAACTCCATTTGGTATCTTCGAAATGAAATATTTCTTTAGTCGCAACATCCAGACAACGGGTTCAACCGACACGTCATCAACTCAGGTTAAGAACGTTTTAAAAGAGTTGATTGATGAGGAAAATAAACAAAAGCCTTTGTCAGACCAGGATATTGTCAGTATACTTAAGGAGGAGCATGGTATTCTTGTGTCCAGAAGAACAATTGCAAAATACCGTGATCAATTAAATATACCATCTTCATCGAAGCGAAAAAGATACAGCAAGTAGATTGGAAGTGTAACAGTTGAGACGCATTCAAGTCACCATGTATTCAAAAGATAATTGCTCCCTTTGTACAAAAGCGAGGCGGGTTATCGAGGAATTAAGTGAGGAATTTCCATTAGAACTCAATGAGGTTGATATTTATAAAGATGATGAACTTCTTGAAAAATATCAAATCATGATTCCGGTTATCGAAATTGACGGAAACGAAGTGGAGTATGGGATTATCCATAAAGAAGTCATTCAAGAGTATCTAAGTAAATATTTAAAATAATCTGACTGCCTAAAAAATAGGCAGTTTATTTATTGCATTCTTTTAAAAGTACTGGTACTATAGAAAATGTAACACGGCGATATACAAACTTTATTCAATACTGAATAAAGTATGCCTCCGGCGGATGCCACAGATTTTCAAAGGAAATTTTTCGAGCAAGCACGAAAAAATCTGGGCGCAAATACGCCAAGGCGTATTTGATTTAACGAGTTGTTTTTTTTTACTGTAAGCGGGACATAATATGTCACAGCGGGACAAAAACAGTCCCTTATAGTAAAAAGGGGAAATGAATAAATGAGTTCGATTATTGAGGTACAACAAAAATTATTACCTGATTTACTAGAGGTTATGCAGAAACGCCATGAGATCCTCAAATACATACGACTTATGCAGCCGATTGGAAGAAGGAATCTTTCTACGAGTCTTGGTCATAGCGAACGTGTCCTCCGTGGTGAAGTTCAATTTTTAAAAGAACAAAACCTTGTTGACTTTAGTACGGCTGGAATGAGCTTAACAAGTGAGGGTGCTGAACTATTAAAGGACCTTGAGGATGTCATGAAGGAAGTTTTAGGTTTACGGGTTTTAGAATCACAGCTTAAGGAAAAGTTAAAGATAAAAGGTGTAATTGTCGTTTCTGGCGATAGTGACACAACTCCTTGGGTGAAAAAAGAAATGGGGAGAGCTTGCGTTTCAAGAATAAAACAAAGGCTTTCTGGAGAAAATATCGTCGCAGTTACTGGTGGTACAACCCTCGTTGAGGTCGCAGAAATGATGACCCCAGATTCGAAAGGGCGAAGTATATTATTTGTTCCAGCAAGAGGTGGACTAGGAGAACGAGTAGAAAATCAAGCAAATACCATTTGCGCAAAGATGGCCGAAAAAGCTTCTGGTGATTACCGTCTCCTCCATGTACCTGATGTTGTGAGCAATGAAGCGTATCAATCCTTTGTGGCCGAACCATCGATTCGGGATGTCCTGAATTTGATCAAATCGTCAAGTATGGTCGTTCACGGAATAGGAGACGCTATTACAATGGCTAAGCGGCGTAAAACAGATGAAGAGGACATGAAAAAAATCATTGAATCTCATGCAGTCGCAGAGGCTTTTGGGTATTATTTTGACGAAGATGGGAAAGTGGTCCATCGGGTTCAAACAATTGGCATCCAGCTAGAAGGTCTGAACGCAATTCACGATGTGATTGCCGTAGCTGGTGGAGCTTCGAAGGCAACAGCCATTCAAGCGTACTTAAAGCAGGCGCCTGAGACACTGTTAATAACAGATGAAGGTGCAGCTAAAGAGTTAATAAAGGGGTAAATCAACCTCTTAAATAATATTTTTTTAGGTTTCACATACAAAAGGAGGAAATCAAAAATGGCAGTAAAAGTTGGTATTAATGGTTTTGGACGTATTGGTCGTAACGTATTACGTGCGGCTCTAAAAAATCCAAATGTTGAAGTAGTAGCAGTAAACGATTTAACAGATGCAAATATGTTAGCACATCTATTAAAGTATGATACAGTTCATGGTGTTCTTAATGCAGAAGTATCTGTTAATGGAAACAACCTTGTTGTTAATGGAAAAGAGATCTTAGTTAAAGCTGAGCGCGACCCAGCTCAACTTGGTTGGGGAAACCTTGGAGTTGAGGTAGTTATTGAATCAACTGGTCGTTTCACTAAGCGTTCTGATGCAGCAAAACATATTGAAGCTGGTGCAAAGAAAGTTATCATTTCTGCTCCTGCAACTGATGAAGATATTACTATCGTTATGGGTGTTAACGAAGAT
>Ga0180217_1001294_pt1 | contig 28518 bp, 27 predicted proteins | sample eDN3rd37CBELigOP_FD_128521 | JGI IMG/M metagenome (GOLD analysis project Ga0180217, IMG submission 128521) | Enriched Organic Plus compost microbial communities from Emeryville, California, USA - eDNA 3rd pass 37_C BE-Lig OP (version 2) (version 2) ... | reverse complement strand
TAACGCCATGTCTATCACTCCAATGTCCCCTGCGCTCATCAAGCAGGGGTGGGTTCAAACATGGGTCACTTCTCAATGGAAAAACCGCCCAATCCCGGGTCAGTTCTCGGCGGAAATCAACACGATGTAGAAGCTTTCTGGCGGAGAGGATGGGATTCGAACCCACGAGACCCTTTTGAGGTCTACTCCCTTAGCAGGGGAGCGCCTTCGACCACTCGGCCACCTCTCCGGTGCGTCGCTGGATAAAGAAATGCGGCGCGACAATCAATCGCTATGTCGCGCAACAGATGCCTCATTTCTCGATTGCCACGCAGGCGATCGCCGCGGCGCGGAAGATCAGCGTGTCGACGGCGCGATTGCGGGCGATTTCCTTCTCCGACAGGAGCGCCGACAGCGATGCCGCATTGCCGATCCCGGCGACGAGGTCGACCAGGCGCTTCTGGCGCGCCGGCAGCAGGTCGCCGAAGGCGGCGCGGAAGCTGCGTGTCTGGCTGCGTATCTCCAGCAGCCGCCGCAGCACGCCCGGCCGCACGATGCGCGCCAGGATGTTGCGGGCATAGTTCACCTCGAAATGGGTGAATGTGGCGTCATGGCGCCGGTAGAGGATGGTCGGCTGCGGATCGAACACGACCCTGCCGAATGCCGACACGACCAGATAGCACCACCAGTCGTGCATCAGCGCGTCGTCGGGCAGCGGGCGCGACAGGAGGAGACGCCGCGCCGCCTGATTCATCGCGATCGTGCAGCCCATCGCGATGTTCTCGATCAGCGCATTGCCGAAGGAAGGGCGCGTGTCCTCCGGCGGTATCGCCCCGACGACCCTCAGAAGCTCGTCCGTCACGCTGACGCGCGAGCAGTAGAGAAGCGGCATGTCCGGCGGGCCGGCGGCGGCCAGCATCTCGCCGGCGCGCGCGACACGGTCGGGCAGCCAGAAGTCGTCCTGGTCGGCGAACATGACGATGTCGGCCGTCCCGTCGGCCTCGGCCAGAAGCCGAAAGAAGCTTCGCGCCGGGCCGAGATTGCCGCCGGAGTCGACGATGGAAGCCGAGGGAAAAAGCCGCCGCGCGGTCTCGACAGAGCCATCCTGCGATCCGTCGTCGCGCAGGCGCAACCTGACATCCGCCATGCGCTGGCCCTTCAGGCTTTCGGCAAATTCCGGCAGGAACCGCGCGCCATTGTAGGTCGACAGCAAAATCTCGGCGGTAGGATAGGCGACCATCAGCACCAGAGCCACGTTCGCTTTGGGGAACACCCACTCTCTAGCCCACCTTCACCCATATTGACAGCGAAGCGCAGCATCCGCTCTTCCTGCACAATACTATCCATCAGGCACATATATACTCAGCCTTTGCAGAAATCGCCGAAGCTTGCGCGAGGCTTGCGGCAAAAACGAGCTTTGTTTGCTGGCGATAGATTTACATGTATTATCAAGACGTGCATCGAGGGATCCTCTGCAAATGACAACTCTGTCCACAGTCTCTTCTTTGTCGGCTTTCTTTTCGAAGCCGTCCTCCGACAGTGTCAGGAAACCTGAGGAGGGTTTCGATAATTTCATCGCGGACCCCAAACAGCCGGAACCGTCGGGATCGCCGTTCCTGAAACCGGAGGAATTGTCGGGGCTTCCCTTCGAGCAGCCGCCGGTCGCCGATGGGCTTCCGTTCGAGCGAGCGCCTTTCGTGGACGGCCTTCCCTTCGAGCCGGCACCCACCGTCGATGGCCTTCCCTTCGAACCCGATGCGCCCGGCGACGAGCTGATGGCGACGCAGCGGCTGGCCTACCTGCTATGGAGCGGCCAGATCGGCGCGGACGGCACCCTGCCCTCCGACAAGGACGCCTGACCCGACAGATCGCAGGTCAGCGGCGCGCGTTCAGCGCCGACATGCATTCCTGGAACAGGTCCTTCGCGCCGCAGGCCGCGGGAAGCTCCACGCGCAGGCGCGCGAAAGCCGTCTGCGTCCATGGGCGCGGCTGCGTGCCCGACAGGGTGACCCGCACCGTGGAAGGCAGCCTGTCGGAAAATCCCCAGCGCTGCGCGAACGCGCCGTCCGGGCCCGCATAGGCCAGTCCGAGCCTTGCATCGCCGCGGATCAATGGAAGATCCTCGCCGCTGCCGCCCTGCGGCGGCCAGGCGCGCCGCGCGCGGATGACGGCCGCCTCCCCGCCCGCGCTGCCATTGAAATAGGTGACATGGTCGAAGCCGGCGCGCGGCCCGTAGCCGAGCGCAGGGCGCACGAAGACCACGGTGTCGGCCTGGCCGCTGAAGGCGACGGCGCCCGCCATCGGGCCATCCGCATGGACGGGCTGCGCCGCCTCCAGATCCTCCACGATGCGGTCGAGCACGATCGCGACCGTGTCCTCGCGCGTGCCGCGCGCGACGATGCCGCCCCAGCTGCGCAGCCATGTGCCGGTATAGAGCGCGATGGCGCCGAAAAGCAGCGTCGCCAGCACCAGCGCCAGCAGCGCTTCCAGAAGGGTGAAGCCCCGGCGCCGGACCCGCGGCGTCACAGGCGTTCCATGCGCACGGTCTCCAGCACGGCGCCGCGCGCCGACGCCACCTTCACCGCGTAGAGCACCCAACCCGCATCGCGCAGGTCGTCCTCCCGCGCGAAGCGGTGGCGCGTGATCTCGACCTCGTAGTCGCCGACGGCGACGCGTCCCGGACGCAGCGGCGAGACGGATGCCGCGGCGGCCATCGCCTGCTGGAGGTCCGCGCGGCGCTGGGTCGACCGGTCGAGGCCGCGCGTCGCGCCGGCCACGCCGCCGATCGTCGCGGCGATGGGCGCCAGCATGAGCAGCGCGATGATGAAGGCCGCCATCACCTCGATCAGCGTGAAGCCGCGCCGCGCGCGCCTTGGAAAGCGGGCGCTCATGTGCGCGACATCTCCACGCGGCCCGTCAGCCAGTCGACGCGCAGCTGGACGGACCGGCCGTTGGCCGAAAGCGTCAGCACGCCGCCGCAGGAGCGGCCGTCGGGCAGGAAGCGTAGCGCGCGCAGGCCCGACACGGTGGGGCAGAGGCTCGACGTCATCCAGTCGAGCGCCACGCCCTCGCGCAGGCGCAGCGGATGCCGCGCGCCGGCAGCGGCGACCTGTCCGGTGCGCGGGTCAACGAAAATATCGGCAGGGGCGCGGTTGCGGATCGCGGAAGCGCGGCCTTCGCGGAATTGCGCGGCCACCCGCGTCGCCTCGGCGCGCAGCTCGACATCGGTCAGGCCGGCGCGCGGCCGCGGCATGAGCACGAGCGCGGCGAGCGACAGCACCGCCAGCGCCAGGACGACATCCAGCAGCACCACGCCACGCCGGCCGCGCCGGCTGCTACCTGTTGCCCAGTTGCGCACTGGCGCCCGTCCCGTCCGGTCCGAGCGTCGAGATCTGGAATGTCCGCCCGTCGCTGGCATAGCGATATTCCCGTCCCCACGGATCGAGGGGCACGCGGTCGCCGCGCAGATACGGTCCGTTCCAGACCTGCACGCTGGAAGGCTTCTGCACCAGCGCGGCAAGGCCCTCGTTCTCGACCGGATAGCGCCCCACATCGATGAAGAAGATGTCGAGCGCGCTGGAGAAGGCCTCGATCTGAAGCTTTGCCGCCCGCTCGCGCGAATCGGTCAGCTGGCTCAGCACGCGGGGACCGACCAGCGCCGAGATGAGCCCGATGATGGCCAGCACCACCAGCATCTCGACCAGCGTGAACCCTCCCCGGCGGCGCCGGCGCGTGCGCTTCGACATGAAAACCGGAATGTGCATCTGACGCAAAGCCCCGAAAACCTATCGCACCATATCGTTGAACGACATCAACGTCGACATGATCGACACGATCATGCCGCCGATCAGCACGCTGATGAGCGCCACCGCGGCCGGCCCGATGAAGCCGACCAGCCGCGACAGCGACCGCTCGAGCCGCAATTCGTAGAATTCCGCCACCTTGTAGGCAAGGCCGGCGAGCTCGCCGCTCTGCTCGCCGATGCGCAGCATGCGCACCGCCAGCGGCGGCATTTCCAGTATTTCCAGCGCCGCCGAGAAACGCCGCCCCTGCCGCACCGCGTCCGAGGCCTGCTCGGCGCGGGCGCGCGCCTTCGCGCCATGGTCGATCGTGTCGCTGATGAGCCGGATGGCCGTGGGCGCGGTGATGCCGGTCTCCACCATGATGCCGAGAAGGCGCGAAAATCGCGCGGTGCGGTAGCTGCGGGCGATGTCGGCAATGCCCGGCAGGCGGGTGACGGCGGACATGATGCCCTCGCGCACCGCCGGCCGCCGGAACGCCAGCAGGCCGCCGAGCAGCAAGGCCGCCGCCAGACCCATCAGCAGCTCGCCCTCCGAGCGGACGAAATTCGACAGGCCGAACATCGTTTCCAGCAGCGGGTCCTTCTTGCCCGTATTGGCGAGGACCGGCTCGAATTGCGGCATCACCCCGACAAGGAAGAAGATCAGCACCGCGCAGGTGCCGAGAAGCAGCACGGCTGGGTAGCGCAGCGCCTCCCCCATGCGCGCGGAAAGGCGCTCGAAGCGCTGGCGCTCCTCGGCGATGCGCGACAGGAGCATGGGCAGCTTGCCGGAGGTCTCGGCCACCTTCACCATCGCCACCTGGAACGGCGGGAAGAGCGCCGGCCAGTCTTCCAGCGCCTGGGAGAAGGCACGGCCGCCGGCCAGCTCGGCGCGCAGGCGCGTCACCACCGGCTGGAGGCGGCCATTGTCGAACTCGCGCTCCATGATGGACAGCGCCTCGTCGATGCGGATGCCGGCATTGAGCATGATCGACAGGTCTGCCAGCAGGCGCGTGACCTGCGCGGCGGAAATGCCGGGCGAGAAGAACGAGACGCCGCGCTGGTGCTCCGCGCGGCCCTGCTCCACGCTGACCGGAATGAGGCCGCGCTGGTCGAGCAGTCGCACGACCTCGTCGGCCGTTGCAGCTTCGAGCTGCCCCAGTTCGAGCCGTCCCTCGGCCGTGAGGGCCTTGTAGGAGAACGCGGTCATGCCCGGCGCGAGCTCAGATCGATTGCAGGTGACGTGCGATGAGAGTGGTATCGTAGCCGGTTTCCCGGCGCAACAAGGCATCCCACGCGCCGGCGCCGGGAATCGATTGCGGGTTCTTCTGGATGAGCTCGCGCTTCAGGAAGGGACAGCGGAAATCGCGGATCAGCCAGGCCCAGAAGAAATGGCTCGGATTGAGCGGGATGCCGGCGGCGATGCGGGCGCGCAGGAAGGCCAGGAATTCGGCCTCCACCGGCGGCAGTTCGAGCAGGTCCAGCGCGTCGATCTGGCGCGCCACATCGGCGGCGACGGCGTCATAGCCGCAAAGCGCGCCCAGCCGCAGGCCGTCGCGCTGCGCGAGCTGCGACAGCCTGATCTCGCCGTTGCGCACCACCCAGGGCTTGTGCGAGACGACCCGCAGCCTGCGCCAGAAACGCCGCAGCCGCGGCGCGGCGATCGCCCGCGGGAACATCAGCAGGAAATAGGATTGCAGGTGATATTCGATCTCGCGGCTGTCGGTGATGCCGAAAATGTCCGCGCCGCTCTCCTCCGCCTTTGCGAGCGTCTCGGCGAGCGGAAAGAGCGGGCCGTAGACGCTGTCGTTCAGCAGCATGAGCCGCTCGGGCTGCGGCAAATCGCCCAGCCGCCTTATGCCGTCGCGATAGGCGGCGAAATCGTGCCCGACATTGCGGCGCAGCACGATCTCGCGCACCAGCGTGCGCAGGGTTGCGAGATGGACGGGCTGGTCGACGGGCGAGTTGGTGACGAATGTCACCGCATAGCCGTTCTCGCGCAGCTCCAGCAGCGCCTGCAGCACATAGTCGGCCACATCGCCGCCGGCATTGTAGTGAACATAGACCGCATTGTTCGGCCCGTCGGGGACCTCGCCCTTCTCGACGGAGATGACCGCGCGGCGGCGGTCGCCGATGAAGAGCGCCCGCAACGGATCGGCGACGGCGTGAATGCTGCGTTTCAGGCGTTCGAACATCGTCGCGTCGCGTGATCCCGTTGCCCGCAATGGGCATTCTGGTCTAGAGCCTGTGCGGGTCGCCCAGGGTCGTGATACTCATTCCGCCACTTCCGGCAGCGTTGCAAGAGGAAGGCGGTTCTCAAGCGGACAGCCCTTCTTTGGACAGGATCGCCGGACAAGTCATCGCCCCATGCAGACGCCAACCACCCATGACGGCATGATGCCCGCGACGCTATACGATTCGCGCAGGAATCGCGGCTATGACGATCTGCGCCGCGCGCTCGCCAATCCGCGGCTGATCTGGCTGCTCGCCTTCCGCGACATCCAGGCGCGCTATCGCCGCTCGATGCTCGGCCCCTTCTGGATCACCATCTCCATGACCGGCACGGTGCTGGGCATGTCGTTCGTCTTCTCCACCATCATGAATCGCGGCTATGACGACTACGTGCCCTATCTGGCCGTCGGCATGGCGCTGTGGGCGATGATCTCCGGCATCGTCGCGGAGGGCGCCAACAGCCTCATCCAGGCCGCGCCGATGGTGAAATACACCACCCAGCCGCTGGCCACCCACATGTTCCGGCACCAGCTCCACCAGCTCATCTTCTTCGCGCATAATATCGTGCCGGGTCTTGTCCTGTGCCTCCTGCTCGGAAAGACGGGCATCGCGGGAATTGCCGCCTCGCTTGCCGGGCTGCTGCTCACTTTCGTCGCCGTCTCGTCGATCGGCTTCTTCGCCGCGCTCGTCTCGGCCCGCTTCCGCGACATACCGCAGATCGCCACCAACCTGATGCAGGTCTTCTTCTTCCTGACGCCGATCATCTGGCCGCTCGGGGCCATCGGCGACCGCACCTATGTGCTCGACTTCAATCCGTTCTATTCGATGGTCACCATCGTGCGCGAGCCGCTGCTCGGCGTCTGGCCGCCGGCGCATGCCTGGTTCGTCGTCGGCGCCATCGCCGTTTTCGGCTGGCTCGCGGTCGCCGCCGCCTACGAACGCATCTTCGACCGGCTGTCGAAATGGGTATGAGGCGATGAGCGGCGCATCGATCGAGATCGTCGACGCGACGGTCGACATGCAGGTGTTCACCGCGCGCACCGTGTCGCTCAAGAACGCGCTCGGCCGGGCGCTGACCGGCGGCCGCGTCTCGCAGGACGACGGCATCCCAACCGTCCGCGCGCTCGACCGCATCAACCTGTCGATCGCGGCCGGCGAGCGGGTGGCGCTGATCGGGCACAACGGCGCGGGAAAATCGACCCTGCTGCGCCTGATGGCCGGCATCTATCGCCCCACCACCGGCCATGTGCGCGTGGAAGGCGCGATCGGCGCCATGCTCGACACGCAGCTTGGCATGGACCCCGATTTCACCGGGCGCGAGAACGCGCTCCTGATGGCCGCCGCGCTCGGGCTCAGCCGCGCCGAAAGCCAGGCGATCATTCCCGGCGTGATCGAGTTCTGCGGCCTCGGCACCTTCATGGACCTGCCGGTGCGCACCTATTCCAGCGGCATGCTCGCCCGCCTCGCCTTCGGCGTGCACACCGCCGTCAGCCAGGACGTGATGCTGGTGGACGAGGTGATCGGCGCCGGCGACGCCGCCTTCCACGACAAGGTGCAGGGCCGCCTCGCCGACTTCATGCGCAAGGCGCAGATCCTGGTGCTGGCAAGCCATGCGGACAGCGTGCTGGAACGCTACTGCAGCCGCGGAATCGTCATGTCCGCCGGCACGATCGTGCAGGACGGCCCGCTGAAGGAAGCGCTCGGCTTCTACCGCTGGTGGATCGCCGAGGCCGCGAAACGCGCCGCCGGCGCGGACCCGAAAGAAGAATCGGCATAAGCTGATTCGTCAGGAAACCTCAGAAAAACAGGTATTTGCCGGCGTATTTCACGCAGCTTTCACATGTTTTTCCTTGCCTTATTTGTTGGATTGACTTTGCGTCAGGGCTTGGAAATAGTCTGTCCCAACGGACCGTGTCGCACGCGGAATTTCATGGCGTTGCGCGATTGCGATGGGCGATCGGTTCACGGTCTGGAGGCAACTTAAAGAAGACCTTCGGGGAGACCCTTCATCATGCGAACTCTTTTGGCGTACGGCCACAAACGTGCCGTTCGTACGGCGGCGGCTGCGATTCTCGTGCTGGCGACTGCCGACTATTCCGCATCCACGGCGCTCGCCGCCGATTCGCCGCTCTCGGCGGTCGCGCAGAGCAAGATCGTCGATACCGGCTCCTCCTGGACGTCGGCTTTCTCGACCGCCGGCAGGAAGCTGCCGGTGATCGTCGAATTCGCCATGCCGGAGCTGCCGGCCTTGCCGGCGACCGCCAGCGAAGGCGACCGCGACAAGGCGCATGTCGAGGCCGTGCGGGCCGTGCAGGAGAAGATCCTCGCCGGCGTCCTCGGCAGCGGCCCCGCGGCCCTCTCGGCCGCGCAGTCCTCGGAGGAGGTCAACCTCAAGCTGATGCCGTATTCGCCGCAGTTCGCGATGAACGTCTCGGCGGAAGAACTCGAGAGGATCGCCGCGGACCCCGCGGTGGTGAAGATTTATGAAGACGAGCCGGTGCCGCCGTTGCTCGACCAGTCCGTACCGCTCATCGGCATGACCAATGCCTATGCCCAGGGCGCGACCGGCAACGGCTACCGCGTCGCGGTACTGGACACCGGCGCCCGGCGCGGACACGAATTCCTCAACACGCGCGTCACGCATGAGGCCTGCTTCAACACCACGAATTCAAGTCAGGGCTCGGTCAGCCGTTGTCCCGGCGGAGCAAGCTCGTCCACGGCGACGGGTTCGGGCGAAGACTGCAATTCGACGCCGATCTATGGCTGCGGCCATGGCACGCATGTCTCCGGCACCGCTGCCGGCTTCAATTCCAATCGGCAGTCCGGAGAGCCGGCCAACGGCGTTGCGCGCGACGGGCGGCTGCTGGCGATCAACGTCTTCTCGCAGTTTGCCGCATCGGCTTGCGGCAGCAACCTGCCTTCCGGCTATAGCGGCTGCGTTCTGGCCTATACGTCCGATCAGGTCGCGGCCCTGAACTACGTCAATTCAGTTCGTTCCACGCTCAGCATCGCCTCGGTCAATATGAGCCTCGGCGGCGGCGCCTATTCCACCGCCTGCGACTCGACGGCTGCGCAGACCTCGATCGTCAACACGCTGCGCGCCAACAATGTCGCCGTCGTCATTGCCGCGGGCAATGACGGACTGGACACGCAGGTCGGTTCGCCGGGCTGCATCAGTTCCGCCATCACCGTCGCGTCCTCCACCAAGTCCGACGTGCGCTCCAGCTTCTCCAACTGGGGCAACCTGATCGACGTCGTGGCGCCGGGTTCGAGCATCTATGCGTCGTACACCAACAACGGCAATGTCGGCTATTCCTCGCTGAACGGCACGTCCATGGCGACGCCGCATGTGGCCGGTGTGTGGGCAGCGCTGCGCAGCCGCGTGCCGACTGCGACCGTCACGCAGATCGAGAACGCGCTGAAGAGCACCGGCCTCGGCATTTCGTCCGTCGGCTACACCAAGCCGCGCGTGCGCGTCGACCTTGCCCTCGCCCAGTTGCTCGGCACTCCGCCTCCGACCAACAACGACAATTTCGCCAACCGCGTCACGATCACACCGCCGACCACGACCGGCGGCACCGTGACGGTGACCGGCAACAATGCCGGCTTCACCCTGGAACCGAGCGAGCCGATCCACGCGAACCGCACCAGCGCGACCACCAGCGCCTGGTGGCGTTACACGCCGGCTTCGTCGGGTCAGGTCACCGTTGACACAAATGGATCGTCGTTCGACGTGGTGCTGGGCATCTACACCGGCAACGCGGTCAACGCGCTGACGACCGTCGCCTCGCAGGACATCGACAACCGGCCCGGCAACACCGAGTCGATCACCTTCACCGCGACAGCCGGGGTGACCTACAACATCGCGGTGGCCGGTTACGGCGGCGCCGGCGGCGCCATCAACCTCGCCGTCACCGGCGGCGGCGGTTCGGTCACGCCGACCACTGCGCGCCTTGTGGCCGCGATCACCCCGGTCGCACGGCGCGGCGTCGTGGGCGGCTCGACGATCACCGCCTTCGCCACGGTCATCAATCCCTCCGACAGCACCGCAAGCGCGACGGGATGCACCATCGCCAAGCCCGCCGGCAGCCAGCCCTACAACTTCGCCTATGCGGAGCGTCTGCTGCCCTCCACCAATCTCGGGCCGACCAATGCGTCCTTCTCGCTGACGCCCGGACAGGCGCGCCACTTCCTGCTCGCCTATACCCCGACGGCGGCCATGTCGGCCAACCTGCTGATGGTGTTCGACTGCGCCAACACGTCGCCGGCGCCGACGTCGCTCGGCCTGAACTCGTTCAACCTCGTCGCCACCACGACGGCGGGCGCCGACATTCTGGCGAGTGCGGTCACCGCGACCAATGACGGCATCCTGCGCATTCCCGTCGCGGCCGGCGGCGGCAATGCGGCGGCCATGGCGGCGCAGAACATCGGCACCACCGCGACCGTCAATGCCAGGATCTCGACGGTGGCGATCGGCTCCTCGGCGGCGCCGCTGCCGGTGAACCTGCTGATGTGCCGGACCAACCCGTCCACCGGCGCATGTGTGCAGCCGACCACGCCGACGGCAAGCCCGATCGCCTTCACCGCGACGGCGAACCAGTTGTTCACCTTCGCGGCCTTCGTCAACTCGCAGGGCACGGCGCTGCCGCTCGACCCGGCCACGCGCCGCGTCTACATCCACTTCGACCAGGGCGGCACCAGCGTCGGCTCCGCCAGCGTCGCAGTCACCACCCAGGGCAGCAGCCCGGCCGCGGTCAAGGCCGCAGCCCTCGACTGAGCGGTTGACAGAGCTATCAAGGGGCGGCCTCCGGGCCGCCTCTTTCATTTAAGCGGCAAACGCCCGCCACGGCAGCGCTGCGGCGCTTGCGAAAGCGCGTTTCACCTGCTTACTGACCGGGTGGCGGCAAATCCGCCATATTCGACCGACTCAAGCGACAGGACCTAGGATGGATCGCCGCGAACTCTTGCTGTCGATGTTCGACGCGAGCGGTTTTGGACTGGAGGTGGGGCCGAGCTACAGTCCGCTCCTGCCCAAGCGCCGCGGCTACAATGTCGAGACCGTCGACCATGCAAATGCCGAGGAGCTGCGGGAGAAGTACCGGAACGATGTCAGCGTCGACATCAGCAATATCGAGGAGGTGGACTATATCTCCGACGGCGGCAGCCTCGTCGATCTGATCGGCCAGACCGAGCGCTACGACTACATCTTCGCCTCGCACGTCATCGAACACGTGACCGATGTCGTGCGGTTCCTGAGCGACTGCGAGCGGCTGCTGAAGCCGGACGGCGTGCTGGTTCTGGCGGTGCCGGACAAGCGGTTCTGCTTCGACGTGCTGCGCCCGGTCTCGACCATCGGTTCCGCCATCCAGGCCTATCTGGAGAATCACAGGCGCCATCCGCCGGGCATGGTGTTCGATCATGTCAGCCTGGTCAGCCGCAAGGGCGCCAACGTCGTCTGGCTGGAACCGAACCTCGACGGCCTCGACTTCTTCCACTCGGTCAGCGAGGCGAAGGCGGCGCTGGACGACGCGTGCAACCGCCAGGACTACATCGACATCCACCGGTGGCAGTTCACACCGGAATATTTCCGCTATTTCGTGCATGTGCTCGCGGAGACCGGCTTCATCGGCCTCAGGGAGGCCCGCTTCCACAAGAACGACGCCATCCATCTCCATCTGCACGAATTCTACATCACCCTGTCGCGCGCCGGGAATGGGCCCGACAAGTCGATGCTCGACCTGCTCAAGGCGGCGCACAGGGAATTGCGCGAGATCGCCGTGACCGGCCACGGTTCCGCGCAGGTGCCCCGCGATGCCGGCCGGACGGATGTCGAGACGATCCTCGATGCCCTTCGCGAGGCGCAGTGGCAGTTGAAGGTCGAGCGTGCCAGCGTCGCCTCCCGCGAGGACGAGCTGGCCACCCTTCGAAACGAGCTTGCGATAGCGCAGGCGCACAGGGATGCGGTTCTGAATTCGAGCAGCTGGCGCATCACCGCCCCGCTGCGGCGATTGAAGGATGTGATCTCGCGCTAGATCGTTTCGACGGCGGGCATGCGGGACCTGCCGGCGCGCAAAAAAGGTGGGGCGGACCGCGGCTTGCCATATGCGGTTCAGCGTTTGTTTGGGGCAGCTCGCATGGCGGACAGGAACAGGATCAATTCAGAGCGGCCCACGGTGGCCGTCGTCATCCCCTATTACAACGGCTCGAAATATATCGACCGGTCAGCCCAGAGCGTGCTGGACCAGACCGTGCAGCCGGACGAATTCGTGGTCGTCAATGACGGATCGCGGCCCGAGGAGGCCGCCTATCTGCGCAAGGTCGCCCGCAAGTACAAATTCCGCATCATCGACAAGGAGAATGGCGGACAGGGCTCGGCGCGCAATGCCGGCGTGGCGGCGACCTATTCCTCCTTCATCAGCTTCCTCGACCAGGACGACTATTATCTGGACACGCATATCGAGACCCTGCTCAACGCGGTCCCGCGCAACGATCCGCATCTGGGCTGGGTCTATGGCGATCTCTTCGAGGCCGAGGGCAATGGCGACGTGCTGCGCACCTCGATGGTGACGGCGCATTCCGTCCACCCCAAGAGCAATGCCTACGACCTCTTGCGCAACGACATGTTCGTGCTGCCCTCCGCCTCGCTCATCTCGCGCAAGGCGTTCGAGGCCGTCGGCGGCTTCGACCCGCAATTCATGGGCTATGAGGACGACGATCTCTTCCTGCGCATCTTCCGCCGCGGCTTCACCAACTATTTCGTACCGCAGGCGGTGACCGTCTGGTGCATGAACACCGAGAGCACCTCCTACAGCATCCGCATGAGCCGCAGCCGCATCCGCTACTTCAAGAAGCTCGTAGCCAGCTTTCCCGACGACGCGTCCAAGGCGCGCTTCTACCTGCGCGACCTGCTGATCCCGCGCTTCCACGGCCTCTTCATCTCGGATGTCTATAACGCCATCGTCTGCCCCGTGCCGGAGCGCGACGAGCGGCTGAAACCCCATACGGACGAGTTGCTCGGCATCCTCAAGGAATATGTCGACATCGTCCTGGCGAACCGCAGCGTCAGGCCGGCCTACAAGCGCAAGATCGCGCTGGAATATCGGGTGCTGGCCACCAGGTCGCCGCTTCTCATCAGGCTGGCGCGCGTCGGCCTCAGCGGCGTCCGCCGGCTGCAGGGATTCCTGCGCCGGTTCTAGAGCGAAAGGATAGAGCTTCCCGCGATTCCAGGAAAAGCGGAAAGCTCCGGGAAAAACGGGATAGAGTACGCTTGCCATTTCGTTCAGCCGGCGTTCAGCGCCCGCATGCATTTATGTTCATGCGACCAGACGATGGAAAAGGGAGCCATGTCCGACATGACCGCGCGTAACGAAGACGATACCTCTGTCGCGCCCCGCCGGCGCGCGCTCACAGCCCTTCTGGCGACGGCGATCTTCGCCGGTCCCTTCGTCATGGCCATGGCCGCGCCCGCCGCGGCCCAGCAGTTCACGCGCGTGATCGTCACGCTGCGCGGCCGTGACCGCGAGGTCCAGGAGCTGTTCAATGCGCTGAGCGGCATGGAATACCGGCTGATCGAAGCCTATCAGGACCGGCCGGTGCTGATCCTCGACGTCACCGCCCGGGCGCTGCGGCGCCTGCGCGAGCTGCCGATGGTCGCACAGGTGGCGCAGGACGGAATCACGCCGCTGCCCGGCGGCGAGACCCCTCGCCCGCCGCAGCCGTCGTCGCCGCTTCTCACCTATGCGCTCACCATCCGCTCCGGCACGAATTTCGATCGCGCGCTGCGCGAGATCCGCCGCCGTCTCGACGGCGTGAGGCACGAGATCGTCGGCACCGATCCCGGCAGGCGCCGCATCCTCATCTCGATTTCCGAGCGGGACATGCCGATCGTCGGCGCGCTCGACATCGTCCAGAGCGCCGTGGTGGTGCAGCAGGGCGGCAAGCCGCCCGCGCCGCAGCCCGCGCCGGCCGCCCAGCGCTATATCGTGCAATATGGCGGCGGCGACCCGCGCCGGGAGATCAGGCGCATCCGCCGCGCCATGGAAGGCCTGCCCTTCAACATCGTGCGCCAGATGGATGCATCGCGGATGATCGTCGTGGAGACGAACCAGCGGGGCTTGCGCCGCCTGCAGCAGATCGACGGTATCCGCGTCTGGCGCGACGAGCTCAGCCGGCCGCAATGAGGCCGCGTTCAGGCTAAAGCGCGTTTTGTCTTATCGGCACCGTTCGCGCCGCCCCTCATCGGGTTACCGCCACCTTCTCTCCGTAAACGGGAAGAAGAGGGCCTTCATTTCCACTTTCGCCAATCGCCAGCGTAGCAGAAGAGGCGGAAAGCAAGCGGACGGCGTTCTTCTCCCCGTTTACGGGGAGAAGTGCCCGGCAGGGCGATGAGGGCTGCGCAAAAGGTGCCAGTGATGCACATAAGATGCGACGCACTTTAGGGCATCTGGATCTGGCGGATGCCGCGCGACAGTTCCTTCAGTTCCTCGACCGCGGCCTCGGTCATGGCCTTTATCTGCTCGCGGTCGGGTTGCGATGCGTCGCTGTCCTGCGGTGGCGCGGGCGGCGCGACCTGCGTCCAGGCGTCGCGCTGCATCCGCCCTTCCAGCGTCAGGCGCTCGGGTTGCGCAACTTCCTTCGGCTTCTCCGGCGCCTTTTGCGCGGTCGGCGCGGCCTGCGCTGCGGGTGCCGCCGCAACCTCGGTGCCGCCCTTGCCGGTGAAGGTCACGCGCGACGGCTTGCCGTCGCGATAGGCGAGCGCATAGCCGTTGGCCGGCAGGATCGATTTCAGCACCTGCCCCAGCGATCCGGTGTAGCGTCCGTCGAGCGCGCCGTCTTCCACGCTGCCGCCGACGATCTCCATGCCGAAGCGTTCGGCCAGCGCCGCCACCACCTCGGCGCGCGTCGCGCCCTCGGCGACGAGCGTCAGCGCCTGCGCGTCGCCCTCGATGGTGAATTGCGCGGCCCATGCGGGATGGGCGATCATGGCCGACAGCGCGGCCATCAACATGATGCGTTTCATTGCCGTCCTCCGATCGTCAAGTGGTGCCGCATCCGCGCGGCATGTCCAGGGTCATCTAGCACAAATCGTCCGTCACTGCGCCTCCACCGTCGGCAGGGAAACGGCTGCGCCGCTCTCATTGATGATCTGCGGTGTGGAGTTCATCGGGGCCGCCGCCGGCGGCGGAGGTGGCGGTGACGGCAGAGCACCGCCGGAAGGCATGCGAGGCCCGCCCGGCGAGGGCAAGGAAGGCATCCCGGCCGGAAGCGCGCCGGCGCCGCCGCTCCGCTCGGGAAAGCGCAGCTTCGCGCGGCCGCCGCCATTTTCCAGCGACACCTCGAAGCGGTTCACCTCGGCGAGCGTCCAGCCGTCGCGGCTTTCCCCCTGGCGCAGGCTGAACGAGGCAGGCTCGCCGGGCGCGCGGAACAGGGCGCTGTTCACGCGCTGGGAGCGCACCACGCCGATCAACTCCCAGTCGGGCGCCTCGGCGACCGGAACGGGTTCCGGAGGAGGCGGTTCGGCAGCCGGCGGCGGGGCCTCGACGGGCGGCGGCGCGGGCGGCCGGCGGTCGGGACTGAAGAGCGGCCGCTCGCGCAGCGCGACATAGTCCTGCGGCAGGCGCGAGGCGATGGCACGCTCGGCCGCATCCTGCGCAAGGACGATGCCGGTGCCGCCGATCGACAATGCGAGCACGAGAAGGGAAGCGCGGCGGATGCTCATGGCGCGGCTCCGCTGCGGAACGCCGAAATATCGACGCGCAACACCAGCGGCCGGTCGTCCGCCGCCCATCCGGTCGTCGCGTCATTGGAAGCCGTGCGCCGCCCGCGCAGCGTCAGCGCATCCACGATCATCACCGGCATGTCGGTCTCGATGGCGTAGAGGAGGTCCGGCAGCGCCTGCTCCATCACCTCGATCTCGGCGCTCAGCCGCACGCGTTGCAGCAGATTGCCCTGCGCGTCATGCGAATCCGCGATCGTCTCGCCCTGCGGCGTGTCCATCGAGCGCAGCAATGCACCCGACTTCTCGGTGCTCACGGTCAGGATGCGCTGCAATTCCGCCACGGCCAGCCCCGGCGTGTCGCCATAGACCAGCACCCGCCCGTCCGTCGCGGTTTTGCCGTCGTCCTGGTCGCGCCGGGCAAGGGCGAGCGCCCGCTGCTCCAGCAGCGCCGTGCGGCGATCGAGATCGGAAAGCGCGGTCTTTTCCGCCTGCCACCAGCCATAGGCGTCCACCGCCAGGAAGATCGCCGCAGCAAAGCCCAGCACGATCACCGCCAACGAGGCCAGTCGGGCGTCGAAAAGGCGGCGCAGAAAGCTCATTTCAGCTCGCCTCCGGTGCGGATCAGCGGGCGCGTCTCAACGACGAAATCCGAGAGCGGGCCGTCATCCTCGCGCGTCGCCGCGCCGACCTGCCGCGTCTGCACGAAGCGGCCGGAGGATTCCAGCGATGTCAGCACGTCCGGCAGGTCGGTGGTGCGGCCGCTGACGCGCAGCAAACCGCCGCTCAGCAGGATCTCGCTCGCATGGGCATGCAGCGGCAAGGCGGCGGCGAGATCGTCCAGCGCGCCCAGCGCGCTCACCGCCTCGTTCTTCATCGCCAGCGCCGCCTGTTCGGGCAGCGTCGCGCCATTGGCGGGCAGCGTCGCATCGCTGATCTTGCGGCGCGCCACGTCGGCGCGCAGTTCGAGCCGCGCGCGCTCCGCGGCAAGGCCCGAGCCGAGAACAGGCCGCACGGCAAGCGCGCAAATGGCGGCGACGGCCGAAAGCGCGACGATGCCCGTCAGCAGCACCTTGGCAGCGCGGTTGCGGCCGGCGCTTCCCATGCGCCGCGGCATCAGCACGACGGGCTTGCCGCCGGCGCCCGGCGCCACGATCTCCACCTCGCGCGCCTTGCCCGCCGCGACCCGGTCGAGCAATTCGGCGATGCGCGCGCGCGGCAGGATCGACACCGCCAGCCGCAGCTTGCGCTGGGTGCGGTCCACCTCGGCCACGTGATGGCCGAAAAGCACCTCGGCCGGGGGAATAGGCGACAATGCCGACAGGCGCGAGGCGACGATGCCGTCGACATGGCTCGCGGCCTCCAGCGGCAGTTCCAGCCGCCGCTCGATCGTCCAGGCCGCCGGCACCATGATGGTCACCGACTTGCCCTCGACCAGCGCGGCGATGCCGCTCTTGCCGTCCGCCGCATCCGCGTGCAGCGGCAGCGTGACGGGCGCGGCCTTCGCGTGCCCGCTGCGGACCGACACGGTGCCGCCGTCGCCCGCGAGGGCGAGCGACACGGTGCGTCCCGGACGGCCGGCGCGCGCCATCTCGGCAAGCAGCGTCGCCGGCCCGTCGATCCATCCGTCGAAACGTTGCGCCAATGTGGCGACTGCGCCCGGCATATCTCACCCCTGTCGGCCCGCGGCCGCCTACTTTATCGTATCCGGGACCCGGCGCCAGTCGACAACGCGATAGGGCGCATTGTCTTCCGGCGAAATGATGACCACCGCCTCATAGTTCTCGGCATAGCCCGACGGCAGGCTCGCCGACAGCGTCACCCGCCACGAGATCGCCTGTTCGGACGTATGATAGTTCACCTGGCCGAGCGTCGCCTCCATCTGCTGGTAGGAGATGCGCCCCTGCCGATAGGCTCTTATGGTGGTGATCACCGAGGGCGGCAGGTCGGGAATCGCCGCCAGCACCGCATCGTCCAGCGCGTTCAGGCGCACGCCTTCATAACCCGACGAGACGGTGAAGTATCTTTCGGCCTTCACCGCGACATCATCCGGCAGTTCCGCCATGGCGGCGAGTTCCGCCACCGATTGCAGCAGCCGGCGCTTGGATGCCTGCTGCGGCGCGACCGGCGCCTGCCCGCCGCGCTCGCGAACGATTTCGTCGGCCACCCGCCGCGCCAGCGCATCGGGCGCGCCGGCCGCACGCAGGGCGCCGACGATGAGCGGGCGCGCGCCGGTATTGAGGTCGATCCGCCATGCCTCGTTGACCGCCGACACGCCGACGCTGCCGGTTTCGAGCTCCAGATCGCCCTGTACCGTATCCGGCAGGCTGCCCATTCCGTTTTCCGGGCCGGCGCGCACCAGCGCCGCGGCAATCGCGAGCCCGCCATCGGCCAGCACGCGGATCGCCGCCTTGTCCTCGGTCGCGCGCACGCTCGCCACCACGCCGCTCATGTGGAGGCGCAGCACCACGGCGAGGAAGGCGAGGAAGATCAGTATCCACAGCACCGAGACCAGAATGACGCCGCGCCGCCGATGCCGCATCGCGCCGGAAGGGATCGTGGCGGCGGTCATGGCTGCGGAAACCAGGCCCAGACGATGACGGCGGCCGGCGCGAGGAAGGTGCCGAAGGGAAGGGGCGTCGCGGCCCGCAGCCGCCGTCCCTTCCGCCAGGCGCGCATGGCCACGAAAAGGATCGCGGCCAGCGAGGCGAGCATCAGTTGCATCGCCACGCCCCACGGCCCGACAAGGACCGCCGACGCGCCGACCAGCTTGACGTCGCCGAAGCCGAGGACATCGGCGCCGCGCAGGCGCCCATAGGCCCACGTGATCAGGAAGAGCGCGGCGGCGGTCGCCACGCCGAGGCCGAGCGCCCATGCGGCGTCGCGCATCGATGCGCCCTCGCCCAGCCGCACGGCCAGCGCCACGAGCGCCATCGCGGCGACGCCCCAGTCCGGTATGGTCATGGCCGCAAGGTCCTCGACGGCGATCAGCGCCGCGAGCGCGCACAGGACCAGCCCCGCCGCGATCTTCCATGCCGGCCAGCCGAGCGCCACCGGCACAAGCGACGCCGCCAGCACCAGCGCGAAAAGCGCTGCCGCCTTCAGGCGCGGCGCGCGCCAGATCATTCGATCAGCGTATTGACCGGTCGCGGCAGCGGCAGCGGTCGCGAGGGCGTGTTCATGATGCGAAGCTGCGAGCGCATCTGCTCGGCCACCGTCTGCGCATCATATGTATCGCGGATCACCTGCGCGCGGATCATCACGATCAGTTCCGTGCGCGTGGCGTAGTTGGTGGTGTTGCGGAACGCGCCGCCGATGATGGGTATCTCGCCGAGAACCGGGATGCCGTTGCGGCCCTTGTCCTGCTTCTCGCTGATCAGGCCGCCGAGCAGCACGGTCTGGCCGCTGGAAACGGAGACCGTGGAATCCACCTTGCGCTGCGAGATGGTCGGCGTGAGCGACTGCGCGCCGCCCAGCACGGCGCTGATCTCCTGCTCGATCTTCAGGTTGATCGTGCCGTTGGCGGTGATGCGCGGCAGCACGCGCAGGATCACGCCGGTGTCGCGGAACTCGACATTGTTGACCACCGGCGCGTCGGGATTGGTCACCGACTGCGCCGTGCGCGTCACGATCGGCACCTCGTCGCCCACCTGCAGCGTGGCGGGCTTGTTGTCCATCACCACGACGGAGGGCGAGGACAGGACCTTGACCTCGGTGATGCCGCGCAGCGCGTCGAGCACCACGCGCGGGTCGGTCTCCGGCCCGATGAGCAGGTTGAAGCCCGGCAGCACGCGGCCGATGGCGGCATTGGTCGTGCTGCGGAAATTGCCGATCGAGCCGGAACTGTTCTTGAGGAAGAACTGCACGCCGTAGCGCAGGTCGTTGGTGAGCGAGACCTCGGCGATGGTCGCCTCGATGGCCACCTGCGCCGATGGCCGGTCGAGCGCGGCGATGGCCTGCTCGATGCGGCGCTGCTGGTCGGGCCGGGCAAAGATGAGCAGCGTGTTGTTGTCCGGATTGGCGGTGATGCGCACGCCCTCGGCGGAACGCTGGGCGGTGCCGCTGCCGCCGATGATGGGCGAGCCGCCGGTGATCGGCGCCTGGTCGGTGCGCGGAAACTCGTCGGCCATGCGCTGTGCCAGATTGCCCGGCATGCTGTCCGTCCCGGAGACGGCGCTCGCCTGCTGGAGCGTGGGCTCCGCATCGGGCGGGAACTGCGCGCCCGGGTCCTCGGCCATCGCCGTCTCGCCGGCGAAGATGTCGTTGACCATGCTGGCCAGCCGGCGCGCATCGACATGCTGCACCTGATAGACGCGCAGGTTGGAGGCCGATGCGTCGGCGCGGTCGAGGCGTTCGATCCATGTCGCCGCCCGTTGCAGCATGGTGCGCGATTTCGCCACCACCAGCAGCGAGTTGCTGCGGTCGATCGGCTGGATGCGGATCGTGTTGCTGCCGCGCCCGCCCTGCCCCAGATCCAGCACCCGGTTGAGCTCCGGCATCATGGCCGACGCGCTGGAATTCTGGACCGGGAAGATGCCGACCGACTGGTCCTTCAGCCAGTCCTGGTCGAAGGACTTCGCCGCCTCGATCGCCGCGCCGCGTTCCTGCGCCGTGCCCTGGAAGATCAGCGCGTTGCGGCCCGGATCCTCGCGCACCATGCCCGAACGGGCGACGAAGTTCTCCAGCAAGGGCAGCACGGTGCCGGCCGAAACGTGACGGAGCGGCAGCACGGTCACGCCGTATCCCGGCGAGATCGTCACGCTCTGGTCGAGCTCGGCCACGCCCAGCGCCTCGGTGGCGGGCATGAGGCGCAGCCGGTCGCCCTCGCGCACCATCACCACGCCGTTGGCGCGCAGCGAGCCCTCGAACATGCGCAGGATTTCCTCGGCCGGCGTCGGCCTGGAGGTGATGATCGACACCCGGCCGGTGGCCCGCTCGTCCAGCGTGTAGCTGATGCCCAGCACCTCGCCGAGCACCGAACGGGCCGCGACGGAAATGTCGGCATTTTCGAGATTGACCTCGAACTCCTCGCCGCGGAGGCGTTCGAGCGAGCGGCGCTCGGTTGTCGTCAGGGCCGTCTCGGCGCCGTAATAGACCGCGCCGCCGCGCCGCTTCTCGCCGCCGCCGAAGCCCATCCGGGAAAGGAAGCCGCCGCCTTTCGAGTCCCGCGCCGACAGGTCGGCATTGCGCACCTTGTCGAGCGGGTCGGGGCGCTGCGCGGTCTCCTCGAGATAGGTGGAGGTACAGGACGCCATCAAGGCAGCGGTGACGACGACGAATGCAAGGCGAGCGTAAAACCGCCTGACAGCCCCCGCTTCGCCTGGCCGACGCAAACCCACGCTGAACCCTCACCCCGTGCCGCACCCACCGCGCGGCCTCGCGAAAACCGTATCCACGGCCCTTGAGCTTGACAACCGCCCGGCGCTGCTTTCTGCTCATACTTTGTTAACGGACGGGCGATCGGTTGCCGGATAGCCACAGTTTTCGGCCTGCGATCTGTTGTGAACAGTCGCTCACCGGGGCGCCCGCCATGGGATCGACGCGGCGTCGCGCATGAGAATTGCCCTGCGGAACCAGCAGCCGTGAACCGCCACGATCCAAATCTCGACCTGCGCGCCATACCGGACGTGACGGTGGACCTGCTCGCGGAAGGCGGCATCGCAGAGCGGGCGACCATGCTCGCGCTGCTGGGGGACGGGCCGCTGCGCGCGGCCGACATCCATCGCCTCGTCGAGGCCCAGATGGCGGATCCCGACGCGCTGGCCGCGCTGCTGGCGCAATTGTGCGACGTGCGCCTTCTCGACGGCGAGGCAGTGCGCGACTGCCAGCCGGCGCTGGCCGGCCTGTCGCTGCGCTTCCTCACCGAGAACTGGCTGGTGCCGCTCACCGACGCCGACGGCGAGGTGCTGATCGGCGCGCTGCATCCCGGCGACATGGAGCCGATCGAGGCGCTGGTGGCCGCGCTCGGCAAGCCGGCGGAGCTTTGCGCCATTCCGGCGCCGGACATCGAAGCCTGCCTCCAGCGGCTGGCGAGCTCCGGCGAGGCCGAGACGGGTCCCGCGACGGACCGCAGCATCGCCGATGCGGTGGCGGGGCTGCGCGATCTCGCCAGCGGCGCGCCCGTCGTGGTGGCGGTGGACGACATGATGCGCCGCGCGCTCGACCTGCGCGCCACCGACATCCATATCGAGCCGATGCGCGGCCGCCTCATCCTGCGCTACCGCATCGACGGCGTGCTGCGCGTCATGCCGCCGCCGCCGGCCGAGATGGGCGAGGCGATCGTCTCGCGCATCAAGGTCCTGGCAGGGCTCGACATCGCCGAGCGGCGCAAGCCGCAGGACGGCGGCATGCGCATGCGGGTGGGCGAGCGCGACGTGGAGCTGCGCGTCGCGACGCTGGCCTCGATCCACGGCGAGACGCTGGTCATGCGCATCCTGCAGCGCGAGGGCACGCTTCTCGACCTGACGGCGGTGGGCCTCAACGAGCGCGACCGGCAGTCGCTGCTGCGCCTTCTCGACCATACCCACGGCATGATCGCGGTGGCCGGCCCGACCGGCAGCGGCAAGACCACGACGCTTGCAGCCGCGCTGTCGCGCCTCAACGATCCCGGCCGCAAGATCGTTACCATCGAGGATCCGGTCGAATACCAGATCCCCGGCATCGTCCAGGCGCAGATCCAGCCGGCGATCGGCCTCACCTTCTCGGCCGCGATCCGCTCCTTCGTGCGCCAGGACCCCGACGTGATCCTCGTCGGCGAGATCCGCGACGGCGAGACGGCGCATGTCGCCATCCAGGCCGCGCTGACCGGCCACCTCGTTTTGACCACGGTCCACGCCAACACGTCGGCGGCCGCCTTCACCCGCCTGCGCGACCTCGGCGTGGAGAACTACCTGCTGGTCGGCGCGGTGCGCGGCGTCGTGGCGCAACGCCTCGTGCGGCGGCTGTGCGACCATTGCAAGCGCCCCTTCACCATGACGGGGGCGCATCTGGCGGCCGAACCGCGTTTCGCCGCGGTCGGCTTCCGCGCCGGCGAAACCGTCAACGAGGCGGTGGGCTGCCCGCGCTGCAACGGCGCCGGCTATCGCGGCCGCATCGCCGTGTTCGAGATCCTCGTCCTCACCGACCGTGTGATGGAACTCGCCGCGCAGGGCGCCGACAACAACCGCATCGAGGCGGCCGCTCTTCAGGACGGCATGTCCACCATGTCCGACGACGCCGTCGACAAGGCGCGCCAGGGCCTCACCTCGCCGGCCGAAGTGGTGCGCGTCACCGGCTTCCGCTGAATCGCGGCGGCAGGCCGGGAAATCCGCAGTCGGCCTGCCCGTCATTTATGCAATGCGGCGACCGGATTGGTGCAATGCACCACGACATGGGCAAATGCCCAATCCGCGTGCAGGCACCAGCAGCTTTTCTGCAACACTCGCGGCGCTTGCATGGCGAAGGCGAGGCCGAAATCGAGCTTTTTTGTTGAATTGGCAAAAGAAGGGGGCGAATAGTCCAACCATATCTGGTCCGGCGCTCCCAACCGGGTCGATTTAGCGAAATCAGGATTTTGGAGAAGTCCATATGAACCTCAAGAGCCTCATCATCGGCTCCGCCGCTGCGACGGTCCTGGCGACCGGCGCGCAGGCCGCAGACGCTGTCGTCTACGCTGATCCGGAACCCATGGAATATGTGCGCATCTGCGACGTCTATGGCGCTGGCTTCTTCTATATTCCCGGAACCGAGACCTGCCTCAAGATCGGCGGCTATGTCCGCTTCGAGACCAGGGCCGGCATCTCCTCGAACATTCCCGGCTTCCAGAGCGGCTACACGACCTATGCCCGCTTCGCGCTGCAGCCCGACGTCCGCAGCGAGACCGAATGGGGCACGCTCCGTGCCTTTGCCGACGTGTGGGTCGACTATCTGGCCGGCACCGGCGGCGGCGCCCTGCTGAACGAAGGCTATATCGAGCTCATCGGCTCCTCCGGCACCCTGCGCATCGGTAAGGCCGACACGCCCTACACCCGCTTCCTCGGCTATGGCGGTCTCGACACGGTCCTCGACGTGAGCGCCGACGTCTACGGCATCGCCAACGGCTACGCGTTCGCGAACACCAACGAGATTTCCTACACCTTCGCCGGTGCGAACGGCTTCTCGGCCATCCTCGCCGTGCTGGACAATGACAACAGCAACACCTGGGCGACCAATGTGGAAGGCGGCCTGCTCTTCCAGCAGGGCTGGGGCTCGATCGGCGCGATCGCCGGCTATGACGGCTGGACCGGCGAGTGGGGCATCACCGCGGCGCTGACCGGCAACTTCGGCAACACAACGGCCAAGCTGCAGGGCTTCTACAACAGCGACCTGACCGGCCTTCCGGACTTCAGCCAGTATGCGATCTTCGGGCCCGGCGGCGTTGCCCGCTGGTCCGTGCTGGGCAGCGTTGCGCACAAGTTCAGCGAGCAGGTCACGCTCGCCGCGACCGGACAGTGGTTCGACAACAACGCCGGGTGGCTGGCGGGCGCCGAGGTGCAGTACACCCCGGTCGAGAACCTCACCATCACCCCCGGCGTGCACTATTTCGAAGCAAACGGCGCGAATTTCTGGGGCGCGGCGGTTCGCGTTCAGCGCAACTTCTGATCCTCTCCGATCATCCGCGAAAAGGGCCCGGCAAACGCCGGGCTTTTTCTTTGGCCGCATCCGCGCAGGCGGATGCCGATTGCGGGGCGCGCGCTCCCGGCGTAGACCTTGGCGGCAACCGGAAACGTCCCGCATGCCGCCACGCCCGCCTTTCACGCCGCTCGTCGAAGCCCTTCCCGCCACTGTCCCTTTCGTCGGCCCCGAAGCGCAGGAGCGCCAGCGCGGACGGCCGTTCCGCGCCCGCATCGGCGCCAATGAGAGCGGCTTCGGCCCCTCGCCCGCGGTCATCGCCGCGATGGCGCAGGCGGCGGGCGAGATGTGGAAATATTGCGATCCGGAAAACCACGATCTGCGCGCCGCACTCGCCGGCCATCTCGGCATCGGCATCGGCAACATCGTCGTCGGCGAAGGCATAGACGGGCTCCTGAACCTCGTCGTGCGGCTCCATGTCGGCGACGGAACGCCGGTGGTCACCTCGCTCGGCGCCTATCCCACTTTCAACTTCCACGTCGCCGGCTTCGGCGGCCGGCTCGTCACCGCTCCCTATCGCGACGACCGCGAGGACCTGGACGCGCTGCTGGCAGCCGTCGAGCGGGAGAATGCGCCGCTCGTCTACCTGTCCAATCCCGACAATCCGATGGGCACATGGTGGGATGCCGACGCCGTGACGCGCTTCGCCGAGGCTCTGCCCGCCACCACGCTTCTCGTCCTCGACGAGGCCTATGGCGAGACGGCTCCCGCTTCCGCCATTCCCGCCATCGACGTCTCCCGGCCGAACCTCATCCGCCTGCGCACCTTCTCCAAGGCCTACGGCCTTGCCGGCCTGCGCTGCGGCTATGCCTTCGGCGAGGAGTTGCTGATCCAGACCTTCGAGAAGATCCGCACCCATTACGGCGTCAACCGCATGGCGCAGGCCGCATGCCTCGCGGCGCTGGCGGACCGGAACTATCTCCGCGATGTCGTGGCGCGGGTCGCGCGCGGACGCGACCGCATCGCCCGCATCGCGCGCGACAACGGGCTCACCCCCCTGCCCTCGGCAACCAACTTCGTCACCATCGACGCAGGCGGTGACGGCGCTTTCGCGCTCAGGCTGATGCAGGCGCTGCTCACGCGCGACATCTTCGTGCGCAAGCCGATGGCGCCGGGCCTCGACCGCTGCATCCGCGTCAGCGTCGGACCGGACGACGAGCTCGACCTGTTCGCGCAGGCGCTTCCCGAAGCGCTCGCGGCGGCGCGGAGGGGTTGAACATCGCCCTCGCCGGGCCATCCTCCGCCTGTTTCCGGTTGCTGTCACACTGGCTCCGTGTGGCAGGAATAACTGGACCGTTGCGAAACGTATGTCGTTTCGCTACTGCGCTGGAGCAGCGGGCGTTCTGACGAACGCAGCCCCGCTGCTCTTGCTTGGTTTCTTAGCCGCATTTGTGCGACGCCAGACGATTCCGTCCGGCTGCAAAATGCTCCAGCTCCCGGAAAGAGCCCGGACATGCACGCCAACGACGTTTCATCCTCTGCCGATCACGCCATGGCGATTTCCGCGCGTGGCCTGGTCAAGCGCTTCGGTGAGCTGGCCGCCGTCGCCGGCATCGATCTCGACGTGCCGCGCGGCATGATCTTCGCCATCCTCGGACCCAACGGCGCGGGCAAGACGACGCTGATGCGCATGCTCGCCACGCTCGCCGCGCCCGACGAAGGCAACGCCACCGTGATGGGCCACGATCTGCTCGCCGCCGCCGACGAGGTGCGCGGCGCCATCGCCATGACCGGCCAGTTCGCCTCGCTGGACGAGGACCTGACCGGCCGCGAGAACCTGATCCTGCTGGCGCGCCTGTGGGGTTTTCGCGGTCGTGCGGCCGGTCAACGCGCCGACGACCTTTTGGCCGCTTTCGACCTCGCTTATGCGGCGCAAAAGCAGGTGAAGGACTATTCCGGCGGCATGCGCCGGCGGCTCGACATCGCCGCATCGCTGATCGTCACGCCGGGCGTGCTCTTCCTCGACGAGCCGACGACCGGCCTCGATCCGAAGGCGCGGCAGGATGTCTGGCGCATGATCCGCCAGCTTGCGGGTTCCGGCGTCACCATCCTGCTGACGACGCAATATCTGGAGGAAGCCGACCAGCTCGCGGCGCGCATCGCCGTCATCGATCGCGGCCGCAAGATCGCCGAGGGGACCAGTCGCGAGCTCAAGGCGCAGACAGGCTCCGGCTCGCTGCGCGTCGCGCTCTACGATCCGTCGCGGCTCGGCGAGGCCGCGCGCCTGCTGGAGGCCCGGCTCGGCCATGTGCCGCAGCCCAATGTCGAGGGCGGCGAGCTCTCCGTCGCGGCGGGCAGCGCCGAGGCGGCCAGTGCGGCCGTCGCCGACCTGCTCGCGGCCGGCATCGAGCTGTCGGATTTCACCATGGGCCAGCCCAGCCTCGACAGCGTCTTCTTCGCGCTGACCGGCCACGCCGCCGAACCCTCCGGAGAGCCAACGCCATGACCACCGAAGACACAGCCATGCGCGCGCTCACCGCCGTCGCCCGCCCGCCGCGCCCGTCGGCCCTGTCCAACGCGCTCGTCTTCGGCTGGCGCGCGGTGCTGAAATTCCGCCACGTGCCGGAGCAGCTCTTCGACCTCGTCATGACGCCGATCATGTTCACGCTGCTGTTCACCTTCGTGTTCGGCGGCGCGCTGGCGGGGTCGAGCAGCGACTATCTGCAATATTTCCTGCCCGGCATCTTGGTGCAGACGGTCGTGTTCAACTCGGTCTATTCCGGCATGGGGCTCTCGACAGACCTCGGCAAGGGCCTGTTCGACCGCTTCCGCTCGCTGCCGATCTGGCCGCTGGCGCCCTTCGCCGGCCTGATGGTGGGGGACGTGCTGCGCCACCTCATCGCCGGCGGCATCATCCTTACCATCGGCCTCATCCTCGGCTACCGCCCGGAGGCGGGAGCGGCCGGCGTGCTCGCCGCCTTCCTGCTGCTCGTCGCCATCGGCTTCGGCACGGGGTGGATCTTCATCGTGCTCGGCCTCTTGATCCGCACGCCGACGACGGTGATGACCCTGGGCTTCAGCTTCATGTTCCCGGTCGTGTTCGCCTCCAACATCATGGTCGATCCGGCGACGATGCCCTCATGGCTGCGCGCCTTCGTGGACGTGAACCCGGTCTCGCTGATGACGACCGCCATACGCGGCCTGATGGCCGGCGGCGCCACCGCCGGCCAGATCGGCCTCGCTTTGCTGGCGCCCGTCATCCTGACGTTGCTGCTGGCGCCCCTGACGCTGTGGATCTACACCCGCCGGCGCTGAGCCATCTTCACGTCTCCGGCGTCGCGTCCCAGATCGGCTTCGCCCCGCCCGGCGGCTGCGTGACCGCCGCGCGGACGCGGTCCACTTTTCCATCGACCAGATCGTAGAAGATCAAGTTCTCCATGTAGAAGGTCTCGCCCTGCTTCAACGCCTGCCGCCAGCCATAGCCCGAACGCTTCTCCAGATCGGCGCGCACCTCGTCGGTGAAATCCCTGAGCCCGGTGAAGCGGAAGACCAGATCGACGGCGCAGGTCTGCCTGCCGTTCTCGACCGGCCCCTCCACGAACTGGATCAGCTTCGCCTCCTCGCGCACATATTGGTGGAACGTGTCGTAGAAGGCCCGCAGCCCCGCTTTGCCGCGCAGCATGCGGTCCTTCACCTGCAGCTTCACGTCCTCGCTGAAGAATTCATGCAGCGCGTCATAGTCGGGCTTCACGAAGGCCCTGAGATAGTTCCGGTATTCGTCGATGTTCATCGCGGTCTCCTCCCGACGGCAATGCTCGCATTCAAGCGGCGGCGAGGCAACGCCCCGGCGGCTCATTTGTGACGCGCTCTCGACCATCGATGAAAATCGTGCTGCACTTCGGAATGCGCACCGTCAGCGGCGGGGTCTCCCGTCGGGTGAAGTCGCGCAGATGCGCCCATGCTCGAAAGCTGTTCGGGGAGGGTCGGCAGCCTTCGCATCGATATCATCCATCGCTCAGCAGGGAGGAACACATGCCTGAGGGAACAAGACGACGCCTTGCCGCGGCGGTTGGCGGCACCATGATCGGAGTGATGCTGGCCCTGCCGGCGCTGGCGCAGGAGACGCCGAAGCGCGGCGGGACGCTGCGCCATGTGGTCGATCAGGAGAGCAACACCTATGACTGCCATGCGACGGGAACCTCGTTCTCGCTGCAAGTGCTCG
>Ga0180217_1001292_pt1 | contig 28545 bp, 24 predicted proteins | sample eDN3rd37CBELigOP_FD_128521 | JGI IMG/M metagenome (GOLD analysis project Ga0180217, IMG submission 128521) | Enriched Organic Plus compost microbial communities from Emeryville, California, USA - eDNA 3rd pass 37_C BE-Lig OP (version 2) (version 2) ... | reverse complement strand
TCGAGCGTGGCGCTGCACGCTTCGCATTCGTAGGGGCGCCCGATGGGCACCTTCTGGCGGTGCCCGCAACCAGTGCAGTCTTGGCTCGTGAACGCCGGGTCTACCGGCACGACTCTCCGACCACCACCAACGTGAAACTCTCATGAGCCTCGCTCGCGACGAACGCTTACCCTTCCCGCAAGGAAAAGCCGATCACGGCGATACCGGACACGAGAACAAGTCGCCGCAACACCGAGGCGACAAAGAGGAAGCGTCACCGCAAAGGGGGGAGCATCATGCCACTTCACCTGATCACCGGGCCCGCCGGGAGCGGCAAGACCCGCATCCTCATGGGCATCGCCAAACGCCTCGCGGAGGAGCGCCGCCCCGCGTACTGGGTGGGATTGCCGCACCAACGCGAGCGCACCCTGAGCCGCCTCGCCAGGATCGGCACGCTCCTCGGCGTACAGTTCGTAACCCTCCAACAGCTGTACTACCGGCTGCTCGAAGACCACCCGGACGTCAAGCCGCTCGCCGGGCCGGGGTTGCAGCTGGCGCACGTCGCGCAGGCGATCGTCGCCGTCAAGGGCCGCGTGCCGAGCCCGGGCGAGGCGAGCCTCTACCACCGCGCCATCAAGGAAGCCAAGCGCGCCAGCGTGAAACCGGAGCGGCTGCCTCAGTCCACGCGAGCGGAGCGCGACCTGGTGGAGGTGTACGCGGAGTACGAGCGCTTGACGCGCGCAACATGGGATTACGAGGACTACCGCGCGCACGCCCTGGAGCGCCTGGAGGGGGGCGGCGTGACCCTGCCGACGGTGATCGTGGACGGGTTCATCGACCTGCACCCGACGGACGTGGTGGTGATGCACGCGTTGGCGCGGCACGCGCCGGTGTACCTCGCGCTCGAACGCGAACCCGTCACCCTGACGGCGGACGACGCCAGACGCCTCGACCGGGGCGCCGTCGCAGGCTCGGTCGCCGCGTACAAGCTTCCCAACCCCGTGCAGGAGACCCGGTGGGTGCTGCGGAGCCTCAAGCGCGACCTGGCCGCGGGCGTGCCCATGCATGAGCTGTTGGTGGTGACGCCGGAGCGGCACAAGGCGGCGTTCCTGGCGCTCGCGCCGGAGTACGGCGTGCCGCTGACGCCCGCGACGCCGCCGACGCTGCGCGAGACGCCCGCCGGGCGGCTCCTCGCGCTCCTGCTCACGTTCGCCACCGCGCCCGACCGGCACACGCTGCACGTCATCCCCGACCTCAGGCCCGTCGCGGAGGAGATGACCAGGCGGAACCTGCACGGCCGTCGAGCGACCGAGGCGGTCGCCGCCGAGCTCGGCCTCCAGGACCTCCTCGCGGGGTGGGCGTCGCGCTTGACGCCGCCCGAGGACGCGGCCGCGCTGCCCGAGTGGGTGCGGGGGATGGTCGACCTCGTCGAACGCCTCGATGCGAGCGTCGCCAGCGACGCCGCGGGTTGGAGACGCGCACGCGAGAGCCTGCTGCTGCGCGGCAGCGAGGCGAGCGTGATCACCGCCGGGCCTGCCGTGGCGGTGTGGTGGGCGCACCTCCTCGGCCTCTACCCCGACCCAGGCGACCGGCCCAGGGGCGTGCCCCTAGCCGCGCCGCTGGAAGCCACCGGCGTCACCGCCCAGAGGGCGTACGTGACGCGCGCCACCGCCGGCGAGTACAGCTTCGACCCGGGCGAAGACCACTTCGTGCCCGAAGACGAACGCGCCGACCCCGGCGAGCTCACCGTCGGGAAACTGCCGAGGCGCATCGCGGGCCGCACCCGCACGCTGCTCGAGCACCTCAGGCGCCGCGGCCACGAGGTGGTCATCACCTACCCGCTCGCGGACCAGGAGAACCCGCTCGTGGAGGAGAAGGCGCTCACCGGCGGCGCCGCCACGCCAGCCCCGACCGTCCCCGCCGGCAGCGCGCGCGAAACGCGAGGCGGCGACGCCGCCTACCGGCCCCGCTACCCGAGCGTCGCCACCAACGGCAGCGTGCGCGTCACCGCCCTGGAACGCTTCATCAAGTGCCCGTTCCGCGCGCGGTTCGAGGACCTGCTCGGCGAGGACGCCGAACCGAAACCGTGGCGGTTGGTGCTTCACGACCTTCTCGCTCAGCCCCGCCTAGGTGACGAGCGCATCGACCAGATGGCGCGGATGCACCCGAGCTACGCGCCGTGGCTCGAGCGGCACCGCGACGAACTCAAAGCCCTCACGCTGCAGCACCGCCTCGACGTCGCCGGCGGCGTGTACGCCAGCGTGCACGCCATGCGCGGCGACCCCGCCGACCCGCGCCGCCTGGAGCTCGTCTGGTTCGGGAACCCCGAGGTCACGGACGAGGAGGCTCTCAGGAAACGCGCCAAGGAGTCGTGGGAACGCAAAGCCGCCGCGCACCAGGCCCTCGCCACGTTCGACGTCGACCGCGTGGCGTTGATCGCGTGGCCGATCGGGTTCGAGCCCGTGACCGTGTACGAGGTCACCGACGACGAGGCGCTGGCCAACGCCGAGGGCCTCACCCACGTGGACAAGCTCAAACGACCCAGGGTGGAGGACACCCTCGACCGGTACCGGCGAGGCGACGCCACCCCCAAACCCGGCTTCCACTGCAGAACGTGCCGCGCGCGAGACGCCTGCCGCGCCGTCTGAAGCGGCGAGACCGACAGAACCGACGGAACCCCGTGGTCGGTCGCCGGTCAGCGGCCGACCACGCCTCAGCCCCGGCCGTGACCTCGGCGGGAGCGACGGAGCTTCCCGGGAAGCGGGAGAGGAGAGAACCCCAGCATGCGGACCAGGATCGCCAGCGCCGGTACCGGCAAGACCACGTACCTCATCGGCCGCATCGTCGGCCACGTCACCAGCGGCACGCCGCTACGGCGCGTCGCCGCCGTCACCTACACGCGCCGCGCCGCGAACGACCTCAAGACCAAGCTCCGCGCCGCCCTCGAACAGCTCCACACCCAAGGCGAGTGGCTCGACACGCGCTTGGCGCCCACGCACCGGCCCGCGGTGGAGGGCGCCCTGCGCGAACTGGACGGCGCCAACATCGGCACCATCCACGCCTTCCTCGCCAACCTCCTCCGGCTGGTCGCGCCGACCATCACCCTCGACCCCGGCTTCGAGGTGATCGGCGAGCACGACGCCAAGCTCATCCTCCGCGAGGAGGCGGCCACCTACGCCTACCTCACCGGCACGCCCATCCCCGACCGGACCATGGCACGCCTCGAGGAGCTGTTCGCCAAGCGCAGCCTCGCCACCAGCTTCGCCAGCGACCACGACACCGACCGGCAACTCTTGGAGCTCTACGAGGCGCTCATGACCCGTTACCGGGCGAGGCTCGACAACCGCGCCCTGGCGCCGGCCGACCTCGAACTGACGGCCGCCGAGGCGGCTAGGCTCGACGTCGTCCTGGAGAGGTGGCGGGAGCGAGTCACGCACGTGATCGTCGACGAAGCCCAAGACCTCAACCCCGTCCAAGGAGAGTTCCTCGAACGCCTCGAGAGAAGCGGCATCGACATCGAAGCGGTCGGCGACCCCAAGCAGAGCATCTACGCCTTCCGGCACGCCGACCTGGACACGTTCCGGCGCATCACCACCGGCAGCGAACGAGGCGAACCCCTCACCACCACCTACCGGCACTCGCGCGTCATCACGCGCTTCCTCAACGACCTCACCGCGAACATGACGCGCGGCGAGGCCGCGCGCGGCTTCAACCGCGACGAAGCGCCGCCCGTCACCCACAAGCACGACGCCCCCCTAGGCAGCCTGCGCGCCTACTGGGTGCAAGGCGACCGCTACGACAAGATCGACGACCTCCGCACCCAAGAAGCCGACGTCCTCGCGCGCGCCCTCAAGCTCCTCCACGAACGCGAGGGCGTCCCCTTCGACGACATGGCGGTCCTGGTGCGCAGCCGCGCCAGCCAACCGTTCCTCGAAGCGGCGTTCGCGCATCACGACGTGCCGCTCGTGATCGTCCAAGGCCGCAACTACTACAAGCAACCCGAGGTCCGCGACCTCGCGCACGCCCTCAAGCTCATCAAGGGCGTCAACCGCTTGAGTCTCGCCGCGTGGCTGCACAGCCCCTACGCCCAGCTCGACACCGCCCAGTTGCACGCCACCCTCACCGCGCAAGACCCCATCGCGCACCTCGAGAACCACCACCCGCGGGTTCACGAGCGCCTGCGGAAACTCCAAGCCATGCGGAACCTGGCCCCCATCGAGGCGCTCACGCGCCTCGCGCGCGACCCGCTCATCGACGGGCGCGCGTACACGGAGCTGCTCGACGCCGCGCAGGCGGACAACGTCGACAACATGCTGGTGCTCACCGCCCCCGCCGCCGGCGACAGCCTCGACGCGCTCATCCACGCCCTCGACGAGCTCGCGGAGCAGGAAGAGGTCGGAGCCGTGCCGCAGTCCGGCGCCGGCGTCAAGCTCACCACCATCCACATGAGCAAAGGCCTCGAGTGGCCCGTGGTGGCCGTGTTCGACCTCGGCAGGGGGGACCAGCCCCGCAGCTACGACGTGCTCGTCGAGCCGGGCACCGGCCGCGTCGCCACCAGCGACAACCCCGAGCTCCACCAAGAACTCCACGACGAGCACCGCGAACGGGAACGCCAAGAAGCCTACCGCCTCCTCTACGTCGCCCTCTCACGCGCCAAGGACCACATGATCCTCACCGGCAGCGTCAAGGAGAACGACCTCACACCCGCGACCCGCGAGCTCGCCGCCCTCGACCTCGGCCCCGGCGAAAGCACCCGCAGCGCGGACGGCAACGTCCTCGTGCACACCGTCCAGTACCAGCGCCGCCCCTCCGCCGCGCCAACCGCGCCCGCCACGCCCGAAGCGCTCCCCGTCGAAGCGTGGAGCGCCGAGAGGTACCCGCACCCCGAAGAGCCGCTCATCCTCCGCCCCAGCCACGCGCGACCCCACGAGCACGCCGCCGTCGACGCCGAAGCGCGCCACCAAGACGCCGAGGGAGACGCCCCACGCGCCGCCGACGCCGAAGACCCGGACGGCAACATGCCCGCCATCATCGGCACCCTCGTGCACTACGGCATCGCCAAAGGCTGGCGGCCCGGCCACCAAGCGAGCCGCGCCGCCCTAGAAAGCCAAGTCATCCTCGCCGCCCTCGACGACCACGCCAAGACCAGCGTCATCCACGAGGTCGAACGGCTCCTCGGCGCCTACCACGCCATGCGCGGCAACGACCTCCCCATCCACGTCACCGAGGAGCACCGCGAGCTGCCCTTCATCCACACCACCGCTGACGACCGCATATGGAGCGGCGTCATCGACCACCTCTACCGGCTCGAGAACGGAGAATGGGTCCTCGACGACTACAAGACCGACGCGAAGATCGACCCCAAACGGTACGAAACCCAGATGCGCCTCTACGGCGACGCCGCGCGCGCCTGGACCGGCGAGACGCCCACGCTCAGGCTCGTCTACCTCCGCCACCAGACCGTCATCACGCTCAGCGCCCGAGAAGCGACCAACGCCTAGGACCCGGCACGCGACACCCCGGCGAGACTCCGCGCTCGCCGGGGGAGCGCGCTTCAGAAGGCGCTCGGTTCCGGCGCAGCCAACACCGGCGCCGCGCCTGCACTGGCGACCGCCGCCAACAGGGCCATGCAGCCGCAGCAACACCCGACGCCACCCCCAATGAGACGCTCCACCAAGTCGCCCATGGGCCGCATCATCAAGCACTCGCCGCACCTCATCAAGACCACGGCCGCTAGAATCCAAGCATGAGAGCCAAGCCAATAAACGGCTTCACGTTGACGGAGCTGATGATCGCGCTGCTCATCATCGGCGTGATCGCCGCCGCCAGCATCCCCAACGTGCTGCGCGCGCGCATCAGGGGCAACGACAACGCCGCGCAAACCATCCTCGGCGCGCTAGCGGCCGCCGAGGAATCGCTGCGCGCGGAGCCCGGCGGCAACTACTGGCCGCTCGTCCACGAGAACCCCGAAGCGTACGACCCGAGCGCCGGCGGCGCGTACGAGCTGTTCACGCTCGCCGACAAGAAGGCGCCGGAGGACTACCGCGTGTACGCCGTGACGTGGGAGGACACCCTCGGCAGGCCGCACTACTGCGTCGGCGTGATGCACCACCGCGGCCAATCCAACGCCTGGGTGAAGACCGACAGGCACCTGGTCGACGCCACCAAGGTCGACCGTGAGGAGTTCCTCGACTACAGCTTCGACGAGTTCCTCAGGCTCGTCGGGGACGCCTGCTCCGAGGAGATCACCGAGACCGGTTGACGCGCCGGCGCGCCGACCCGCCGCTCCAACCGACACGGCCAGCGACGCGCGACCCCCGGTATCATCCAGGCGGAGATGCCGTGAGCCGGGGGCACGAAGACCACTACAGGGAGAAGCGTCGACAGGCGCTGCAATGGTTCGCCGCGCATTGCGACTGGCTGCAGGAAGACGCACCGATACCGCGCGAGCTCGCCGAAGGCCTCGTGCGCAGCTCCGCCTGGTGGATCGACCACCCAAGCGGCCCAGTGGAGGCGCCCGGGGACGCCAACCACGTCACGCGAGGGCCTTACGGTTGGCGGATCTACAGCGGCAACAGCTTCGAGATCAGCCTGTTCATCAAGAGCGCGCGGCGCCTGATCCGCGACGCCTACGACGCCGCGATCCGCGACCGCCCTATCCCGCCAGGCCGCCTCAAGGAAGACATCGCCATCCACGGCGTTCGTTGCGTCAGCGACTACCAGGACGACCTCTACCGGTTCTACGGGAGCCTTGAATGGATACCCTGCGGCAACCACGCCATCGACACGTTCGAAGCCGCCCAGTACCTGATCGACCAGTCGCGGTACGCCAAAGCGGTCGCCTACAAGCCGCGCCTAAGACGACAAGCTGACGCCACCGCCGATCAGAAACGCGACAGCGGCGCGCCCGAACGCGTCGCCGACCCATCGCCGTCAACCCCGCAACCCCGGCGACGCGCCCGCCGCAAGAAGAAGAACCGCAGCGCCCCCCAACTGACCGACGAGCAGCGACAGTGGGTGAACGCGCGCCTCACCCACCTACAGGCTAGGTTCGGGTCCCTGAGCCAGCAGGAGACGAACGAACTCACCGACCTCCTAACGCGGCTCGCGCCGCTGACGCACAGCGAAGACCTCACCACCCAGCAACGCCAACGCCTGACGCTGCTCAAGGGGGCAGTCGTCGCCTACGCGCAACGCATGGAGGCCAAACGCAGGGGCGACGAGGCGCCGGCCGCGCCACCAAAGCGGTGACCCGCACCGCGACGCCGCGACCATCGCCGGGGGGAAGAAGGACGGTGAGCCCGCGACGATCCGGCGCCGCGTCGAGCGTCACCCCGCTCTCGGTTCGAACGCCTGCCCCTACACACCTACTGGGTGCTGCCGAGCGCGTCCATAGCGCTCCACAGCGGCATGAACAGACTGACCATGATCACGGCGATCAACCCGCCCAGGAAGACGATCATCACCGGCTCGAGCATGCTCGTGAGGGAATCCACCGTCTGGTCCACCTCGTTCTGGAAGTAGTCCTGAGCGTTCTCCACCATCTCCTCGACGTTGCCCGCCTCCTCGCCAGCGCGGATCATCGCGGTAAAGATCGCGGGGAACGTCACCGGATGGTCCTGCAGCGAGTACGAGACGGGCTCGCCGCGCGCCACGTCGGAGCGCACCCCGTCGAGCACGCGCCGCATCACACGGTTGCCAACCACGCGCTGCGCCACGTCCAACGCCTCGAGCATCGGCAAGCCCGACCTGAGCGCGACAGAGAACGCCGACCCGAACGACGCCACGCTCGAGCCGCGGAACAGGAGCTTGACGATGGGGGTGCGCTCGAACAGCCAGTGGAAAGCGAAGCGGCCCGGCTCGCTCCTGTACGTGAGCGCCACCGCCGCGATGAGCGCGAGCACGCCGAGGCCCAGCTCCAACGGCCTCTCCTGCAGGAACGACGACACCGCGAGCGTGACCTGCGTCACCTGCGGCAGCTCGGCGTCCATGTCCGCGAGCATCTCAGCGAACTGCGGCACGATCTGCGTGAGCAGGTACCAGCCGACGCCGATGCCGATCAGCGCCACCGTCACGGGGTAGGCGAGCGCGCTGGAGATGCGCCCGGCCAGCTTGCCGCTGCGCTCAAGGTGGTCGGCGAGCGACAGCATCGTCTCCGCGAGCGTGCCGGTCCGGTCGCCGGCGCGCACCAGGTTCACGTACAGCTCCCCGAACTGCCGCTCCTTCTCCGCGAAAGCGTCCCCGACCGGCATGCCGCCCTGCACCTGCTCCCGCACGTGACGGATGGTGCGACGCATCGCGGACGTCTTCGCCTGCGCCTCCAGAGCCCCGAGCGCCGAGACTAGGCTCACGCCGGTGCGCATCAGCGTCCCCAGCTGGCGGGTGAACACCATGCGCTCCTTCTTCGTGATGCTGCCGCCGCCCAGCCAATCGGGCAGCTCCACCTCCGCGTTCGCGCTCAGCCACGCGCGAGCGCGCTGCACCCGGATCACGATGAACCCCTTGCGTTGCAGCGCGCGCACCAGCTGATCCTCGGTCTCGGCCTCTTCCTCTCCCTTGCGTTCAACGCCGGCGCGGTCACGCACGACGTACCGGAACAACGCCATGCCACGAGTCTAGCGCCCCGAACCCGTCGCGGCGAGATAGGCCAGAGGGGGCATGCGAGAGCGATATAGTGGTGATAGTCAAGCGACACCGGCGACCCGGTGAACCTCGGAGCCTCGATGACCATGACAACGCCGACCAGGAGCCTGCTCTCCTGGCTATCCGCTAGAGACCTGATCACGCCGGAGCAAGCCGAGGAAGCCGAGGCGTACGCTCACGCGCACGCCCTTCACCCACGCGAAGCGCTGGTGAAACTCGAACACCTCAGCGACACCGACCTGCAACGCGCCCTGCGCGAAGCCGGCGTGCCCACATGGGACAGGCTCACCCGCCCCACCGACGACGCGCTGAACAAACTCAACGCCCGCACCGCCGCCCAAGCGCACGCCGTGCCGCTCGCCGTCGAAGCCGGCGCCCTCACCCTCGGCATGCTCGACCCGCTCGACGCCGGCGCCGTACGCGACCTCGAACGCAGAGTGGGGCTGCGCGTCAAACCCTACAGCCTCACCGTCGCCACCTACCGCACCCTCACGCAGTTGATCGCGCGCCGCGCCGCCGGACAGGGGAGCGGCCGCATCGTCATCGACCCCGACGCCGTGAAGCTCGTACCGCAAGACGTCGCCGAACGCTACCGAGTCATGCCGCTCCGCGTCCAAGACGGCGACCTGTACCTCGCCGTCGCCGACGACAGCGACGTGCTCGTGCTCGACAACGTCAGCATGACCGTCGGCCGCAGGGTCGTGCCGGTGCAGATGCCCGAAGCGACCATAGCCGCCCTCGTCCGCCGCCACTACGTCGGCGACGAGCTCGCAGAGCTCGCGCGCGAAGCCGGCGAGGAAGCCGCCGAGCACAGCGGCGGCGAGGAGGTCGTCGACCTCGCCAGCGACGTCGACGACAACGCCATCGTCCGCAGCGTCAACACGCTGCTGCGCGACGCGCTGCTCGCCGGCGCCAGCGACATCCACATGGAACCAACACGCGACGCGGTGAGGGTGCGCTTCCGCCGCGACGGCGAACTGAGAACCCACGTCGAGTTCCCCCGCGCCACCGCCGGGGCGCTAATCGCGCGCCTGAAGATCATGGCCGGCCTCGACATCGCCGAGCGCCGCGCATCCCAAGACGGCCGCATCACGTTCCGCGACTCCGGCGCCGAGACCGACATGCGCCTCTCCGTGCTGCCCACCACGAACGGCGAGAAGGCCGTGATGAGGATCCTCAAGAAGGAGAACGACATCCTCGAGATCGAGGACCTGGGCTTCACGCCGCAGAACCTCGAGATCTTCCAAGGCCTGATCCGCAAACCGTACGGGATCCTCCTCGTCACCGGCCCCACAGGATCAGGCAAGAGCTTCACCTGCTTCTCGGTGCTCAAACGCCTCTCCAAACCCACCATCAACGTCGTCACCATCGAAGACCCCGTCGAGTACGAGGTGAGAAGCATCAACCAGGTGAACGTCAACCGCGCCACCGGCCTCACCTTCGACCGCGCCATCCGCAGCTTCCTCCGCCAAGACCCCGACATCATCCTCGTGGGCGAGATCCGCGACGGCGAAACCGCCAAAGCCGCCACCGAAGCCGCCATCACCGGCCACCTGGTGCTCTCCACGCTGCACACCAACGACGCGCCCGGCGCCATCACCCGCCTACGCGAGATGGGCGTCGAGAGCTACAACATCGCCGGCGGCCTCATCGGCGTCATCGCGCAACGCCTCGTCAGGCGCGTCTGCCGCCACTGCGCCGTCGAAGACGAACCCAGCCCCGAGCTCGTGAACGCCCTCAACGACGGCCACATCCCCCTCGAGAACCCCGCGTGGCGCAGGGGAGAAGGCTGCGACGAATGCGACCACACCGGCTACTCCGGCCGCCTAGCCATCCACGAGGTGCTCGCCATCGACGAAGCCATGAACGACGCCATCGTGCAAGGCGCCACCGCCAACACCATCCGCGACATGGCCAGGCGCCGCGGCGACTTCCGCACCCTCCGCGAAGACGGCCTCGTCAAAGCCGCCCAGGGCCTCACCACCCTCGACGAGGTCCTGCTCCGCACCAGGGACTGACCGCATGCAGCACCTCACGCCCATCCTCGACCGCATGATCGACGACCGCGCCAGCGACCTGATGCTCCGCGAAGCCAGCCCCGCCTACTACAAGGTGCAAGGCGCCTGGCGCGTCCTCGACCCCGAACCGCTAGACCCCCGCGTCCTCGACGACCTCATCGGCGACCGCCGCGAACAACTCGAAACCGAGCGCGAGCTCGACTACAGCGTCGCCACCACCCGCAGCCGCTTCCGCGTCAACCTCTTCTACGAACGCGGCAACGTCAGCGCCGTCCTCAGAGGCATCCCCACCGACATCCCCACCCTCGACCAGCTCGGCCTGCCCGTGAGCCTCTACGACGTCACCCGCGACACGCAAGGTCTCGTGCTCGTCACCGGCCCCACCGGATCCGGCAAGAGCACCACCCTCGCCAGCCTCATCGACCACGTCAACCGCAACCACACCAAGCACATCCTCACCATCGAAGACCCCATCGAGTTCGTCCACCACAACAAGAAGAGCGTCATCACCCAACAAGAGGTCGGCCACGGCGCGGACACCAAGACGTTCGCCGCCGGCGTCCGCGGCGCGCTCAGGAAAGCGCCCGACATCATCCTCGTCGGCGAGATGCGCGACCTCGAAACCATCAGCGCCGCCGTCACCGCCGCCGAAACCGGCCACCTCGTCATGGGCACCCTGCACACCAACAGCGCCGCCGAAACCATCGACCGCATCGTCGACGTCTTCCCCCACGAAGCGCAGAACCTGGTACGCACCCAACTCGCCAGCGTCCTGCGCGCCGTCGTCTGCCAACAACTCGTGCCCAACAAGACAGGGAAACGCAGCCTCGCCTACGAACTCATGCTCACCACCCACGCCATCCGCGCCAACGTCCGCGAAGGCAAGACCCACCAGATCCCCAACGCCATCCAAACCGGCGCCAACCTCGGCATGCGCCTCATGGACGAAAGCCTCGCAAGGCTCGCGCGCGAAGGCGTCGTCGACTACGAAGAAGCCCGCGACCGCGCCCGCGACAAGAAACAGTTCGACACCTTCGCCAAAGACCCCATGGTCGCCTTCGACCCGCCGCCGTTCGACTACTGAGAGGACCCCATGCGCCGCACCACCCTCACCCTCCTGACCGCCACCCTCCTCGCCGCCGCTCCCCTCACGCTCGCGCAAGGCGCGTTCACGTACTTCGCGCTCGAGCCGCTACCCAGCCTCGAAGAAGCCGAAGCGCAAGCCGCCACCCTCGCCGGGCACCCCACCGCCATCCTCACCGAGACAGGACCCGTGCCCGGATACGAAGCCATCAACCTCAGACGCCACACCTACCGCGTCCTCTACGGCCCCCTGACCAGCACCCAACTCGACGCCGCACGCGCCACCCTCACACGCGCCGGGCACGACATCGAACTCGTCACCCTCCCAGCGCCCGCGCGCGCCGCGTACCAGGTGCAGGTCGGCTCGTACCGCTCAAAGCGCCTCGCCGAAGACGCGCGCACCGCCCTGCACGCCCTCGGAGAGCCCGCCTTCACCCACGACTCGCCGCCCTTCACCACCGTCCACGCCGGCCCGTACGCCACCCGCGCCGAAGCCGAAACCGCTCTCGAACGCATCCAGCAAACCGGCATCACCGCCAACCCCACCATCGGCACCCTCACCCCCGAACACGAGACCAGCCTCGACCAGCACCAGACGACCGAACCGCGAGCAGCCGCGCCGCCCGCCCCGCAACCGAACGAACCCCAACAGGCCGACGCGCCGCGACGCGAGGAAGACCTGCCCATCCCCGTGCCGACACCCAAGCCGCTCGCGGCGCCGCCCATCCCGACGGTGCGCGAACCCGCCCCGGAACCACCCGACCTGCACACGGTCACGGCGGAAGCCCCGCTGCTGACGCGCGCCGACCCCGACCAGCTCGCGCCGCTCGGCGTCAGCGAAAGCGCGCCGCCAATCCGCGGCTGGCGCGCGGAGCCGACCCCCGACGCCTTGTTCGTTCACGTCGCAGCCAACGCCGACCCCTCCCGCTTGACCGGAACGCTCGCCGCGCTCGAGGAGCTCGGCGTGAAGAGCGACGTGCGCCTTGGGGAGGACGCTTACCGCGTCTACGTCGGGCCCCTCACCGACGATCAGGCCGCTGAGCTCCGCGCCGAGCTGAGGAAGCGCGGCATCGCGACCTTCACCGTCCCCGACCCGGTAGGGGAGAGCGTCACGCTTCCCGACCCCGCGCGGGACGCCGCCGCGACCGCCGACGCCGCCGACGACGAAGGCGAGGCCCACGCCGACTCGGGCGTCGCGCCCGACGAAACCGAGGCCGCGCACGCACCGGCATGGGAACCCGACCTGCCCACGTACCGAGACCGCACCCAACTCCCCGAAGGCAGCACCTACTACGCCGTCGCCAACAGCGAGGACCTGCAAGACCTCAAGCCCGCGCATGACACCCTCACCGACACCCAGCAACCCATGGCGCTCCTGGAAGCCGGCGACCTCAAGGTGCTCCTAGCCGGCCCGTACCGCGACTGGGAACTGAGCGCCGCCAAGCAGACGCTGCGCCGCCACAACCTCGCCACCCTCACCGTCCACAACCCCGACCACCCGCCCACGCACGCCCTCATCGCCGAAGCCGCGAGGCGAGCCGCCGCGCCCGCGAACTACCTCGCCCTCGAACCCCTCGAAGGCGTCACCCTCGACGACCTGCGAGCGGAACGACCCGACCTGTTCCATCTACGCGACCGACTCCTCACCGGCCCCATCCCCAACGACGAGATCGAGAGCGCCGCCGCGACCCTGACGCGCCTGGCGCGCGTCGCCTTCCACCCGTACCCCGCCCCGCCGCAAGAACCCACCGCGGACGCTTGGGTCGAGCACGCCTACGCCCTCCTGAACCACCAGCAACCCGCCGCCGCCAGGGACGCGTTCCTCGAAGCGCGCGCGCTCGACGCCACCCACTACGAGGCGCTGTTCGGCCTCGCCGTCACCGAGGACCTCCTAGGCGACGAGGACGCCGCCGAGTTCGCGTACCAGTACGTGATGAACGCCCACCCTGAGAGGTTCGAGGCGCGCTTCAACTACGCGCTCCGAACGGAGAAGGTGCACGGCGCGACCGCCGCCGTGCCGCACTACCGGCACGCCCTCACCCTCGCCCAGGCGCTCGCGCCCGAGGTTCGCGCCGAAGCTCACGCGGCGCTCGCCGCCGCCCTCACCCGCGCCGGGGACCACGCCGGCGCCGCCGAACACCACCAAGCCGCGCACAACCTCACCGGCGACCTCGACCACCTCGTCGCGCGCCTCAAAGCGCAACGCGCCGCCGGCCAAAGCCTCGAGCTCCTCCCGGAACTCACCCGCCTAGAGCTCGACACCCGCGACGCGCGCTTCACCGCCCTCATAGCCGACGTCTACGTCGCCGCGGGCCAGACCGCGTACGCCGTCGACGCCATCGACCGCCGCATGCGCGACCACCCCACCGACACCGACCTGACGCTGCTCCTCAACGCCCGCGCCGCCGTCGCCGCCGCCGCCGGCGACGCCGCTGCCGCCCTGACAGACCTCGAAGCCGCGTACGACCTGAACCCCGACGACCCCACCACCAGACACAACCTCGGCCTGGCGCTCCTCGCACAAGGCCAAGCGCGGGCAGCGCTGCCGCACCTGCGAACCGCCGTAGAGCTAGGAGTCACCGACCCTCACGCGCGTCTCGACCTGGCAGAAGCCGCCCTCGCCGCCGGCGAGCACCGCCTCGCGGCCGAAGCCGCCGCGGCAGCCGCCGACACCCTGGACGGCGCCGAACGCCGAGCGGCCCTCGAGGTCCACGCCGCCGCCGCGCGCCACCTCGACCAGCACAACGCCGCCCTCGCCAGCCTCGAAGAGCTCCTCGCCGCCAACCCCAACGACCCGCAACTCCTCACCATGGCCGGCGCCAGCCACTACCACACCGGCCAGTACGCGCGCGCCGCCGAGAGACTCGAAGCCGCGTACAACATCACCGGGGACGAAACGGTGCGCGCCGCGCTCGTCAACGCGCTCCTAGCCAGTCAACGCTACGCCGACGCCGAACGGCACCTCCGCGAGGTCCTGGCCTCCGCCCCGGGCGACGCGGACGCGCTGCACAAGCTCGGCTGGGCGCTCATCCACCAAGGCGACCACCAAGCCGCGCGACAAGCCTGGAGCGACGCCGCCGCAGAAGGCCACGAGCAAGCCACGGAAGACCTCGAAAGCGTCTTCCCCCAGTGAAGGAGACCAGCATGAGACGCCCAGCCACCCTCGCCGCCATCACCCTCGCCGCCCTCACGCTCACCGCCTGCGGCGCCATCAAGGACCTCCTCAAGACCCCGCCCGTCGACCTCACCGGCGCTTACGCCGACCTCAGCGTCGACTACGGCGAGGTGTGCGGAGCTGCGCGCCAAGGCGAGTTCCACCTCGCCATCGACACGGAGATCACCGACGACGGCGCCCTGCACGACCTCACCGCCACCGCCGTCATCTACGACGCCGGCAAAGACGACCAGACCATCACCGCCGTCGCGCGCTGGACCGGCAAAGACGACCGCCTCAGCAGCGGCGCCGTCGACCGCTTCGGCACCGTCACCCTCATCCCCGAGGGTTCCGGGTACAAGGGCACGGTCACCCTTTACAACGTCGAATGCACCTGGGTAGACCCCGACGACCCGACCGACACCACCACCACGTACGAACGCGCCGAAGCGACCTTCCACGCCACCAAGCGATGAACCGGTAACCTTCGACCAGGCCATCGTCAGGAGACACGCCATGCAAGAACGCCTGTACGCCGCCAAGCTCACCGTCATCGGGCGCCTCCAACCACAGGAGGACGGCCGCCACTACACCGTCACCACCCCAGACGGCGGCAGCTTCACGGTCAAGATGCGCGGCTTCAAACGCCACAAGGTCGAACCCGCACACTTGGACGTCCCGCTCGAGCTGCACATCTGGCCCCGCACCGACCGCCGGGGACGCCTCCAACCAGGCTCCCAGCTCTACAAGTGGCGGGAACCCACCGCCGCCGCCAACCAGCTCAACGTCACAGGACGCTCCGTCCACTACGACCCGAACACCCCCCTGGTCGCTGTACTCGTCCGCCGCAACCAACAAGGCAACCTCCTGAACGAGTTCGTGGTCAGCGCGCGCGTCGCCGGGTCCGCGGTCGCCGCGATGCCCAGGCCGTTGCCGCGGAACGTGCAACCCGTGAGGGGCGTCGCCCTCACCGGCCACCTGGAGGGAGACCGCCTCGTCGTGACCGGCGTCGAGCACGTCAACCTCGCCGAAGCCAAACCGCTCAAGGAGCGCCGCCGCCGCCCGAAGCACCTCAGACCGCCACGCGAACGCAAGCCGGGCGCCGCCGCGGCGACCACCGAAGCCGCGGGAGCATGACCGCAAGCAACGGGGCGGGGGAGAGGAGCTTCGCCGCCCTCCTCCGCGAGCGCCTCTACCCCGCCGCGCGCCGGTTCCCCCATGTCCGCTTCACACCGCGGATCCACCGCGCCGGCCCGAGCAGCTCCACGCCCCGCCGCGCCTCCAACAGCAGCGGGGCACCCTTACGGTGCGACTCGACCGCCCTGGGCGACCGCTGCCGCGTCTCCGGGTGCGCCCGCGCAACCAGCCACGGCGCCCATGGTCCCGTTCGTCGACGGCCTTCGCCGCGAACGCCTGCGCTCCACCGCGCCGAAGCCGATGAAGCGACCCGCCCGGACCGACACGACGTCAGCCGTCCACCTCGCCGACCCACGCCGCCCGGCGAACGTTCGCCGGTCACCGACGGAGCGCAAGTCCGTGCTCCGAGCCGGACGGTCAGACGGCGCGCGGCGCGGGCATCGCCGCTGGGTTTCCGAGAGCCGCGGCGCGCGCCGGTCGCGCTCCCGACGAGAGACCGAACCGGAAAACATAACACTCATTATGTTTCGCGTGGCTGGGGGAGAGGTCGAGATGCCGCGCGCTGGCGGTATACTTGGATCGGGTCGATAGGGTCTCTTCGCAGGCCCTAACGTCCTGTCCTTTCAACAGCGGCCCCCCTCGTCATGAGGGGGGTCGCTGTTCCTGCTGCCCACGCGGCTCGGCGGCGCCGCTTCCCGGCGCGTTCCGGTTCGCGGCTCAGTTCTCGCCCAACCCCGGCGGCACCTGCCCGGCGGTGAACAGGCGCAGCAGGTGGCGGACGCCCAGCTCCACCTGGCGCGGCGACGCGCCGCCGTGCACCAGGGAGAAGCCGTACTGCATCCCCAAGAGGCGCAGGTAGGCGCCGCTGAACCACTGGTCGGCGCTCGCCGCCACCGGGATCACCAGGCGTTCCTCCTCGAGGAGCAGCTTCGCGTCGAGCTCCGACGCCACGAGCGCCTTCTTGGCGTCGAGGCGCTCCCGGTCCTCGCTCGCGAACGCTGCCGCCATCGCGTCGTAAGCGTCCCGGTACACCCTCACGGCTAACCCGGAGACGCGCCACCAGTGCGCGATCGCCTCCCTGCCCCGCGGCCCGTCGAACCGCGCCCCTTCCAAGGCCATGCGCGGCGCGAACGCGGCCGGCGTGAGGTACCCCATGTCGATGAGGCGCTGCATCTGCTCGCGCGCCGCCTCGAACGCGCGGTTCGCCTGCCAGTCCAGGTGGCGGCCCTGCGGGTCGCCGCGCAACTCGCGGAGCATCGCGTCGAGAGCGACGCCCAAGCCGAGGAGCGGCGCGGCGGCGGGCGAGAACTGGAACCCCGGCAAGCCGCGGTCGGCCCAGAGCGTGAACTTGAACGGGTCCTCCATCCACTCGTACTTCTCCCGCAGCTCGTTCACCACCCGCTCGACGCGGTTCACGCCCGCCGCGAGCGCCGCGTGCAGCTCGCCGTCGGGCGGGCCGAGCTCCGCCTCGATCACCGCGAGCGCCATGCGCTCCAACTCCTCGGGATCCAAGGCCTCCCCGTCCTCGTCGTCGTCGGGCGCGGCCAGGTCGGCTTCGTACCGCGCGAGCATGCCCTCGAGCTCCGCGCGCTCCTCGGCGCTCATAGCCGGCGCTCGCCCGTCACGGCTTGGCTCGTCGCCAGAGAGCAAACGCTCGAGGTCCTCGGAGATCTCGTTCCACTCGTCGTCGTCGACGCCGGGGCGGCGCGGCGGACCGCCGTCGAGGAGGCCCTTGGCGACCCACGGGTGCTGCTCCGGCGCGTCGTCGCGGTCGTCACTGTCACGGCTCATGAGCCCAGCCTAGCGGCGTGACGTGACGCGGCCGTGACGGTACGGCACCCTCGGCGGCGGGGGCACGCGGCATGCGCGGCGCCTCCCCTCCCCCACCCAACCACAAGCGCTCGTGAACAGCGCGCGCGACCTCACGCGGTGAAGGCAGGGTCGCCGCGGCGGGAGCAAGCGCGCCTCAGTCGGCGGGGTCGCCCTCGCCGATCGGATCCAGCGGCAGCGCGTCCGCTTCGCCGCCTTCGGAAGCTGCGGGCTCGTCCGCGACCGTCCCCGCGAGCGCCGCGAGGCGCGCGAGCTCGCCCATGTCGCTGGCGTCGGTCATGAGGAACCCGCCGACGAACACGGTCGGGCGCGCCGCCAGCCCGAGGTTCTCCGCCGCTTCGCGCGCGGCGGCGATCTCCCTGAGCGCGAGGCGCTCCGCGATGCAGCCGCTCACGCCGGGAGCGTCCAAGCCCAACCTCCGCGCGGCCTCCGCGAAGTACGCCTGCGGCGACGGCATCGACACCCACGCGGAGCGCTCCCGCGCCAACAGCTCCAGGTACGGCCAGAAACCGCCGGCGGGGTTGCCGGCGGCGACGCACTCGCTCGCCTCCGCCGCCAACACGCCCGCGCCCGCGCCCGAGACCGGAGCGTGGTGGTACTCGACCCGCACCCCCGCCTCGCCCGCGCGCGCCGCGAGCCGCGGGAACACGCCGGTGAGGAACGCGGCGGTCTCGGGAGCGGCGACGTCCCCGTACACCCGCACCGGCACCGCCCCGTCAGGGTTCAGCGCGTGCCGCGCGCGGCGGAAGTCGCCAGGCGCGAGCTGGATCAGGGAGAAGTCGAACTCGACGCCCTCGAACGACTCGCGCAGGGAAAGCAACGCGTTGTCCACGCGCGTGAACGCCTGCGCCTCGCCGCTGGTGAGGTAGTGCTCCAGGTCGCGGACGAGGTCCTCTCCCCCGCCGCGCGCGGCGGCGAGCAGCGCCGCGAGCGCCGCGGCGCCGTCGCTGCCGCCGCGCACCGTGCCGGTGACGCCGACCAGGCGACCGCCTCGCGTGAGCAGCCGCGCCTCGCCCAGCTCGTGCGTCGCCGCCCCCTCGCCCGCGTCCACGCTCCATCCCGCCGGCGCGTCGGCGTCGCCTGGGACCTCATGCCCGAGAGGAGGCAACGCGAGCGCCAGAGGCGACAGTAAGAGGGCCAGGAGCAGCGTCGGGATGGTGGGGGTGCGGTGCTGGAACACGCTCCATTCTAGCGTTTCGCTCGTGGGCGTCCCGCTCTCGCCCCCAAGGTGATAGTGTCGCGGTCCCGCACCTCGGGGCAGGCCTCACAAGCGCCGCGGCGCGCGTGGCTTACGCTGGGCGCGGGAAGCCGGCAGGCGGATGCCGAGCCGGGGATGGAGGTGGACCGCACAGTGGCGAAGCGGATCCTTATCGGGATCGACGAGGAGCGCCTGCGGCGCGCCATGAAGGCCATCGAGGAGCTGCCCACGAGGTCGCGCACCGCCAGGGACATCGCCGAGCTGATCGACGAGCCGGTGTACGTCGCGTACGAGGCGCTCAGGCACCTCGGGTACCGGGTCGACCGCGACTACGTCGCGTCGCAGGTCGGCACCGCCGAGGAGCGCGTGCCGCTCTTCGAGCGGATCGCGCAGATCGACACGGGCGACATGACCGTCATGGAGATCGCGGAGCGTTTCGGCGTGTCCGAGCTGCGGGTGCAGAACGCGCTGGCGCTGCTCAGGCGCTTCGCGAAGGTGGGCGGGTACAAGACCTTCCCCCGGCGGACGCGCAAGAGGCTGGCGGCGATGGCGGCCTCGCGAGACGCCGACGCGAGCGCGGAGGGGCGCGGCGGGAACGGCGACGCCGGCGAAGCGAGGCCCGCCGAGAACGGCCGCGCGGTCGACGGCGCCACGCCGGCGCCCGCCGCCGCGAAGCGCGCCGAGGAGGCGGGCGCGGCGGAACGCGACGCGGCCGAGCGGTCCGGCGCGGTTTCGCCGGAGCGGCCGCGCCCCCGGCCCGACGACCGGTCCGGTGAGGCGGGCGCTCCCAGCGCCGCCGCGGCGCGCCGCAAGCTGCGCATGCGCCTCTCGGTCGTCAGGCGGCTCAAGGGCACCGTCAAGCGCGGCTAGTGACGGGCGCGCTCTCACCCGCCCGGCGCTTCGCGCCTGATCGCCTCCAGTTCGAGCGGGTGGTCCAGGTACGCGTGCCCGCCCCTGAGCGCCGTCCAGGCCTTCAACGCGCCGTAGGTCACGGCGAAACCGAGGCTGCCCAGGCGCTCGCCTTGCTCGACGTGAGAGAGCTCGTGCCGCAAGATCGGCTCCTCGAGTCCGGCGACGATCACGGTGCGGCCGGCGGTCACGCCCTCGGACTCGCCCGAGAGGCACGCGCCGGCCTCGTCGACGAACACCAGCACGCGCGGCGGCACCCCGGTGGGGTGCGCGCGCTGCGCGCCGCACGCTGCCGCCAAAGCCCGTCCTGCCGCCGTGCTCACGAACGGGAAGGCGAGTACGACCTCCACCAGGGTGATCAGTAGCGCTAGCAGCGCCACGCGCGCCGCGCGTGCGCCCAGCGTGCGCGCCACCCGCCGGACTCGCGAGCCGCTACCGGTCACGCCACAAGCTACCGCCGCGCGACGCACGGGACCCTGACACGCCCCTCCGGCGCCGGCCTCAATACCCGCTGGCCTCCGCCACCAGGCGGTCGTCTCGCGACAACGCCGGGCCCAGGTCGCGGAACGCCGCGACCAGCTCCGCCTCCTCGCTGGGGAGGAAGGCATAGAATCACTCGGACAAACCACCTTGGGGGATTCCGTGTACCGAACTCTATTCGCGCTCCTCACCGCCCTGCTGCTCCTGACCGCTTGTGAAAGTAGTGGAGGGCAGGACCGTCTTCCTCCCGAGCCGGAGTTCGAGTTACGTGCGCTCACGCCAAGCATCGAGACCGTGGCGGGTGAAGGCGGGGTGATTGAGCTCGGCTGGGCGCCGGCGGACCTTGACCTGAAGGGCGCCAAGATCACGTTGCGCGGCCCCAGCAACCGCGTTGCCTCCTCGTGGCATCGCCTCGAGGATGACAAGATCGTCATGTGGGCTCAGGTCCATTCGCTGTTCGAGGCAGGGGACTACACCGTTACTGTTGCTGTCGAGACCAGGGATGGCCTGAAGGCTGAGACCGACATCCCCTTGCAGGTCGGTCCTTACGTGGGTTTCGCGGACCTGGACCTCTGGGCGAGCGGTTCGGTCTTTAACGACCACGTAGGCAGGGTCGGGGCGTCGGGTCTGGGCGTGCGTGAGCCGACCACAGTTGAACTGCAACTGCCAGAGTGGGTGAAGGCTGAGACGACCACCATCGTGCTCCAACCGGGGTATCACTCCGTCAGGGTGGAGGTCGAGCCGGCGCCCGACGTGAAGGCCGGCGAGTACGAGTTCACCTACACCTACGCCAGCGAGAACACCTCAGGCTCGGGGACCGGCACCTTGTTCGTGCGCGCCAACGAGCACCTCGCTCACCCCGGCCACCGAAGGGTGCAGTTCTCAGTCCAAGGCACAGGCAAAATCGAGTACGCCACCGGCAACGACGACAGGACAGGCGAGTGGGAGTGGACCACCATCCACCTCCCGGTGACCTTCGACATGCTGGTCCACAACGGCGTCGGCTTCACGGTTTACTACATCGAAGCCGAGCCCGAGCCGGGCGACTTCACCCTCACCATGGACGGCGTGGAATGCCCGATCGTGGACCAGGGCGCCGCCTGGCACGGCATCTTCCAAGAGGCAATCCCGTGGGTCACCCGCATCTGCGACTGGGACCCCACACCCTTCTGAACGAAGCACGTTAAGCGACATCGTGCCGGCGCTCTGCACCATCTTGCAGGGCGCCGGCTTGTTGCTGCCGCTCCCTCCATCCGCAACGGCGTCGTAAGGCGGCCGAGGCGTACGTAGCGCCTTACAGGCGCAAGGCGGACTTGCTCTATCCCGGGCGTGTGGCGGCGCCGTATCGATATGGTGACCGTAGCCGGGGGGCGCAGGAAGGAAACACCAATGAACCTCACTCGTCTCGCTTTCATCACGCTGCTGTTCGGCCTGCTGGTCGCCTGCGACACCGCCGGGGCCTACCGAACCCGCCCCGCGATGACAACCCGGGCCTCGAGCGCCTCATCCGTGAGGTGAGCGTCTCTCCCGCCACGATCACCCTTGCGGAGACCGCCACGATCTCGTGGGAAGTCAACGACCCCAGCGTGACGGTTGCGATCTCGCCTGCGCACGTGGCGTTCAGCGACGCCGGTTGGGCGATCGTCGAACCCGTCGAAGCCGGCGGCGTCGAGTACACGCTTACCGCCGAACTAGGGCGTGTTCACACTAGCGGAGCATGTCGGCGATGAGGGTGATGGTGATGAAGGCGGTGAACATCACGTCGGTCTTGTCGTAGCGGGTGAAGACGCGTCGGAAGCGCTTGATGCGACCGAAGAGGCGTTCGATCTCGTTGCGGCGTTTGTAGAGTTCGGTGTCGTACTCCCACGGGTCGAGGCGTGACTGAAGTGGTGGCACGACCGGCTCGAAGCCGAGAGACTGGGCTAGGTAGCGGGTCTCGTTGCCTTCGTAGGCGCGGTCCATGATGAGTGGGATATGCAGATTGTCGATACCGAGGTCTTTAAGGAGCTCGCGGCCAACGGGCGCGTCGTGCGCCTGCCCGGGACTCAGGCAGAAGCCGAGGACCTGCTTGAGGCCCGCGGCAACCATATGAACTTTGGTGTTGAGCCCGCCGCGGCTGCGCCCGATGGCTTGAGGCCCCCCTTTTTCAGGGCTCCCGTCCCATCCGGGTGCACCTTGACGCTGGTGCTGTCGAGGCTCACGACCTCGATCCTCACCCTGAGCAGGTTGAGCACCTGCAGCTCCTCGAACACCCGGTCCAGCACACCCGCCTTCGCCCAGCGGCTCATGCGCGTGTAGACGGTGTGCCAGCGACCGTACTCCTGGGGCAGAGCCCGCCAGGTGCAACCGTTCACCGCCACGAATAGGACCGCGTTCAGGAGCGTGAGGTTATCGATGCGCACGTTGCCGCGCTGCACTGGCAACAAGTGCTCGATGAGCGCGAACTGTTCTCGGGAAAGCTGCATAACACAGCCTACCACACGTAGTGTGAACACGCCCTAAACGGCTACGACCTCGAGAGTCATCCGGTAACCCTCACCGTTCTTGACCCTGACAACTCGCTTCCGGTGCCTCCAGGGCCGGGTGAAGGACCCCATAGCCTCTCAGGCACGATCTTCACGCTGGACGGTGCGCTCCTCACGGACGCATCCGACCTGATCGCAGAAGTAGACATCCTCTCCAACGGCGCCGGCGCGAGAGACCCCCTGCGGCAGCATATGTACGGCGTCTTCGAAGCGGGGGCGGCTAGCACCTGGTTGCTTCCGCACGACGCGGGCCACTGCAGCCACCCGCCCGAGTCACCCCACCCGTCCACGCTCGCCTGGATCGAGTCGCAAGCCTCCGTGTCGGGCGGTGAGGCGTCCGCGATGATCTCATATCCCGAGCCGAACCACCGGTAACGCTCCTGCAGCTCGGCCCGGGAGCGGGCATCGAGGCGGGCGCGGAACTCGCCCCACGTCCCGGCCCGCCTGGAGGCGCGCCACACGCCCGCCAGGCGCTCGGCCTCCCCACGCGACAAGACGACGATGCCCTCGTCGAGCACCCCCGTAGACGCAGGGCTCCACGGCCCATGGGTCCTCGCTCTCGCGTCCCGTCATGCCCTACAGCATGACGCGACCGGGCCGCGCGCCGCGGTCGCGCCCCCGCCGGCGGTCTGTGGGAGCATGCGAAGCGGGTAGACTGGGTGGGTCATGGCCCTCGCGCACCTTTACCGTCAGGAACGCCGTTCGGGCGCGTGACGAGAGCCGTGGCAACGTCGCCGGGGACCCGCGCCACCCCCACGCCCCCGGGCCACCTGCGTCCCCGCCAGCGGGCCGCCTACCAGGCGGTGTTCGACCACCTCGCCAAGGGCATCGACAGCATGCTCGTCGCCCTACCCACGGGCGTGGGCAAGACGCACCTGGCGCTGGCGGTGGCGCGCGCGTTCGAGCGGGTGCTGTTCCTCGTGCACCGCGGCGAGCTGCTGCAGCAAGGCACGGTCGGCGCCGGGCCCAGTTATCGCGTCACCGAGTGGCACACGCTCAACGAGTACCAGGACATCGTGCTCGACAGCCTCGTCGTGATCGACGCGCCCGAAGGCGCCAACGCTATGACGCGCGTGCAGCAGGCCCTCACGAGCGCCCGCGGGGCCGGCGAGCTCAACGGCGACGGCCTCCTCACCTGGGAGATCGGAAGCAAGACCGTCACGCTCCAAGCCACGAGCGACGCGGCGCGCGCCACGCTGCACGTGACGGATTCCTACCAGCTCCCCGAGGTCATGCAGGTCTACAACCGCCGATAGGCCGCCGGCGCGGACGCGTTAGCCTCTCCAGGAGGCACACAACCTACGAGTACCCACCGGAGGTGATTGGAGGACCATGGACCTCACCGTCAACCGTCACGACAACCTGGCCACCATCAGCGGAGTGATCATCGCCCTAGCTGTACTCGGCGCCCTCGGCTTCCTCCTCGCCGCCTTCATGCTCGCGAGCCCGCTGTTCATCCTCTATGCGCTCATCGTCGCCTTCAACGGCTGGCTTGCCAGCGCCGTGCTCGACTGGATGCGGAGCGTGTACGTCTCCCTCTACAACCTCAACCGCCTAGCCCAGAAGCACCTGCCGTCTGAGGCCCCCACAGCGCAGTAGTTAAGTCTCCGAGGTCATGGGCTCCCACCACTGGCGGTAAGGAAACAGACCGAGACTCAGTTGGGGGCGCAGGTATCATCGTCAATAGCGATACCGGGGGCTACTTCTTGAGCGTCACTAGGCACTTCCAGACAGCGAGGACGGTATGACGGCCGAAGACTTCGTCGCCAAGTGGCGCGCGGTCACCGCCGGCGAGCGCGCCGTCGCCCAGTCGCACTTCATCGACCTAACCGCCCTGCTCGAGGTGCAGAACCCCGTCGAGGCGGACCCTGACGGCGCCGAGTACGCCTTCGAGCGGCACGTCAAGAAGGCTGCCCGCGGCAAGGGCTTCGCCGACGTCTGGAAGCGCGGTCACTTCGCCTGGGAGTACAAGGGCAAGGGCAAGGACCTCGGCGACGCCTACCGGCAGCTCCTGCTCTACCGCGACGACCTCGAGAACCCTCCCCTGCTGATCGTCTCGGACATCGAGCGCATTGAGGTCCACACCAACTTCACCGGCACCAACAAGGCCGTATACACCTACACGCTCGACGACCTGCTCGACTCGACCAAGCGCGCCGAGCTGCGCCGGGCGTGGACGGACCCGGCCTCGTTCGACCCGCGAAGGCGGCGTGAGCGCATCACCGAGGAAGCCACCCGCGAGATCGGCCGCATCGCCCTCTCGCTGCGTGACCGTGGCCACGACCCGCAGCGCGTCGCGCACTTCATGATGCAGCTCGTCTTCGCGCTCTTCGCCGAGGACACCGGCCTTCTCCCCAACCGCTTGGTGACGAAGATCCTCAAGCGCGCGGTGAACCCGCAGCGGGTGCACGAGTACCTCACCGCGCTGTTCAAGGCCATGAGCACGGGCGGAGAGGTGCTGCTGGAGGACGTGCCGCATTTCAATGGCGGCCTCTTCGACGGCAGCGACGCCCTGCCCCTCGACCAGGGCGAGATCAACCTTCTCTACAAGGCGGCGCTGCTCGACTGGGCCGAGGTGGAGCCGGCGATTTTCGGGACGCTGTTCGAGCGCAGCCTCGACCCGGAGAAGCGCAGCCAGCTCGGTGCCCACTACACCAGCCGCCACGACATCATGCGCATCGTCGAGCCCGTCATCATGCAGCCCTTGCGCCAGCGGTGGGGCGAGATCCGTGAGGCGGCCGAGGCGCACCTCGCCTCGCCGCCAGCCGATGCGAAGAAGGCCGCCGCGAAGCGCAAGGAGCTCGTCGACGCGCCGATCGCGGGGTTCCTGCACGACCTCCACCAGGTGCGCGTCCTCGACCCCGCCTGCGGCAGCGGTAACTTCCTGTACGTTGCCCTGCAAGCCATGAAGGACCTCGAGCACGAGGTCGTCACCTTCGCCGAGCAGGTCGGCGCGCCAGGCCTCCGGCTCCTCGGCCCCAGACAGTTCTACGGCATCGAGATCAACCCCTTCGCCCGCGAACTCGCCAGCATGGTCGTGTGGATCGGCTACCTGCAGTGGAAGCGCGCCAACGGCATCTCCAGCCAGCAGACGCCCATCCTCGAGCCGTTGGAGAACATCGTCCTCCACGACGCGCTGATGAACGAGAACGGGTCCGAGTATCAGTGGCCCGAAGTCACGTTCTTGACCGGAAACCCCCCATTCTTGGGCGACAAGCTGATGCGCGCCGAGCTAGGTGGCGAGTACGTCGACAAGCTCAGGCGGCTGTTCAAGAACCGGCTCCCCGGCCAGAGCGACCTAGTCTCTTACTGGTTCGAGAAGGCGCGAGCGCATATCGCGGCCGGCAAGGCCCAGAGGGCCGGCCTCATCGCCACTAGCAGCATCCGCAGCGGCAGCTACAGGGTGGTGCTCGACAGGATCAAAGAGACCGGCGACATCTTCCATGCCTGGAGCGACGAACCGTGGATCCTGGAGGGCGCAGCCGTTCGCGTGAGCCTGATCTGCTTCGATGACGGTACAGAGACGGAGCGCTACCTAGACGGTAGGCCGATAGCGAACATCACCAGCTCACTCACGTCGTCCGCCGACGTCGCCCAGGCCGTCCAACTCCGAGAGAACCGCAACAAGGCCTTCATCGGCATCCAGAAGGGCGGCGACTTCGATATCCCTGGCGACCTGGCCCATTCCTGGCTCGACGTTCCTAACCCTGGAGGGGTCTCCAACCGCGAAGTCCTGCGGCCCTACGTCAACGGCTACGACCTAACCAGGCGTCCCCGCGACTACTGGGCCATCGACTTCAACCAGATGAGCGAGGAACAAGCCTCTCGGTACGCCCTCCCGTTCGAGCACGTGCGTATGAATGTGCGCCCCAAGCGCGTCGGTCTGCGCCGCAAGAACCACGCAACGTACTGGTGGCAACATCAGGAGCTCCGGCCAGGTATGCGGGCGGCGCTCCGCCCCCTACGTCGCTACATCGGCACGACCAGGCACGCCAAGCACCGCATCTTTACCTGGCTCGACGCGACGGTCCTGCCGGACTCAGCGTTGACGGTCATCGCCTCCGAGGACGACCACACTTTCGGCGTCCTCCAGTCGAAGATCCACACGACATGGGCGTTAGCGCTCGGTACGACTCTTGAAGACCGCCCCCGCTACACGCCGTCAACCTGCTTCGAGACCTTCCCGTTCCCCCGCCCGACCCCGAAGCAACTGGAACGCATTAGGGGCGCCGCGAGGCATCTGCATGAGGTACGCGAGCACCTCCTGGCTCAGGACGAGAAGCTCACGGTGACGGGGCTCTACAACGAGCTCGAGGCGCTGCGGGAGGCTCCCGACTCGGCGGCACGAGCCATGCCGCTGCTGCTGGCGCACCAGCGCCTCGACGAGGCCGTGGCAGCCGCCTACGGCTGGGAATGGACGCTGAGCGACGAGGAGATCCTAGAGCGGCTGCTCGCGTTGAACCTCGAGCGCGCCGCCGAGGAGTCTGGCCACGTTACCCGGGGTGTAGCCGCCGCCAAATAGGGCGACTCGGCTCAGTTCGCGACGACCGCCGCCTCAGCTTCGACACGCTGGATGTGCCGATACGCACCGCTCACCAACTCGCGCACGCGGAGTTCCAGACCATCCTCGGGAACGTCTGGCTCCTCGATGATCTCGAGGACCCCCTCGAGCGTAGAGCCGTAGATGACCTGTCGCCAGATGGCCTCGACCAGCGGCCGCTCTAGCTCTAGCAGGCGCTCGAACAACTCCTGATTCCGCTTCGGCGACTCCACCCCACCAGGTTACCGCCACGCGCACCGCGCCAAGCATCCACCACCATTTTCATCTCCGGCTGATTCTGCGAACTATGACATCATGAAGATGTAGCAGGCTCGCAACAGCCGGAAGGAATCAACCCACATGGACGCAGAGCACAGTGAGAACACCACACACGTAGATGGGCCCCAGCCGGCTCCGATTCGGCCCGAGGCCGAGGCGTTTGCCGTCAAGATTCCGATCGACAAGCTGGCGCCCAACCCCGAGCAGCCGCGCACCTTCTTCGACGAGCTCGAGCACAAGTGGCTCACGGAGTCGGTCGCCAAGAGCGGGGTCATACAGCCCATCCTCGTGCGCCCGCTCGACGACGGCACCTACATGATCATCGCCGGCGAGCGCCGCTACCGCGCCGCCCAAGCCGCCGGCCTCAGCCACATCCCCGCCCTGGTCACCACGGAGGAGGCCAGGCCACTAGACGACGTCGACGTGCAGGAACTGGCGCTGATGGAGAACCTCCAGCGGCGCGGCCTCAACGACTTCGACCTCGCCGTCGGGGTCACCGAGCAGCTCAGGAAGAGGCTCGGGCTCGAGGACACGCAGCAGGTCGTCCGCTTCCTGCGGCGCATGTATAACGAGACCCTCCGCCCCGAAGACCAGAGATTGCGCCCCGTACCCTCTGTGAATCGTGTTCTTCCTGGCCCCTGAGCTGCTGCTGGTAGCGAAGGAGCCATCGCTCCTCCAAGATGGGAAACGGCTGTAACCCATTGGGATCGGAGTGGACGATGGCTCATCTGGAGGATATGCGACTGCCGGTGGTTGCGCGTGAGGCGCTG
>Ga0180217_1001291_pt1 | contig 28575 bp, 30 predicted proteins | sample eDN3rd37CBELigOP_FD_128521 | JGI IMG/M metagenome (GOLD analysis project Ga0180217, IMG submission 128521) | Enriched Organic Plus compost microbial communities from Emeryville, California, USA - eDNA 3rd pass 37_C BE-Lig OP (version 2) (version 2) ... | reverse complement strand
GGTTCCGCACAATTCCTAAGTCCTTCCGAGGCGGCCCGGCGGCTGGGCGTTTCGATCAAGGCCCTTCGGCTCTATGAGCAGCGCGGCCTGCTGGAGCCGGCCCGCAGCGCGGCGGGATGGCGCGCCTACGGCCCTGAGCAGATGGCGCGCGGCGCGCAGATCGCTGCGCTGCGGACGCTCGGGCTGAGCCTTGGCCAGGTGGCGCGGGCGCTCGAAGGGGACGCCCGCGATCTTGAGCCTGCTCTCGCCGCGCACCAGGCCGCCCTGGAGGGCCAGATCCGCGAATTTTCCAGTCGTATCGAGAAGGCGGGCCGGCTACGCGCAGGTCTCGCGCGCGGAGACGCCCCGCCTATCGACGAACTGGCGCGCCTGCTCGGTCGCGACGCTGCGCCCATTATCGAGTTCGAGCTTCCCTGGCCCTGGGGCGGGGAGCGCTTCGAGCTGGCCGAGCTTCGACAGCTGAACTACATCGTCGGGCCGCTGGGCAGCGGCAAGACGCGGCTGGCGATGCGTCTGGCCGACCGCTTGCCGGACGCCGGGTTCCTGGGCCTCGACCGGTTGGTCGACGGCGCGACGCAAGCAGCCCTCGCCGCTGATCCCATTCTCAGATCGAGGGTCGACGCCGCCTTGGCCTGGCTGATCGACGACGGCGCGACGGTCTCGGACGCCCTTGTCTTGCTCCTTGCGGCCTTGGAGGCGGAGAGCCCGGCGATCCTCGTGGTGGATATGGTGGAGCAGGGCCTGGACGAGGACACCCAGGGCGCCCTGATCGCGCGGCTGCGCCGCCGCGGCGCCGGCGCAAGGCCGCTGATCCTGATGACGCGCTCGTGCGCGATCCTCGACCTGGCGGCCGTGGGGCCGGACGAGGCGATCATCTATTGCCCCGCCAATCACAGCGTTCCGATGTTCGTGGCGGCCCATCCTGGCGCCCCCGGCTACGAGGCGGTGGCCACCTGCCTTGCCCCGCCGGATGTTCGCGCGCGGACCGAGGGCATGATCGCTTGGCGTCCCGACGCAGCCTCGCGTCAGACCGCGTTAGATGGGAACGCCGCAGTGGCTTCGCACCCCAACATTTCCGCATAACAGCGTTGCGAAAAAAGCGGTTGCCCTCGATCTTAACACTGTTATCTTAGCGATGCTTAGTTCAACTCGCGCAGCCGGTGGGGATACCGGTTGCGGGTCCCCGATTGCGCCGAGCCGGGTCCGCGAGGGCTCGCCATTCTCCCCGAACGCTGGAGGGCTTTCGATGAAGCTCCGTACCCTTGCGGCCGCCTGCGCCGCCATGATGTCCGTCTCCTTCGCCGCCGGCGCGGCCCTGGCTGACGATCCGATCACCGCCAAGCTTCAGACCCCGGTCGCCGAAAAGACCAAGTTCATCGCCGGCGGCGCCGTCTTCATGTGCGAAGGCGACACCTGCCTGGCCGCCGCCCCGTCCTCGCGCACCTACGCCGCTTCGACCTGCAAGGAAGTGGCCAAGAACGTCGGCGCGGTGGTCTCGTTCGGCGGAGTCCGCAAGCAACTGGAAGCGGCCAAGCTCGAGCAGTGCAACACCGCGGCGCTGCCGGCCCAACAGGTCGCCAACCGCTAAGGCTGAAGGACCCAGGTTCGCGCATTTTCTAGGCGCGCCTCCCAGCCGCTAGTCAGTCGAGCCTGCGACTCAAGGGCGCCGGGGCGATGCCCCCCGGCGCCTTCTTCTTGCCTGCTTGGCGGGTCGTGCGCCCGCCTATAAGAAGCGCCGCCATGTTTGATCAGATTTCAGAGACGACCATTGTGCTGCCGGAAGGGCCGGGCGCGGTTGCGCGCCTGCTCGAGCCGGCCCTCGCCCAGGCGGCCGGACCGGACGTGGAATCGGTTTCGTTGACCCTGGACTACACAGCGCCCGCCGTTCCCGGAACGCGGGTCACCGTGGAGGCGGAGCTGGAGCGCGCGACGCGCACCCTGGCCTTCGTCTTCGGGCGGATCGTCGGCCCCGACCAGAAGGTTCTGGCGACCGGTTCGGCCGTATTCCGCAGGGTAAGCCAAGCCGCATAATACTAAGGTGTCGCGGCCGGTTTGGTTGCGACGCTGAAAATCGCGTGCTATCAGGCGCGCGGCTTCGGGCCAGGGGCTTTTCCAGTCTCGATGGCCATTGTGCTTTTCCAAGCGCTTTCAAGCCTTTAGGTCGCAGTGGAGAGTTTCTTCGCCGCGGCCTTTTGCGCGCACCGGGCGGACATAAATAGTGGCGGACGATTCCAAGGCTTCGAATGTGGGCGGCAGATATGCCCAGGCCCTGTTCGATCTCGCGAACGATGAGAAGAAATTGTCGGCCGTCGAGGCCGACTTGAAGGCGCTGAAAAAGATGAGCGCCGAGAGCAAGGATCTGCGGACCTTGCTGGCGTCGCCGGCGTTCAGCGCCGAGGACAAGGGCAAGGCTCTGGCGGCGCTCGCCGTCAAGGCCAAGTTCGACGCCACGACCCGCAAGTTCCTGGGGCTGCTGGCCGCGAACGGCCGCGCCTCGGCCCTGCCTGACGTGGTGACGGCTTTCGAAGCCCTGGCGGCGGACGCGCGCGGCGCGATCTCGGCGCGGGTGACGACGGCCGTGCCGCTCACGCCGGCCCAGTCGAAGGGCGTCGCCGCCGCCTTGCGGTCGGCCCTCGGCAAAGATCCCGAAATCGAGACCCGCGTCGATCCGGCCCTTCTGGGCGGCATCAAGGTGCAGGTCGGTTCCCGTCTGTTCGATGCTTCGCTGCGTTCGAAGCTCGACTCCCTCAAATTCGCCCTGAAGAGAGCGTAAGCCCATGGATATCCGCGCCGCCGAAATTTCGGCCATCCTCAAGTCGCAGATCGCCAATTTCGGCGAGGAAGCCGACGTCTCGGACGTCGGTTCGGTCCTGTCCGTCGGTGACGGCATCGCCCGGGTGTTCGGCCTCGACAACGTCCAGGCCGGCGAAATGGTCGAGTTCCCCAAGGCCGGGGTGAAGGGCATGGCCCTGAACCTCGAGCGCGACAACGTCGGGGTCGTGATCTTCGGCGAAGACCGCGCCATCAAGGAAGGCGACGAAGTCCGCCGGCTGTCGGAAATCGTGGACGTGCCGGTCGGCAAGGGCCTGCTGGGCCGCGTCGTGAACCCGCTGGGCGAGCCGATCGACGGCAAGGGCCCGATCCAGAACGTGGCCGAGCGCCGCCGCGTGGACGTCAAGGCGCCGGGCATCATCCCGCGGAAGTCGGTGCACGAGCCCGTGCAGACCGGCCTGAAGGCCATCGACTCGCTGATCCCGGTCGGCCGCGGCCAGCGCGAGCTGATCATCGGCGACCGTCAGACCGGCAAGACCGCCGTGGCTGTCGACACCATCCTGAACCAGAAGTCGGTGAACGCCGCCGGCGACGAGAGCGCCAAGCTCTACTGCATCTATGTCGCCATCGGCCAGAAGCGCTCCACCGTGGCCCAGATCGTCAAGACGCTCGAAGAGCGCGGCGCCCTGGACTACACCATCGTCGTTTCGGCCACCGCTTCGGACCCGGCCCCGCTGCAGTTCCTGGCGCCGTTCGCCGGCTGCGCCATGGGCGAGTGGTTCCGCGACAACGGCATGCACGCCGTCATCATCTATGACGACCTTTCCAAGCAGGCCGTCGCCTACCGTCAGATGTCGCTGCTGCTGCGCCGTCCGCCGGGCCGCGAAGCCTATCCGGGCGACGTCTTCTACCTGCACTCCCGCCTGCTGGAGCGCGCGGCGAAGCTGAACGCCGACAACGGCTCGGGCTCGCTCACCGCCCTGCCGGTCATCGAAACCCAGGCCAACGACGTGTCGGCCTACATCCCGACCAACGTGATCTCGATCACCGACGGCCAGATCTTCCTCGAAACCGACCTCTTCTTCCAGGGCATCCGCCCGGCGGTGAACGTCGGCATCTCCGTCAGCCGCGTGGGCTCCTCGGCCCAGATCAAGGCGATGAAGCAGGCCTCCGGCCCCATCAAGGGCGAGCTCGCCCAGTATCGGGAAATGGCCGCCTTCGCGAAGTTCGGCTCCGACCTCGACGTGACCACCCAGCGCCAGCTGGCCCGCGGCGAGCGCCTGACCGAGCTGCTGAAGCAGCCGCAGTATTCGCCGCTGGCGGTCGAAGAGCAGGTGGCGGTGATCTACGCCGGCACCCGCGGCTACCTGGACGGCATCGCGACCGCCGACGTCGGCCGCTACGAGTCCGAGCTGCTGGCCCGCCTGCACGGCAAGCACCAGGACATCCTGGACACCATCCGCACCAGCAAGGAGCTGAGCGCGGACACCGAGGCCAAGCTGAAGGAAGCCCTCGACGCCTTCACCAAGAGCTTCGCGTAAGGCCTTGGCGGCGGAGCTTTAGGAGATGGCCAGCCTCAAGGAGATGCGCAATCGGATCGGAAGCGTGAAAGCCACGCAGAAGATCACGAAGGCGATGCAGATGGTGGCGGCGGCGAAGCTTCGCCGCTCGCAGGACGCCGCCCAGAACGCTCGGCCCTACGCCGAGCGGATGGCCTCGGTCATCGCCAACCTGGCGGCCGGCGTCTCCGGCGACGGCGCGCCCAAGCTGCTGGTCGGCACCGGCCGCAGCGACCGCCACCTGGTGGTCGTGGCGACCTCGGACCGCGGCATGGCCGGCGGGTTCAACACCTCGATCATCCGCGCCGCGCGCGAACGGATCAACGAGCTGACCGGCCAGGGCAAGGACGTGAAGATCCTGGTCGTCGGCAAGAAGGCCCGCGACCAGCTGAAGCGGCAATATGGCGATCGCTTCGTCGGCTTCTTCGAGGCCGGCGTCCCGTCGATGGCCGCGGCCCAGCCCGTGGCGGACAAGATCACCGAGCTCTTCGAGGCCGGCGAGATCGACGTGGTCACCATCGCCTTCAGCCGCTTCAAGTCGGTGGTGTCCCAGGTCCCGACCCTGACCCAGCTCATCCCGGCGCAGGTGGAGACCGGCGCGCCGACGATCGACCTGAAGGGCGCGGCCTACGAGTACGAGCCGGACGAGGAGTCCATCCTCGAAACCCTGCTGCCGCGGAACCTGACGGTCCAGGTGCTGTCGGCCATGCTCGAGAACCAGGCCGGGTTCTACGCCGCCCAGATGACGGCGATGGACAACGCCACCCGCAACGCCGGCGACATGATCGCCAACCTGACCCTGCAATATAACCGTTCACGCCAGGCGCAGATCACCAAGGAGCTGATCGAGATCATCTCCGGCGCCGAGGCGCTCTAACCCGAAAGAGTCCGACCCATGGCTACGACCCCCAAGGCTCCCGCCAAGAAGCCCGCCGCCCCGAAGGCGGCCGCCGCGCCGAAGGCCGCCGCCGCCAAGGCCGCTCCGAAGGCCGCTGCTGCTCCGAAGGCTCCGACCGCCAAGAAGGCCGCCGCGCCGACCCCGGCGGTCGCCGCCGGCGTGGCCACCGGCCGCATCTCGCAGATCATCGGCGCCGTCGTCGACGTCGAGTTCGAAGGTCACCTGCCGGCGATCATGAACGCCCTGGAGACCACCAACACCGACCAGCGGACCGGCCAGCCCTTCCGCCTGGTGCTGGAAGTCGCCCAGCACCTGGGTGAGAACACCGTCCGCACCATCGCCATGGACACCACCGAGGGCCTGACCCGCGGTCAGCCGGTCACCGACACCGGCCGCGCGATCACCGTTCCGGTCGGTCCGGCGACCCTGGGCCGCATCATGAACGTCGTCGGCGACGCCATCGACGAAGCCGGCCCGATCGCGACCGAGCACTACGCGCCGATCCACCGCGACGCTCCGTCCTTCGCCGAGCAGTCGACCGCGGCCGAAGTGCTCGTCACCGGCATCAAGGTCATCGACCTGCTCTGCCCCTACACCAAGGGCGGCAAGATCGGCCTGTTCGGCGGCGCCGGCGTCGGCAAGACCGTGACCATGCAGGAGCTGATCAACAACATCGCCAAGGCGTACGGCGGTTACTCCGTGCTGGCCGGCGTGGGCGAGCGGACCCGCGAGGGCAACGACCTCTACCACGAAATGATCGAATCCGGCGTGAACCAGCCGGGCGGCGGCGGCGAGAGCCGCTGCACCCTGGTCTACGGCCAGATGAACGAGCCGCCCGGCGCCCGCGCCCGCGTCGCCCTGACCGGCCTGGCCCAGGCCGAATACTTCCGCGATCAAGAGGGCAAGGACGTGCTCCTCTTCATCGACAACATCTTCCGCTTCACCCAAGCGGGTTCGGAAGTGTCCGCCCTGCTCGGCCGTATCCCGTCGGCGGTGGGCTATCAGCCGACCCTCGCCACCGAGATGGGCAACCTGCAGGAGCGCATCACCTCGACCTCCAAGGGTTCGATCACCTCGGTCCAGGCCATCTACGTCCCGGCCGACGACCTGACCGACCCGGCGCCGGCCACCTCCTTCGCCCACCTGGACGCCACCACCGTTCTGTCGCGCGACATCGCGGCCCAGGCCATCTTCCCGGCCGTGGACCCGCTGGACTCGACCTCGCGGATCATGGACCCGCTGGTGATCGGCGAAGAGCACTATTCGGTCGCCCGCCGCGTCCAGGAAACCCTGCAGGCCTACAAGGCCCTGAAGGACATCATCGCCATCCTGGGCATGGACGAGCTGTCGGAAGAGGACAAGCTGACCGTGGCCCGCGCGCGGAAGATCCAGAAGTTCCTCAGCCAGCCGTTCCACGTGGCCGAGCAGTTCACCAACATGCCGGGGATCTTCGTCTCCCTGGAAGACACCATCCGCTCCTTCAAGGCGGTCGTGGACGGTGAATACGACCACCTGCCGGAAGCGGCCTTCTACAACGTCGGCACCATCGAAGACGCGGTGGCCAAGGCCGAGAAGCTGGCCGCGGAAGCCTAAGCAACATGGCTGGCAAGCTTCACTTCTCGCTGGTCTCGCCGGAGCGCGAACTGTTCTCCGGCCAGGTTGACCAGGTCGACGCGCCGGGCGCCGAAGGCGACTTCGGCGTGCTGGCCGAGCATGCGCCGTTCATGACGACGCTGAAGGAAGGCCGGGTGAAGGTCTACAACAACGGCGCCGTCACGGTCTTCGCGATCCAGGGCGGCTTCGCCGATGTGACGCCCGAGGGGCTCACCATCCTGGCCGAACAGGCCGAAGAGGTCGCCGCCTAAGCGACCGGACCATGATCAGAGGGCCCCGCGCCGCATGGCGTCGGGGCCTTTCTTTTGCTCGCAGCCCCTTGTTGTTCCTCCAAAATCTTCATCACGATTAGGGCAGATCGCGTGCGAACAGCACAATTGGGGCGCCAGAGGGGTTGCGAGCGCGCCGCAGTTTCGCTTGTTATGCGGCACGTCTAGTTTGGGGACCTCGTCATGCGCACTGTCATCGCCAGCCTGATCGCTACCGCCGGCCTCGTCACGGCCGCCCACGCCCAGCCTGCTCCCGATGCGGCGCAGTCCGCTCCTCCGGCGACGGCGCCCGCGCCCGCTGAGGCCGCCACCCCCGCGCCGGCCGCTGCGCCTGGCGAAGCGCCGCCCGTCCTGCCGACCACCGGCGCGGAAGGCCAGATCATCGACGTCATCAACCGCGTCTGTAAACCCCTGGTGAAGGGGGGCGACTTCGACAAACTCGCCGGGGGCATGGGCTACAAGAAGAACAAGCGCGAAGGCGCCTATGTCGGCACGCTGGTCGAGAAGCCCTACACCCTGACCATCTGGCCGCAGGGCTCCAACAAGGACGTCTGCCGGCTGACGATCAACTATGCGCTGAACGGCGAGAAGCCGATCATCGTCGGGCTGAACATCTTCTCCTATCTGCACCAACCGCGCCTCGAGCCGCAGCGGAACGACTTCGTGCCGGGCGCCGAGTTCAAGCGCATCACCAACTCCTGGGAATATTTCACCGACAAGGAGTCCACGGGACTGGTGTTCGTGCAGCTCAAGAAGCTCGACGGCTCGCCGATCAACAAGAACTACGACACCGGCGAAATCCTCTACTCGGAACGCAAGTTCTAAGGCGCCGAGGCTGGCGCCTCGCGGAAGGCGCCCTATCTAGTTCGGGCGCGGGGGACGACCCTCGCGCCTTTGCATCTTTTCGGGGACGACCCCATCAGCTAGGAGGCGCGAGCCATGGCGTGGGTCGTCCTTTTTATTGCGGGCATATGTGAGATCGGCTGGGCCGTGGGCCTGAAGTACACGGACGGGTTCACCCGCCTGTGGCCGACGGTGTTCACCGGCGTGAGCCTGGTGGTCTCGATGGCTTTGCTCGGCATAGCGGTGAAGTCCCTTCCGCTCGGCACCGCCTATGCGGTGTGGACAGGCATCGGGGCGGTGGGAACCGTCGTCCTCGGCATCGTGCTCTTCAAGGAGCCGGCGACGGTCGTCCGTCTCCTCTGTGTGGGGCTGATCGTCTCAGGGATCCTCGGACTGAAGTTCTTCGGCTCCTCCGGCCACTGAGCAGATTGACGGCAGGCGCGCGTCGCGGCCAGGGTCGCTCCCAACTCGACTGTGCAGTTTGGAGCTTTCCCCGATGACGACGCGCGCATTGTTGCTCGGCGCCGCCCTGGCCTTCACCTCCGCGGCGCCCGGCCTGGCGGCGGAGCCGCCCCGCCGCGAGGTGGGGCAGATCGTCTATGACAACGTGCCGGAGATCCCGGCGGCGCTGCAGACGGCGATCGCGCCCTATTACAACGCGCGCTCGGCGGTGTTCGAGGACTGGCTGGCCGACGGCTCGATGCTGATCGGCACGCGCTTTGGCGACGTCAACCAGATCCACCACGTGGCTGCGCCCGGCGCGGCGCGCACCCAACTGACCTTCTTCGACGAACCGGTGAATCTCGCCAAGGCCCAGCCCGGCGCGGCGCGTTTCGTCTATCCGCGGGACGTGGGCGGGGCGGAATACTACCAGGCCTACCTGCGGGACCTGAACGGCGCCGAAGCGCAGCTCACCGCGCCCAACACGCGCAATTCCGGCTTCGTCTTCTCCAAGGACGGCAAGCGCGTGGCCTGGAGCCAGGTGACGCCCGGCGATCCGAACTACGACATCATGCTCGCCGATGCGGACAACCCGCAGGGACGGCGCGTCGTGCACGAGGGCAAGGGCGCGATGGCGGTGCTCGACTATGCGCCCGACGGAAAGTCGCTGCTGCTCAGCCGCTTCAACTCCTCGACCTTCGTCGAACTCTTCGTCCTCGACCTGGCGACGGGCGATCTGCGGCCGGTCGGGCCGACGAACCGCAAGGTGGGCTACGAAGGCGGCGCCTTCACCGCCGACGGCCACGGCGTCGTCACGCTCTCGGACGACGGGTCCGACATGGCGCGGCCGGTCGTGCTGGACATCGCCGGTGGCCCGACGCGCGACCTCGATCCGAACGCCAAGTGGCCGGCCGAGATGTTCGACGTCTCGAAAGACGGGCGGTTCATCGCCTACATGGTCAACGAGGAAGGCTATTCGAAGATCGTGGTCAAGGAGCTCGCCAGCGGCCGAACCCTGCCGACGCCGAAGCTGCCTCTGGGCGTACTGACCGGCCTTGGTTTCTCGCCGGACGGAAAGCAGATCGGCCTCAGCATTTCGACCTCCACCTCCTCGGGGGACGTGTGGAGCTTCGGCCTGGAGGATCAGAAGCTGGTCCGCTGGACCCAGAGCGAGCTCGGCGGCCTGGAGCCAGCCAAACTCGTGGAGCCGACGCTCTTCCGCTACACGACCTTCGATAAGCGCTCGATCCCGGCCTTCATCTACAAGCCTGCGGCCAGACCCGGCGAAAAGCTTCCCGTGGTCATCCAGATCCACGGCGGCCCGGAAGGCCAGGAGCAGCCGAGCTTCAACCCACGCCGGCAGTCCTGGGTCAACGAGGTGGGCGCGGCGGTGATCATCCCGAACGTCCGCGGCTCCACGGGCTATGGGAAGACCTACCTCGGCCTCGACAATGCGGAGAAGCGCGAGGACTCCGTCAAGGACATCGGCGCCTTGCTCGACTGGATCGCCAAACAGCCCGATCTCGACGCCAGCCGGGTGGCCGTCGTCGGCCAGTCCTATGGCGGCTACATGTCCCTGGCGGTCGCGGCCCACTACAACGACCGCATCGTGGGCGCGATCGACCTCTACGGCATCTCCAACTGGACGACCTTCCTACAGAACACCGAAGGCTATCGGCGCGACCTGCGTCGGGTGGAGTACGGCGACGAGCGCGATCCCAAGATGCGCGCCGTGTTCGATAAGATCTCCCCGATCAATCTGAGCGATCGGATGCGCAAGCCGATGATGATCTATCAAGGCGCCAACGACCCGCGCGTGCCGCGTACGGAATCGGAGCAGATGGTGGCCAAGCTGCGCGCTCAGGGCACCGACGTCTGGTACGTGCTGGCGAAGGACGAGGGCCACGGCGTGGCCAAGAAGCGAAACGCCGAGGCGGTCCGCGCCACCGAGATCGTCTTCCTGAAGAAGGTGCTCGGCACGGAATAGGGGGCGAGGGAGGAGGCTCAGGCCTGCGCCAGGGTTTCCTCCAGCCATCCCAGGGCGATCTCGCCGATCTCCTCCCAGCCGGGTTCGCCCAGAAGCCAATGGCTCATTCCCGGCGCCTCGATGAAGGTCGCGCCGAGCCGTGATGCGGTCTGGCGAACGGTCGCCGGGGGATGCACGACGTCACGCTCTCCGCCGATCACCAGACAGGGCGCGCGAAGGTCACCGACGCTCGTGGTCAGGAACGGATCGAGCCACCAGTTCAACGTCTCCCAGAGGGCTCGGCCGCTTTCCGGCCGAAGGCGGGCGACGATGGCTTCCTGCTCGACCCGCGGCATCCGCTCCAAGCTGTATCGCCGCATCAGCCCGCCGTCAGGCGCCACGCTCTGCGCCCAAAAAGGCCCAAGCAGGTGCAGGCCGAAGGCGGTGATCGCCTCCTCCATGGACGAGGCCGCGACGCCCCAAGGCGCTGAAGGCGCGAGCAGCACGACGGCCCGCACGGGTGTCTTCGCGGCGGCCATGGCCGCCACCAGGCCGCCCATGGAGTGACCCACCAGGATCGGAGGCTCGGTCTGGCTCTGGCAAAGCGCGGCGATGTCGTCCGCATAGTCGCGCATGGAGAGGCCAAGCACGGCGTCGTCCCGGGCGCCAGGCTCGTGTCCACGCAGGTTCGGAGTCAGGACACGCCGTCCAGAGCGCTCAAACGGACCGCGCAGGCGTTCGAAAGCCCAACCGCCGCAAAAGGCCCCGTGGACCATGACGACGGGCGCGGTCATGACTTGCGGCCTTGCGCTCAGGCCGCGCGGCCCGGAAGGCCGGCGAAGTCGTGGAAAGCCTGAACGACCTGCTCGTAGATGGCCTTCTTGAACGGCACCACGAGGTTGGGCGCCTCGTCCAGTCGGCCCCAGCGCCAGGCGTCGAACTCCGGATGGCCGTCGCCGGATAGGTCGATCTCGCTCTCCTCGCCGTCGAACCTCAGCGCGAACCAGACCTGCCGCTGGCCTTTCCAGCCCTTGGCGATCTTCGAGCCGTTGTGTCCGGGCGGAAAGTCATAGGCGAGCCAGCCGTCCGTGCGGCCCAGTAGGGTGGTGGTCGTGACGCCGGTCTCTTCGGCGAGTTCACGCTTGGCGGCGAGGAAGAGATCCTCCCCGGGGTCCACGCCTCCTTGTGGAAATTGCCAGTTGTAGGGCCCCGGCGTTCCGCAGCGCCGGCCCAGCCAAACACGACCGTCCGGGTGGAACAGGACCACCCCGACATTCGGGCGATAGGCGGAAAGATCAGTCATCTCGTCCCATTTAGCGACGCGCCGTCAAAGCGGAAGCGGGCGCCAGTTGATATCCCCGAGATTCGACCGATTCAGCCCATTTTGCGACTTGGGACAATGTCACAGGGTAGGCGAAGCCGGAGCCGAGGGCCTGGCCGCGCTGCAGGGCGCCGGCCTCGACGGCGAGCAGCTGCTGGTCGATGGCCTCCGACGACAACTGCTCGTCGATGATGCGGAATGCCGAGGCGCGGCCAGGCCCGCTCCGGGAAGCCGCCTGCCCATCATCTATGAAGGCCAGACCACGGCCTCGCAGGGCGTTCAGGAAGGCGGTCATGGCGGCGTCCGACCCCATGAAGCGCGAGCCGAGATAGTTCGCGACGCCGAAATAGCCCGTGGCCCGGGAGAGCACCCATTCCAGCTTTCGCGCGGTTTCCTGCCCTGGCGCGTCGGCCATCAGGGTGTACGGCCCCGGATCGTTGTCCGGATAGTCGGTGGGTTCCATGGGCACTTCCAGCAGCACCTCGTGGCCGGCGGCCCGCGCCATGTCGATCCAGCCCTGCAGTCCCTCCGCATAGGGGACGAAGGAAAGCGTGATCTCAGGCGGCAAGGTCTCGATCGCCTGGCGGGTGACGGCGGCGTTGAGGCCAAGCCCGCCGATGACCAGCGCGACCTTCGGTCGGCCGTTCGGGGCGAAGGGCCGGGCATAGGCCTGGGCAGGCGTGCGGCCGTCCGCTGCGATGATCGGCAAGGGGCCGTTGGGCCCTTGGCTGTGCAAGCCTTTCAGGGGCGCGGCGGGAAGCCCAGCCCCGCGGTCCGGCTGGCGCCCTTGCAGGGCGGTCGTCGCCTGGGGCGCGCCGATGGGGGTCTCGGAAAGGCGGAAGATGTCCTCCGTCACCGCAGGCTGATCGCCGCCGCGGCCGAGTGCTTCGCGCCAGCCATCCGGGGCCGGCTCGCTGCTCATCTTGGCCAGGGACAGGCGCACGGTCGGCATGGCTGCGTTCGGATCGCCGATCAGGGCGACTAGAGCGATGAGGGTCAAAAGGAAGAGGCTCGCGGCCGCCCCGGCTCCTACATAGGGGTTGCCGAAGGCCCGCGTGATCGCATCGGCGCGAGAGGAGGCTGGCGCCGAGGGCGCGGCGGTGGCGAGCTGCTTTTTCGAGAACATGGCCATGATCACGGAACGTTCCAGCAATGGAGGGTCCGCAAATATGGTTAACAAACGACTTATACAGAGAACATCGCCGTAGTGGTTGTTAACCACCACGGCGGTTCAGCCGGAGCTTATTTCTTTTCCGGCAAGGGCTTAGCGTCGCCTTGCGTCGGGACCGGAGTCTTCGGCGCGACCACCGCCGCCATCTTCGGAGCAGGCTTCGGAAGCTTGGGCGTCGCCGCCACCGAGCCGTACTTCAGCACGTCCTTGGCGCGGGCGAGCTGGAAGTCGCCCTTGTCCTCATCGAAGCCTTCCGGCGGAGCTTCGGCGGGGATGTGAGCCCCGCGGCGAGCCTTGCCTTCCTCGGCGTTGAGGGCGTTGCGGAAGGAGGCCTCGGAGAATTGGAACGCGCGGTTGGCGATGCGCTGGGCCTGGTCGCGGGTCTCCGCCACCTCGAGGTCCGGCTCGATGCCCGTCTTCTGGATCGAACGGCCCGAGGGCGTGTAGTAGCGGGCGGTGGTGAGCTTCAGCGCCCCATCCATGCCGCCGCGCAACGGGATCACCGTCTGGACTGAGCCCTTGCCGAAGCTGGTCAGGCCCACCACCTCCGCGCGCTTGCGGTCCTGCAGCGCGCCCGCCACGATCTCGGCCGCCGAAGCGGAGCCGGAATTGATCAGCACCACCATGGGCAGGCCGCCGGCGGCGTCGCCCGGCCGGGCGTTGTAGCGCTCGATGTCGCGCGGGTCGCGGCCGCGCTGGGAGACGATCTCGCCGCCCTCGAGGAACATGTCCGAGATGCCGACCGCCTGATCCAGCAAGCCGCCGGGATTGTTGCGCAGATCGAGGATCAGGCCCTTCATCTTCGGGTTCTTGGCCCGCAGGTCCGCCAGCGCCGCCTCGGCCTCGTCGGTGGTCTTCTCGTTGAAGGCCGAGACGCGCAGATAGCCGTAGTCGCCCTCCATCTTCGCGGTGGCGGACTTCGGCTTGATGACCTCGCGGACGACCTTCACGTCGAACGGGTCCGTCTTCTCGCGGGCGATGGTCAGGGTGACCGCCTCGCCGGGCTTACCTCGCATCTGCTTGACGGCTTCGTTGACCGAAAGACCCAGCACGCTCTCGCCGTTCACGGCGGTGATGTAGTCGCCGGCCTTGATGCCGGCGCGTGCGGCGGGAGTGTCGTCCATCGGCGAGATCACCTTGACCACGCCCTCTTCGCTGGTGACCTCGATCCCGAGACCGCCGTATTCGCCGCGCGTCTGGTCGCGCATGTCGTCGAAGCTGTCGGGATTCAGATAGCCGGAATGCGGGTCGAGCGAGGTCAGCATGCCGTCGATCGCCGCCTCGATCAGCTTCTGATCGTCGACCTCGGTGACGTACTGGCGCTCTACCGTGTCGAGCACGTCGCCGAACAGCTCGAGCATCTTGTAGGTCTTGACCTTGGGCGCGGCCTGAGCGGAGGCGAGCGCCTGCTGGCTCACATAGGCCATCGAGCCTGCGCCCAGCACGAACGCCGAAACCCCGATCAGAAGATACTTACGCATGCGGCTCTTTAAGCCTCCCTAGCGGCGGAACGGCGCCGCGCCGGAATTCCTGAACCCACGTTCCGCGCCGAATCCGGCGGAATTGGTTCGGTCTACTGGTCCTGCTTGGTCAACCATTGGGCAGGATCCACAGGCACGCCGCGCTCGCGGACCTCCAGATAGAGTTCAGATGGGGACTCTCGTCCATCCGGCATCCATCCGACAGGCGCGCCCGCCGCGACCGATTGTCCGATCTCGACGGCCGATCGGTCGAGCCCAGCGAGAACCAGATGGTATCCGCCGGAAAGTCGCAAGATCAAAATAACGCCCCAGCCCTTAACAGGTCCCACATATTGAACGAGGCCGGCGCCGGGGGCCGTAACGCGGGCGCCTTTCGACGCCGCGAAGGTCATTCCCGAGACCTCACCGCCCTCACCGGCTTCGCCAAACCGCCGGGTGATCTCGCCTTCGACAGGCGCCAGCAGGGCCGTGGGCGGGCTGATCGGCGCTCCAGCGAGCGGCGCGGCGCCGGGTGGCGTGGCCTCGTCCCGCTCCCGCTGCTCGGCCAGGGCGGAGTCGGCGGTGAACAGCGCCTCGCTGGCGACGGCCGCCAGGCGCCTCTGGCGGGCGATCTCTTCGGCCTGGGCGGCGTAGGCCCTGGCGCGCTTCTGGAGTTCGGGGGTGATCGCCTTGACGAGGATGGCCGCCCGCACCGCGTCGGTGGCGTCCTCCGGACTGACCAGCAGGGCGGGCGGCGGATCGCGCCGGAACTGGGCCAGCGCCGTGAGCAGGCGCGACATCCGGTTGAGATTGCGTCCCTGCTCGGCGCTGAGGGTCGTTTCGCGGACGTTCAGGCGCTCCAGCCGCATGCGGCTGTCGCTCGCCGCATAGGCGGCCACGGCCAGGCTGGCGGCGATGGCGAGGCCGGCGGGAAGGCCGCGGGAAATCATGGCCCACCGATAACGCGACGCCTGCTGCCCCTCAATCGCGGTGATAGGGGCCTCCGGCCAATATGGTCACGGCGCGATAGACCTGCTCGGCCAGCATCACCCGGGCCAGGGCGTGGGGCCAGGTCTGCGGCCCGAATGCGAGCTTGCCGCTCGCCGCCGACAGCAGGCTGGGATCGAGGCCGTCCGCGCCGCCGATCACGAAGGCCAGGCGTCGAACGCCGTCATCCCGCAACCGCCCGATCTCCGCGGCGAAGGCGCGGGAGGGCCGCGCCGTTCCGTGCTCGTCGCAGGCGATGAGATGAGCGCCCTCCAGATGTGGGCGCAGGGCCTCGGCTTCAGCCGCTTTGCCGGGCTTGCGGGCCTCCACCTCCGCCACCTCGATCGGGCCCAGTCCGAGCGCGCGGCCCGCGGCGGTGGCGCGATCGACATAGAGCTTCACCAGGTCGGCTTCCGGCGAGCGGGGGAGGCGTCCGATGGCGACGATCGCGATCTTCATATGGCTTTCAGCGCTGCGCCTGCGCAGCGCCGCGATCAGCTCGCCGTGCGATGCGGGGCGTCGACCGACCAGATCTTCTCGATGTTGTAGAACTGGCGCACTTCAGGACGGAACAGGTGGACGATCACGTCGCCGGTGTCGATCAGCACCCAGTCGCAGTGGGGCAGGCCTTCGACCCGAGCCTTGCCGTGGCCCTCTTCCTTGAGGGCGCGCAGAAGGTGGTCGGCCATGGCGCCGACGTGGCGGTGCGAACGTCCCGACGCCACGATCAGGGCGTCGGCCACGGCGCTCTTGCCTTTCAGGTCGATGTAGACGACGTCCTGCGCCTTGTCGTCATCCAGGCGCTGGAGGATCAGTTCGCCCAGGGCGGCGATCTTCGCCTCCGGGTCGGAAGAAGCCGCGTGGATCGGGGCTTCGTGCGCTCTAGGCGCAGGGTCAGGGCTCAGCGGGGTCGCTCCTTTGTTGCCTCGCTCAGGCAGACATAGCACGTGCGCGCGCGCCGGTCAGCCCAGGCTCACGAAGTCTTCAAGATCCACGTCGCCGCATTCGTTCCCGCAAAGCTGTAGATGATTGAAAATTAAGCGGTCCTGTGAGGAAGACCCACCGCGGGGGCTTGGCCTCAGCCAGCAGCTTGGCCGCCTCCAGCGGGACCCGCGCATGGCCGAAGCGGCGGGCGGCGGGGGAGGACCGGCTCTTCAGCGAGATCCAGGGGCGCGAGACGACGGCCACCGGAACCTCGGCCATGATCTGGGTCCAGCCGCGCCAGCGATGGAAGCTGGCCAGGCTGTCGGCGCCCATGATCCAGACGAAATGCACGCCCGGAAAGCGGGCCTTCAGGTCGCGCACGATGTCGATCGTGTACTGCGAGCCGATGCGCGTCTCGGCGTCGCTGACGATCATGCTGCGTCCGCGCGCGAAGCGGCGCGCGCCGGCCATGCGCTCGGCGAGGCTCGCGGTCTCATGGCCCGACTTGAGCGGGTTCTGAGGCGAGACCAGCCAGATCACGCGATCGAGCCCCAGCCGGCGGCGGGCGGTCTCGGCGACGTGGGCGTGCCCCTCATGCGCCGGATTGAACGAGCCGCCATAGAGGCCGACGCGCATGCCGGGCGTCAGGTCAAATCCCAGGCGCAGAGCCTGCGGCCGCCCGGCCACGGGCCTGCGCCTAGCGGGACCGGCGAACCACACAGGCGTATCTCGGCGCCGAAGACCCCCTCAGTCGCGCCGTAGGGCCGGCAGCTTCTCCAGAGGCGGAGCATCTGGTCCAGGGCGAGGTCCTCCCCCGGCGCGCAGCGCGACGAGGGGGAGGTGGCTCGAGGCGAAAGCGTCGAGACGGAGGGGGCGCGGCGGGGGCTGTGCTCAAAGCGTCTTCGCCGTCGCCGGATTGCGGTCGAGATTGGCATCGCTCTGACGCACCCGCGCCCGGACGGTGAAGACCCCATCCCCGGACAGGACCCCGCCGCGGGCGAAGAGGCGGCCATGCTCCCAGTTCGAGAGGCCGAGCTCAGGACGGTCGAGCGCGAACTGACCGTCCACCCAACGGGTGAAGCCGTCGCCCACGAAGGGCGCGTTGATCGCTGCGTAGAACCGCTCGTGGGCGTCGCGGTCCTCGGCGATGAGGCTGGCGGCGAACTGCGGGCTGTAGCGGTTGAAGAGCGCCACCGCCTCCTCAATGGTGTCCACCAGGACCAGGGTGAGTTCGGGGGTCTCCTCCCACTCCCACTCGCGGCCGAGATCGTCGCGCCGCAGCAGTTCGACCTTCGGCTCTTCGACGACGCCCTCGGCGCGGCCGACCTTCACTCGCGCCTGCCGCCATGCGTCGGGCAGCGCGCTCTCGGATCCTTCGACCACGTGCAGCTTCACGCCCGAACGGCGCTCGCCGGCGTGGTCGAGGGCTTCCAGGAAAGCGCGGACCAGATCGTGCGCGCGTTCGCGCACGATCGCGCAGACGTTCAAGGTGTTGCAGACCTTGCGGTCCAGTGAGTGATAGACGGCGGCCTTGAAACGCGACGCGTCGGCGTCGGCGCCGGCGACCAGCCAGGCGCCGCCCGTGCCGTGCAGGCTGACCGGAACGCCGGCCTGGCGTGCGATGGCGCCCAGCTGCGCGACCGCCGGCCCGGAGCCGCGGGCCACCGCCAGGGCGAGCCGCTGGTCGGAGAACATCGCCCAGCCGGCCGCATGCGCCGGGCTGTCCACCAGGGCGGCGGAGCCCTCCGGCAGGCCGGCGGCCTTCAGCGCCGGGTCCAGGGCGTGCTCGACGATGGCGCGCGCCGTTCCGAGAGCGTCGGAGCCGATGCGGAAGACTACGGTGTTGCCGGTGCGCAGCACGCCTGTGGCGTCGGCGAAGACGTTGGGCCGGCCCTCGAAGATGAAGCCCACGACACCGAGCGGCGCGGCCACCTGCTCGACGGTCCAGCCGGGGTGTTCGACCCGTTCCACCAGGCGTCCGCGGGCGGCGGGAGCGTCGCGCCAGACCCGCAGGCCCGCGATCATGTCCGCTCGCATGCCCGGGCTCACCGCCAGGCGCGTCGTGGAGCGTCCACGCGATTGCGCGCTGGCCACGTCCTTGCCGTTCGCTTCTGCGATGGCGCTCCAGACCGCATCGTCGGCAAGGCGGGCGGCGAAGACCTCGAAAAAGGCGGTGATGGCCGCATCCGAGACGGCGGCGAGTTCGCCGAAGGCGCGATGGGCGCGTTCGACGGCTTCGTCCGCGATCGCCTGGACGGAAGCTGGAACGTGCAGCAGGTCGCCGGTTTCCTGGACGACCACCAGCCGGTCGCCGGGCTGGAACGCCGTCGCCAGCTCATCCGACACATAGGCCACGCGATCGCCGCCGAACGGGATGGGCATGCCGGCGGACAGCGTCTCGAGGCGGCCCGTGCGGGCGCCTTGCTCAGCCTTCGATCTCGCCGTCGCGTCGTCCATCGCGCGCCCTAATGCTCAGTTTGAGGCTTAGTAGGCCCCTTTGAGGCCCGTCGCAAATCCGCAATCGAAGGGCCGCCCGCCCCTAGGCCGGCGCCCGGAGCGACAGGGCGAGGTCGTCGGCGTGGATCATCGGCCCATAGGTGAAGCCGAGCACGGCCTCGATGGCGTCGGACTTCAGGCCGCGGATGCGGGCGGCGTCCTCGGAGTCGTAGCGCGCCAGGCCGCGGCCTATCTCGCGACCCGCCTCGTCCATGACGACGACGGCGTCGCCCTTGTCGAAGCGGCCCTCCACGGCCTTCACGCCCGCCGTGAGCAGGCTCTTGCCGGTGAGCAGCGCGCGCGCCGCCCCTTCGTCCACCACGACGGCGCCGGAGGTGGCGAGCGATCCCGCAATCCAGGCCTTGTAGGCCGCCTTGACCGAGACGGAGGGCTCGATGACGGTCGCCTTCTCGCCCGCCTCGATGGCGGCCAGGGGCGAGGGGCGACGGCCCAGCGTGATGATCGTGGCGCAGCCGGCCGACTGAGCGATGCGGGCGGCCATGATCTTCGTGGCCATGCCGCCGGTGCCCACGCCTGCCGCGGCGTTCGCGCCGCCGGCCATGGCTTCGATCTCAGGCGTCAGCCGGCTGACGCGCGCCAGGTGTTCGGCCTCGGGATGGCTGCGCGGATCGGCGGTGTAGAGGCCGTCGATGTCCGAGAGCAGAACCAGGGCCTCGGCCCCGATCATCTGGGCGACGCGGGCGGCCAGGCGATCGTTGTCGCCGTAGCGGATCTCCTCGGTCACGACCGTGTCGTTCTCGTTCACCACGGGAACCAGGCCGAGCGAGAGCAGGGTCGAGAGGGTCGCGTGAGCGTTGAGCCAGCGGCGGCGGATCTCGGTGTCGTCCTTGGTGATCAGCACCTGGGCCGCCGCCAGGCCGTGAGGCTCCAGCGCCTCTTCCCACGCGCGCATGAGCGCCGATTGTCCTGCCGCGGCGCAGGCCTGCTTCTCCGGCAGGGTCAATTTGCGCCGGCCCATGCCTAGCCGATGTCGGCCCAGGGCGATGGAGCCGGAGGAGACCACCAGGACCTGCTGTCCTCGAGCGCGCAGGCGCGCCAGGTCGGCGGCGAAGGCCGCCAGCCAGGCGGTGTCGGGACCGGCTTCTCCGGCCACCAGGGCGGACCCGACCTTGACGACGATCTTGCTGGCGCTCGAAAGGTCGCTCACGGCGTCCAGCCCGCGCCGCCGGACTGCTCGGCCTCTTCCTCGGCGATCTGCGCCTTGCGGGCCCGCACCATGCCATAGGCCTCGCGAAGCAGCTCGGTCACGCCCTTGCCCGAAACGCCGGAGACCAGCCGCACCTTGCCGCCGACCGCCTCCTCCAGCGCCTCGCGCTGCATCTCGATGACGCTGTCGTCCAGGGCGTCGATCTTGTTCAAGGCGACGATCTCGGCCTTGTCGCCCAGTTCTTCGCCATAGGCCTCCAGTTCGGCGCGAACAGTGCGCCAGGCCTCGGCGACGTCGGTCTGGGTGGCGTCGATCAGGTGGATCAGTACGGCCGTGCGCTCCACATGACCCAGGAAGCGCGTGCCCAGGCCCGCGCCTTCCGACGCGCCTTCGATCAGGCCCGGAATGTCGGCCAGGACGAACCTCTCGCTTGGGGACAGATCGACCATGCCGAGGTTGGGCGCCAGGGTCGTAAAGGGATAGTCGGCGATCTTCGGCTTGGCGGCGCTGGCCGCGGCCAGGAAGGTCGACTTGCCGGCGTTGGGCAGGCCGACCAGACCGACGTCGGCGATCAGCTTGAGCCGCAGCCAGATCCAGCGCTCCTCGCCTTCCTGGCCCGGGTTGGCGTGGCGGGGCGCCTGGTTGATCGGCCCCTTGAAGCGGTCATTGCCCCAACCGCCGTTGCCCCCGCGCAGGAGCAGGACGCGCTTGCCCGGCTCGTCCATGTCGGCGATCAGGGTTTCCTTGTCCTCGTCCAGCACCTCGGTGCCCACCGGCACTTTCAGCACCACGTCGTCGCCCGCCGCGCCGTGCCGATTGCGGCCCATGCCGTGGATGCCCGTGCCGGCCTTGAAATGCTGTTGATAGCGGTAGTCGATGAGGGTGTTCAGGCCATCGACCGCCTCGATCCAGACGTCGCCGCCCTTGCCGCCGTCGCCCCCGTCGGGACCGCCATATTCGATGTACTTCTCGCGCCGGAACGACACAGCGCCGCCGCCGCCGTTGCCGGAGCGGATGTAGATCTTGCACTGGTCGAGAAACTTCATCGGGGCCTTTTGTAACACAGAGCGGCGGACGTCGAGGGCGGAGCGGGAGATTTCCAGCCGGCCAGCAGTGTCATCCCGGCCTTCCGCTTCGCTTCAGCCGGGATGACACCCAGGTGTTCCCTCACGCCAGCCACACCATCAGGCGGGTCGGCGTCGGTTGGCCGCCGCGGGCGACGGATTTCCGGAGTTCGATGTCGCCTGTGTAGAGGAACCCCGCCTTGCAAAGGACTTCGCCCGAGGCCGGGTTGTCCGAGAAGTGGCCCGCCCGCAGATAGCGGCGGCCCCAGGTCTCGTGCGCCCAGACCAGGGCGCCCTTGGCCGCCTCGGTGGCGTAGCCTTGCCCCCAGTGGGGCCGGCCGAACCAGTAGCCGAGCTCGATATCTCCGTCCTTGACGTCGAAGCCGAGTACGCCGACCGGGCCATGAGCCTCATGGTCGACGACGAACACCGCCTCGCGGCGAAAGTCCTTTTCGCTCGCCTTGGCGAGGAAGATCTCGGCGTCCTCCACGCCATAGGGGTGCGGCATGCCCGTGGTCATCCGGGCCACGTCGAGATCGTTGGCGTATTGTGCGATCCGCTGCGCGTCCGAGCGACGCGGCTTGCGCAGCCGCAGGCGCTCGGTTGCGATGACCGGCTCGAAATCGATAGCGCACATGGTCTACCTCCCGGCCCTCTGTTGGGGCCCTTAGAAAACAACGAGGGGGAGTCCGGCGGTCCGGACTCCCCCTCGGAAGTTCTCTGCCCGGTCCGCCTTACGGCGAACCCGGTTTCAAGAGGTTCGCCTGATTATTCAGCCGCTTGGGCCACGACCACGTTCACGTAGGTGCGGTCGTCACGCTTGGTGACGAACTTCACGGAACCGGCGGCGGTGGCGAAAAGGGTATGGTCCTTGCCCATGCCGACATTGTCGCCCGGGAAGAACTTCGTGCCGCGCTGACGCACGATGATGTTGCCGCCCACGACGGCTTCGCCACCAAACTTCTTTACGCCGAGGCGGCGGCCAGCCGAGTCGCGACCGTTGCGCGAGGAGCCGCCAGATTTCTTGTGAGCCATAGCTCTCTCCTAAATCCTAGTGGACGGGCTTATTCGGCCGCGTCGTCGGTCTTCTTGGCGGCGGCTTTCTTCGGCGCAGCCTTGGCTTCGCCTTCCGCCTTCGGCGCCGCAGCCTTCTTCGGCGCGGCCTTCTTGGCCGGAGCGGCTTCGGCCGCAGGCGCCGCGACGGCTTCCAGTTTGGCCACCACGTTCTTCAGGTTGCGGGCGCGGGCGTCGAGCAGCGCCTTGGGCGTCAGGTCGACCTTGCCGTCCCACTTGTCGGTCTTGCCGGCGCCGGCGATCGCGGTCACGCGCAGAACGCTTTCGCTCTGACGGTGGCCACGGGTGCGACGGTAGCCCTGACGGCGGATCTTCTTGAAGATCTTGATCTTCTCACCCTTACGGGTCTCGATCAGGGTGGCGGAGACCTTCGCGCCGTCGACCAGCGGAGCGCCGACGGTCACGGTGTCGCCGTCGCCGAGCAGGAGGACGTCGCCGAACGCGACTTCCGCACCCGGTTCACCGTCGAGCTTTTCGACGACCAGCAGGTCACCGGCTTGGACCCGGTATTGCTTTCCGCCGGTTTTGATCACCGCGTACATGGTTGGCGCCTTGGACTTATAGCAAAATGGATTGCGCCCGCGAGATGGCCCGCGGGCGAGAGGCGCGGACTTATACAGAGGGGCCCGCCAGAGTCAACGCGTCTGGCGTGTTTCCACGGTCACATGACTCAATCCGGGAAGACCGGCAAGGCGCGTCCGATAGACTTCCGCTGAGCGGGCGGCGGCGGTCTCGATCACCACGATCGCTGCATGGTGGCCAGGACCGAGGCGCCAGAGATGCAGATCGACCAGCCGCTCGCCCTCACCCTGCAGCCGGCGGCGGATCTCTTCGGTGAGCTCCGGCGAGGGATTGACGTCCAGAAGCACGGCGCCAGTGCGCGCCATCAGCCGCCAGGCGAAATGCGCCAGCAGCAGCGCGCCGGCCACGCCGGCCAGGGCGTCGGCCCAGACCCAGCCGAACAGGCGTCCGAGGCCAAGGCCGAGGATCGCCAGGGCGGAAACCGCCGCGTCTCCCGCCAGGTGCAGGTGCGCGGCCGAGAGATTGAGGTCGCCATCGGAGTCGTGGGCGTGGCTATGCACCGGCCGCAGCAGCCACATGCAGACCAGATTGATGGCCAGGGCCAGCCCCGCGAGGGTGAGCGCTCCGTCATAGGCTACGGGCGATGGCTCCAGCAGGCGGTGAGCGCTTTCCACCGCCACCAGCACCGCGCTGACCGCCAGCACGGCGGCGTTGGCGAACCCGGCCAGGTAGCCGAGCTTGCCGGTGCCGAACGAAAACCGCGGATCGTGCGCCCATCGCCTCGCCATGCGATAGGCGCCGGCTGCGACGGCCAGGGCCGCCACGTGCGCGGCCATGTGCACGCCATTGGCGATCAGGGCCATGGAATTGAAGGCGAGACCGCCGGCGATCTGCGCCGCCAGGGTGATCAGGCAGATGACGGCCACGATCCAGGTCCGCCGCTCGTTGCGGACGTGATCGGCGCCTAGATAGACCCGGTCACCCCTAAAGGTGTCCATGGGTCCTTGGCGTTCAGGCGCGGATGCTGTCACGGGCGTCCTTCAGCTGGGCGATCACGCATATATAGAGGACGCCAGGGCGCGGCGTTATTCGATAACACCTATATGGTGGTCAAGCGGTCGAAGGCCGCAGCCTGTTCCCTTGGCCGTGTTCAATGACTAGATGGTTTTCATGACCGACAAGACACCCGTCACCGTCCTCACCGGCTATCTCGGCGCCGGCAAGACCACCTTGCTGAACCGCATCCTCACCGAGGATCACGGCAAGAAGTACGCCGTCATCGTCAACGAGTTCGGAGAGGTCGGCATCGATAACGACCTGATCGTCGGCGCCGACGAAGAAGTGTTCGAGATGAACAACGGGTGCGTCTGCTGCACCGTTCGCGGCGACCTGATCCGGGTGCTTTCCGGCCTGATGAAGCGCAAGGGCAAGTTCGACGCGATCATCGTCGAGACCACGGGCCTGGCCGACCCTGGGCCCGTCGCCCAGACCTTCTTCGTGGACGACGACGTCAAGGCCAAAACCCAGCTCGACAGCGTCACGACGGTCGTGGACGCCAAGCATCTGCCGCTGCGTCTCGCCGATTCCAAGGAGGCCGTTGAACAGATCGCCTTCGCCGACCAGATCGTCCTCAACAAGACCGACCTCGTCGACGAGGCCGAGCTGAAGGGCGTCGAAGCGGCGATCCGCCGGCTGAATCCCCTGGCGCCGATCCATCGCGCCCAGCGCTCGAATGTCCCGCTCGATGCGATCCTCGGTCGCGGCAGCTTCGACCTGGCCCGCATCACCGAGGCCCAGCCCGAATTCCTAAATCCGCCCCATGGCGAACCTGGACACGTCCACGACGAGCATTGCGACCATGATCACGACCATCATCATCACCACGGCGATCATGACCACGGTCACCACGACCATGATCATCAAGACCATGCGGCCGCGGCCGGCATCCGCGGCATCTCGCTCACGCTAGACAAGCCGATCCACGGCCAGCGCGTGACCAACTGGCTGAACCAGGTCCTGCAGGACCAAGGCCCGGACATTCTGCGGGCCAAGGGCATCCTCGACGTCGAGGGCGAGGACCGCCGCCTGGTCTTCCAGGCGGTCCACATGATTCTCGAGGGCGACTTCCAAGGACAGTGGAAGGAAGGCGACAAGCGCTACAGCCGCCTGGTCTTCATCGGACGCAATCTTGACGAGGCCAAGCTGAAGGCCGGCTTCGAGGCCTGCGCGGCCTAAAAGCCCTACGTCGTTCGGCCCGTCTCCGCCCGAGACGGGCCGAACGCCCAAAGAAAAAGGCCCGCCTGGGTTTCCCCGGGCGGGCCTTTTCGTATCGCTGCGAAGCGCTGACTAGAGCTCTTCGTTGATCAGGGCGACTTGGTAGAAGCCATTGCCCTGCAGGGTGTTCATCACCTGCATGAAGTCGCCGTAGCGCACGGTCCGGTCGGCGCGGATATAGATGCGCTCTTCGGTCGGTTCCGGCTTGTTCAGCACGCGGGTCAGGTCCGCGGTCAGATTGTCAAGGTTCGTCGGCGTCTCGCCGATGAACAGCTTGCCGCCCTGCTGCACGTTGATCAGCGTCGGCTCTTCGATCTTCGTGCCCGGAGGCGGCGGAATCGCCGGCGGCAGGTCGAGCTTGATCGACACGGTCGCGGCCGGGATCGACACCATGAAGATGATAAGGAGCACCAGCATCACGTCCACGAAGGGCGTGACGTTGATGTCGCTGTTCTGGCCGAGGTCGAACTTGCCGCCGCCTCCGCCGCCCAGCTTCGCACCCATATGAATTTCCTTCCCTTGGGCCCGAACTTGGGCCGTCGCATAGTCGCGACACCCTTCGCTAAAGAGAATGCGATTGTAAAGCCCGAACCTGCGAACTTTCCGCGTCCAAAGGTCAGGTCTTGCGCGGCGCCCGTTTCGAAGGCGCTTCCCGGGCATGATTCCGCCTCTCGCCAAGACCAATGTTAGGCCGCTATGACGCGCCCCATGACTTTCCAATACGACGCCTATGTCACCGCCGCCCTTTTCCAGAAGGATGGCAAGGCCGCCTTCGCGCTCGGAGACGGCACGGTCCGGTTCGAAAGCGGCGAAACCGTCGAGGCGCATGACGGCGCGGTTCTGAGCGCCTGTCTGCATCCGAGCGGCCAGGGCCTGGTGACGGGGGGTGACGATGGCCGCGTCGTGTGGTCGCGTCCCGGCGGCGCTGAGGAGATCGCCCGATTGCAGGGGCGTTGGATCGATGCGGTGGCGGCCTCGGCCGATTCCAAGCTCGTCGCCTTCGCGGCGGGCAAGGAGCTCCACGTGCGCGATGCGAACGACCCAGGGTTCCAACGCGTCTTCGTCCACGAGAAGTCGGTGGCCGACATCGCCTTCGATCCCAAGGGACGGCGGGTGGCGGCGGCGACATACGGCGGCGCCTGGCTCTGGTACGCCAAGATCGCCGAGCAGAAGCCGTACGTCCTGAAGTGGGCCGGCAGCCATGTGGGCCTGGCCTTCAGTCCGGACGGCAAGTTCCTGATGTCGGCCATGCAGGAGAATGCGCTGCACGGCTGGCGCGTGGCCGATGACAAGAACCTGCGGATGGGCGGCTATCCGGTGAAGGTGAAGAGCATGGCCTTCGTGGCCAAGGGTCAGCTTCTGGCGACCTCGGGGGCGAACGGCGTGGTGGTCTGGCCGTTCGCCGGCGCCACCGGACCCATGGGAAAGCAGGCCGCGGAAGTCGGCTTCGACGAAAGCGCCATGGTGGTGCGGGTGGCCGGCATGCCCAACGGGCAATGGATCTGCGCCGGGCTGGACGACGGCCGGGTCTGGGCCTGCGACCTGGCTGGCCAGAAGATCATCCCGCTCAAGGCCGAGAAGGGGGCGCCCATCGCGGCGCTCGCCATGACGCCGGAAGGGAAGCGAGTCGCCTGGGGCGACGAGGACGGTGCGGCCGGGGTCGCAGAGGTGATGGGCTGAGCCCCTTTGCCTGACTAGTCGAAACCGCGCAGTTCGCCCCAAGCTTCGAAGGGGTCACGGGAGGAGCGCAGGGTATTGATCGGCGCGGTTTCGTCGCGCCAGCCCAGGGCCATGCCCGAGAAGACCATGTGGTCCTCGGGCAGGTTCAGCACCTCGGCGAGGGTCTTGGGATAGCGCGCCCAGTATTCCTGGGCGCAGGTGTCGAGCCCCCGCTCCGTCGCCAGCAGCATCACCGTCTGCATATACATCCCAAGGTCCGACCATTGCGGTGGGCCGAGCTTGCGATCGATGCAGAAGAAGAGGCCGACCGGCGCGCCGAACAGCTCGCCGTTCTTGGCCAACTGGCGCAGGCGGGCCGGCTTGTCTTCCCGCGGAATACCGATGGTGGCGTAGAGGTCCTCGCCGTTCTGGAACCTGCGGGTGCGGAACGGGTCCCAGAGATTGGGCGGATAGACGTCGTACTCCGGCGGTTCACCCAGCGGATTGGCGGCGACCTTGGCCTTGAGGCCTGCGAGCGCAGATCCCGCCAAGGCGTAGACGCGCCAGGGCTGCAGGTTGCCTCCGGACGGGGCTCGGGCGGCCGCCTCCAGGATATCGCGCACCACCGAGGCCGGCGGAGTGGCGGGCTTGAAGGCGCGGATGGAGACGCGTGCGGCGACGGCTTGCGAAACGTTCAATGCGATTTGCGTCCTTGCGGCGGCTTGACCGTGAAAGCTCTCGGTCGCATCGCTAGCACCTGACCGTCGGGTAAGGGCAAGGGTCTTGGCTAGGGCGTCGTCGCGTAAGGGGTTCTTCGGCCGTCTGCTGCGCGGCGTGCTGTTGCTGGTGTTGGTGTTTGGGCTCATCGGGCCCGTGCTGGTGACGGCGATCTACCGGTTCGCGCCGCCGCCGATCACCTGGCTGATGATCCAGCGTGTCGTCGAAGGCAAAGGCTTCGACCGCCGCTGGCGGCCGCTCGACGAGATATCGCCGCGCCTCGTGCGGGCGGTGATCGCGGCCGAGGACGCGAAGTTCTGCGAGCACCGTGGCTTCGACTTCGATGCGATCGAGAAGGCGTATGAGAGCAACGCCAAGGGGCGGAAGCTGCGCGGCGGCTCGACGATCAGCCAACAGACGGCCAAGAACGTCTTTCTCTGGCCAGGCCGCTCCTATGTCCGCAAAGGCCTAGAGGCCTATTTCACCGTGCTCATCGAGGTGATCTGGGGCAAGCCGCGGATCATGGAGGTCTATCTGAACTCCATCGAGTGGGGCCCAGGCGTCTACGGGGCCGAGGCGGCGGCGCGAAAGAACTTCGGCGTTGGCGCCGATCAGCTTAGCGCCGCCCAGGCGGCGCGGTTGGCGGCGATCCTGCCCAGCCCCTTGAAATGGCGCGCGGCGCAGCCAGGTCCCTATGTGAAGCGGCGCTCGGGCAAGATCACCCGGGCCGCGGGGACGATCAACCGCGCCGGCATGGCTTCCTGCGTTCTAGGTTGACCAAACACGGTTCTGCCCTCAAATGCCGCATAACATGAAATAACGTCCCAAGGAGGCGGCCCTATGAAAGTCGGCGTTCCCAGCGAGATCAAGCCGAACGAGCACAGGGTGGGCCTCACGCCGACCGCGGTACGCGAGTACGTCACCCACGGCCACGAGGTGTTGGTCCAGGCGGGCGCCGGGGCCGGGGCGGGATATTCCGACGAGGCCTATACCCGTGCAGGCGCCAAGATCGCGCCGGACGCGGCCGCGGTCTTCGCCGGCGGCGACCTTATCGTGAAGGTGAAGGAGCCCCAGCCGGAAGAGTGGGCGCGGCTCACTGATCGGCACCTTCTCTTCACCTACCTCCACCTAGCTCCCGATCCGGCGCAAGCCGACGGCTTGATCGCCTCGGGCTGCGCGGCGATCGCCTATGAGACGGTGACAGACGCGGCCGGCGGTTTGCCGCTGCTGGCGCCCATGTCCGAGGTCGCTGGCCGGATCGCCGTCTTCTCAGCCGGTGAGACTCTGCTCAAGCACAACGGCGGTATGGGGCTCTTGATCTCCGGCGTGCCCGGCGTGCCGCCGGCGCGGGTCTGCGTGCTGGGCGGCGGCGTCGT
>Ga0180217_1001289_pt1 | contig 28649 bp, 28 predicted proteins | sample eDN3rd37CBELigOP_FD_128521 | JGI IMG/M metagenome (GOLD analysis project Ga0180217, IMG submission 128521) | Enriched Organic Plus compost microbial communities from Emeryville, California, USA - eDNA 3rd pass 37_C BE-Lig OP (version 2) (version 2) ... | reverse complement strand
GTGGTTCCTTCTTCGAGTCGGTTTTTGCAGATCACTCGAAGGATCCACCCGGTGGCCGCGCCTACGTTGGAGGCACGCGCTCACTCAGGTCCGTCGTACACCACTCTGCTGGACTCCACTTCCGGCGGCGCCTGTCCTATTCATAGCTGACCTGCAAGGCGGGCTACCGCAGCGACTTCGCAGTCCCCAACTGGGTCGCGAGAACTGACGCAGCCATGTCGGAAGCAGCTGCCCGGGTCTTGTCCTCGACGGTCGGCCACAGGTGCGGCACGCCCGAGGTTTGGTCTATTCGGCTGAGGATCAAGAGGCGAATGTCATCAGGGGGCATCCAGCGTGGCTCCTGGACAGCAGCCTGGCCGATGAGCCGACCGAGGGTGCGCGCGCGTACATCACCAACGGCGAGGCTCGCGATCTCCACAAGCGCTACAAGACACGCATCCGCTCGCCGTGGTGGCAGGTGCCGGTCGTTCGGCCGGGCACGCTGATGCTCTCGAAGCGATCGAACCACTACCCACGCCTGATTCAGAATGCGGCCGGTGCCGTGTCGACCGACACGATCTACCAGGGCTCCCCACTCAGGGGATTCGAAGGCCGCGAGCCAGACATCGTCGGTTCCTTCCACAACTCGCTCACGCTCTTGACGGCTGAGATGTATGGACGGAGCTTTGGTGGAGGCGTGCTGGAACTAGTACCGAGCGAGGTTTCATCGCTGGCACTCCCATTGGTACCGGTTCATTCCGCCACCTTCGTTCGACTCGACGACCTCGTCCGGCGAGGTGGTTTCGACAATGACGAACTGGTTGCCGAGACCGATGAGCATGTGGTGACCCTGTTGGACGCTGACCGGGACATGTGGCGCCTGGTCGGCGAGGCGAGGACGATGCTTCGCGACAGGCGCCTCGCTCGCAACTGAGCGCGGAGTTGTGTGGCAGAAATGTGGCAGGACGACCAGCCGCGACCGACATCGATCAACGACTCCCAACGCGTTCGCGCAGGTCAGCCCACATATGCCAACAACAGCCACCAATACCCGCTGAGCGTGCCGCGCTTCCCCTGGTACTACTGAGACTCCGCGTTTGCGCAGGTCAGACGCCTGTCAAGGCCGGGTGCGTGGCAACTCCGGGAGAGTCGAGCTCGAAAGGGCTACCTCCATGAGTGCATGGCGGTAGTCGTCGGACACCATCTGGTTCGACGGAACGAATATCTTGCGGCCCTTGCCGGTCGACTGGACCTTGTCTGCGTGACGTGAACCCCATAGGTGATTTCGTCACCGATGTCATGGAGCGCCAAGATGTGGGGAATGGAGTGGGTCGACCAGTATTCGAAGTGACGGCCGTCGCGCTCGCAGTACCACCACCCGGTCACGATGCTGTCAGCCGTGAGTTGGATGGGGTCCTCACGGTAGCGCTCGCCGAATCTCGCCGATGAGCGTCGGATAAGGATCGTCCAGGGGCTTCCGGTCCGCCCTCAGCGCGGCTTGGATCTGGCGGAGCGGTTCGCCGGCCACGTAGTGCCGACCGCGTCGCTCGCCTCGTGCTTCCAGGAGACCGATGTCAGCGGCGTTGACCAAGTCGCGTGTAGCGGTCCGTTCGTCGAGCTCGGTGAGCTTCACGTAGGACGGCCGTGTCACGCGCAAGCCGATCAACGCGTCGAAGAGCGCTGCGCCGATCCTGTCGTTCAGTCGATGCGCTGCGACCAGCTCGTCGATCTTGCGCCACTGGATCTCGGCCTCGTTGAATCGACGGCGCATCGTCTGAGCCTGCATGTGATGCGCCCGCAGGTTGAACTTCACCCACAACGTCGCGTCATTGTGGGGGTTCCAAGCGCCGTGTCCGGTCGCGGCAAGGACGTCGTAATAGTCCTGGGTGTTGTTGCCGAGCCACTCCTCGATGCTGGAGAAGGTCGGCTCGACCACGTGGTCCTGGGCGAGCACCATCGTCTGGAGGGCGCGGGCCATGCGCCCGTTCCCATCGCGGAAGGGATGGATCATGACGAGATTCAGGTGGGCCATCGCCCCGCGCACGAGTGGATCGTCTGCCGTGGGCGTCGACAGCGACTCGGATAGCGACCGCATCAGTTCCGGCACCAAGTCGCCGTCCGGACCCGCGTATACGTTGACGCCGCGCTTGTCGTCGCGGACGAAGACCTCCGTGGTGCGGTAGCGACCGGGTGCCTTGGACAGGTCGTGATCGAGCAGCATGAAGTGCATCGAACGCAGCACGGTCTCGTCGATCACGAAGCCCGGCTCCGTAGCCACGTTGAGGACGTAGGTGAGCACTCGGCGGTAGGCGATGATCTCCAGCCACGTCTCTTCGTCAGCGCTGAGTGGTGGTTCGTCATCGACAGCGGCGACGGCGTCTTCGTCGCTCACTGTGTAGCCCTCGATGGTGTTGGAGCCCTGGATGGCGCGCGCGGTCGAAGTGCGTCGGAGCAGTCCGTTCCAGCGTTTGGGCGCGCGCAGGTAGTCCGCGAGTGATGCGCGCGTTTCATGAATCTCGCTGATGACCTGCTGGTCCTCGAGATCTAGGTCTGATGTGGCGAAGAGAGAGGCCATGTCCGTATGTCCTTTATTAAGTGTCAAGACTACGGGCTCACTGTCCGTTTGTCACTTATTAAGAGACAGACGGACAGCATTGCTCCCGGGCCTCGTGTTTGCGAGGAGCATGCGCGGCACGTCGGCGTTCTATCGGGCGGGATGTACCCGCCTTCTTCAACACGCGGGAAGGCGCGTCTCGACTTGACTTCAGGTTGACCTGACGTTGGAGGCTCGAGGCGTACGGCACGCTCACGAGAACAGGACTGCCATGGCATCCCACGATCACCGCGACCACAGGGCGACCCATGAGCCCGAGGCTGCGTTCCACGGCCCAGACGAGGTCGCTCGCGTGGTCGCCGACGGCGAGATCGCGCTTGATCTGGTCGAGCATGTCCTCGATGACGTTCTGGCGCTCGACCGAGGACCGGTTCGGTCGGTCGTCGACATCGGATCGGGCCCGGGCGTCGCGACGATCCAGCTGGCCCGCCTCCTCCCAGATGCCGTCGTGCTCGCGCTCGACTCGTCACCGTCGATGACGACCGCGGTGCGCGATCGCGCGCGAGCTGCCGGCCTCGCTGACCGGATCGACACGCGGACCGCCGAGATCCCCGACGGACTCGTGGGGTTGGCCGAGGTGGACCTGGTGTGGGCGTCGATGTCGTTGCACCACGTCGCCGACGAGGTGGCAGCGCTGCGCGCGATCCGTGGCGCGCTCAGCCCGCACGGCGCCGTGGCGATCGTGGAGTTCGGCGACCAACGACGCCTCCTGCCCCCGGGGAACGACGCCTTGGCCGACCGTGTCGAATCTGCCTACGAGCACTTCTTCGCCGACCAGCAGCGACACTGGCACGGCGACACCCCGTCGGGTGAGCTGACCGACATGGTGCGAGCAGCGGGAATGACGGTGGCCAACGAACGATTCGTCAGCGTCACACATCAGCCGCCGCTCGATGATGCGCAGCGTCGCTACGTGACCGGGGCGCTGGTGCGAGCCCGCAGGCAGCTGGCCGAGTACCTGCCACCGGTCGATCTGGACGAGCTGGAGCGGCTCGCGCACGATCCGACCCGGCCAGACGGTCCGGTCGTCGTGTCGCGGCGCGTCGTGCTGGCCGTCAGCACACCGGATCGCGCATGACCGACAGCTCGGTGGGCGTCGGACGGCCGCGCAGGGTCGTGTCGCCGTGGGCGATCCACAGCTCTTGCTCCCGCGGGTAGGCCTGCTCCACGGATCGTCGCGTCGCCAGCACGCGCCCGGGGGCGGTCTTGGCCAGCTCGGTCAGCCGGGCGGCGGAGTTCACGGCGTCACCGATCACGGTGTACTCGAACCGTGATGCCGCTCCGACGTTCCCGGCCACGACGTCACCGGTCGCGACGCCGATGCCGGACCCGATCTCGGGCACCTCGTCGCCCAGGCGGGTGATGATCCCTCGGGCTGCGGCCAGCGCCGCAGTGGCGTGATTGTCCAGGTGAACCGGCGCGCCGAAGATCGCCAGAACCGCATCGCCCATAAACTTGTTGACCAACCCGTTGTGACGTTCGACCTCTTCGACGATGACCGTGAAGAACCGATTCAGCATCTGGACGACCTCGGTCGCGGGACGTTGGGCTGCGTACCCGGTCGACCCGATCAGGTCGACCATCAACACCGAAGCCTCGAGGGTCTCGCCTCCCAGCTCGACCTCGGAGTGGGTGGCGACTGCGGCCACGGCCTCGCCGACGTGGCGGCCGAACAGGTCGCGGATCCGTTCTCGCTCGCGCAATCCGGCGACCATGTCGTTGAAACCGGCCTGGAGCATGCCGAGCTCGGTGCTGTCGTCCACCGGCACGTGGACGTCGAGCTCGCCCGAGCGCACGAGCTCCAGCGCCGCTCGCACGGCGGCGATCGGCCGGACGACCGCGGACGCGTTGAGCAGCGTGACGAACAGGCCGAACCACATCACGATGACGGCGAGGGCACAGATGGCCCACGCGTACTGGGTCAGCGTCACGTCCTCGGGGTGGATCAGCGCGACGATCGCCGCCATGATCAGCCCGAGGGCCGGTGCGCCGGTGCCCACCAGCCAGAACAGCACCATGCGGCGCCTGACGCCGGCCACGACCAGGGTGTCGTCGCTGCGGTCCTCCAGTGCTCGCGCTGCGACCGGACGCAGGACGAACTCGGTCAGCAGGTATGCGAAGGCTCCGGTGACCAGGCCCGCGATCACGACACCGGAGGCGATCGGAAGCGCAGCGCGCGGTTGGATGATCAACGCGAGACCGGGGAACAGGAACGCCGCGCCCAACCACAGCGCGAACTGCACGCGGGTGATGCGCCACGGCAGGCGAAGGGCGTCGCGTCGTTGCCGCGACGTCGGCGTTTGGCCCTCCGTGACCCAGCGGAGCCGGTTGATGGTGCGCCGGGTGATCAGCGTCGCGCCGAAGAGGACCGCCAGCCCGACGTACAGCGGCACGGCGATGGCGAAGACCAGCCACAGCTCGCGGCTGGGTCCGCCGCCGGGGATGATCAGCAGGTTCAGCGCGACCAGGATGCAGGCACCGATCACGTTGGCACCGACCAGCAAGACGGTCAACCACAGCTGGATCCTGACCCGCAGAGCCTTCAGATCCTGCTCGGGTGGCCCGAGGAGTCGCCTCTGGATGCGACGCGTACGCCTGCTCACGCCTGCCTCCAGGTGGACCCGTGACCCACCACGGCGGCGAGTCGTTGGCCACATCGTGGCACGAACCACCTCCCACCTGACAGGATTGACAGGCAGGCGTCACCCCGTGACGCTGTGAAGGCGGTCGACCACTCCCACGTCCGGCCAGGCGAAAGGAACCCCATGGCGCGCAAGTCCGATCCCGAGATCGTCGCAGCACTGCAGGCGGTCACCGATTATGACCAAGCGGTCATCGAGGACCTGGCTGCCGTCGGCAACCGCGTCAACATCCCCGATCACTGGTCGATCATGTTCGAGAAGACCTCGGCCGACATGGCGTACATCCTGCTCGAGGGACAGGTCGAGGTCCGCAAGGACGGGCAGGCGATCGCCACGCTCGACCCGGGTGAGATCTTCGGTGAGATGGCGCTGATCCAGCACACGCTGCGCAGTGCATCGGTCGTGGCGATCACACCGATCTCGGCCTTGCGTCTGGATCACGAGTCGCTCGCGAAGCTGTTCCAGGACCACCCCGAATGGGCCGAGCAGCTGCGCGGACGCGTCGAGCAGTACGACTGAGTCCTCACAGTAAGCGACCGCTTAGTGAGACATCTGTCTCAGCAGGTGGTCGAGCGTCTCGCGAACGGCTAGGTTCGCGACATGAAGATCGGTGTCGTCAAGGAGTCCGCGGCCGGTGAGACCCGGGTCGCAGGTACTCCGGCGACGGTGGCCCAGCTGATCAAGCTGGGCTATGACGTCGTCGTGGAGTCCAACGCCGGTGAGCTGTCAAGCTTCACCGACGCCGCATACGTCGAGGCCGGCGCCTCGACCGGTACCCGGGACGAGGCCTGGGCCGCCGATGTCGTCTTGAAGGTCAACGCGCCTTCGTCGGACGAGATCGCGCTGCTGGCCGACGGTGCCACACTGATCAGCTTGATCAGTCCGGCGATGAACGAGGCGTTGGTCGATGAGCTGGCGCAGCGGAACCTGACGGTCCTGGCGATGGATGCGGTGCCGCGGATCTCGCGCGCCCAGTCGATGGACGTGCTGTCCTCGATGGCCAACATCGCTGGTTATCGGGCCGTGGTCGAAGCTGCTCACGAGTTCGGCCGTTTCTTCACCGGTCAGGTGACGGCGGCCGGCAAGGTGCCGCCGGCCAAAGTGCTGGTCGCCGGCGCCGGCGTGGCCGGTCTGGCCGCCATCGGCGCCGCGTCGAGCCTCGGCGCGATCGTGCGCGCCACCGACCCGCGCCCCGAGGTCGCCGATCAGGTCAAGTCGATCGGTGGTGAGTACCTGAAGGTGGACGTGGAGCAGGAAGTCTCCACCGATGGTTACGCCAAGGCCACCAGCGAGGACTACGACCGTCGCGCTGCGGAGATCTACTCGGAGCAGGCCGCCGACGTCGACATCATCATCACCACCGCGTTGATCCCCGGTCGTGCCGCTCCCCGTCTGATCACCGAAGCCGACGTCGCCTCGATGAAGGCCGGCAGCGTCATCGTGGACATGGCGGCTGCCCAGGGCGGCAACGTGGCCGGATCGGTCGCGGGCGAAAAGGTCGTGACCGAGAACGGTGTCACGATCCTGGGCTACACCGACCTGGCCGGACGCCTCCCCACGCAGGCGTCCCAGCTGTACGGCACCAACTTGGTCAACCTGCTCAAGCTGGTGACGCCGGAGAAGGACGGTCGGCTCACGATCGACTTCGAGGACGTCGTCCAGCGGGGCGTCACGGTCGTGCTGCACGGTGAGAAGACGTGGCCGCCACCCCCGGTCCAGGTGTCGGCGGCTCCGGCCGCAGCGCCGGCTGTCGAGGCGCCGGTCAAGGAGGAGCCGAAGCCGACCAACCCCGCCGTCAAGTGGGGACTGATCGGTCTGGCGGCGATCGCGTTGTTCTTCGCGACCGCGACGGCACCGGGTGACCTGCCGCAGCACTTCTTGGTGCTGGCGCTGGCGATCGTGATCGGCTTCTACGTCATCGGCAACGTGGCCCACGCGCTGCACACCCCCCTGATGAGCGTGACGAACGCGATCAGCGGCATCATCGTGGTCGGTGCCATGCTCCAGATCGGTCTGGGCGGCGACAACGGCACCGTGATCGGCGTGCTGTCGTTCATCGCGATCCTGATCGCCTCCATCAACGTCTTCGGCGGTTTCGCCGTGACCCGACGCATGCTCAGCATGTTCAGCAAGTGAGTGCTGCCTGATGACTACTCTTTCTGCAACCAACGCTGCCTACCTGGTAGCCGGCCTGCTGTTCATCCTGTCGCTGGCAGGGCTGTCCAAGCACGAGACGTCACGCAACGGAGTCCTCTACGGCATCGTCGGCATGACGATCGCCCTGGTCTCGACCTTCGTCCTCGTGACCGACCTGTTCGAGTCCAAGGCGGTGCTGTTCCTGCTGCTGGCCGTCGTGATCGGTGCCGTCATCGGGCTGCGCCTGGCGGCCACCGTCGAGATGACGGGCATGCCCGAGCTGATCGCCCTGCTGCACTCGTTCGTCGGTGCCGCGGCGGTGCTGGTGGGCTGGAACTCCTACCTCGCGCACGGCGCCCACGCGTCCGAATCGCTGGAGAACATCCACAACGCCGAGGTGTTCATCGGCATCTTCATCGGTGGCGTGACCCTGACTGGGTCGATCGTCGCGAACCTGAAGCTGTCGGAGAAGATGAAGTCGGCGCCGTTGGTGTTGCCGGGCAAGAACCTGCTGAACCTCGGTGCGCTCGTGCTGTTCGTGGCGCTGACGGTCTGGTTCGTGCTGACGCCGAACCTGGGCCTGCTGATCGCCGTCACGGTGCTCTCGCTGGCCCTCGGTTGGCACCTGGTCGCCTCGATCGGCGGCGGCGACATGCCCGTCGTCATCTCGATGCTCAACTCGTACTCGGGTTGGGCCGCGGCTGCCTCGGGATTCCTGCTCAGCAACGACCTGCTGATCATCACCGGTGCGCTGGTCGGCTCCTCGGGTGCCTACCTGTCCTACATCATGTGCAAGGCGATGAACCGCTCGTTCATCTCCGTCATCGCGGGCGGCTTCGGCATCGAGGCGCCGTCCGGTGATGCCACCGACTACGGCGAGCACCGTGAGATCGACGCCGAGGGTGTCGCCGAGCTGCTCAAGGGCGCGGGCAGCGTGCTGATCACGCCGGGCTACGGCATGGCCGTCGCCCAGGCCCAGTACCCCGTCGCGGACCTGACGCAGAAGCTGCGCGATCGCGGTATCGAGGTCACCTTCGGCATCCACCCCGTGGCCGGCCGTCTGCCCGGTCACATGAACGTGCTGCTGGCCGAGGCCAAGGTGCCGTACGACATCGTGCTGGAGATGGACGAGGTCAACGACGACCTGGCCGACATCGACGTGGTGCTGGTCATCGGCGCGAACGACACGGTCAACCCGGCTGCCGCGGAGGATCCCAGCAGCCCCATCGCCGGCATGCCGGTGTTGCGGGTCTGGGAGTCCAAGGACGTCATCGTGTTCAAGCGGTCGATGGCCGCCGGATACGCCGGGGTCCAGAACCCGTTGTTCTTCCGTGACAACACCCAGATGCTGTTCGGCGACGCCAAGGACCGCGTGGAAGACATCTTGAGAGCACTGTGAGGTCGTGCCCGCCGCACCTGCGGCGGGACCCTTACTCTCGGTGGGTGGGCAGTACCTGGATCTTCGGTGGATCGGAAGGGATCGGTCTGGCCGTCGCGCGGAGGGCGGCGGCCCGAGGCGACGACGTCGTCGTGCTGTCGCGGTCGCAGTCCAAGCTCGCGGCTGTGCGCGAGGCCGCCCCGACGATCCTCACGCGAAGCGTCGACGTCACTGACGCCGGTGCCGTGACCGACGCAGTCGATCGACTCGTCACCGACCACGGCGTGCCCCACCTGGTCGTCAACACCGCCGGTTACGCACGACCCGGTTGGCTGGAGGAGCTCCCGGCCGACGACGTCCGGGCCATGGTCGAGGTCAACCTGTTCGGCACGATCAACGTCGCTCGGGCCGTCGTGCCCCACCTGACGGCGGCCGGTCGGGGGACGCTGGTCCTCACGTCGTCGTTGGCGGGCTTGGCGGGGGTCTTCGGCTACACGGTCTACAGCGCGACCAAGTTCGGCGTCGTCGGCTTCGCCGAGGCGCTGCGGCGCGAGATCGCTCCCAGCGGCGTGCAGGTGCACGTGCTCTGTCCGCCCAACACGACGACGCCCGGTTTCGCGACCGAGAACCTGCACAAGCCGGCCGAGGTGCTCGCCGCAGAGGAGAAGGCCGCGACCATGACTCCCGACGTCGTGGCCGATGAGCTGTTGAGGTCGTTGCGACGCAAGCGGTTCCTGATCGTCCCCGGCCGCAGCAACCGCTTCGCTGCGTGGGCGATCCGGCACCTACCGGCTGTCGTCGATCGTCAGCTGCGGCGACCGAGCTGATTCACTCGTAGAGCGAGCTCACTCGGCCACGCCGTAGAGGCGGTCGCCGGCGTCGCCCAGGCCCGGCACGATGTAGCCGACCTCGTTGAGCTTCTCGTCGCGCCCGGCGATGACCAGGTTCACCGGGACGTCGATCTCGGCCAGCTCGGCCTCGATGCGGGCGATGCCCTCGGGCGCCGCGATGAGGCAGATCGCGGTGATGTGGTCGGCGCCGCGGGCGATCAGGAACCGGATCGCGGCAGCCAGCGACCCACCCGTCGCGAGCATCGGGTCGAGCACGTAGCACTGGCGCCCGGTCAAGTCCTCGGGCAGCCGTTCGGCGTACGTGACGGCCTCGAGCGTCTCCTCGTTGCGGACCATGCCGAGGAAGCCGACCTCGGCCGTCGGGATGAGGCGCTGCATGCCTTCGAGCATCCCCAGGCCGGCACGCAGGATCGGCACGACGAGTGGCCGCGGGTTCGTCATGCGCACGCCCGTCGTGGGCGCGACCGGCGTCGTCACGTCGACCGGTTCGACCCGCACGTCCCGCGTCGCCTCGTAGGCGAGCAGCGTCACGAGCTCGTCCGCCAGACGCCGGAACGTCGGCGAGTCCGTGGTCTCGTCGCGCAGAACGGTCAGCTTGTGGGCGATGAGCGGGTGGTCGGCCACGTGAACCTGCATGGCTCGAGACTAGTCGGCCCGGCGGTTCGTCTGTCACCATCGTCTCGACGGCAGGTTTCACCCTGGAGGAACCACACATGATGCACGCCCATGGCTGAGGACGAGGCCGACTACGTCATCGCGGCGTTCCGCGACGACGACGAGTGGCAGCTGGTCGAGCTGAAGGCGTCGCTGGGCCACGACGTGGAGGAGCTCAGCGAGGCGTTGGCGCGGCTGCACAGCGACGACGTGCTGGCGATGGTGTCGGTCAACGAGGACTACGTGGTGCTGCTACGGCGTGTGGCCGGCCAGGTGCGCATCCTGCTGTCGGACGTGACGGCAGTCAGTGAGTCCGACCTGGCCGTCGACATCGCCGACCTGTTGGACCTGCCCGACCCCGAGGACGACGACGAACCGCAGCCCGGCGGCGATCTGGAGCTGCTGACCGACCTGGGCGTCAGCGCCGCCGACCTGACCGACCTGTGCAGCGACGACGAGGTGACGCCGGACGAGTTCCTGCTCGACCTGGCCGAGCGGCTCGGTTTCGCCGAGGACCTGGAGGACGTCCTGGGCTGACCGAAGCGGTTGCCTGCCCGCCGTGGGACGATCGATCGGTGAACGTCGTCGAAGCCATGCGTGACGCGCTGGCGCTCGCCCGAGAAGCGATGGCGGACGGTGACGTGCCTGTGGGCGCGGTCGTGCTCGATCCCGACGGTCACGTGATCGGCCGCGGCCGCAACACGCGCGAACGGGACGCCGACCCCACGGGGCACGCCGAAGTGGTGGCCTTGCGGGAGGCTGCCGCAGCGTGGGGGCAGTGGCGCCTCGATGGCTGCACGTTGGTGGTCACGCTCGAGCCGTGCACGATGTGTGCCGGCGCGGTCGTCGGGTCACGCATCGAACGGCTCACGTTCGGTGCGTTCGACGACAAGGCCGGTGCGGTCGGATCGTTGTGGGACGTGGTGCGGGATCGCCGTCTGAACCATCGTCCGCAGGTGGAGTCCGGCGTCCTGGCCGACGAGTCGACGGCATTGCTGCAGGAGTTCTTCGGTCGGCACCGCTGACGGCGAGGGCCGTGGAGTGCTCGGAAATGATTTCCGTGATACAGTAGTTGAAGATTCAACAAGATAAGTTGTTGATGATCAGGAGACCCAGATGACCACCATGCAGTTCGGCGTTTTCACCGTCGGTGACGTGACGACCGATCCGACCGACGGCACCACGCCCAGCGAGTACCAGCGCATCAAGGACACCGTCGAGATCGCCAAGAAGTCCGAGGAGATCGGCCTCGACGTCTTCGCGACCGGCGAGCACCACAACCCGCCCTTCGTGCCGTCCAGCCCGACGACGACGCTGGCCTACATCGGCGCGCAGACCGAGAAGCTGATCTTGTCGACCTCGACCACGCTGATCACCACCAACGACCCGGTCAAGATCGCCGAGGACTACGCCACGCTGCAGCACCTCGTCGACGGGCGGATGGACCTGATGCTCGGGCGCGGCAACACCGCCCCCGTCTACCCGTGGTTCGGCTACGACGGCAGCAAGGCGGTCGAGCTGACTATCGAGCACTACCAGCTGCTGCGCAAGCTCTGGGACGAGGACGTCGTCAACTGGGAGGGCAAGTTCCGCACGCCGCTGCAGGGATTCACCGCCACCCCGCGCCCGCTCGACGGTGTCGCGCCGTTCGTGTGGCACGGGTCGATCCGCACCCCGGAGGTGGCCGAGCTGGCCGCGTACTACGGGGACGGCTACTTCGCCAACAACATCTTCTGGCCCAAGGAGCACTACATCCGGCTGATCAACTTCTACCGTCAGCGCTACGCCCACTACGGACACGGCGCTCCGGAGCAGGCGATCGTCGGCTTGGGCGGCCAGTTCTTCATCCGCAAGAACAGCCAGGACGCGGTGCGGGAGTTCCGCCCGTACTTCGACAACGCGCCGGTCTACGGACACGGACCGAGCCTGGAGGACTTCACGGCACAGACTCCGCTGACGGTCGGCAGCCCGCAGGAGTTCATCGAGAAGACGCTGACGTTCGCGGACTTCTTCGGCGACTACCAGCGCCAGCTGTTCCTGGTCGACCACGCCGGCCTGCCCACCAAGATCGTGCTCGAGCAGCTCGACCTGCTGGGCGAGGTGCTGCCCACCTTGCGCGCCGAGTTCGACGCTCGCCGTCCGGCCAACGTGCCGGACGCCCCCACGCACGCCGCTCGTGTCGCGGCCTCGGTCGCCGGTCGCCAGGCCGATGAGGGAGCCGTCCCCACTGGTCGCCAGACCGACGAAGGAGGCCGGGAAGGCGCCCTTCGCTCCGCTCCCGGGGTTCGTCCCTCACCCCGAGGAACCACCGGTGAGTCACGTGACTCCCACGACCACCAGGTCGTGACCCGATGAGGATCGTGGGCATCTCGGCCGGCATGAGCGACGCGTCGTCGACGGCGTTGCTGGCCGACCGCTACGGACAGGCGATTCGTGGGGCGCGCGCCGACGCGTCGTTCGAGGTGGTGTCGTTGCGCGACCTTGCGCACGACATCACCGACGCGACGCTGGTCGGTTTCGCCTCGCCGCGGCTGCAGCACGTCATCGACCAGGCCGTCGCGGCCGATGCGCTGGTCGTGGTCACGCCGACGTACAAGGCCTCGTACCCGGGCCTGTTCAAGTCGTTCTTCGACGTGATCGATGCCGATCTGCTGATCGGCAAGCCGGTCGCGCTGGCGGCCACGGGTGGCACCGCGCGTCACTCGCTCGTGATCGACTTCGCGATGCGGCCGCTGTTCGCGTACCTGCAGGCCATGGTCGTGCCGACCGGGGTGTTCGCGTCGCCGCACGACTGGAGCTCCGAGGGCAGCGATGCGCTCGGTGGTCGCGTGGATCGAGCAGTCGCAGAGCTGCTCAGTGTCGCCGAGGGCGGTGGATCGGGTCGTTCGTTCGACGACTCGATCGACCTGTTCAGCGACACGATGCTCTCGATCTCGGACTCGCCTTTGTGAGTCACGGCTCGAGGACGGCTCGTTCCCAGGGTTCCACCGGTCCGGCCACGACGCGGAAGCTGTCGTGCGAATCTGGTCGTTCGACGTGCGCCCAGCGCTGGAGCACGTCAGGGCTGCGCTGACGTAGCTTCGTCCGGAGCCAGGTCCATTCCAGGTCGAGCTGTCCGTCCGTGACGGGAATCTTCTCGACGGTTGCGGCCGCTCGGTCGATGCGTCCCCGGTCGTATCGGTACCCGCGTGCGTCGGCTTCGTCGGCCACGTGGTGCAAGTAGGTGCAGATCGCTGCGAGTGGATCGAGATGGGCCCGGAACCGCAGTAGCTGAGGATGGCTCCGGTAGCCACGCGTGCGCTCGGCGAGCACGGCTTGGGCGAGCAGGGTCTCGCGCCAGCACGCCGTCAACCCCTGTCGGTCGAGGTATCGAGGGTGAAGGCTCCAGATCCGCACACTGTGACTCTAGTCGCCGGCTGGTGGGGCTGTTGCGTTACTGTGTAACACACAGTAACGTGAATGACATGGCAATGGATGACGTACTTCCCGGCCACCTCCAGGAGCTGCGCCGCGGCACCGTGGTGATCGCCAGCCTGGCTGCCTTGCGCAACCCCGGCTACGGTTACGCGCTGCTGCAGACGCTCGGCGACGCCGGAATCTCCGTCGACGCCAACACGCTCTATCCGTTGCTGCGCCGACTCGAGGAGCAGGGGTTGCTCAGCGCCGACTGGGACACCACCGCCTCTCGACCGCGCAAGATCTACCGCACCAGTGATGACGGCCGGCAGGTGTTGGCGGCGATGCTTGCCGATCTCGACGACCTGCGCGCCAGCTTGAACCGCCTCGACGAGGAGACCCGATGAGTACCCTGACCGACCGCTACGTCCATGCCGCCACGCGCTACCTGTCGGCCAAACGGCGCGACGACATCGCCCGGGAGCTGAAAGGTTCGATCGACGACATGATCGCCAGCCGGGTCGATGCCGGCGAAGATCACCAGTCGGTGGAGCGCGACGTCCTCACTCAGATGGGGCATCCGGACGTGCTGGCCGGGCAGTACGCCGAGAGGCCCATGCACCTGATCGGTCCGCGGTTCTTCCCCACCTACCTGCGAGTGACCGCGACGATTCTGGCGATCGTGCCCGCGCTCGTCGGCGTCATCGCCGCGCTCGCGAAGGTCGCGGACGACGCGTCCACGGGTAGCGCGATCGGAACTGGGATCGGTGCAGCCTGGACCGTAGTCATCCAAGTCGTCTTCTGGTCGACACTCGCTTTCGCGTTGATCGACCGATTCGGCGGTGAGGATGACGTCCCGAAGTGGAGCCTCGACCGCCTGCCGGAGGTGTCGACGGGCCGTGAAGTCAAGCTCGTGGACACCGTGGCATCGGTGTCGTTCATCGGTGTGGTCGTCGGGGTCCTGGTGCTGCAACACTTCCGCTCGTGGGTCGACGGACCTGACGGGGAGGACGTTCCCGTGCTGAATCCGGACCTCTGGTCGTTCTGGCTGCCGGCGCTGATCGCAGTCCTGCTCGCCTCGGCCGCAGTCGAGGTGTGGAAGTACCGGGTCGGACGTTACTCCTGGCCGGTGGTCGGCGGTGTCGTGCTGACGTCCGTGCTGTGGTTGATCCCGTTCATCTGGCTGGCCGCCGAGGACAAGTTGCTCAGCCGCGAGTTCGTTGACACCGTTGGCCTGTCTTCTACGAACCTCGCTCGTGTCAACGGTGCCCTCATCGTCATTGCCATCGCGATCGAGCTGATGACCGTCGCAGACGCTGCCTGGAAGGCGAGGAAGTCGCAGCGGGCAGTCAGCGCCTGAGGTGACCAGGCCGATTGGGAGCGTCGTCGGAGTTCTTGTAAAGTACTTCGCGGTGACGTGTCCGAGCGGCCGAAGGTGCATCACTCGAAATGATGTGTAGGTTCATCCCTACCGTGGGTTCAAATCCCACCGTCACCGCTGAATGAAGACCCCCGATTTCCTTTGAAATGCCAAGGGAATCGGGGGTTCTTCATAGTCGCACGAAGACGCTCGTGGGCACATTTTGGGCACACTTTTCTCACGCTATGGGTGAGATCCAGCGAAGAATCATGACCCGAGTGACCGCGGTGGCGGACGCCTATGAGTTCGTTGGCTGAAGATGTGGAGCTAGTTCTTGGACCGTTCCGCCTGTGTCCTTCCGGCTCCAGGTTGACGCGACTGGCGACACCGTTCGGCCCCAGCGGACGAAAGCCATTGCCGCGAGCACTACACCACTATCGTTCAGTGGTGCCTACGACGTTGTCCTCAGCCTCGCTCCTGCGTGTGGAACTCGCGCGTATCAGGGCATTCAGGGGTCTGGATGAGTGCGTACTGTCGCTCGATCCTCGTCTTACGCTACTGGCCGGACGCAACAATTCTGGGAAGTCCCGCGTCCTCCGGGCAGTCGCACTCGCATGCGGTGGTGTCATCGCAGACCGCGACGACTTCACCGTTGGTAGCGACATCGAGCCTGAGATTGACATTGTCATCGCTCCGGGTGGCGATGGCGCTTCAGGCTTCGATCCGCGTGTGATCGAGTTGTTTGGGACGAACGTTCAACTGGTCTCCGCGGCAGGTGACCAGCGCATTGCCTGGCGAACAACGGTCACGCGATCTGCTGAGGGGTGGGGGGCTCGTGCGTCCAGTCGATTCCTCGCATTCGACGCGGCGACGAACGATTGGCGCCCGGTTACGGGCCAGGCCGAGGTTGGCCGGAACCATCGGAATGCCCTCTCGGCCGACCTCGTCAGCACGGGCCGAGACCTGGCAGCGGAACTCTCTCGTCCAGGTTCTGCGATTCGTCGCGTGTTGGATGATCTCGAAGTTCCCGATGATTTGCGCGCGCCGCTTGAGGCAGCGCTCCAGGAACTTGGTGGTCGAATAGTCGACGAGAGCGCGGCGCTCGGGGCCATTCGAGATCGGCTTGGAGCCTTAGGCAAGGCGGTTGGCGGCGTCGGGGATCCGGATGTGAGTGCGCTACCCGGGCGCCTGGAGGAACTCGTCCGGATGATCGAGATTGCTCTCGATACAGGCTCCGGTGCGTTGCCGATGCGAATGCACGGCTCGGGGGCGAGGAGTCTGACCTCGCTTCAGGTCCAGAGTGTGCTTTATGACCGCAGGATCGGGCGGGACGGTTCCGACTTTCCGACACACCCGGTCACACTGCTCGAAGAGCCAGAGGCGCACCTGCACCCACAAGCATGCTTCGACTTGGCGGATCTACTCGACTCGATTCCGGGGCAAGTCCTTGTGAGCACACACTCATCGCACCTTGTAAGTGTCGCCGAACCCTCGGCCATTCGACTGATCCGGCATGTGTCTGGGGCCACTCAGGTCCACGACATGTCACCAGTGGATGGGCTCTCGACTCGCCCGCCGGCTCTGCGTCTGGATGTTGCGGCGGCCGAATGGGAGAAGATCAAACGCTTCGTCGAGCGACCGTTCGGCGAGGTGTTGTTCGCAAGTGCAATTGTGATTGGTGACGGCGCCTCAGAGCGGGCCTTTCTGCCTTATCTTCTGCGGCATGCCCTCGGGCTACGCGGTGCGGAGGTGTGCGTTGTCGACCCGGGAGCGATGAGCCAGTCTGACCCGCTGATCAAGTACGCGGAGGCGGCGGGCATTCCGTGTGTTGCCTTTCTGGACGCAGATCAGCAGGGCCGTGACGATGAAAAGAGCATGCGACCATACGCGAAGAGGGTATGGGCGACTGGCGACTCTTCGATTGATGGAGCCCTCGAAGAGGTGCTCACCACGTTCAACGAGGATTGGGTAGTCGAGTGCTGCAAAGAGCACCTGTCCGCAGTCGAAGGCTCAGGGCTTGAACGGTTGAAGAGGTTGAAGGGAACGTATGGCTCCTCCCTCGGGAGATCGTTTGTTCAGCGGTTCCCCGACCCCGCGAGCTGGCCGCAGGGATTCCAGGACCTACTCGACGCTCTTTCCCCACGACCTGAGGAATCCGATGGCAATGCGCGATAGTCACGAGTTCACCTTGAGCGATGAACAGGTCGCGGCTCGCGATTGCCCGGACCGATTCGTCGCCGTCCTCGCGAGCGCAGGCAGCGGAAAGACCGAGGTAGTTGCTCAGCGAGTTGAACGGATTCTTGCGACCGGAGGCGGTTTTCGAGTAGTCGCCCTTTCATACACTCGGCGCGCAGCCGCAGAGCTGCGGTACCGATTTAGCCTACGCCTTGGTCCAGCCGAGAAGCGAGTCGACACCGATACCATCCACGGATTCGCCCATCGACTGCTACTGCAGTACGGAACTTGGATCGGACTTCCGTCGGAACCTAGCGTCGTTGCTAGCGACGCCGACAGGGTGGCCCTTCTGCAGGATTGGCGTGAAGCATCGGGGTTACCGCTGCTCGAGGACCCCAAAGCGGAGTTTGACCGTATAGACCTCGCTCGCGCACGCATGCAGCCCAGTTCTGCCGCGAGTGACTGGGAGTCCGCGATGGCCGAGGCGGGCGCGCTCGACTATGAGTCGATGCTTACCAAGGCAGCGGAACTCTTGCAGCTTCCGGCTGTGGCGGCATTAATTGCGCGCCTCTACCGACACATGGTTGTCGACGAGGCCCAGAATCTCACGGCCTCTCAATACGAGCTCCTCAAGTGCATAGCGAAGGCAGGTGAATCCGAGTCCAGTCTCGTGTTGGTCGGTGACGACAAGCAGTCGATAGTCGGATTTGCGGGTGCAAGTCCGGATTATCTACGCGACTTCGTCCGCGACTTCGACGCGACTGTGATCCGGCTGTCGCAGAACTTTCGGTCCGCGGCTCGGATTGTCGAGGCCGGATGTGCGATTGCTGCGGCGCTCGGTGACCCGGAGCCGAGAGAACAGGATTATGCCGCGGAGGGCCTCATGCAGCGCATCGACTTCGCGGACGAGGTCTCCGAGGCGGCCGGTGTGGCTGGCTGGGTTCGGGAGCTCACAGCGACGGGCGTGCCCGAGTCTGCAGTTGCGCCCGGCGAAGACTTGATCCTTGTCCCTGCCGAAATCGCCATCTTGGGAAGAACTGCAAGGAGCCTGCGCGCGTGCGAGCGGGCTCTGGAGGCTCAAGGATTCCAGGTCAACCTGGCGAGCCACGCTGACGATTGGTTGACGTCTGAGACGGTCCGTAAAGCGTGGCTGCTGTCCTCGTTCAAACCTGAGTCCTCAGTCTCGCGTCGCCGAGTTGAGCGCGAACTCGACCTCAAGGCATCAACCGCTGATGAACTATTTACTGCCGCCACCGAGCGTGGGTTCGGCACACTGGCTGAGTTTGCACGGATGGACGGACCAGCAGACTTCGTTGAGGCGATCGCTGCGTTGCAAATCGACGACGCCTACCTGGAGGGGGATCAAGAAGAAGTCGCTGCCGCGTGGCAGGGATTCTGCGATCATTCAGCGCGCGACGAGAGATCGTGGTCGCAGTTCGAGCTGTTCGTTGCCCGCAGGCAGGCGGGCGACCGGGAGCATACTGGAATTCACCTGCTCACAGTCCACAAAGCTCAAGGGCGAGAGTACAAAGCTGTGGCGGTGGTGGGACTGAACGATGGTCAGTTCCCAGACTTCCGAGCCCGAAGTAATGACGAGGTCGAGGCAGAACTGCGAGCATTTTATGTCGCGATCACTCGCCCGAGCCGCGTACTACTGTTGACTCGCCCAGCCAGCATCACGACCCGGAACGGTCAGTGGCAGCGGGAGCCATCCCGGTTTCTTAGGCACCTCCCGCAGTAGAAGCGTACGGGCTCAGCCAGCGGCCACGACGCCCTTGTTTACGTAAATCACTTATCTATAATGATTTTATGAAAACATCTAGTCCGACGTTGCTTCCCCTGCTGCGTTCGGAGGCGCAGGGAGAGATCATCGCTCGGATCATGTTGGATCCTGATGCTGAGCGGTCGTTGTCTGAGATCGCGCATGAGGCGGGTGTCTCGGTGGCGACGGCCACGCGTGAGGTCGACAAGCTTGTTCAGGCGGGTTTGGTGGTCGAGCGTCGGGTGGGTACAGCTCGACTGGTGCAGGCGGATCAGTCCGACCCGGCCTTTCGCCCGCTGGCCGACCTGCTGGCAGTCACATATGGTCCGGTGGTGATCTTGGAGCGGCTGCTGTCCGGCGTGAGCGGTGTCGAGCACGCCTACGTCTACGGCTCGTATGCAGCGCGGCGTGCTGGTGAGAAGGGCGGCTCACCGCAGGACATCGACGTCCTGGTCGTCGGTAGCGCTTCGCGCGATGCATTGTTCGACGTGGCCGCGGAGGCGAGTCGACGGGTCCGCCGCGAGGTCAACATCCGACGGCTCTCGTCGAAGGCCTGGGCCGATGGTTCGGACTCGTTCGTGACGACGGTGAAGTCGCGTCCACTGATCGAGCTGGATGTGAGCGACCATGGCTGAACCTGGACGGTGGGCAGAAGGCGCTGCATCGATCGAGTCGATGATCGAGACGGGAGAGTTGGAACAGGTCGCGCCGTCCGAGGCACACGCGCAGAGGTTGCTGACCGAGGCCGAGCGACATCTGGTGTCGGCTGAGATGGTCGCCGATGTCGATCCGCCGATGGCCTATGACTCGCTGTATGCGGCGGCTCGCAAAGCGCTGGCCGCCGTGCTGGCCAAGCAGGGCCTGCGCGCGACTTCGCGCGGTGGTCATCTGGCGGCACAGCATGCGATCGAGGCTCAACTCGGTCGAATGCGTCACGTGGTGCGGGCCTTCAACCGCTTGAGGATCACCAGAAACGAAGCCGACTACCCACAAGGCCGCGCGCCCAAGCTGAGTGGTCACCGCGCAGGGAGTTTCTCGCAACGAAACGGATCCGACGATGCACCAGGTGTGTGTCGCTTGGTCGGGTTAAGTTCGAGAGGCTAGCAAGGTCGACGCGGTATACGTGGCACTCGGCGAAGGCGTCACCGCATATGTGGCCGACTGGAATCGCTCGCTTCGTGGCCGCGATAGTCGTGGTCGGCACTGTCGCCTTCGTTCTGCGAAGCGGTGAGTCCACACGTGATGAAAGCTAATGGGCATCACGACGTTCGAGATCAGCGCGGCGCGCAGCGGCCCAACTGGCAGGAGCGGCCTGGTTGACAACCGGCCGAACCCGAAGCCACTATTGACCAATCGTTTGGTAGCGTAGCGATGCGCATTCGTGAGGAGTTGGGATGAGACGCACAATCTGTGCTCGGGCTGGTGCGGCGGGAGCCGCCCTGTCGTTGATGATGGTCCTGGGGGCATGTGGTGGCGGGAGCGAGTCGGCTGACGGTGACGGCCCGCTTCACGTCTTGTATGTGGGTCCGAAGACCGGCGCATTGTCGGTGACCGGTGATGCGATCGAGCGCGGAGCGAAAGCTGCCGTCGATGAACTCAATGCGAACGGCGGCATTCAGGGTCGCAAGGTGGAACTCACTGAGGTCGACGACCAGAGCGATCCCACACGGGCGGTGAGCGCGGTGCAGGACGCGGTGCAGGGTGATAAGAAGCCTGATCTGATCATCGCTGGGGTGTCGAGCAATGAGGCGCTTGCTGTTGCGCCGCTGCTGACTCGCTCGAAGATCATCGGCATCGCCTCGGCCGCGTCGCCGGCGGTGAACGATCCGGAGAAGTATCCGTACTTCTTCTCCCAGGCATTTCCCACTACCGATTCGATTGCGGCCGGAGCGGAGTTCATTCAAGACAACGGTGGCGCTAAGCGTGTCGCTCTCATCGCCGCCTCTGACGCGATCGGTGACGCGACGGAGGCGTCCTCATCGGAGGCGTTCAAGGCCGCTGGTATCTCGACTCGGGCGTTCAGGTTCGATCCAAAGGCCGTCGATATCACGCCGGTCTTCCAGAAGGCTGCCAGCTTCAAGCCGGACTGGATCTACATGGAGGGCTCGGGAAGTCAGACTGCTGTGCTGCTCGACGGTAGGACGAAAGCAGGGCTTGACGAGATGCCGACGGTTCTCGGCCCGACGGGGTCCAGTTTGCCCTTGCATGAGATCGCGACGGATGCTCAGCGCGAGAATCTCTATGCGACTCTGCCGCCGAACTCGGTGTACGTCGATCCGGCGGACCGCACCGATGAGTTCAGTGCTTTCCTCAAGCGAATCAACGATCAGGGGAAGCTGGCGACGACCCCGTACATGTACTCGGTGGGCTGGGACAACGTGATGATCTGGGCCAAGGCCGCCGAGAAGGTCGATGGCGACATCACAGGAGACGCCGTGAAGAAGATCCTGGAGAGCGAGGAAGGCAAGGAAGATGGTGCGCAGTTCCCCGTCTACAGCGGCGCCTACACGCCTGACAACCATATGCACTCCGGCGCCAATGGCGACTTCACGTTCGGTCGGGTGACCGGCCTCAAGGAAGACGCCGTCGTCATCAAGTGACGACTGACCTCATCGGACCGTGGGGCGCTGGCCGCACGCCGGCCAGCGCCCCCACGGCCAGATTCTCAAGGAGCTAACGTGATCACGACGATCCTGTCGGGGCTTGCCCTCGGATCGGTTTACACGCTCGTAGCGGTCGGTTTCAACCTGACGTGGTTGACCACCAAGGCGGTCAACTTCGCTCAGGGCGGCTTCATGGTGGCCGGCATGTTCCTGACCGTGTACTGCTACCACCAGGGCATCCCGGTGGCCCTGACCTTCCTGCTGCTGGCACTCGTCGGGAGCCTGGTCGCCGTCGTCGAGTACCTGGTTGCGGTGCGACCGGTGATGATCCGCGGTGAGCACTCCGAACTGGTGACCACAGTGGGCGCCTTGACGGTCATCGAGGGCGTCATCTTGCTGTTGGTCACCGAGGAAGCTGAGCGGGTGCCCTTCTTCGCCACCGACACTCCCGTCGTCAGCTTCCTGGGAGGACGTGTGGCGCCTTCGGATCTGGTGCTCATCGTGCTCGCGATCGTGATCGCCTTGTCCGTCCACCTGTGGACGACCCGTACCCGGACCGGACTCGCGGCGATGGCACTGGCTGAGGACCGTGAGGCCGCCACCCTCGTGGGAGTCAACACTCGCTGGTTCTCCTTGCTCTCGTTCGCGGCCTCCGGTGTGTTGGGCTTCGCCATTGCCCCGATCGTGGGGCCGAAGACTTTCGCCATCGTGACGTTGGCGGCCGTGCTGTCCATCAAGGGCTTCGTCGTGCTGGCCGTCGGAGGCGTCGGCAGCAACCTCGGCGCGCTGATCGGTGGCATCGGCGTAGGAACAATCGAACTGCTGGTCGCGCGATTCCTGAGCGCCGACCTGCAGAACCTGTCCGTCTTCGTCGTCTTCATCACGGTGATGCTGCTGAGACCCCGGGGACTATTCGGCCAACAGAGCGAGAGGTACGTCTAATGCTCCGCGACATCACGGCCCGACTCACCGAGGGCTACCGACTGGGCTTCTGGCTCCTGGCCACGGTGGTCGTGGCCGCGGCTCCCCACGTCGGCCTCAATCCGTCCGTGACCCGCCAGCTCGTCCTGATCGCCTTCCTGAGCCTGGTGGTCAGCGGACTGAACCTGAGCTTCGGCTACGCCGGAGAGCTCTCCTTCGCGCAACCGGCGATCTATGCCGTCGGCGCGTACGTGACCGCGGCGGTCTCGATGCACTGGGTCAACGATCTGCTCGTGTCGCTGGTCATATCGATGCTCGGTGGCCTGCTGCTCGGCTTCATCTCCGGCATACCTGGTCTCAGGCTCGGCGGCTGGGTGCTGGCGATCTCGTCGCTGTACTTGGTGCTGCTGGTGCCAGATGCGGTCAACGCGCTGAAGCGCTGGACGGGCGGCTTCCAAGGGATCGGCGGCATCCCGCAGCCCGAACTGTTCGGTGCGCTGCTGAGCCCGACCGCATTCGCCAGCGTCGTGGTGATCATCACCTCGGCGTGGTTCCTGGTGCTGCGCAATCTGGTGAAGTCGCCGTTCGGACATTCACTCGCAGTCTTGCGTGAGAGCCCGGTGCTGGCCTCGTCGCTGGGGATCTCGGTGTACTCGACGAAGCTTCGCGCCTACGCCCTGAGCGGGCTGCCGGCGGCCATGGCCGGAACCCTGTTCGCCTATCTCGACGGCTTCGTAGCACCTGACACCTTCAGTGTGAGTCTGGCGATCGTCATCTTGGCCGCGTCGATTCTGGGCGGGTCGCGCTCGGTGCTCGGAGCGTTCGTCGGCGCCGCCCTGCTTCAGCTCGGACCGATGCGCAGCACGGCATTTGGGGAGTACGCATTCATCGCCTATGGACTCTTCCTCATCGTCGCCGGCGTGGCATTACGTCGCGGGCTGGCCGGCCTGCGTGAGGATCTGGTCGCCCGGTGGGGCTCGCAGCGCCGGCCCGAACCCGGCGCCGTCGACACCTCGGCGTCTCCGGCTGAGCTTGGGCTGCTGGAGGCTCCACAGGTCCCGTTGACCATCGAGGGCGTCTCGAAGAGCTTCGGCGGCAACGCGGTACTACGCGACGTCTCGTGCAGCGTCGAACCGGGAGAGGTAGTGGCACTAATTGGCCCCAACGGATCGGGCAAGACTACTCTGCTCAACGTCATATCGGGCTACTACAAGGTCGACGAGGGCAAGATCTCGATCGGCGCGACCGACATGACGTCGATGTCGACTCATCAGAGGGCGCGGCGAGGGATCGCGCGGACCTTCCAGACTCCGACAGTTCCGCCGCTGACGGTCGAAGAGGTCGTCACCACGGCCCGGCTGCAAACCGACCGTCATTCGCTGCTGGCGACCGCATTGAGACTTCCGTCCTATCGACAGGCGCTCGCCGAGACCCGCCGCGTCGCACGCTCGCTTCTCGACGCGGTGGGTCTGCGACCCTTCGCCAACGAACCGGCACAGGCGCTTCCCCTGGGGACCCGGAGGATGCTCGAACTGTCGCGGTCGTTGGCCGGTGCCCCGTCCGTGGTGCTTCTCGACGAGATCGCGTCCGGATTGGACGGTGAGGAGATCGAGGAGCTCAGCCGGATCGTCCGAGCCATCCGCGCTCAGGGCGTGTCAGTGCTGCTCGTCGAGCACAACTTCTCACTCGTGCGCGAGCTGGCCGATCGGGTGATCGTGCTGTCACGCGGCGAGATCGTCGTGATCGACACACCCGAGGCTGTCGCGGAGCACCCCGAGGTACTGCGCCACTATCTCGGTGCACCGGTCCTGGAGAACGGAGAGAGCCAGTGAACGACCTGTTGGAAGTCAGCGAGGTCTCCGCCGGCTACGGCGACCTGATCGTCGTCAAGGATGTGTCGTTCGGCGTTCAACGCGGCGAGACCACGGTTCTGTTCGGTCCCAATGGTGCGGGAAAGACCACCTTGTTGCGCGCCATTGCGGGGCTCGGCCCGTTGGCATCGGGGGCGGTGACCTTCGACGGCAAAGACCTGACGACGCTTCCCCCGTACCAGCGGCGAGCCGCCGGGCTGGCCATGGTGCAGGAGAACAAGCGTGTCTTCAAACGCCTGACCGTCGAGCAGAACGTCGATCTCGGCCTCCATGGGATCAGGCTGAGCGGCAAGGAGAGGACCGCGCGCCGTGCTGAGGCCTACGACCGGTTCCCGATTCTGGCCGAGAAGCGGACCCAGGCTGCCGGATATCTCAGCGGCGGCCAGCAGCAGATGCTCGCCATCGCGCAGGCCATGGTGAGTCATCCGACCTTGCTGATGCTGGACGAGCCGTTCTCCGGCCTTGCGCCGTCGATCGTCAACGAGGTGATGGACACCGTGCGGGCGATCGCCGCGGAGGGCCGGACCCTGTTGATCGTCGAGCAGGCCATCGAGCTGGCGTTGAGAATCGCCGACCAGGTGCTGGTGCTCGACCTGGGCCGCCTCGTTCACGTCGGCAGATCTTCCGACCCGGGCATTCGCGAGACCGTCGAGGCGACCTACTTTCAGGCCAAGCTCTGATAGATCCCAGAGGTGGCGCGACCTGTTCCTAGCGGTACGTCTCTTGCCCTCGGTTCAGCTGTCGTTCGATGTGTCGGGCTCCGCACCGGCGAGGATCGCGCCCATGGCGAGTTCGGTGTATGCCTCAGCGATCTTTTCCGCGGAATCGGCACCGTCCTTGCGGTACCAGTCGGCGACCCAGTTGGCACCGCCGGTCGCGAACGAGGAGATATACCGGAGGTTGGTTGATGGCTTGAGGCCTAGCGAGACGTAGGCATCGGCGATGAGGCGTCGAAGATACAGGTCGTATTGGCGGCGCTGCTCGACCAAGCGATCGAGCCGCTCACCGGTCAGGCTGCGCCAGTCCCGCCAGTACAGGCGGGTGAAATCGGCATCATCCAAGGACGAGAAGATCAGCCTCTGCAGGTAGTAGCGAAGCTTCTCCACAGGATTTCGGTCGGACTCGGCCACCTCGCCCATGAGCCGTTCCGAGCGCTCGTGAGCCTGGCTGAACAGGTGGAACAGGAGGTCTTCCTTGGAGTTGACGTAGTGATACAGGCTGCCCTTCAGGACGCCGACGGCATCGGCGACATCCTGCATGCTGGTGGCGTCGTAGCCCTTCTCCGCGAAGATCGTCAAGGCCGCCTGGTACAACTCGTCGCCCCGGTTGCGCCGCGTACGCGGCGCGGGCATCTCATCGGCCGGCTTCGCGGGCATGGTGCCTCCTCGGATCGGAGACTCAACGATATCTGCGGTCGGTCAGGGACGTGGCGGCGGGATCGGGCGCGCTCCTAGGGCGGCTAGGAGGCGCCGTCGAACTTGCTCATCGCGTCGCGCAGCCCGAGGTGCTGGATGTCCAGCATGAGGTCCTTGACCGGATCGGAGAAGTGCAGCAGGGCATCGGTCTCTGCTCCGGCCAGGATGTTGTTGCGGAAGCCCTGTGCCTCCAACTGTCGGTTCACCGAGAACTTGCGGACACGCAGGACCTCGGGATGGATCTTGGCGATCTGATGAGCGATGGTGCCGACCTCGTCCAGAAGCTGCGCCTCGGGCACCGAGAGATTGGCCCATCCCCACGCGGCCGCGGTCCGGCCGTCGATGCGCTTGCCGGGGGTGAACGTCATCTGCTTGGCCCGCTTCGGTCCCATGAACGTCGTCCAGAACGGCTCCAGGTAACCGCCGCCGATCGGCATCGACGCCTCGCCGATCAAGGCCTCGTCCGCGACGATGGTCAGATCGCACAACCCCGCCAGCTGAGTTGCTCCGGCGAGACAGTAACCGTGGACGCAGGCGATGGTCGGCTTCGGGTGATCCCAGAAGCGAAGGAACGTCTGCAGATTCCCCAGCAATCGGTCACGCTCCTCCAAGATGCCACGGCGGCCCGTTCCGCCGACCTCCTCAGCCGAGGGGTCGAGGTCATAGCCGGCAGAGAAGGCCCGGCCTTCGCCTCGGACGACGATCACCGAACCCCCGGAAGTCTCGAGCTCGCCGAGTACGGCATCCAGCTCGGTCTTCATCTCATCGGAGATCGCATTGAGCGCATCTGGCCGGTTCAGCACGATCCAGCTGACATTGCCGTCGTGTTCGAGTCGGAGCGTGTTGAGTTTCATCACCAGGTCCTTCGAAGTCGCGAAAACTCGGCTGGAGGACCGACTCGCCAGCCGGGCCCCCCACCGAGACAGTTAAACTACCAATCGATTGGTAGTCTCAAGTGTCCTGCATCCTATGTCAAGGAGGTCGGCCATGCTCGTGGTCGAACAGATCGACATTCCCACGCCGGCCCCCGCCGTCTGGGAGCTCGTACGCGACTCGACCCGCCTACCCGAGTGGTTCGCCGGCATCGAGCGCTGCGACATCGACGGAGATGTCAGAACGTGCACGACCCGCAACGGTCACACGATTCGCGAGCGGCTCGCGATCGAGGAGTCCGCGATGCGGCTGCGGTACTCGGTGATCGACGGACTGCCGCTGGACGCCCATGCCTCGTTCGTCCAGGTCATCGAGACGTCGCCGGGCGCGCGCGTCCTGTACGTCACTTGGACCGAGCCGGACGCAGCCGCACAACGCCTGCGCACCAGCATGGCCAGTGCCCTGCAGGCGCTAAGAACCAATCGTTTGGTAGGCTAACGTCAGTTGTCGATGAAAGAAGGACAGACGTGGATCTGGCTGACTCTCCCGCACGACTGCGGTTCCAGGAGCACATCCGGTCGTTCCTCGCGCGTGAGCTGCCGTCAGGCTGGCGCGGAATGGGCGCTCTGCCGCCCAGCGATCAGGCGGCCTTCTTGAGCAGCTGGCGTGCGACGCTGCATGCGCACCGACTGCTGGCCGTCAACTGGCCGGAGGAGTTCGGCGGCTCGGGTCTGACCCCGATGGAGCAGGTCGTCCTCGCCGAGGAGTTCGCCGTCGCGGGAGTCCCCCAGGGCGGACCGAACGACAACTTCGGCATCCAGATGTTGGGCTCGACGCTCCTGCGCCTTGGCACCCACGAGCAGCAGCAGCATTACCTGCCGCGCATCCTGAGCCAGGAGGACGTGTGGTGCCAGGGGTTCTCCGAGCCCGAGGCTGGCTCTGACCTGGCCAACGTCAAGACCCGAGCGCGACGCGAAGGCGACGAGTGGCTGATCACCGGGCAGAAGGTCTGGACGTCGTATGCCCACCTGGCCACGCACGTCTTCGTGCTGTGCCGCACCGGCCAGGGCAGCACACGGCACGCCGGGCTGAGCCTTCTGCTGTGCGAACTCGACCAGCCAGGGGTCACCATTCGCCCCTTGCGCACCATGACGGGCGACCACGAGTTCAACGAGGTCTTCTTCGAGAACGCCCGCTGCCCGGCCGAGGCGGTCGTCGGTGACGTCGGGCAGGGATGGACCGTCGCCATGACCTTGCTCGGCTTCGAACGTGGTGAGGCGGCAGCCGTCCTGCCCATCAAGTTCGCCAAGGACCTGGAACGCCTGGTCGCACTGGCGCAAGACCACGGCGTCGATGGCGACGTCGCTATCCGCCGCCGGCTCGCCCGGTGCGCCGAAGGCGTCGAGCAGATGCGCGCGATGGGCCTCAGCGCTGTCAGCCGGTGGGTGGCCGGCGATCCCATCGGACCCGAGTCATCTATCCACAAGCTGTTCTGGAGCGAGTGGCTCCAGGAGGTGACTGAGCTTGCGTTCGACGTGATGGGACAAGACAGCCTGATGCCACAGGGGGACGGCCTGCAGGGGATGGCATTCCCCGCCGCCGAGGCCGGGACACCGAACACGACCGGCGCCTGGGTCGACTACGCGCTACGCGCCCGAGCCGCGACGATCTACGCCGGCGCCAGCGAGATCCAGCGCAACATCATCGGCGAACGGCTACTAGGACTGCCCAAGGAGGCCGCACGCTCATGAGATTCGACCTCAGCGCAGAACAACGGGACCTGCAGCAGGCGATACGACACCTAATCGACTCCGAGGCCCCCTCAGACCAGCTCGTCACCACCCTCGGCGACGATCAACGCGACCAGCGTTTGTGGCAGCGGCTGCTCAACGAAATCGGCGTCGGCGACCTCCTTCGAGAAGGCACCGAGCTGATGGTCGAAGCCGCGACAGCGGCCCGCGAGATCGGCCGCCGCCTCGCCTGCCCCGACTTCCTGCCACTCTCGGTCGCCGCCGCCTT
>Ga0180217_1001285_pt1 | contig 28760 bp, 22 predicted proteins | sample eDN3rd37CBELigOP_FD_128521 | JGI IMG/M metagenome (GOLD analysis project Ga0180217, IMG submission 128521) | Enriched Organic Plus compost microbial communities from Emeryville, California, USA - eDNA 3rd pass 37_C BE-Lig OP (version 2) (version 2) ... | reverse complement strand
ATTGAGATTTACGGACCGGAAGTTGAGCCGTTCTCATGGGATATTACCATTATCCTTGAAGGAATAGTTAAATCGTATATGGGTGTTCTATTGTTTTCAACACATGATTTTGATTTGAAAAGCCTGACCGAATTTTTGCATAATAGGCTGGACAGTATCGTAAAAGACATTCATAAAGACAAACCCTTCTTAACAAAGGATAAAGCAGAATCCATTTTGGCTAATTTTTTATTCTCTGATCATCCATCCATGTCAAATGTACTGAAGAATCTTGAAGAAGAAATAGAAAAACTAGGGTCAGATGAATTAGTCATTACTTTTCAAGTATTAAAAGAGGAAATTGGAAAGGAAAAACCTAGGTTACCAGTTATTAATGGTATGTTATCAAATTTCGATGGTTATCCAACTCTTGATTCATATCGATCTTTTATTTCAGAATATTACTCAACTAAATAAAATTACTAGCCTTCGTTTGACTGTACTGGTCACGGTGATCTCGTTCACTATGTACTAAGTTACGGTCTATTTTTATTGGTATCAACTCTATGGAAATACAGATTTCATTGATCCCCTATCCCCTCTCGTTAAATCCTTCAAATAAGACCGTCCTGATAAGAGTCCCTTTGTATTAAGGAACCAGCACATCAAAATCTCTTCTAGTTGTATGGATACTTTTTAAGAAATTTACACTAGAAGATTAATAAATCCTTGCACATTTCTTAATAAAAACTTAAAAATGATTGACTATACTGTAAGCATTCCAGAACGTAATAAATACTGCTCACATATAGATTTTAAAAAAATTAAAATTTGGAGGAAAAATTAGTGGAAAATTCAATTATGTTTACAATTCATTCGTGGTATGTCCTTGTCCCAATTTTTATTGGTATCTTACTATTTATGATGGTTGAAACGTTTCTTAGAAAGAAAAACAGCTTGGGGCAATTTCTCCTATTAACATCCTTTTTTCTTTATTTTTTATGTATGGTACATTTAGTTTTCTTCCCTATAGATGTAAATATAGGAAAATACGCAAATCTAACTCCCTGGTATATGTCTATTAATTTTATTCCACTAGTAACAATTGATCTCAAAACATTTCTACTAAATATCATTATGATGGTCCCGTTTGGCATGTACTTGCCCTTACTTAATAAAAAATATCATTCATTGAAAAAGGTTGCCTATCATGGATTATTGATTAGCTTGTCTTTTGAAGTGATTCAAGCAGTCGTTAAAGCAACACTAGGAAATGGTAGAAGTTCCGATATTAATGACCTTATTGCAAATACACTGGGTGCTGTAGTAGGTTACTTATTATTAAAAAAAGTAACGAAGGTAGCTGCGCTAAAGGGTTTAGTTAATAAGGTAAGTCTAGTTAAGGAAGCTTAAAAGAGAAGCATATAAAAACCACACATCTTTCAGAGATGTGTGGCGACTTTCAAATTTACAAAATTAGATCTGCTGTTCTTTAACTTTTTTATATCCAAATTCAGGTATACTTTTCCAACGCTTACGTAAATCATGTGCGACAGCCTTCGGTTTACGGTCACGGGTGAAGATGCCTTTTTTGTTCCCCTGTACACGCATAATACCTTGGCTTGTCGCAAAGTCAGCAAAGTTCCACACTTGTTCACCAGATAGCGGGGATTGGGAGATGGTTCGTCAGAATATCCGTAAGGAATTTGACGGCTGGAAAAAACGCTGTCCAGGCAAACCGATCATGTTCACTGAAAATATGGGGCAGACACACACAGCAGTTATTGCCGGACCTTTCTTAACACAGCTTCCACATGAACAAACAGGCTCACTGAATGAACATACATTACGGAACCTGCCAATTTTAAACCAAGCTGCCCAACACAGTGCAGCAAGTCTGCTCATGCATCTAAAACACATGGAAGCCGTTTCGATTTCGTCAACTGAAGCAACAGAGTCCTCTTCTTCCCATTCAAAAACTCGTGAAGAAGAAGCTGACCATTCGATTATTAATCTACGGTATAAGATTAACAATGATATGATTCATGCAATTGAAACAGGAGATGCTGAGTCACTTGAAATACTGAATAAAAAAACCGGAAATTTATTTGATTTTTCATCCCGTTTTCCCAATAAACCGCTCCGGGCCATTAAAAACAGCTTAATTATTTTAAATACGACCTTCAGACTGGCAGCGGAACGTGGTGGAGTTCCACCTATACTGCTGCATTATCTATCTGAAAAATTTGCAATCTCTATTGAGAGAATAAACAGCGTTCATTCTCTGAACAAGCTACAGGAAACAATGGGAATTGAATATTGTCACCTTGTCCGTCAAAATCAATTAAACGGCTACTCCATGCTGATTAAAGAAGCTGTTCGCTATTTTCATAGCCATTTTACGGAACCATTTGATGCCGTGGAACTTGCAGACGAATTAGGCGTTCATCCTTCACATCTTGCACGCCAATTTAAAAAAGAAACCGCATCTACCATGAGTCAATTTGTCCATCAGCTCCGCATTCAAAAAGCAAAGCGGCTTTTGAAGCAAGACAATGCTTCTATTGAACAAATCACCGGTAAATGCGGATTTGAAGACGCTGCCTATTTTATCCGTGTGTTTAAAAAATTCACCGGCATGCCACCAGGCAAATGGCGTTCATATGGTAACTAACAAACAGAGGTGCCTCATTAAGGGACACCTCTGTTTGTTTAACCTTGTTCTTTTCGTTTTTCAGCCAAATCAACTGCCAGCTGATTTGTTTTTTGTTTATTCAGAGGATACAAGAAAACAAGAATAAGGAAAATCAACCCGTAAATGGTAGATGGCACGAGCGTGGCGAGTGAGTGAATCCCATTTAACGCTTCCTGTGTCTGGGCAGCACGCGCTGCATCGTACCCGACCGCTGCAACAGCAAAGCCTCCTACACCGCCTGAGATTGCCTGACCAATTTTCCGTGCCATAGAATAGACGGAGTAAACGGTTGCATCCTCTCGTAAACCGGTTACATATTCATGATAATCAATGACGTCTGTCACAAACGCCCAAATAACAAGGTTGAAAAAGGCAAAACCAAACATACCGACTGCTGAGTAAGCCACAAATTCAATCGCAGATAAATCTTTCAAGTAGTACAAGACAAAATATACAACTGCAGCAAGTCCCATTCCGATCGCTGCTGTTTCTTTTTTACCTAGTTTCTTAACCATCGGTTTTACAAGTGGAATCGCAATGAAAACTGCTCCAGTCTGAACCAGTCCAATCATACTTAACGCTGTGGCATTGCCGAAATAATCCTTAAGTAAATACACATTTACTGCATTAATCAGCATTGTGTTTACCATAAAAATCAGGGAAGCAATTAAAATCCAGATTAGCGGCTTATTCTTAAGCATCCCTTTCATTGTTACTTTCATACTGCCCTTTTGCTGATTCGGATCCTGTGCAACAAGGCGCTCAGTTGACAGCTTGTAACATCCAAAGTAGCAAGTAATAGCAAGTATGCCAAACAACACTGCGACCATCAACATACGGTCTGCGTTGATCTCGTTATCCACGAATACAACGAGTGGACCAAGTACATTAATAACCAAGGCAGCCAACATTGCCCCCATTGTTCTCCACGTTGAGAGAGTGGTCCGTTCAACCGGATTGTCTGTAATAACAGATGCCATCGATCCATACGGAATGTTCACTGTACTGTAAAGCGTACCCCACACAATATAAGTGACAAATGCCCATGCCAGATAAAAACCGTCAGACATACCGGGAATTTGAACAAACATAAGCACACCTGTTAATACAAGTGGAAATGACATTCGCAAAATCCATGGTCTGAATTTCCCCTTTGCGGTTGGTTTTCTTGTATCAATAAAACGACCCCAGGCAAAATCAGCGACCGCGTCCCATAAGCGAGCTACCAGAAATAACATTCCTACAAGTGCTGCACTAATATGAAAAATATCTGTATAAAAAACCATTAAAAAAGCACTAACAAGCATAAAGAAGAAATCATTTCCAAGATCACCAAGCAAATAGCCAATCTTATCCTTCACACCAAAAGGAGCGTTTACATTTTTTCCTCCGCTTGGAAGCGGGGTGTATTCCTGCTTTGCTTCTTCCATATCTTTGACCCCCATATTCTTGTAGTAACTCTTCATTACGCGTATATGAAAGTGTCTTCATTTTCTAATTATAGGTTTTTAGCAAGAGATAAAAAGAACGATTCTTGCATTTTTTGTATTAAACTAGCACTCAATGAAAAATTTGAGTACAAAAAAAGGTTTCCTGAAAGGAAAACCTCATTTGACTCGAACTCTAGTTTATTTAAATTGAGTTTTTTGATTTTGATTTAGTATATTTTATCTCCTACAGAACCAATGATAAAGTTAAATTGCTTCACATTCTAAACTTACATCGATATTCCCTTTCGTGGCCTTTGAATATGGACAAAAGCCGTGAGCTTTATGAACAAGTTCTTCAAGAGTGGCTTGTTCAATCCCCGTTCCCTTTACATGGAAGTGTCACACCCAGTTTAAACCCTTGGTCAATTTCATCTTTAAGTAAACTAACATGAGCAGTTACTTCAGACTCAAATGTAATACGTTGTTTACGTGAAATCATTTGTAAAGCACTGTCAAAACAAGCAGCATAGCCTGCAGCAAATAATTGCTCAGGATTGGTTGCTTCCGGATTTGACTTCGCACGTGGAGACCCGGCATAGCCACTTCTAAGTTTAGGTATCCACCTTTAGATTGAACACGTCCTTCTCTTCCGCCTACTGCAGAAACACTTGAAGTAAATAAAACATTTGACATATAAAACACTCCTCCATAAAAGTATGTTTTCTAAAATTAAATTTTGCACAACTAAGAAACTTGTAAATCTATCTTAAAACACACTTATTATATTGCCAACAATCATATTGCGCACAATTTAAAGTATAGAGAAATCATATGATGCCCCTCTCCCTAAGAAACCGCTAAATACAGTCTTTTTTAGCATGTGATTATCAATCTCTATTTTTTGTTCTTTTCCCTAACAGATAAAATTAGGGTTTCTTGAACACGTTTAAGTACATTTAATTCGCTAATTTGAGTAATCATTCTTACAGTTAACGTATTTTATTCAAGTGGATGTACTGATTGTAACTGTTATAGATTCTACTGGAAATACAGATACGTTTGAGGTCTCCTAGAAATACAAGAAATCGCACTTGCAAAACTTATATCAGTTAGATTAACGTATCGAGGTGTAGCTTTGAAATAGAGTTTGATAAAATCAACTTCATAAATCTGGCTAAACGAGCAAATAGATAAGATTGTTTTGAAAAAAGATTAATCAAAAACCCTGTATTTTAATACAGGATTTTTGATCATTTTTATATGAATAACAGACTCCACTTTAAGTCCCCAGCATAACTTCATTCCCCTTCTTCCTAAACAATTATGATAATTGTTTAAGCGCGTGATCGGTTGTAATGGTAATGTTATCTGGCATCTGGTCAATTGGGAACCACTGTACTTTTTCTAAAGCATGAGGCTCCATATTTTTCACTTGTCCATTTGTAATACGCGCTATAAAAGTAGGGGCGACATAATGAATATCTTCTGCTTGAATGATATGATTCGTTACACATAACAGGCGTAAAATCTCAATATCAATTCCAAGCTCTTCTTTAATTTCGCGTCTTACTGCATCTTCTATCGTTTCCATGTAATCAACCTTACCTCCAGGCAAACTCCAGTTGCCTGCTTCTGGCGCCTTTTTACGCAAGACCAATAATATTCTGTTATTCTCATCCCATATAACCGCCCCAACGCCAACGTTCGGCAATTTTGCTTCTTTCACTAGTGCTCCTCCATGTTCTCTCTTATTTTTATTGATGCTATTTTCAATTAGGTTTGAGACTTTTTCTAATATATGTTTTGACTGAGGGTGGTTGATAGGTAGCAAATTGAGCAAGAAGTCTTCAGGCTTCTTATCGACAATGGCCAGCCAACGGTACCTTACCTGTAAAAACTGTTCATTTATCATAGAATCAAATAATGTGATCATCAGATTGTAATAACCTATAATGTTTAAAAGTACACACGGCTTCTATGGTAATATAGTTCCTTCCCAAATAGTTGAATCTGTTGCTTAAGTACCGAATATAAAGGAGTTGTTTTTTTGCGGAATTAATTCCGTTAGTATCCTGTAATCCAGTACAGAATTTTTGATCATACTTAATACAAAACTTCTAATTTTTCATGCCTGTGCAACTTTATAATAATTCCACAATGGCCAGCCCTTCTTATAAATTAGTATACTGTTAAAGCTCTATCAATTAATTCAAAGTACAAGAACGGTTGTACACATAGAATATTGATTTATAGTCGCTATTTTTATATCCAACTGGTTTTCGAAAATTCATATTAGCCCATAGAGCTTGCTCTAAATCAATTTATTGGGTTATTTTCACAACAAATCTTAGTCTTTAGGATCCAGCTTGGATTGCAGTAAATTTCAATTTAAAAGGAGAAGTGGACAGTTAAACTATCCCTTTCTCCCAAGATTTATTGAAACAAAGCATCGGTCCCATTCCATAGTTTAATGGCCAATTCCTCATTTACTGCCCACGGTTTCACTCCGATTTGATCATTTTCACTTACCGCAATAGAAGCGATATTACAATTTTCACAATATTGTCCACCATATTCATCTAGTTCTGGACTTGTGGCACACCAAACTATTGTTGCTGCCCCTTCTGGAATAGTTTTTCTATCTTCATCGTAAGTATCGAATCCCCTTTCTCCTGTTGATGTGATTGCCCCCATCGAAGCCATCTCCTGAACAGATAAATTGCTGGAAAGATTAGTGACTATGCTACCTGGGTGTACAGAAAATGAACGTATTTTATAAAACTTATAAAAATGATCTATCGCTACAGTTAATAAAGTTACGGCTGTCTTGGCTTGACCGTATGCCACCCATTTATCATAGGGGGTATCTCTAAAATTTGGATCAACAAAATTAAATGGTCCATAGAAATGCCCTCTAGAAGAAAGGTTAATGACTCGGGCACCATTTGCTTTTTTCAACTGAGGTATCAAGTCTTTTATTAAATTGTAATGCCCTAAGTAATTTACTGATATTTGTAATTCATTTCCGAGTTCATCCCTCTCTAATGAGGGCAATGCCATAATACCTGCACAATTTATTAATATATCCAACTTATCAAACTGTTTTTGAAACCATTTAACAAAAGATTTAATGGTATCTCGCTTGCTTAGGTCCACGCTATGGGGATACAGAATTACATTTTGTATGTCTTCTAAAGCTTCATTTGCCTTAGAAATATTTCTTGCGGGAACAATTACCTTTGCACCAGCCTCTGCCAATGTTTTAGTCGTTTCTAAACCTAAACCAGAGGATCCTCCTGTAATTATAACTATCTTGTCAGTTAAAGTAATTCCCTTAATAACCTCTTTTGTTGTTGTTCTTGCTGTATAGCCATTATTTAAAGGATTTTGCATTATTTCCCTCCACCTTTCAATTCGCTAAAGTGAGCTATTTTGTATTGAACTTTCTTCAAAATTTGTTGACGCTTCTCTAACTCTAATTGGATTTTTTCTGCATGATCTTTTAGAATAATGAAGCATGTGTTTTGATCCATATTTTTGTATGCTTCAACATATTTTTTTATCAACACTAAAGACATATCTGTTTCCTTTAAATTAATGATAAAACGTAAATACTCTATTATATTCTCATCATATTTTCTATAGCCTCTACTATCCTTGATAGGAGTGTCTATTAATCCAAGTTTTTCATAATATCTTATAGTAGGGATAGATATGCCTAATAGTTCAGATACCTCAGAAATTCGATACATTTTCTCACCTCCCTTTAGACTTTAAAGTGTAAAGTCAACTTCATGTCAAGCATAAAATTTAATTCATATGCTCAGTGACTATTGACCATTAGGAAATTCCCAAGAATATTTATGTATCAATATGGTGTTTTACCCAGAAGTAAGTTTCAAGTTCTTACTACAAAAGATTAGATTAGAGCCCTAGTTCCTCTCGCTCCCTTCCTCAATGCGAGTTCCATTTCCTACACAAATCTAGTCTAATAGAAGAAACCAAATCCACCGCAGCTCTCCGTCTCCACGGCCTTTTTCTTTATTGCTTTGAGTGTAACGCAATCCCTGTGTAGACTCATCCGATTAAAAGTAAACTTGACTTCAATATATATTTTAATAATAATTCCCCTGTTAAAAATTCATTATTCAAGTAAATTTTACTAAATGAAATAAAAAGCGATACCTTTTATTAAAGTATCGCGTCAAGATAGTTGGTGAAGTTTCTATTCTTTAGGTCAACGAATTGAATGAACAACCGCTTCATGATATTTAGTATTAGTAATTGACTCACTAGTAAATGTTGGTCAAGCTCTTGAATAGATGCCGTATACAAACTTGACTTAAAATTTATTTAACATGACAGACTATCAAAATTAGGATATAGCGAGCCCTCCGTCCACACCGATAATTTGCCCTGTAAGCCAATCCGAATCTGGGTCAGCCAAATTCACAATCCACCGTGCTACATCTCCTGTCTCTCCTCGTCTCCCCAGCGGAATTATTTGACGCTCATGCTCCTTTACCTCATTAACCTGATCTTCCGTAAGACCCATGCGGTCGGTAAGAAAAGCTGTTTCAACTGGTCCGCTTGCCACCGCATTTACGCGAATTCCTTTCGGAGCAAGTTCAAGAGCCCAGCAACGTGTAAGATGTTCCACAGCAGCCTTACTTGCTCCATATAGGGATAAGCCTGCAGCAGCTTTACTACCATAAGTACTAGATAGATTGATTATTGAACCTTTTGTTTGTTCAAGGTATGAGATGGCTGCTGCCGCAAGCATAGTCGGTCCAGTTACATTAACAGCAAAAATGTCATTAATAGATTTCGCATTCGCATTGGCGAGGGGTTGAATGATGCCACTACCTGCATTATTCACGATGATATCGAGACGTCCCCAGTGTTCCAGTGCCGCAGCAACTGTTCTAGTTGCTGAATCAGGATCAGTGACGTCCGCCATAAATGCCTTAATGTTTGGATCATTGGATGCAATCTGCTCCAGTGGACCAATTTGACGTCCAGTGATAAGCACCTTTGCCCCCCTTGCAGATAACATTTGTGCCGTTGCGAGTCCTATACCAGCACCTCCACCTGTGATGATCGCTACCTTGTCTTTTAACATATTCATTTCTCCTTAGTTTTCACAATTTGGTTTGTAAATATTTTGTAAATTTTCCATTCCTTATGGATTTTCTTAAGATTAGTGTTTTATATGTCTACTAAAACACTTATATTATCCATTAACCTCTATGAGAACATCCTGAATATTCTATTTCAATTACCCAAGTTAGCTTTAATAGCTTATGGCTGATATTCAATTACTTTCCGCTTTAACATCTATAATGATTAATGGTAAATTAGTTAATAGTTAATCAGTTAACTAAAATAGGAACCTGTCCCTTTAACAGGACAGAATTACATAAATCTAAAATAGTTTTTGTAACAAATTTTTCAACTGATTCTGTTCTTCCAGAGTAAGTTTATTGCCTACATTTTGAGAGATAGACAGCTCATATACAGGCCATACATTCAAAATGAGTTTATGACCTTCTGGTGTTAAACTGACTAAAATCCTTCTCCTATTGTTAGGGTCAAAATCCCTACGGATGCTGCCTGCCTGCTCAAGAGAATTTAATAAATTACTTATATTCGCCCTTGTGACAGCAAGGTCGTCACTTAACTCAGAAGGAACCATCGGTCTTCCGCTAGATTTTAGAGCAACTAGTAAACACCATCGCCCCAATGTCAGGTCGAACCTCCCAAGTTGTTCCTCCAATTGTTGAACCAAATGGTGTTTTGTTTTATAGAGTGTTAGAAACACATCGACCGATAGAAGAGGGGGTTCAAAAGGATTCCATTTCTCGATACTATATAACCTCCTCCCCAATGATTAACCACTTAACTATTTACTGTTTAACCATACTTTTTCCACATCATATTGTCAAGTTCTAACACCTATATAGGTACACATTCATATCCCAGACGAATTATAACCTTTAGCAGTACCTGCTCTCCATGAAAGACTTACCCTAGGAACGTGCTATTTTATGTGACACTCGGTTTTTTCAACGATCTCATTTAGCTCATTGAAAAAACCAAGTAAAAATTGCCGTGAAATATTTTGTCTTGAGAGTGGAAGATGTGAAATACCACTAAGAGCTTGTTCATGCTGAAATGACTTCTGATAGCACTCAAATAGGGAAAAATGAATCAGCCCGCATCCACATTTCACCAAAATATACCCTTTATATATATTCTTGTTGCAATAAGTCTATTTAGCTTGGATGGTAACTAGTTTTCTTGTCGTGTTTTCAGCTTTATCTTTAGCCTGAACGATAATTGTATTTTTCCCCTTTTTCAATTCCACATGATGATTGAAGGATCCTTTCAAATCTACCTCAACTTCTTCACCATTAACGAGAACTTCCTTCAGGTAGTCGTCTTTTACGGTACCTTGGATGGTCACATCTTGACCCTTTTCTTTCTTGCCCTTAATATTAACAGCTGTTATTTTAGGTTTTTTTCGATCTAAAATAATATTAACCGGGGAGGAAGCATCCGAACTCCCATGTTTTGTCCACGCTGTTGCCGTTAACCGATTCGATCCATCCTTCAGTTTGATAGATAGCTGGAAGGTACCATCCTTTTTAGTTGTTCCAGATGCTACTTCTTTGCCGTCATTCTGAATTTTCACGGTATTTGAGGAAAAGGTTGTTCCTTTTACCTGTATTGTTGCTTGATTCGTATACGTATTATCTGACGGCGTCTCTATTACTGGAGCCGGGATAGCATTGTTCACGACCGCTCTGATCATCATATTCCCATATTCCGGTTCTAGATTATGCACCCATTTTCCATTATACAAATCCCAATTTCTATCATGAAAAGGACCATCATGATCACTATAAAGACTTGGTGATGTACCTGCAGCTGATGCATCAGGCTGTATATAGACTAAATAAAAATCTCCTGTAACAAAAATATTCTTATCCGCTAAATCGACATACGTCCACTCTCCATCCGTACGTGCATATGCATTAAATGGACCAGCGATTTTTTTCCCAGGGGCTCCGTTTGGACCTGAAGAATCATATACGGCAACTTGAAACCGAGTTGATCCTTCAGCAGGAAAATCCGTATTAACTTTGAATAATCCACCTGTTAGCCATGATTTTGAAACACCTTCTTCCATAGACATTCTTATACCAAAGCCATTATTAGCACCTCTCCAAAACCAGGAATTTTCTCCCGATCCATCATCATAACCGATTTCACCAGGAAAACCTATAAACCTCTTCAGTTCAATATTCTTTCTAGTTTTTTTCTTTGGCGAAATTGTAACAGATAGCTCATTATATACATAATTGTTTTTGAACACATGTAACGTATAGCTTCCTTCAAAAGCAGTCAGTTTAAATCGGCCCTTGCTATCTGTTTTCACCGGAGTTATCGACGCATCTTCGACTAACGAAAGAACAGCATCCGGGAGTGGCTTCCCAGTTGTTTTGTCTTTAACAACCCCCTCGATCGTTCCGTTTGCTAAAGGTTTTAAATTAAAGTCTGAATGAACGGTACCATCCTTTGGAATCGAAACGAGTTGTTCTTTAGAATGAAAACCATATGCTTCTGCACGCAACTTGAAATTCCCGGAATTATGCATCATGATATAAGTGCCATCAGCAGGATTTGTCGTTACAGAATACCCAGAATTCAATAACGTTACCTTTGCCCCGATAGGTAATACATTTGGTTGACTTGATGTATTTTCAACAATTGTTGCACTAGATGCTAACACACTGTTCTCGAAATTATCTTTTATATGGACGGCAGTGTTTTGGTTATTACCAGAAATCGTGGATAGCCCACTATTGTTATCGGACTTTTCAGATAACACAACGTTATCTATATACCAACCAAAATATTCTCTTGTTTCAAAACCAGTTTGGATGGCATTCATATAAAAACTGATATAAATTCGTTTTCCAGCAAAAGCAGAAAGATCTATCTCCTCATCAACCCAGTTTTCTGTTGTATACTCAATCGGAATCTCATGGTGATGCTTAGTTGGTTCCGTTCGATATAGCCTTTCCCAATTCTTACCATCTAAAGAAACAAGAACTGAACCGAAATCAATGGATTCTCCTACCCCATCTGGACTAAAGTCATACCATTGCTTAAATTGCAAGTATGATTTCTTACCATCCGGGAGGTCTATTGGAGGCATATTGAGATATGATGCCGAATTAAATTCATGAGACCCTTCTACATTCGTTCCATATACCTTTTGTCCGGAATAAGCCTTTTCTGGTAGTTCTACTGGGATCCCCCATTCCCAATCGTTATTAATTCCCTCAGAATACCAACCCTCTGGAAAAGATTCAAAATCATGAAAATACCCGATTGTGATTGCAGGCTTCACTTCTATTTCATAGGTGGATGAAGTTACCTCGTTTTTACCATAATCTACGATATTCCATTTATACTTAAACGTACCGTTCCTTATAGCTTCACCTGGTATGACTGCTTGATATGTTCCATTTCTAAAATCACCAGCAGTCCTTTCCGATATTATATTTTTCCATTGTTGATCAACTAAATACTGAAGTTCTACTGCACTTACACTGATGTTATCTTGCACTTCTATTGTTAATGGTAAAACAACCTGGTCGTATACATAATCCGGTGAAGTATGCTGGTAAGTGGGCTCGGTAGCATCTTTTCCATCATAGACGACTTCTCCTTGAATCATTCCGTTTCCATCATTTATCGATTTAATTGCATTGTAGGCATTGACAAATCCGTGTCCAAACCCATAGTTTGGCGAAGTTGGATAATCCGAGTTTGTCAACGGTATTGCTGTATCCATCAATGTTTTTTCTATTTGGTCAATTGTCAGAGAGGAATTTGCTTGTTTTAATAATGCCACAACTCCTGCAATATGAGGTGTTGCCATTGATGTACCACTCATAAGCTCATAGTCATTTGTCGGTACTGCTGAACGAATAGCTACACCCGGAGCAGAAGCATTCGGTTTTATTTCATCATATGGAGCTGGCCCTCGGGATGAAAACCAAGCTAGTGAATTTTGGTCATCTGTTGCTGCTACAGCGAAAGATTCCGGATAATTCGCTGGATTTGAGATTGACCCCTCACCGGCTGCCCCACTATTGCCTGCTGCAAATACAGGGAAAATATTAGCAGACCTCCAATTTTGCACCATAGGAAGATACCATTCATCCAGACCCGATCCGCCACCCCAAGAGTTGTTTACTATATCTGGCGCCAATTCAGGGTGCGGATTCCCCTCCGCATCTTTTGGAGCCAATATCCATTCCCCAGCCTCGAGCAAGTCGATATCTTTACCGCCTATCTCAGTGAATGCTTTAACAGCAATCCATTTTGCTCCAGGAGCAACACCAATTTGGTTGCTACCATCAGATTCTGAACCAAGAATGGTTCCAACAGTATGGGTTCCATGTTTTAGATCATCATATGGAGCTTCTTCCCCATCGATTGCATCGAACCAGTTCAATATATGGTCTGGCTGATTGGGTTGCATTTGATTATAACCCCGGTATTTTTCCTTTAATGCGGGATGGTCCCATTGAACTCCTGTATCAATGCTCGCTACCACGATTCCAGAGCCATCGATTCCCATATCCCACAGTTGTGGTGCACCGACTCTTTCCACTCCCCATTCCACTGTGGATGTTGTCACATTGGAAGATATCCCCTTAGGAGTAATAGGAGTAAACAGTTGGCGCGTTTCATTTGGTAGGACTTTCTCTACCTCTGAATACTTTGCAATTTTCTCCATCACATCTTTTGTAGCTGTTACTGCGATAGCATTCACAATATAGAAGGATTGGATGTTAATCACATTACCCTCTAATTTTGATTGCTCAAGGAAATCCATCAGCTCGGCTTGTGTCTCCATTGCCTTATTTCTTAAAGAAGATACTATGGCAGAGCGAACCTGAATATTTGTACTTGCAGTTGTTTGTTTCTGTTCTTTCGCTTTTTCTGTTGCGTCCATTGCAACCTGATGTGTATCCACTTGATCCTTTAACTTTATTAGGAAAGTCACCTTATCTTGATCCAGAAATTGTTTGGTAAGTTTTGTATCTATCTTATTAGTATCTGAAGTGATTTCATTAGAAGACCATGGCTTTCTCTCATCATGATTTCCTCTTGCTATTGTGTTAGCTGGAAGTACAAGATTTAATAAAAGAATGAAAGATAATAGAGGCATTAAGGTAAGTTGCTTTACACTAACTCTTTTTCTCAAAATGGTATAATCTCCTCTCGTCTTTATAATTTGCTAAATCTATTAAAGTAGTAAACTTAATTAGTAAACTATGAACACCCTCCTCCTTAGATATAGTCAAACACTAGACACAATAGTATATATTTTCTGAAGTTTAAACAATACAATATTTTCAATCGAAATGATTTAGAATTTAGATGAATACTCGTATAAGATCATTCTAAGGGTACAAAACCTATCTCTTTTCCGTGAAAATGTGGCTGTAGTAGAGTAAATAGAGGTAATCTTCTGGAAAATCAGTGAAATTTTTAGACTAAGGCACCTTAAAAGTGGGTTCTTCAAAAAACAACCTGTCCTGTCTGTGAATTGTATAATGGCTTACGAAATTAAATTGCCATTAACCATTCTCAGCACATTTTCGGTTTATTTATGTGCTGAGGAATGGTGTTAGACTGAGTTATGATGTTAATCTTAAGGTTAAGGCAACATGGTCGGTCGAACCATAACTTCGCTTACCAAAGTGTCATCAGGCTCATTAATGGCAAATGCAATGGCTCTTGCTATACTGTATGGGGATATTCCCATATCTTTAAGTTGACTGGTCATCGTCTGTACATCTGGACTTGTAATACTATTGAAAAGCTCGGTGTTCGTCAGTCCTGGAGCTATCACGGTAGACCGAATGCGAGAAGTTGGAGATTCTTCCTGACGCAGTCCTTCTGAAATAGCTCTTACTGCGAACTTAGTAGCTGAATACACGGCTGATGTCGGAGCCACTTGATAACCTGCTGTTGAGGAGAGGCTGATTATATGACCGGACTGCTGTTCCCGCATAGTAGGCAATACCGATGCAATTCCATACAATACGCCTTTAATGTTCACATCAATCATTTGATCCCACTTTTCCACTCTTAGTTCATGCAGTTGGGAAACTGGCATTACTCCTGCATTATTGATCAAGACATCGATTCGGCCATAAGTATTCAAGGTAATTTTGGCCAAATTCTGCATATCCTCTGAGGAAACAACATCGGCTTTTACAGAAATGGCCTTGCCGCCATCTTGTTTGATTTCATCAACAATTGTATGCAAGCGTTCCATCCTTCTGGCGGCCAATACTACCTTTGCTCCGTTTTGTGCTAGCAGCTTCGCTGTAGCTTCTCCTATGCCACTGGAAGCCCCTGTTATAATGACTGTTTTATTTTGGATGTTTTCCATTCGTTATTTCTCCTTTATTCATATATAGTTAAAAAAATGATTAGACATATATCGACTATAAAACATATGTTGAATATTTAACGGCCGTTGATTTACATTATAGATAGAAGTCTATAATACTCAATGGTTAATTGATATGTATTTGTTTGATATACAACAACCACTTCTGAATTGTTGATTATCTAAAGGAGGTAACGAATAAAATGGTACAAGCTGCAAAAATCGATCGCCGTATTACCCGAACTAAACAATCTATTGCAAAGGCATTTTTAGAACTTTTTTCTGAAAAAGATTTTGAACAGATAACCATTAACGAGATTGCGGATCGCGCCAATGTTAACCGCGGGACCATATATTTACATTATAGTGATAAATATGATTTATTCGACAAATGTATAGAAGATCACATCAACCAGCTAATCTCGCTGTGCAAGAAGAAGGATGTCCATGGGGTTCATCAAGTGATGGAATATGAAGTCAAACCAGTCTTTGATTATTTGAAAGATCATTATTTATTCTTTTCCTCCATGTTCACTAACCAAAGGGCAATTATTTTCCGAGACAGCTTGCAGCATTTTATCTCTGTTAGCCTAATGGAAAAAATGAATATTCAGGGAAATAATATCGAAGTAGACAATGAGTTAAATGCCCAATTCATGACATCTGCTTTTGTTGGGATTTTGGAATGGTGGATCCGTAATCAAATGCCACGTTCAACGGAATTCATGGCAAATCAAGTACGAAAACTATTTGAAAAAAATCAGGTTCATTTAAAATACAACTAAAATATACGTGAACTCAAAAAGAAAACAGACATTGAGAAGCCAGCTCGAAGGAAGCCTTTTCAATGTCTGTTTATTATATAAAAAAAATAAATGTCCTTAAAACTTCTCAAGGAGAATTATTTATGAAAAATTTAGCTGTACAATACCTCCTGATTATTCAACTCATTGTTTTTATTAATGACATCTGCTAACCGTGTGGAGAGCGATCATTTTGAAGCTAAATAATTAGGGCAGACTGAAATTTGATTTTAATCCCTCATGGTCAACATTCTTCATCTAAATATGATTCAAAGCACATAATTTTCAGAATATTATCTTCTACTGTTTTATATTAATCGGCGAGTCAATCCGTTCTTGTTGGCTTTATTTACAAGTCTAGCTGTAAAGGGATCCGTGATAAAGCCACCATGGTGTTCAGCTAAGGGTCTTGCCATTGCCTCCCCTCTCCCGGTTTAGTATCAATTAAGCTTAATAACTATACCTTTTTCTAGCCTATTGAAAAATTTTGATGCACTGCTTTTCCATTGTTGATCTTTTCCCCTCCATAAATTTAATTAATAATTCGATAAAACCTCTTGCAGCTGTTCCTATATATTTTTGTTTATGATGGATGACAGTGACTTCTCTTTTAACCGTTGGATTTTTAATTCTTATAGCTTTTAGTAGCCCTTCATTTTCCTGAGAGAAGAGCGTACATGAAATAATAGCTGCTCCTACTCCCCCCTTCACTAGACTCACCATTAATCTTGAGTCGGTTGATTCAATAATAGGATGGAATTCAATCCCTAATGACAAGCACATTCCCTCAAGGGATTGTCTAAATAAGTGACTTTTAGGGCTTAAGATGATGGGGATGTCCATTATCTCCTTAAACTCTATTACTTCTCTTTCAGCCCAAGCATGATCTGTTCGTACAATCAAAAAATACTCATCCTCGTATAATGGAATATATGTAAAGCTCTCATCTGCTGGTGGGGTTAGTGTCAGGGCAAAATCTATCTCGTTATGTTTTACCTTCTCCGTTACATCAACCGATATAATTATTTGGATCTGAATGTCCGGATACTTTTCATGAAATGCTATTAAAAACATGGATGCAATATGGCTTAGATCTCCAGGGAGGACACCAATGACTAATTTTCCTCTTTTTATTTTTTGAAGCTCTTCTAACTGTTCATTGGCGTTTTTTAAATTATCGAACACTTTGTTACAATATTCTTGAAGGATTTTACCTGCTTCTGTAATGGCAATTTTTTTGCCTAAACGATCAAATAAACGAACCCCTAATTCATCTTCTAGAGCTTTTACCTGATAGCTTAAAGTTGGTTGGCCAATTCTGAGTTTTTCCGCAGTCTTGGTAAAATGCATTTCTTCACAAATTGCCATAAAGTATTCCAATTGTCTCAATTCCATAAAATATCACCAACTTCACAATTATCAATTTTATACTCATAATAAGCTAAGCCCAATAAGAAAACAGTTTAACTTTCTTACATAAATAACAGATGAATATCAGTCTATTTCTGAAAAAAATTAGACTTCGTTCTATATTATTTCTCCTATTGTTCTTCATCCAAAACTTTTGCTTGCCATGGGCCATTCCGACTTCTTCTTTCATTCCTACAACTATTAAAAACGACAGTTCACCTTTCTAAGTTGTTTCGAGAGGCATTCTATTACTTCATCGGATTTGTATCCTCATCTACATCGCTTATGGATATATAACGACTCAGGTATTCATTCTGTGACAAAAAAGTAATTAGAACTCCATTTCAATGCGCCTTTTGTATTTGCAAATTAAGGAATATTTGAATACAGATGCAATACAGCTAGTCATATTGGTGAGACCAGCACAGTTTTGAAAAGTTAAATAGAAATATTGCTTTACATATTATACTAACCACTTTAAAGTATTGCATTTTAGGATTTTGAGTTTCTAAAGTTTTTTTAAAAAAACAAGCAATTTTTTATAGTAACTCTTAAAATCGTATAGTCAGTTCAGGATTAAATATATGTCTAGATTTTGGAGAGATATAATGTAAATTCAACTTCCAGTAGGTATCTTCTCAAAATTAAAGACTTCTACAATGAAACTCTAAATTTCGCTTGATTTCTAGATCATATCAATAAGCCGGCGAACATTGTTCGTCGCCGGCTTATTTAAAAGGGATATATCTAAAATCAAATCAAATCTCTTAATTAATGCTGGACGTTTTCCGGTGATTTCTAATGCTGCCAATCATCCATAAAAGTAAGGGAATGATTATGTAGGCTAGAGGATAAAGAAAACCAATAAAGATAATGTTTTTATACTCATACCCAATTCTAATATCGTAAGTAGTATAGATTACGAACGCTAGTAAACATAAGGTCGTTATGCAAGCGATAAGCTTCCAATTCTTTAAACCGGTCCACTCGGATAGCCCATAACTAAGGATGAACATGCATACAGATAATTTTATGAAGGCACCAAATACCCAAAAGGTAATATAAAAAGCATCGATGTTTTGGATAAAATCCAGAATAGATACAAATTTCGTTAGAGAGTACACGGGAATTACCATTTCAGCGCTAATGTTTGGTCCAGTAATAAATACAATGACCAAGGTGGTTATAACCCCCCATAACATAGCAATCGCTGTACCCAAAAGGATTCCTCGCGAAGCAGTTCGTTTGTTTTCTGCAAAAAAGAAGAGCATGAGAATAATTGAAGGATCAACCATATAGTTGAATGAATATAAAGTGCCCTTTAGGATGTGAAGCCAGCCAGAATCCGCATAGATGGGCAATATTCTATTCACTTCCACCTCCTGCGGACTTAGAAACAATTGTACGTATAACATTAAGACGAAAAAGGGACCAATTACCTCTGAACAACGGCTGATTGCTGTAATTCCCCCTTTAAACATCACATAAACAACAAGAAAAAACATAAACAGTAAGATGAAGGTTAATGGCGTCTCATGCAGAAGAACCAAGTTTTGGAACTCTACCAATCCTCTTGCAATGATAGACATTTGTACGAACCAAAGGATGAAATAAAACGTTACACATATTTTTCCGAGCACTGTACCTAAGATATCTTTCAAAAAATTCACTAACGTTTTATCTTTATTTTGCATACATACTTTGAGCATAATCCAAGTGACACCCATCATGATCGTACCCCCAATTAGCATAGAGATCCAACAATCCTGATGCGATTGCTCAGCGGCCAATTTGATCGGAACATAAGAAAACATGATCATGGAAGAGATACTTATCAGCCAAAACAATTGATAACCTGTTACCTTCATTTTATTTTCCCCTCCTTACCTTAATCATTTTAAACGTTCGCCACCTGTTCCGAATGATCTTATTCGAATATTCGGCTTTACCTTAACGTCTATTTCCTTGAAGTTTTCTTCCCAGTTGCCTTTTTTTGATTTCCACCAATATGGATATTTTCTATGAAAGTGCTCACCGATGCCGAATACATCAGGTCCCCATTCCTGAACTTTATCTACCGTTTCCTGCAATTCCTTTTGTATTTGCTCGTTAAGGTATTTCTGAACCTCGATTATGTTATCTACTTCGAACATGTCTAACGAAGTCGTGTTTTCAATCAGATAAGCTTGTGCTTTGACGGATAATATAATTCTATTCTTATCATCACCTTTATTGGAATAAATTTGACGTTTCAGCTGAGTAAATTTAAACGATAATGTACCATTTCCATCCTTCCATGGAATCGTTACTCCTTGAAACGTTTCTTTCCCCGCCATCCAAGCTACTTCAGAGCCTTCTACATCATCCATAATCCCTTTGACTTTGAGATTTTTGTCCAAAATTGCAAAACCGAATAAAAATGCAATTTGTTTCGTTTCTTTATTATTTACTTTACTTTCTTTTATATTGAAGACAGGCACCAAGGGTCTACTCCCTTCGGAGAGATAGTCAATGACGAGCTGTCTTGAAGAAAAGTTTTTCATCCCATTAAAATCCATTTCTTTTTGCGCTGCAATAGTTGATAAATGTTCCAAAGGGTGATCATTCATAAGAAAATCTTTTGCGCGACCGCCTTTTATCATGATGGAAATATTACTTAAATTATTTGCGGGATCTCTGTTAAGCTTATCAAATAACTTGCTTATATCGTGTTTTTCGAAATATTCTTCACTTATCGCGATAAGCATTCGATGATTCTCCATCAACCTTCGTGACATTCTCCTTTGGATTTTCATATTAGCTTCAAAAATATCTTTACCTGTGGCAGAAATGACAACAAAATTTTCCGAATCACTAGAGCTTCCACCTTTTACATTTCCACTTATTTTAGAGGGAATGACGATTTGATGGCTAACTTCAATACCGTTTTCATCGTGATCAATCGCAGACCCAATGACGAAAGCTAATTGGTTCGGTTCAATAATATCCGCACAGCCCGTAGAAGATAGCAGAATGATTAAAGTGATACAGGTTAGCATGGCATGTCGATTCATTTTAATTCTCCTTCTTATTCTGACCTTTCTTGATCCAGAAAGGATAGCGGATGATCAAATCTTTTATCCTCTTGCCATCAAACGGGGCTACAGGACTAAGATATGGAGTTCCAAAGGATTCAAGTGATACAAGATGGATTAACAAGTAAATAATACCTAAAGCAAAACCGTAAAACCCAAGAAACCCTGTGATAAACAGCATGAGGTATCGAATGATACGAAAAGGAAAGAAAGCACTATATCTAGCAATCGAGTAACCAGCTACTCCTGTTAAGGAAACAACGATAATGATTGGTGTCGATATTATACCGGCTTCTACAGCTGCTTGTCCGATAACTAGTGCTCCAATTATGCTCATGACTGGACCAAGTCGATTAGGAAGATGAACTCCCGCCTCTTGTAATCCATCAAATACAACCAACATAAGAAATATTTCAATAAAGGTCGGGAATGGCGTGGTTTCTCTCGCAGCTGCGATACTGAACATCAGATAGCGTGGAACCATTTCCGGGTGAAAAGTCGTTAGTGCTACGTAGATAGCTGGTAAGGCAAAGGAAATAAAAGACATAATGTATCGAATTGTACGAGTCAAAATGGTAAATATAAATCTCTCAAAATAGTCGTCAGCAGATTGAAGTCCATCCCAAAAAGTAAAGGGTAGAATAAGGGCAAAGGGGGTTCCGTTTGTTAAGAGTACGATCTTACCCTCTAATAAACATGAGGTTACGATATCTGGACGTTCAGTGTTTTGAATTTGTGAAAATATCGAAAATGAATTATTCTCTATCCATTCTTCAATATATGCAGAATCAATTATCCCGTCTGCATCAATCATATTGAGTTTATTCTTCACTTCCGATAATACATTCTCATCCGCATGTCCTTGCATATAAGCAAGGACAACCTCCGTTTGTGTGTATTTTCCTATCTTAAAAGATTCCATCTTCAAAAGGGGGTGAATAATCCTTCTTCTGATCATTGATGTATTCGTACGGATGTTCTCAACGAACCCTTCCTTAGAGCCACGCAAGGTAGATTCCTTCTGAGGCTCTTGAATACTTCTCTTCTCATAATCCTGAACCTGAGCGATGATAGCGGAGGCTTCACCATTTGCCAAAATTACTAGGCTACCTTGCAGGATCTGATGGACTAAATCTTCCAATGATTTACCCGTCTTTATGTTAGTTAGTGGAACCCATTCACGTTTGAACATCTCTGAAAGTGATTGTATTGGATCAATACCTTTCGGCAAACCGCTGAAAATAAGAGGTTTTAGAATATTATCCTCTACACTTTGCAATTTAGCCATTCCATCCAAATAAATGAGTAATATAATGGTTTCATCCTTTAAAATTAACGAGCGTATTACAACGTCTGAGGAGTTATTAAATTGTTCTCTCAAATAGGCTTCGTTGGCTTCTAGGGATGAGCTTATGGAACTCATGACTGATCACTCCGAATGGTTAAAATTAAGAACACTTGGGTATTATTAGCAATTTAAGTTGCTCCTATGCAGATTTCAATGAATCATTAATAGAAGAACCGTACGGAAGACCCTGTTAGCAACTTCAAATGATAGTTTCAAAACAGATTGAATCATAAAAGAATAGTGATCTTACGAATTCTTTGTAGAGTAATACACATATTAGAAAATGGTATATACGCATTAATAAACAACACTGGACTTTGTCACAAAATGATCTTTATCTCGTTTTATTTTTATAGCCCTTGCTATAAAAAAGCATTTACAAAAAGAGAATGGATGTGAAAAGATGCAAGAAATGTACAACCAATATAAGGGGTTGCTATTTAAATTAGCCTATCAACTGACAGGATCGGTTTCTGATGCTGAGGATGTTGTGCATGATGTTTTTTTAAAGTTATATGACGTACCATCAGAGAAGTTGACTCAGCCTAAAGCTTATCTTTGTAAAATGGTAACAAATCGTTGTCGCGATTTACAAAAGTCGGCGCGAATTAAGCGAGAACAATATTATGGAGAATGGCTTCCAGAACCTTTGTATAACTCGAATGATGATTCAATGGAACCGGTCTTGCGCGACGATCTATTGTCTTACGCAATGATTGTGCTTCTAGAAAGGCTAACACCAACTGAGCGTGTTGTTTTCGTCCTTCGTGAGGCACTCGACTTTAACTATAATGAAATTGCAAAACTCATTGAAAAAAGCGAGGTAAACTGTCGTAAACTTTTTAGTCGTGCGAGTGCAAAAATGGGTATTACCTCTGAAGAGCTAGTTCGTACTGAAAATGCCTCTAAAGAGTTGGTTCATGATTTTCTTGTAGCACTCAAACAGGGGAATATGAATCAAATTGGAACTATGCTTGATCCAAATGTTGTACTGGTCTCAGATGGTGGAGGTAAAGTAAAGGCCGCATTCGATCCAATTATAACACGAGATCTCGTTGCTCAGTTTCTGCTTGGCCCTCTACGCCAAATATCAATGATTAAGGGAATTTCACATATTGAAATGAAACAAATTAACAACCAACCCGTATTTATTCTTCGTTCAACTGAAGGTATTCATACGGTGGGTATATTTCATGTAGAGGGAAATTTAATTCGCAACTTATATATTATTCGGAACCCCGACAAGTTGAAGCATTTAGAAATATGAAACATAAACTACGTTAATTTCATACTGATAATAAGATCTGTAAGATGGAACTAAAAAATGATCATCTTACAGATCTTTTTTGTTCAAATCACTACATTAGACGGACACTTCACAGTCATTTACTAGAATTCAAAATTTGGTTGCAATGATGTCAATAAGTTAAAATCAATAATATTACTTCGTCAATATAAGCCAATGACAAGGGACCGCGCATATTGAATTCATAAGCCAGCTTTAGTCAATCCAAATGCTTTGTCTGCAGAACCCGGTGCTGTTTTGAAAGCGACGTTAATTCGATTCCAGGCATTGATTGCCATTATTGAGAATGTAAGGTCTGAAATTTCTTTTTCTGACAACTGCTTACGAACATGGTTATAAATGTCATCAGGAACACCTTCTTCAGGCATCTTAGTCAAAATCTCTGTCCATACCAGAGAAGCCTGTTCGCGTGGACTAAATAGAGTTGATTCACGCCAAATCGGTATATGATAAAGGCGAAGTTCACTTTCACCGTGAATCTTGGCCTGTTTGATATGCATATCTAGGCAAAATCCACATCCATTCATTTGTGAAGCTCTGATGTGAACGAGGTGAAGAATTTTTTCCTCTATTGAACTTTCCTTCTCAGCATTACTAAGTTCCATCATCTTGTTGAAAAATTCTGGTGATTGTTGCATGTAATTTATACGTTGTGTCATAACTGTCTTACCTCTTTCTTTTTTAGATTAAAATTCTAAACTACATAACCTATTTCTATAACAAATATTCTATTAAAATCATTCATAACAGTAGGTTATTATATTCTTCATAATTGGTATTGCTTTCTACTTGTGTCTCTACCTCTGTCCTTGAATCCACCTCCAACATTTTATTACACTCAAATATATAACGACGCCATGATTCATTTCGTGACAGTCTCTTTTTAACTTAAGTGCATAACTTGCTGCTCAAATATCTATTTCTCCTGTTCCATCAGCAGGCACATAAATATAACGATGCTTCATCTCAATCCGTGACATAGAGTTTCTGTTAAAGAAAGATAGAAATTTAGTCAATTAAAACTAACGTGACACGAGTTGATACAAATTACCCATCCATCACTAAACAAGAGGTAACTTTATGTTATCTAGATGATATGTAATGTTACAACTAAAATCTATATGAATGAAATATTTGTGGTTTATAAAAGTAGACTTTTTTAAAGAAGATGAAATTAAGTGATTAGATAGGGAGATAGGGAAGGAAAATAGAAACATAAATTCAATACATTAACTTTGTATTTTCCTTATTTTCCAAGACAATACTAAAAGGTAATATTATATTATTGAGGAGATAGTCATGCAAACTTTTTTTGTAATTTTTTTTATTATTATAGGTATAGTTTTTGGAGTTTGGAAGCACTGGAAAGAATACTACCCTACATTATTATTTTGAATTATTGGTAATTCACTTTATGAAAACCTTCTTTATAATTACAGAGTTTGGGAGTTTCATCCTGTTGGAATAGATCACTTTTTTTTACCTACACATCCAATAATTTCTACAGCAATAGCTTTTTTAGTATACCCCTTCGTTATAGTTGTTTTTTTAGGAAGATACCCAAGCACACTATTCAAAAAAACATGTTGGATTATTTTTTGGTCCCTCCTTTTTCAAGGTGTTGAATCAGTACTCTATTATTACCGGAGTATTACACATCATTTTGGTTGGTCATTGTTATGGTCCTTTGTTTTTAATTTAGTGACATTTCTATTTTTGTCTATTCACAAATGGAAACCGTGGGTAGCTTGGCTCTTTTCAATTATTTTCATTATACTTTTATTTATTTTATTTCATCCTCCAATTCCTACATAAAAGACTTTCTATGAACGGGGTTTTGTTTCTTCACTCTATGGATCCACTAGTCTGTTAGGTTTTAATTGTGGATATTGTTTGAAATAATTTCATTTTACCATTATCTTAACTATTTACTTTATATAGAAAAAAGTTAACGGCAAACTACAGCTTGGAGGCTGGCCATTAACTTTAAAGATTTTGGTTATTTATTTCATAACACTCTTATCTCAACTCATCATTCTAAAGGCAGATTTCATCTAAAGCTTTTCTCCTCTGACGCTTCATTTCTGGTCCATGTTTCAAGGGTTTTGCAAGAGTGCTGTACACGGATTTATACTTATGAAATTACACGCTGTAAATCCCCCTATGCTTGGAATAGGGGTCTGTTCCTATGACATATTGAATTGCAGATGATTACAACTACCTTTCCCCCACAAACCAAGTATTCATTCGGCCCGATTGTTGAAGAAAAAGATTAACGAAAACTAGAATTGATTATATCAAGGAAACAATTAATAACAGAGTTCCACTTATAGGGGTAGGTTCTATTTATACAGCTGAAGATGCGCGTAACGCATTTACAAGTGGAATTCCTCTTATGGCACTAGGTAGAGAGTTAATTATTGATCCTGATTGGGTACAAAAGATTGCAGAAGGAAAAGAAGCTGAAATTGTTACAAAAATTGATAAAGATAAGCGGGAGGAATTGGTCATTCCAGATCCTCTGTGGAATGCTATTATCAACACACCTGGTTGGTTTCCAGGGGTTTAATTCTGTAGAGCTGATAGTAAACTTCCGATCTTGAATGTTTATGATCGGAAGTTTTTTCTTTTATAAAGAAATCGAGTGATCAGCAAGCTGTTTTTCTGAGATTACGTTTATTCCATTTCGTTTTAATAAGGCAGTTGTAACTCCATTTCCGCCCATTTTCTTCCCTATAAATTCACCATTATATATCATGGAACTTCCACATGAGGGACTATATTCCTTAAGGACAACGACTGTTGCCTTTACATTCTTAGCTTGTTGTAAAGTCGTGTATGCACCTTTTATGTATAATTCAGTTACGTCCCTACCTGATTTCTCGATTACTTTAGCTTTCCCATCCAATACATCTTCTCCATTACCTCCTATGATTTCAGCAGGTTCTCTGGGGGTTGAAAAACCGCCAAGTAGTTCAGGACATACAGGGATTGCCTTTTTTTCTTCTATTAGTTTATTAATCTTATAATTTAAACAATGTGTGCCATTATATCTTACCTCTAAACCAGCTAAACAAGAACTAACTAATATCATGGGGATCACCTCGTTTGTAATCATAATCTCTCAATTAAATAGATTAAAAGCTTAGGTTATCTATTATTTAATAGATAACGACCAATTTTCAAAGTTTTTTTCTTTTACTGCATCCCATTCACTTTCTATTACACTGTAGTATACAGAATTCCGGTATGTTCCATCTTTTCTGATCATGTGATTTCTTAAGATTCCTTCCTTCATTCCGCCGATTCTCTCGATAGCTTTTTGAGATCTAAAGTTTCGTTCATCTGTTTTGAATTGGACGCGAATAGCTCCAAGCTCCTCAAAACAATAGCTTAATAAAAGATATTTGCATTCTTCATTTATTTTTGTCCCCCATACAGATGGATGTAACCAGGTCCAGCCTATTTCTAGTGTTTTGTTTAAAGGGGAGATATCTAGAAAACGTGTGCTTCCAATTATATTGTTGGTTTCTTTTTGTATAATGACAAAGGGAAAATCCGTGCCCTTTTCCTTATTATAAAGAGCAGATTCCACAAAATCCTTCATATCATCAAAGCTTGCTATCTCTTTAGGTAAGTGAGTCCATATATTGCGATCACACCCTGCTTCGTATAGCCCTTGTATGTGATGCTTTTGCATAGGCAAAAGTATAACATGTTCACCTTCTAATATTTCGAGTTTAATATCCATAAGGAACCCTCCTTTTATTAATCCTTCACTACTGTTTCAAATACCTTACAAATACTTAAGATAACAGCTCGATTTCTTAACTATATACGATATGTGGATTCCCTGACAGAGTTTTGGTAAATTTAAAGGTGATATCAAATTTTTTTTACAACCTTAATAGACAAGAACATCAACTGGGAAAGGTAACTTTAGGGACAGTTTCCATTTTCAAAAGGGGTTTTTCACATGTTTGATTTATTACTCACAATGGTCGAACGCCTTGGTATCATTGTCATGATTGCCTTTATTTTAACGCGATTCAAATTCTTCCGTGAAATGATTTATCATGATCAGCTTAATCGTAAACAGAATGTGACGGCAATCATCTTCTTTGGCTTTTTCGGCATTATAGGTACATATTCAGGCTTGAGCCTTAGTACAGAAACCCTCCAATTTAACCGTCTTCCTTCTGATCTTTCCACAGATGAAGCAATTGCCAATTCGCGCGTAATTGGTGTTGTTTTAGGCGGACTTCTCGGCGGATACAAAGTCGGGGTTGGTGCAGGTTTAATTGCAGGGCTTCATAGGATCACATTAGGCGGATTTACGGGGATTTCCTGTGGTCTTGCTACCATTCTAGCAGGAGTGATCGCCGGATTCTTTCATAAAACGAACAAACATGTAAAGTTACGTTCCGCTTTTTTGATTGGAGCATTAGCCGAGACATTGCAAATGGTTGTCATATTGCTTATTTCACGCCCATTTGAACAGGCTGTGGCATTAGTCGAAATGATCGGCATTCCTATGATTTTTGCGAACGGAGTTGGATCTGCGCTTTTTCTATTGATTATTAAAAGCGTATTTAATGAAGAAGAAAAGGCCGGTGCTATGCAGGCCCAGAAAACATTGCGGATTGCTGACCAGACGCTGGCTTATCTGCGCAATGGTCTCACCACTGATTCAGCTGGTGCCGTTTGTCACATTATCCATAATGAGATCAAGTCAAGTGCCGTGGCGATTACGAATACGACAGAAATTCTCGCACATGTTGGTCTTGGCTATGATCATCACCGTGCGGAAAGCCCAATACAGACAAAGATTACGATTGATGCGATCAAGCAGGACAAGATTGTTGTCGCGAATCAACGCTCCATTCATTGTCGTGATGAAAGTTGCCCACTCGGTGCAGCTGTAATTGCTCCTTTAAAGTTGCGAAATCAACCAATCGGCACGTTAAAATTTTATTTTCGTTCTGAAAAAGAAATAACGAATGTTGTGATGGAGTTAATTACCGGGCTTAGTTCGATGATCAGTAATCAGCTTGAAATCTCTGAAGCAGATAAGGCTTACCAGCTTGCAAAAGAAACAGAAATCAGGGCACTGCAAGCACAGATCAGCCCCCACTTTTTATTTAATACACTTAATACAATCGTTTCCCTTGTCCGTATTGATCCGGCAAAAGCACGTAAATTGCTTGTTTCTTTGTCACATTTTTTACGT
>Ga0180217_1001283_pt1 | contig 28768 bp, 15 predicted proteins | sample eDN3rd37CBELigOP_FD_128521 | JGI IMG/M metagenome (GOLD analysis project Ga0180217, IMG submission 128521) | Enriched Organic Plus compost microbial communities from Emeryville, California, USA - eDNA 3rd pass 37_C BE-Lig OP (version 2) (version 2) ... | reverse complement strand
TTCTCGTGTGTGTGTGTGTGTGTGTGTGTGTGTGTGTGTGTGTGTGTGTGTGTGTGTGTGTGTGTGTGTGTGTGTGTGCGTCCGGAGGATTGAGTGATGCTCGAATGTCAACACAAATGGCTATGAAAAGCGTATTCCCAGCTGTTTTATGAGACGATATGCTCTACACGCTGGGTATCCCAGTCAGCTTTCCAGCTATTGGGCCAGGCCCAAGAGCAAGAAATTCGAAAATCGTAGTGAAGCCATCCACCCACTGCGGGACTCCGGAGCTGCGCTTGGCACATTCACTGCCCCAGCACAGTAACGAGCGAAGATCTCGCTTGAGGGCGTAGTAATGAGGATCTACGCCTTGGCATCTACCTTCACGCAGTGCGTCACTGACAGTCACTTCCGACGTCCCTTCGTCTCGACCCTCGTGTTCTGGAAATCTTTCCCTCACGACTGGATTGTTGCGCTGTTCAGTAGCATTTCGTACGCTACCCCTGCTCCAATAAAAACCCGACGTGTGTCGAAGCAGTGCGCGCCTCCCTGCAGCGTTGCAAAGCACAACACTCCGTGGATCCGCTGGAAAGGGCGCCCAGCACCTGGATTTTGAAGCGAGAAAAGCGAGCCATGCCTGACTTGACAACAGTGGCACTGGTAGTAGCTGCGGCTGTTTTAAGTATCTTTTTGATAGCCTGGTGTCTATTAATCAACCGCAGATACAATCATGTTGCTCCCACCGTCGACCTTAACGCATTATTAACCAAAAAAGGGTGGTCGGGAGAAGCCTCTCCGTTCGTCTCGGAAGGTGTCTCGAATACGCGACGTGCGGCCACGAATCGCGCGAGCAATGCTCGCCGACATAGTGAAGAGCGCAAGGGCGACTTGGAGGAACGAGTGAAGCATCACTCGCGCGTGTTCATGCATCACATCTACGCCTACTGCCGGTCACTCAGAACGGAACGAGAGGTGAAGACGCTCTATTCGCTGATGGGACGCCGGGCGGACAAACTGTTCTGCCTCGTGGATGATCCTTTCATCAACCAAACATTTCTCTCGTATGCGGATCCAACCTCGCATATACCTAAGGTTAAAACCTTGATGTACGCCGTCCGAGTCGAAACTAGGGGTAAGTCTCAGGCGAAGTACTCCGCAAGCTCTGCGCCTATGGGCCACGTCGCTACACGTACGGGGAGCATGACCCCCATGGACGATGCTGCTACGGCCGCAGATCATGTGCTTGCCAACATGTTCGCCATTGAGACGAGCAAGTCAGAGGACTCGACTTCGGACGCATACGCCAGTCCGTCACCAACGGGTGCAACGACTCCAAGTCCCACTCTAAACACCGCGGGCATTACTGACGAGGACGGACTACGTGTATATCACCCACCTGTGGCGTACACCACACCACGTTACGATAACTTGATCAGATCCTTCCTGCTCACGCTGACACAGTCGCATCCTTTCCTCTTGCCCATTATGGACGTAGGATTTTCATATGACAAGCGTACGGCATTTGTATGCCGCCCCTTTGTCACGCACGGCTCGCTGAGGGATAAGTTGTGGTCAGCGGGTGATCCTACAGCGCCTATTTCAGTCAAATATCCCGCACTTGATTCAGACAATGACCACTACTCCATCAGCCCCAGGCCCTTCAAGCTTGCGCAGATTGCTCGATACGGCAAACAAATCTTGCACGCCCTCGTGTATCTGGACCAGGTCGGTTTGCCTTTTGTAAATTTGCATTTGGGCAATGTGCTCTATATCGCTGATGAGGACAAAGTGGTCCTTTCTGAAGTCGAGTCAGGGCTACTCGGCCTATATCCTCGCCACATGAAGCGCCTGATGCGTGCGGGTCCACACGACCCCGTTGTGGTCGCCTTTGCCATGCTGCTATTCGAAATGGCAACTGGCCGCCAGATGCCAATTCCACGTTATCCTCGCTTCCCTGCACTGGAAGCACTCTCCGGAGAGTATGATCAGATCGCTGACATCATTAAGTTCATCTTCCTTCCACGTGCTCCTTTGCTATCCCTTCGAGCACGCAGCAAGCTTCGCAAGTATCAAACACCGGTTTCCGACGCGTCGAAGGTGAGTACTACCAAACTCGTCAACGAGGTATTCACAGAAGGTCTTCCACCCTATGTGACCTGCCGTGATTTGCTGAAGCTACCTTACTTTGCCGATGCAGATGCTGGGACAGACAAGTTGCGCCTACCAGACCTGGGCGAAGTTGCAGCGTCTCAGGCAGAACGACTCAAAGAGGACCTGGAGCTAGAACGAGTCTTAGGTGAGGATGATCGACACGCCACGCAGTACCGACGTATGGCGATGGCTCGAGCTGCCTCAGCAACTGAAAACAAGGAGCATAAGGAAAAGAGCAGGGACAAAGACAAGGAGGAGTTGCTGGCGAAAGCAGTGGCCCTTTTTATGCCTACACCGGCACCATCGCATCAGCGCCCTCAGAGTGCCTCCGCTCCCTACGATACCGTGCATCTTGCAGTTGATCGGCGAGTCAAAGTTATGCTGTGGCACACGATACAACCGCTCTGTGCTTCACTACCTCTAGCTGCCCACACATTAAAGGATCGCCTAGGCGTAGTGAAAGGCCTTCGTTACAAGCGTCCAGCGGTTTCTGACGTTTCTGCAGAGCTAGAAAAGCTCAAGGCATCAACGGGGCACGCTCAATGGGGTCAGGAAATGGCAGCAAGGCAAGCTCGGGCTGGGGAAAGATCTCGTGGAGGCTTCTTCGGGTTCTTGTACAGCTATGATGACGATGCTGACGAGGAAGCCGGTATCGATGGAATTGATGCAGCTGATATCGATGCCGAAGTTGAAGAGGTAGTATCACCCTACGCATCAGCGCTCCAAAAGTATACTGGTACACGCCAGAGAGAACCCAAAGAGAAGCGGTTAGAGGGTCTAGGCGAGAGGAAAACCGCAGACGAGGATGAAGGCGAACCAGCAAAGGGTAGGGCAAAAGCAAAGTCAAAGAAAACAAATGTAATGTTCGGTACTGATAACCAGATGGCCTCTGGAGCGAGAACTCCTAAATCCTCAGCTGAGACAAATGTCGTGATCCAAATTGAGGACGAAGACGACGAAGATCTATTTTGAACGCGAAATTTAGAGTCTCTAACATAGAATTGAATACAGTAGTTCTTTATGCTTCATATCAAACAATCGGTTGGATACTCGCACAGCTACAGATCAGCAAGTACCTTCATCGTACGCTCGGCCTCTCGCACGAGCGTACCATGTCGAGTAGACATGATTGGCTGCTGACGTCTTGGAGGTGTAGAGGCGGCCGAAGGTTTGGTAGACCTGCAGTGTGGATTTGCCAGAATAGGTAATTGCATCGGCACAGGAGTCCTAGGCGTGGCGGATATCTCGTTTGCTTGTTCTCGACTCAAACTAAGCTGAGGAAGCTCGACCGTTTGTTTGGGAGCCAACCGAAGCTCTTTCGCACTCGGTGTACTCGATCTTAGTACAGACGGTGGGGTTGGTTGCAGAGGTACAACAAGTGGAGAGCGTTCATGTCTTGGCGAACCGGATTTCGAGGAACCCGCACCATATCGCGGATCTTTGTTCGACGATGACACCACGAAATCTGTTAGATGATGTTGCGGTACGGGAATCGAGACGGGCTGAGGTATTGACGGAGCCGTTGATTTGAATGCTTGCCAAATGCGATAGGTATTCGGTCGGCGTACCGCTGACTGCACAGGTTGCAATACGGACGTCGGCTGAACAACGCATTCACGCTGAGATGAGTTTCGATTGTCTGTTTGAGTCCGGAACTCACGAGAAGGCATCGCTTCGATGAGCATAGCCAGATATTCCGTAGGGGTTTCGTATGCTTCTTGGGTAGCAGGTAAATCAAGAGCGCGCCTAAGTCGTTCAACTTTGTCTGCCAGTGCAAAGTACGTTTTCGTCCCAGGCCTCGCTCTTGACAATTCCTGTTGAAGCGTTCGGACGATTCGATTCAGATCGACCGTCCAACCCAGGGTTTCTAGCTTCTGTTTTAGGAGCTCTCCTAGTCGTCTCTCGGGCTTTAGTGGATCGACTTTGCGTTCGCTCTTGAGACTGGTTGCAAGTGGAGCGTCGGTCTCGGATTGTGCAAGTGGAGCGTCGCTCCCGGATTGTGCAAGTGGAGCGTCGGTCTCGGATTGTGCAAGTGGAGTGTTTGGAGGTGCTGCCGAACCAGGTAATGGAGCTTGTGGCAAGAATCGTGTTAGCTCATCAATAACCTGCTCTTTCGTTAGCAACATCGAACCGATGCTAAACCTTCGACGGGCGTTAGACGTCTCGCTCGTTGATTGCACTCCCTGAGTCGTTTGTGTCAGAGTAATTGGAGTGTGAGCTGCAGCTATCGCTTCGTTTGGTGCTTCAGTGACGACAACAGAGTCGTTTACGAGAACCTGAGGCACATAATCATTTTCCACCATTGCATCAGCCGTATCATGGGACTCCATCAATCGATCAATTCCTTCAGGTTCCATATCGATTTGGGTAGCTGAAACATCGAGCAGGTTCTCGTTAACTTGTGACACTTGGTCACCTTCCTTCTCATGCTGGATAGTTTCGATCACTTCGTCAGCATCAACTTCTTGAGTGAATGTCGCTTCATCTCGGCCCACCTCTTTCAATTCTCTCGCCGGAGTTTCAGCATGCCGGTCAGCCTCCTGAGACCGTTCAACATCTTGCTCAATTTCAGGTCCGAATGCATCTAAATCAGGCTCCCTAGGATCACTATCAGCCATATTGAGTTCTTTGAAGTCAACGTCGATCGATGGACTGGCATTTCCATGCATCGGGTCATCTAACTCTACCTCCTGATCGCATTCGTCCTGGTGATCAACCAACTCTCTTGCCGCTTGGATCTCGGGGCCTTGATAAGCACTAGGTCCAGGTTCAGCTTCATTGCCAGGATCACTCTCTACGTCGAGTGTGATGTCTGTACGTTCGGTTTCCAGCTTAGTTCCGACTTCGCTCGCTTCCACACTGGATTCATGCTGCATTGCCACATCATCCTGGCGGTCGATATTCGTACCTCCAGGTGTCGAGCTCCCTGGCTCCGCATCTTCTGTGAATATGGAACTAAGCTTGGGGCTGTCTGACGACTCATCGAGTTCTGCATCCTTCCAGACGTCATTATCAACTTCATCGGAAAGGGTCGCCACATCGACCTCATCGGGTCTCTCGATCCCATATGAATCTTGGGCCTTGTTAGTAGCAAGCGATTGATCATGGTCGCCAGAGTGTTGTACATACTCAACGGATTGCGGTGAGATCGGGTCAAAGTGCCCATCAGCAGCAGAATCACTTAGTTTAGGCATGCTATTGGGGCTGAATACGTTGATGTGATCAACGTTGGCAGGGGCTTCTGCCGAAACATACTCGTGAGCATGATAAAACCTTGATTCAGCTGCAGAAGAAGCTGCGTGATCGGTCGACAATTCAACGCCTTCTGCGCGATCACCAGAGGCATTCAAACTTTCGGTTGAGATGGAGGACAAAAGAGGAGGTGGAGGCAGGACAAAATTGTCTAGATTCGCGTCATGTGGTAGCTCGCCCAAATCGGGGACCGAGTGATGGTCTGGAGAACCGTCGGATGGTTGTTCCGAGTGCTGATGCTGACGCTTTTCGATGCGTACCTTTTGGTCGGTCAGCGCTTTCTCTTTAACCAGTTTGTCAATCAAGGCTAAGGGGTCGTCATGAGCAGAAGTCGTGGTTATACTCAGAGGTGTGGCCGGCTCGAGCGATCTCATCTTTGTAAAAGTGAAAGAGCGTCTGCCGCTTCTCGGCGTCGAGTGAAGTTCGGGTTTCGAGAGCAATCCTCCGTCGCCTGGTACTGAGTAAGTTAGAGATAGACGTGAGGCGCTGCGGGAGGCCTCAGAAGGGTCTTGTGCAGTGTGTACAGGTGTTAGATGAGGTTCTGCCGACATAGTCTCGTGGGGAGCGGATATTTTGTTAAAGTCAGATGCTTGCATATTAGCTTCTGGCTCATCTGCAGTTGCCCCGACTTGGGCACCGGCCGAAACATCATCATTATCATCTATGTCAGAGTCAAGTTCTTGTAGTGGAGTCTCTGTTGCCTGAGGCTGTGATTGGCCCGCTATTTCCTGGTCCAGAGCATCGCTTGGAGGTGGGTTCATCACCACAGCAAGCTTCGAACTTGAGCTATAACTTCCGTGGGTATGCACATCATCTGCATCATCGTCTGGATCGGATTCCGTATCTGACGAGTCACTGAGCATTGGCTCCCCTGTCTCGTTTTGATAAGCTTGCACGAGTCGATCAAACGTATGCTGTGCGTGGAGGGCAAATTTGACTGCGCGCGAGCCGTCGTCAGGAGTAGCGGGAATCCGGGGGAGGATTGCAGATCGTGGAGGCACCGCACGTTTCAATTGTGCCGACGCGACTCCAAGTATCCCCTTCGGCCTCCTAGATGTTTGCTCTGGGGCCTTGGCTCCCGGAACCGCCTCTCTCTTATTAGCACTATCTTCGGTAAGGTCGCTCGAAATCTCCTTGTCTGGTGATGAAGGTACTGACACTTCAGCACCCTCTTCTTGGGATTCATTTTGAGACTGTTGCTTCTCTTCTGCTTCTGTGGTCATCTCGTCAACTGAAGGAAGCTGTGGCGATTGATCGGGTTTGCTTGTGTCCAAATCCTCAGTCTTGTGAGGTGATCGAGGCTTGGACTCGCCTTCGGCGCTCAGCGAGACGTAGCGTGAATATGACGGTAGTGTAAACCGCGGTCTCGGGCTGGAGTGACGAGGCATCGGCGATGAGGGCGTCTTAAGGGGCTTGATTGGATTTGTCGGCGTTGCAGTATAAAGGCCTGCCTCTGGAGACATATCGAGATTCAGCAAGCCCTGAGCCAGTTCTTCTGTAGCCCCCGCAGACCCCTGCCTAGTCAATCGAGCCGCGCTATATGGATCCACAAACTCGTCGTTGTTGTCCAAACTGCTTGGAGACAAGTCTGGTGCAGATGCTACAGCGTGAGGCCTCCGTCGCCGCTCCTGCGCCTCGAAGGCAGCGCGAAGCCTAGCCGCAGAACGTTTAAGGGACGCGACAGATGGATCGAAGAAGCGTGATCGACCCTCCGTTATAGTATTGATATGCCTATGGAATCGCAGAGCATGCTGACCAAATTCCCAACCTGGACCTGTACTTTTACGGCGACTATGCTCCATCGCCAGTTGTGGGAGAACGTTTGCGTAGTGACCTCTCGGTGCGTCAGGAAGTTGATCGCGAGGCTGCATCGGCGGAACAAGCGGATTGCGAATCGAATGAGTCAAAACATAGGCCGCCTCCAGCGCTTCGCTTGGAGTCAGTGATTTTGACCGGAGATATCTTCTGCGTGGACGGCCTGCTGGAGGTGTAAACAATTCTTGCAGTAGGAGCTGCATTGGCTTGGGAAGTGGGAGTAGCTTACGCAGTTTCAGAGGACTTCGGGCTATTGGATCATTAGACTGACCAGAGCCTCCAGAAAAGTGCTGTTCATCTCGTCCCAGCCGGGCTTCAGCTAACTCGGTTGGAGAGGGAGCACGCGTAATAGCCTTATATAGGTTGATTAAGAACGAACATGACGCCTGTAATGATACTGTCGGTGTCCAAAGATCAGCAAGAATGAAGAGCGCCTTATGGAGCAGGACGAAAGGGAGCATTTCTTCACCTTGCCTGTCGCGTTCCCAATCTTTTAGCACAACTGACAAAGCCTGCTGCGCATAAACGCGCTGTTCGCGAGCCGCGTCCTCAGCCAAAGAGTCATACGTATCGCCGTTGACGATGGACTCCAGCCATCCACTGTGATTCAAATGAGTGTATATCAGCAAGAAGACTCGTATGTAGTCATACTTTTTGATACACTCACGAGCTACCATCTTTGACGACTTGCGATTCGGGTCTGAGTTTCCACCCGCCTTTTCGAGCGTCAGGATAGTGTGGTGAGGAAACAAACCCCACCATAACCGGCTTACTGCAAGCATGGGTTCTTCGTAAAAGATGATCTGTCGTTTCACCAGGTTGATAGGTGTATACATGTCAAGATCCGCTTGGCGTGTTGGCTCGAGGGCTGACCCAGTGGCGGCTTCGGTGGGCGATAATGACAACACAACCTCACCTCTCCGACTCAAAGCTTTGATAAATGAAGTAATCTTTCGTGAGGCATCCATGACTGAGCTTGCACTCTCAAACGCAACACCAGGCCGGAGGTGTCGTGCTTCAAGCTGCTTGCCAGCGAAAAGAGGATGTCCCTTCATGGCTTCATAGCGTGAACCCATCTCTGCCAGGAGGCGGTGAATTTCCATTTCGACCTGCTTCTGACTCATGGGTAGGGCGGCACCGAGCGTCTGTGATACTTGGCCCTCTTCATCTGCTTCATGTTCCTTATCTGCTTCATGCATCTCAAATGCCCAACGTTGCTGTTTCTGATGGAATGCCGACGGGTAGAGCTTGCTCAGAAAAATTGGGGAGTAAAAACGGACCGTCTGGATCATATCGAGCGACATAGTTTCCGCTTGTGCGGGTGGAGGTGGTGAAAGTGAGGGCAGAGGAAGGGTGGGTGGCGAGGAGTTTGTGCGCTTTAGCGGAGAGTGGCTTAATGCGTCCACAGTTCTAGGCAGTGCAGGCTGTGGATTGACGACTCGCTCCTTTTTCTGATGACGTCGAGTCACTTTGGTTGCAGGGCGCCGATCATATCCCAAAATGTCGAAAGAAACTTGAGGACCGTTCTGAGATGACGCACTAACCTCCAAAATGGTTTTGATGTACTCATCGGCGACAGCATCCCTTGTGAGCTTTTCTGTTAGATGTTGGTCCTCAGCATCACCAGCTCCGGAGTCGAGTTCCGTTGTCTTCTGTACCTTCTTCTCAGAATCTCGAGCACCTGAGGCAATAGCAGCCATGCGATGAGTCTCTCTTGGCAAAGATGTGTCAGAGTCATCCACAAGCTGGCCTGCATCTTTGTCACAAGCGGCACTTTCATCTACATCCGAACAATCACCAGAGTCCTTTGCAATGGGGGGTTCCTTGTTAAGTTCAAACATGCGACGAAGCACAGTACGCTCATACCACAGCAAAGTGTACTCGTACTGAGCTACGTGGTGCAATCCATAGGTTTGGTCATTCAGCAGCGTGGAGAAAATGAAGTCTGGGTCGTCCTTTGGCAGCACGAGCTCTTCGTCCTCGGCATGGAGAGTCCCACTCCCGCCTGCGCCTGTACTTGTATAGTAGGCATCAGCGGCATCCAAATCCTGGGACGAGGCGAGAGGGACATACCCTGTGCCGCGTAGGCTGGTTGCCAGGTCGTGTGACAGCGCCGCAGAGGCTGCCCTTGAGGTGGGTTTCATCGGGTACGGAAATTCGTACTAGTGCGAGCTACCTCGCATGCATGTCAGGTCGACTCCAGTAGCGAACAGTTGTTCAACTCGTGCTCTGTTTGAGGATATAGTCAGCTAGTCTCCGCACTTGTCCCAAGTGCGTGTGCCAGCGTTGCAGCAAAAGTGAAGGAGCGAAACGGTCAGCGGCCGTTTTGGGGTGGATGGGATTTCCACCTCATTTAGCCCGATCAGGCTAAAATAGGGACAAAACAGCTGTGAAAGCTACAACACCGCGAATCGTGAAGAGCACAAAGCACTCCACAGCATGCTGAAAACATCTAGCGGCAAGGACCATTTCACTGCGGTCTACATTCCATGCGACGACAGGTACGTGCAGCGTCTTATGTGCTGAGAACTGAATGCTTCTTCATATCTCGTAGGAAGTTCTTGGGTGTGGGGAGGGAGCTGGGCGACGATGTTGCTATGATCTGCATCCTGACCACAGCATACTGCTAGAATGTCTCTAGAGTGATGGTGTAAAGCTGTGTCTTGGGACTTCGGGGGAACTTGCAGACGGAGATCCAGGCTTCGCCCGCGAACTAAATCCCTGCCACGCACTGGCATGTAGCTTGGTCGACATGTGCTGCGTTTGAGTCGGATAACCGATGGACTGAGGATCAGAGGGTGGAGCATGGAGATACTTATACTAACTCGCTATTCTTGTTTGCTGTCTTCGAATTTACCGAATGTAGTGTCCCTATCCAAGAGGTGACTGTGCCCATTAAGGATGGCCGAGTCATCGAAGCCATGACCGAGTATGTCCGAGAACACATCACGGCACGCGAGGCCAGCCGACGCGCAGCACAGAGCGAGGAAGAGAAGAAGAAGGAAAAAGACGCGATGCGCCAGCAGATCAAAAACGAACTCTCGAAGCGACCTGGCATGGAGAACGTGGAGATCACTGACGACATCCTCAGCCAAGTCTTCGATTCGAATGCAGTTGATGCCGTACCCCTGCTCGTGAACAAGAAAGATACAGACTTTCTATCAGTGAACATGTACGTTGACGATCAAGGCATCGCGAAGAAGCTGCCCGTAAACAGCCGTGCGACGGCGTTTGCTCTCTCGCTTGAGAAGCGCCTGCAGATTCTGGGTGATGCATTCATCGCCATGTATTACGACAACGACAATGACTTTATACGACACGATTTCACGCTCGCTGACATGAATTCCGACCGACCTTGGCAAGAACTGGCTCGCACAATGAATCGCAAGCAGCGAGAGGCTGAGGAGAAGGGTGAGAATGAGGCCGACAAACGCATGCTACAACAAATGCAACTGAGTGCGATGCGAGACCAGCAGCGGGAGGCAGCAAAGAGCACCGCTCCTCAGCGAGTATGCGGGAACGGACGAACGGGTTGCCATGAGAAGGCGTCGCAGCGATGTGGCCGCTGCAAGAGCATATGGTATTGTGGCCGTGCTCACCAGCAGGCGGACTGGAGCATCCACAAGCTGGAATGCACATCTAGGGATTAAGACGCGGCCTCGGTCTTCTATCGGAACGATCCGGCCCATGTTTAAGTTGCTAAGCTTCGAGACGCTTCATAGACGACGTATGGGCTTGGTGTGGAGCTCACTACAGTATTTGTTTAAGCGCACCGCACAGTCGACATCGGTATTATGGAGCTTTGAATACTTAAACCCGTGCTCACAATACGGAGGGCTGTATGATCTGCAGGTCGGATCGTGTTAGGTAGCCCGGCAAGGATCGCGAGGCGGGCAGAGTTAATCAGTGGATAATCAAACTAGTGAGAGATAGGGTATGCCTGTAAGAATAGAGACTTAATATAACATAGGTAAGACACGAGGTGACTTGTCTTATGATTCTGAAGGCCATTAGGCTGTGAATGGGTGCGTTCTAACGACTGCTCAGAACCCCTCGCTCTGCCTTCGGACTTAGCTTTCGAGTTAAGGAACTCTAGCATCTGTACGAGTGTACTAACAGCTACCCCGTATTCAGAACAAGCATGGGAAGTAGCGTTGGTCCGCACTAAGTTGAGATGGTGTGTACTCGTTCATTCTACCTGAAAAGCGCACCAACTACAGCGAAAGCCAGTGTGATGCCAATACCCCATACGAATGACTCCTTCAGCATGGTGGAAAGGGGGATAGGTTTGTCTGCCTCTGCCTGAAGTTGCTGCTGAATCTGTTTGAGCTGCTCGGGGTCCCACTGCTGAGGCGTCTGCTGGGGTGGTGGCTGCTGTGCCTGAAGTGAATATTGTTGCTGACTGGGATCCTGTAAATAGTTCTGGGGCTGGTAGTCCTGCGGCTGCTGTGCCTGTGGGTCACGCGGAGCCTTCTTTGGGATGATGCGAGCACGCGTCTCCTTGAACGCCATCATGGTTCGACGGCCACCGTCGGTGCTGGCGCCCCCCAACAGAGTCATATTCACGAAACGAGTTTGGGATGGAATTGCGTTCAACAGAAGCGCGGTTGCTACTCGCTTTTGAAGCGGTTTGCTGCGACAAATTCGTTGTAGTACATGAACAAGATGGGTCTGGCTCATTTTTCGTATCGTTAGCACACTGGCTATACAGATCTCGTGTGGTTTGTCAGTCTGGAATGTGCTGAGAATTTCTTTGGAGGGGATATTCCGCACGTGCCGGTTCGAGCCGGGGAGGGTAATAAATCCTGCAAAGTGGATAGTGGCCCTGAATAAGTGCTGGAATGCTCATGTGCATTATTCGCAACGGCTATAACTCAGCGACCCGAGTTTCGCGGGGGATATGCAGGAGGCGAAAACACACGATTGAACACTTGGTCAAGAGGTTGAAAACGCGGGGTAACCGCGAGTGTGGCAGTAAGCGGAGCATTGAACTGGACAGGCCCAGACATGGACTCCCGCATATACAATGCGTTCTTGGCGGCGGACGCCGAAACGCCGAGTTATGAGCTCCTTAATATCAGTCAGCTTGCAGAAGGCCTGAGTGACGTCCAACGCGCCGCGATCCTCGTGCGGCTGCTTGAATTTCTCGATGAATTTGATATATCTGCATTCGTTGCTGATATATCGCACGAGGGCGAACTCGTGAAGTATCTGAGCTTCGCTAACCTGTTCTGCGATCGCGAAATAACTCATGTCGAGTTGAGGAAGCCAAGCGAGCAAGCTAAAACAGAGGCCGATGCAGCGAGCCCTAATGAAGACGAGTGCCTTGGCGATGCGTACCTGGTTTTTCTACGGTTTCTTATTGATACGTTCGAGGCCCTCCACCTCACAGCGGTACGAGCACAGAGGGTGCCACAACCTCAAGTCATCCTTCGAGGTAGTGAGGCTGGCGCTTTGAGGCCCAGAAGGCATGCCAGCTCTGAGGGGGATGCGCTCGGCCTGTTCACGGACGAGCTCTCTCGAGCATTGTTTTACATTCGCACGGAGTATCTTCACTTCAGATCGCAGCGCTTGGAGACAATGAAGAGCCGAGATCATCTCCAGGGCAGCCTCGCCAGTGTGCGCGGCAGTCTCATGCTTGCACGAGGTGCAACTGGCACATCAACACTGAGTTCTTTGACTAGCAGATCTTCTTCTACTCAAACGAGTCCAACCAGCTCCACCCCCACTACTCCTGAGCGGAATAGCGGATCGGGATCAAGTACATCCTCGCCTAGGTCTACTCCATCCAAGTATAGTCCAAGGGTAGTTTCTCCTGCACGTCAGCGGCAATCACCAAGTAGCACACTAAGTGGTTACTCTACCCAACGTGCACATTCGAGTCTACGAATTAGTATGACCCTATTCAAAGGCCTGCAAAAGTCGATTCTATCAGATATCAGCCGCATGATATCCAAATCCGTTCGGAATGCGGTGCTCAAATTGTATGACAACGACCCTCAACTAATTTCCCCAACGCTACGAAGTACAGAGTCTACACTAGGACATTCGGCACATATAAGCGACGCTCCATTGGTGCCAGCTTCAACTCCAGCCACAAGTACAACTGCAGCCACAGCACCAGCTACAATTCAGCTAAGCTTGGGAAGTCCACCAAAGCCCGCTGGTCATGGGCCCGCTCAGCTTGAAACTTCAGGCGAGCTTGAAGATCAGAGAGCAGCTAACGAACACAGCGCTCCCCACGATCCAGCTCCACAGCCAGTGGCGCTCCCTCACCAACCTGATCAGATCCAAGACCCAGATCCTATGCTAGTAGTATCTGGAAACAGAAATGATCACGATGTGTCTCTCCTCGCTCCTACACGGGCTGGAAGTCATCAATCGGCACAGATAACACCGATCGCTCCCCCATTGGATTTCAGTGAGTTAGTTGAGGCAAAGATTACCAACTATGATCCAGAGCCTCATGCCTTGGAAGGACTTTATTATGATGAGGAGCGCGTGGCTCTAGCGTCAGTTCAGCTACCTCCAGTTGCAGCCGAGCCTGCAGCTGGGCTACAAGCAGCTGTCGAAGTCGCTGCTCCCGCCGTGAATGCCATATCAGCTGCTGCACCCGCTTCGACCACTCCGCCAGTTGCAACCACTGGGACTGACTCCGTCGTCTCAACTTCGGGGGTTCAGAGAGCTTACCAGCACGAGCAGGCACTTGAACGACGCCGCGTACTCCGGTTAGCTATTTTCCAACTACGATCACAGCTCCTTAGTCACCCCGACCGCACCCTGAGCGCCGAACAAACGTCCGCCGTGATGGCTGCACTTCATGCGCTGCAAGAGGCTAGTGGTAAAGTACATTCGAATGAGGCTCTTGACCAGGATCGGTTGAGTAGCCGACTCAAGTTGATACAAGTTGTATCAAGATTCCTGGAGCTCGTTCAAGCCAAGCAGCTGCCAGTGCCAACTAATGTCTTGCCAGGACGCGGCGCCTGCCGAGTTGGTGATGTGGAGAACCTACGTGGATTGCTTGACAATCCGGAATGGAAGGTTGCAGAGAATGTTTCGACTGATCGACTTCGCAGGATGACACAAGAGCTTCGACGAGGTCTGGATGAGCTAGGTCTTCTGGATAAGCAAGGGGGACTAACAGAGTACGTCGAAAAGCTTAAAGCTCTGTTAGCTTCATCTGGTTCAGCCCTAACCCCTGAAGCATTGGATCAGGTACGCAGCATTGTCGCGGTTATGAAGGAATCCATGTAAAGTGTAGAATACATGAAAAGTCATGAATAGATTGCAAGGGTTACAGAGTTAAGCCGACCTGTAATTTTAAGCATTAACCTAATGTTTGAATCACAGGCTTGCCCCATTTATTTGCTACCTCTGTGGAACTTGAGTTACAGTAGTAAATGCTGCGAGTTCACTAGCGCTGCGCTATAGTCGATAGCTTATTCGTTGTTATCGTGGATGTTGGGTAGAGTTGGTGATATTGAGTGCCTATCCTGGCGCCTTTGTACTGGAAAACTGTGCTCTGGTAGATGCATGCTCTGATACTTCTAGCTTGACTTGACTGGAGATTACAGTGAAAATACACAGAAAAGTTCCAAAACCATCACAGCCGCTACTAATCTTCGCCTTCGCCGTATTGATACTCATCATCACTGCCAGCATCATCAATCTCTAGCTGGTCTCGTCCTCTTACAACAGGTGCCCCTCTCGCCACAGCCTGTTCGACTTGCTGTAAGGCACACTCTGGTGGATAGTGTCCATCTGCAGCCGGACCAGCGGCACACAATGCAGTCGATGCGTTTTGTGTACCCTCCTTCGCTTCTCGATCAAAACTGCTTCTCTTGACTGCAGACAAGGCCAGTTGCGAGGGCTTTGAAACCATCGCAACAGGCTCGGGCGTCTTCTGCTGGTTTGGATTGTTGGGATCGATGACTGTGACAAACGTGTTACCAGGCTCCGTATCCGTGGTTCGGTAGCGATCTCCATCGCTGGGATGGACCCCTGAATGCTCCTGCTTCGGCCCGCCCGCTGCGTGCGACCTGATGAGACTATCCTCCTCAGCATCCCTTGTGACAGCAGATTGCTGTTCGTCGATATTCGCAGGAGTCACGCACAGCCGTACCACACAGAGACGTCCCACGAATACTAGACCCAGCGCGACTGCAACAATCGCGACGACGACCCCTGGGTGTAGCGAAGCAGCCGAAAGCTGCATCGCACGAGTGTACTCGAACGACATCAGGGGTGGCGGTTCGCGGGTGTCCCGCCAGTGACTAAGTATATGAACAAGTGTGACGTGTGTTCCTAACTATACTGCGACGATATGGTGTGTTTGCTTGCACGTGACCTCAGGTACACGCGAGATATCCGGTTTTTTCCAATTGGAGATCGAAGCAAGATTTCCTCTTTCTCGTCGTGCTGAAACAGGATATCCTACTTTAGTACATCATAAGCTAACGTGCGAGACGAATAGCTCCCACTTGGATCGCACGCAATCATGGGTGCAGGCAACTCTGCAGAGCGATGCAGACCACCAAAGCTCGAATCAGAGAATGGGCAGTGGGTCGCTTGCTCAGCCCCACTGAACGCGGCGTATTCTGAAGGTCATTTGACTGCAATGTGCACGGAGAGGGACCAGAAGTTTGAGAAGCGTTATAGGGAGCTATATCATGCCCTGATCACGATGGAGAACACTCGGTATCGAGCTGATATCATCGACTTCGAGAACAAACTCGGTGACGCTCTCGAGAAGCGCGACAAGAACATCACCTACGGACTTTCGGAGAAACTAAAGGCGTCGGCTGAGGCAACGAACCACACATTGAACGTCTGGGATGTTGCATCAGCGCGTCCGCTAGCTGAATTCTCAGCTCCGCAGAACATACCCATCCGTGCGCTGGCAGTGCTGGGAATGCCAAGAGCCGGGTTACGAAGGTGCTTGTCAGATCTTGAAAGGTCAAACGGCTTGGACGAGCGGGGAGTGGGTTCGGAGCCGTTCCCTCTTGGTTGCAGCGTGATGTACCAGGAGATGTCGTCGGAACAAGGACTGTATTTATGGAATCTCAAAACGAACGAGAGGCGAAGGATCAACTTGCCTCCAGTGACGGCGACCTCGAGCTCTCTTCAGCCTGAAGCCCAACGATCTGATCAAGAATCTGTTACATCTTTGAGAACACCTTTGGTTCAATGGATGCTTGCTCTCCCCCACGCCCGCGTGGTGTTAGTATGTGCCAAATTACCCGTTGAGGACTTCTTGAGGTTTTTAGACACGACTGGGTCAAGTGATCAACCCGGAGGCTTCCCAGATAACGAGAACAAGGCCGACTCTGAGTCCAAGGCAGTGTCAAATGCATCTGACATCGAAGAGTTGAGAACGGCTGCTGCAAGCTTGATGCAGTACATCCATCCAATTTTCGTTGTAAGTGTTATCACAGGTCAAGTGATTGGTTTCCACGCTGTCGACGCACCGGCACATACCGTTGGCGGACGTATCCTATATACAGCCGGGTCGACTGGTACGTGGGGTGCTTTGAGGCAATTTGATATCTTCGAACTACAGCCCAGGTGTGCCCTGGCCTCTAGTCCGTCTCCATTTCCTCCTCAGCAAACTCTTACTGGACGATGCACGAGTCCACTCAGAGTGATCGCAGAGAACGAAATGACCGACCTACAAAACGTGATCCTGTTACAGGCTGTACCAGCAGCAAACATGCTTATCGTGTGCAGCCGGCGGGGCATTTCTAACGATTACCCCGAAGGACGTTATAATGGGATCATGGCTCTTCGTCTAGACAAAATCGCAGACTCTTCCAAGCAGCCGATCGGCCCTACAATCCAGAAGCAAGCTCACCACACCCAACCAGCGGCGGTAAATATCGCGGCTGCCCGTTCAGCCATATTCTCCGCCTCCTCCAACGAAACCATAGTGGAGAAATGTGTCGAACATGCAACCGCTGTAGAAAGGTCCGTCCCTGCGATTATGCTGCCTCAAGCGTGGTTCAGTGAAGAAGGTGCCGCAGAATCAGTCGCTGTCATCACAACTCGAACTGTTTTGCCACCTTATACGGATCGAGTCGACAATCATCATTATTCACATCTCCTGCTAGCATCTTGCACAAGCACTCATCACCGAGCACCTGAAGATATCTCGAGCTTCCCTGCTCCATGCTTCTTACCGATCCCCAACGCATCAGAAGGTCAGAGCGCGGCCCGGCGGCCAACTGGAAAATCAGCGCTCCTCATAGATGGCAGAGAACGTTCATTAGGACAACGACTCGGAGGTCATGAATCATCCTTTACCGGTTTGGAGGCCCATTCACGAGGATGGCTCCTTGAATTGTCAACTAATCCTTCATCAAAGGCAGCTGTTGCTGAAAGTAAATATTGGGGGCGAATTCTATTTAGTGGGCAGCTCATGGCCCTACCCGGAGGCACAGTTGCAATCAAATCGTTCGATCCCCGAGAACCGTGGGTACGTTTTCTGGATTCCAGGGTTCGACATATGGCCACATGGACACCTTTTGCGATTCGTGGTGTCTCGGTGCTTCAATACATTGGAGCCGACGCTGGGGTTCAATCAGATGCAGATCCCGAGCTCTCAGATGTCGCAAAGCTTGGTGTTGTACTAGGTGCTGGCTTCGACTACGTTTTTCTCGATGCTGCGCAGAAGCGCGGCGGAAAGTGAAACAGATCCTTGCTTATCACGCCAGTTTCGGACATGCTACTTGCATGAATTTGCTAGATAGCGACAAAATGTGAAGGCTACGGATAATGTGTTATATTGTGTGGCATGCTGACCTCCAAACGGTCACGCTTCAGTGTACATGAAAGGGCATTATGCTGAAAACCAAGCCAGAATTAGTAAAGTTCAAACCCGAGAAACGGGCCCGTGCAAATCTCGTTATATACCACATTCCGCCTTGCATTACTGTTGCGGTCGCTGCTGTTGCAATTGCTGTTGTTGCTGTTGTTGCTGTTGTAATAGCTCGAAGAAGCCCATATACTGTTCCTGGAGTGCTCGTAGCTCGGCCATTCTGTTTGACAGCAAAGCGAGAATGTCATTATCAGGCGAGCCATATAGCGTGTTACGTAGTTGAATCAGCTCTTGCTGGACACGGAGAAGTACCAAGCGGCAATGCTCCACAACCTCAGGAGACGGACCAGGTGAAACTCCGACCTGCGATTGAGCTTGCTGCAGTTCATGGGCTCTCATGGCCGAAGCTACAGCCTGGCGTTCTGCAGCACGCGTCTGTAGAGTAGCCCTTAGATATGCGGCAAGCGTCTGCCGCTCATTACATAGCGCCAAATACTCCTCTTCTGTCGCGGTAGATTGGGCTGCCACTTCGATGGCTTGGACCTTCGCTACCAATGGAGCAAGTTGCTGACGCCCCTCATCGGTAAGCGCATCCCACTGAACTTGCATTAGTCGTTGCTGCTCCTCCGGGGAGAGTTCAACCTCTTCAGGTGTTTGAAGCTGGACAGTGGCTGCGAAATCGGTGGACACATCTTGCTGGAGCTGTGTGTCTTGCTGGGGGACACCTTGCTGTGTGAGTGGCTGTTGCAGAATAGACTGTGATTGATTGACACCCTGGGACTGTAGTGTGCGAGAACTTGATGTAGGAGACCGCTGATCAGGCGTGGGTGGCAAGGGAATTGACGGAGGCGATGCCACAGCTACGGTAACAGCTTCTGTGGGCTGACCCGGTTGAGGCTGGACCGGTTGCTGGGCCTGCGGCTGCTCGTGGTGCGTAGGAAGTTGTGACGCCGAAGTTGCTTGTGCTTGGCTCGGCTGGGTCTCGACTGCTGGAGACCTGGCCGCCGCATTCACGGGCGCATAGGCAGCTTGTTCAACTTCTACAGTATCGTCTTCTGCTAGGATTGACGCTGCAGCTGCTGCTGCAGCCTCCTCGGATGTAGTGAGCTGACTCGCAAAGCCTGCCATGGCTTTCCTCCTGGGAACTGTGTCTTCATCATCGTCAAAGATAAACCTGGAGCATGGGACTGCACTTCCGTCGTCTCCACGATCCGGGTCAGCATCCTCTTCAGGACGAGTCAAGACCTGGCCAAGATGGGGCAGAACACCAGACTCGAGGTGTTTTGATGGTAAACGCTGAATGATTGCTTCGACGAGTGTTTGCTTCGAAGCGGCTTTCTTGATGAAGGGGTCCTGCAAAAGCTCGGCAGCTGTCGCGCGGTTGCGCACATCCTTCTGAAGTGCCCTCTCAACAAACCTCCTGAACTCTTTGCTGAGTTCCTTGGTCCTGGCAACATCGCCATAAGTCTCTGGGGTCGGTGGGTCCCCTTCGAGAGTCTCCATCATGGCTTTCAGAGGTAGGAGTCGGGCATAAGGAGGGTATCCAAAAGCCAACTCAAGCGCAGTGATACCCAACGACCAGATATCTGCAGAGGGGCCGTAGCCGGCCTGATCCTGAGAAATAACCTCTGGAGCCATCCAGCATGGAGTACCAGTGAAGGTGTGAGCTTTCCTCAGGACATCGTTTGTGGTTGTGGCTGCCACACCGAAGTCAGCGAGCTGCGGCACGCCTGTCGATGAAAGTAGGATATTACCAGCCTTGACGTCGCGATGAATATAGTTATTCTTGTGCATGTACGCCAGGCCAGCTAAAGCACCCTGAAGAATCGCTGCGATGATTGGCTCGCTTGTGAATCCACCGGGACAGAGCGTCTGCATAATCACACGCATAGATCCACCTTCAAGCAATGGCATGACAATCCAGAGTTGATCCTTCTCGTTAAAGCACGTAATAATCTGGACGATATTTTCATGTCGCATCGAGCGCATCAGCGAAACTTCCTTGAACACGGTATCCCAATCTTCCGTTCGAGCCAAGTCCATGATCTTAACAGCAACCTCGACAGTGTTGCCATTGTTAAGGTGCGCGTGGGCTCGATAAACTTTACACGTTGCTCCAACACCGAGTTCCGACAATAGTGTATAACCCTTTGAAGTCACAGGAAAGAGTTCTAGATGGGCGCAAGTGGAGGTTAGCATGCGTACCAGGTAAGATGCAAACGAATCCGAGTTGGGTGGACCGTGCCACAAAGTAGTCGGAACATCCCTCACTTGAATGTAGCCACCCACGATGAGTTACGACACACGATGAAGCTCTTCAATAGAAAGCGCGCAGAATGAGGCTTGGTGGTACTCTCGTCCCCAGTGACCTGGACAGAAATCTGAGGTCACAGTTCGACCTAGCGAATAGGAGATTAGCAATATAAAGGCTATGACTTGAAAGCAACAACGTATTGCAGCACGCCGACACCGAGGAGCTCAGATTACATACCTTCTGGCATTGTTGCAGGGTTATAACTCAGGACCTGAGTCGAGTTCGCGGGAAACTCGCTTGAGGAAGTCGCGGGCGCGGAGGCCGCACCGTTGGACGCTTGCTTGACTTCAGACATGTACAAGAAGTACGTCTGCTGCAACGACGTTATTTGTGCGGATCGCTTTGTCACCTAACGTCCTAAGTGCGTGATGCAATGCCCAGCACCCTAGAACGAGAAGACAAGTCAGAGATCAGGCGTGAGATTTGAGCTATGTGGGAGCGAACTACGCCTTCTAACACACGGATACCGGATATAAGTCCCAGTCGCAGCGCGCTGCACCCTTTGACTACAGTCGGATCGCCCTGCATGTACTAGCTGCGCGTGTTTTCCACATCCGTTAACGAAGAAATTGCTCTACGCTGGGAAAACAGAGGCATCCAGTTGGACAAAGGCCGGGGTATGAAATCAGTTTGATTTGCGCTACGAGCCCAACCAGATACGCTCATAGTATCGACGAAACCCATGCTAGGTCCTCCGCAATTTGACCCCAGTACACTCTGCTCAGGCTTCCTTCCAGATCCCAGAGCGGGGGGTGGTGGAATATAAAGGGGGTGTGGGAATAGTCTCGAAATCCACAATACCAGCTGTTTTCGTTCGTTTACTGCGCCAACACGCACGTGCCAGGCAGAGTTACAACGCATTGTGAGCCACCAGGAGCTGCTGTACCTACTGCCATAGCAGCACGGTGTTAAGCTTCAGACCAGTCAAACTTGAAACCAGGGGATACTCGCACAACAACTATCCGTTAATCTGAGTGAGGTGGCGCTCGAGCTCGATCCACGCAGACGACACCTGCTCTTCACGCTGTCGACTATCCACACATCCCTGTATCGCGCTACAGCGACTTTCCTTAGACAGTCACACAGTCACACAGTCACACAGTCACACAGTCAGTCACGAGTGACGACTTGCCCTTGGCCTTGCTCAATCCAGCTGGCCAGCCTGAACAAGTCCAGATCCCCTCTGCTCAACGCACTAGCCGTGGACAGCATTGATGAGTCGGATTGGGGAAGCTAGTCACACTGGCGCCTTGGAGGACCAACTGCTTACGCAACTCCTGGAGGTTCCCTGGCGCCAACTCCGTGCACAAGTCATGACGGTTCGTACAGACGAGGGAGAATGCGAGGACGAGGACGACAGTGGCGCGGATGATCAGAAGTCCGGCGATAACGTGCAAGAAGCTCCCTTCTATATCAAGCTCGTGACGCATGCAGAAAGCTCGACCACCAGTGGTCCAGTGAAACCGTCTAAGGAGAAAGCTATTGGATACACCATAGTGGTTACTGACTTGACTCATGTGTGGGTAGGCCGAGCGAGAAGTGAAAAGGAGCTGATTCGAGAAATCACAACACATTGCCCGTCATTTCTCATCAACGGTCCAAAGGTCGTATTGTCCTATCTGGATAAATCGCTTGGCCAATATATCCGCAGTGAGGAAGCCGAGGCACTGCAACTTCCCTTGTCCAAGTTAGATGAGTTGCTTTGTGGACCCAAGGCCCAACCAGGACCAAGTCTTAATACTTTCACTCTTACGACGGCTGTACCAGCTGTACCGTCGCAGCCCCAGTATGTCTGTGTTCGGCACGTTTCAAGTAACAAGGGTGAGGAGCCAGGCGAGAGATTCGATTTACATGCCACCCTGCCTGTGAGCGAGGCGGTTCTACGCTGGACCTTCGTATGTCGTCCGCTTACGGTTATTCGAGGACAGAAGTGCTCTCATGAGCTCGCGTCCAGCAGATTCATCAAGGAATATTGGCTTGCTCCGCTAATGAGACTTACCTCTTGCATGGCTCTCCAACTTGCGCAGGCGAACATGGGAAGATATCTTCTCGATAACCTAGGTCGAGTCACATTTCTTCCGGATGCTCCAGTAGATCCGATAAAGGCTGAAACGTTCGGTCTGGCGCTCTTCAACGTTGGCTCAGCACTGCAAGTTGTTGCCCACTCCTCCCAATTGACTCGACCCGCGAATCTCGGCTCCGGAACAGAGGATGCAGTGGAAAGGAAAGCTATCATCTTAGAAGGCGAATGCCTAGCCAAAGTTGACGCTGATACCAAGCCCCTGCAAAGTGCATGTCATCAGGCAAGGGATACAGGAGGGATCAAGGGACCGATGAGCGCAAACTCAGTCTCAGTCAGTGCAGAACCTAAGGAATGGTCGGCAGCAAATGAGATCGAGCGTAGCGCGGGCCGTATCGAGCGACCTATACCACCAGCAAATGCGATCATGGAGATGCGGATCGAAAACGTGTCATCGCCCGTTGACTCTACAATGCCATCCGTCAAAGGATTGGAGTCTAGCGCGAGTGGAGGGACAGGTTCAGAGCAGATGTTAGGAAGCTCGTCACAACATAGCATTTCATCCACAAAGAATGCGACTGGAGTTCCTGTACCCAATAATGTGAGTACGAACTGCGAGCCCCCAGCCATCGGTACACCACGCCCCCTTGTGCCGAACGTTTCCGAAGAATCATCCAACAAGCGTGTTCAGCTAGCCGAAGGCTCAGCAGAGGAAATCGAGCTCGAACTAGCGCGTCGTAGAGCTCTAGAGCAATTGGTACAACAGCAACAAAAAGCCAACCGAACACGCAAGAAGGGATTCGTTTAACTAGTCTGCTTAATCGTGGTCCACGCAAATGAAAAAATCAGAAGATCGATTGTATTGAACTTGAATGTCGTTAGTCGTTCAGTAGTATCTGCGTTTGTGAATTTCGCACTGAATGGCAGGGGAGCGTTTGCTCGCTCAGCATAGTTGACTCGAAGTAAAACAAAAACTCCTGATGGTGTGGAGGTGCGACTTGTGTACAATAAAAGTGCTAGTTTAGAATGAAACAATTGTTTCGCTCCGTCTTCAAGCATATGAAGAAGTGTCTGAAGGTCGAAATGTGAGTGTCTTACTTGACATAATGTAACGAGCACTCGGCAATGCGAGCATTGAGTATGTTTCCGATCAGATTGTCGGGCAGGATTCCATTTGGGCGAAATGTGCTGAAATGCTGTGGTCATGTGGGTATGAACGAAACAAGGGATATGACGAGGTAAATATAGTCGAAAAGGAGTGACCGTATGATCATGTCATAGAACGGTTCGGGTCCGGTGGGAAGGGTGGGAATGATAAGGCTACTACTCAATGCACCTCAGTTGATTTACAAAGTGGTCTTATCTCCTCGCATCCATATATGCGGAAGGCCGAAGGTCATACGAAGTGTGTGGGGTGTTGCTAGGAGGAATGCCGATGAAACTGCGCCAGTAATGGGCGCAATCCATTGTCTAGCGATTAGAAGTTGAAGCATGTGCGCGAAAATAGCGCTAAAAAGCCGGTTGCACACATGCAACTCGCACTTGATGGGAGCGAAGAACGAAGGAAACAAGGAATGACAAGTCGTGGATCATCGTGCCAGATTTCCGAAAGAAGTAACTTGAAGAACATAGCGGCAGCTATGGTACTACTAGGAAATGAAAGGGAAGGCGACTGAAAGCATATGTAATAAAAGAAAGCCCGTTATGTGTGCCGATGATACAATAATTGGTGACGACGCGGGAGTATGCGGCTAGGTATGCCCTAACTTCTACTCAGTCGCTTACCAACCATCAGACGAGTAGTTAGTGTTGCGAGGAGTAGACGTAGGCGCTCGCTGCTGGCTAGGACCTCCTGCTCGACCGCTAACTGTGCTATGGCGGACCTCACCCTGAAGTGCTGCAGGGCGGTAGCCACCTGAACGCTGGCCACCGCGGTAGCCACCACGATAGCCGCCATAGCCACCACCACTGCCACCACCGGAGCGAGCCATGCGAAGAAGCCAATCAGGAACTTCCTGATTCGACTCAACCATGAGATCGTAAAGCTCGCGGGCAACACCACGGTTGCGTTCTGTCATGAATGAGATCGCAGTACCAGTGGCACCAGCACGACCTGTACGACCAATACGGTGGACATATGCATCGATGTCTGAGGGCATATCATAGTTGATAACAAATCGCACCATCGGGATAGACAGACCTCGAGCTGCGACATCAGTAGCAACGAGCACTGGGCAACGGCCGATGCGGAAGAGATGCAGGGCCTGCTCACGCTCGGCCTGTGTGCGATCACCGTGAATGGATGCTGCGTCGACGTTATGCTCAGCAAGCCATCTCTCTAGACTGTCAGCACCACGCTTAGTCTCAACGAAGATCAGTGTAAGACCATCGCACTCTGGCAACAAGCGAGCGAGCAGTTCGCGCTTATCTGCATCGCTGTCTTCGCAGAACTCAATGCGTTGAGTAATCAACTCAGTTGAAGAACCGACACGACCAACGGTCAAGAAGACCTCGTTCTTAAGGAAGTCCTGAGCAAGACGCTGGATCTCACGAGGGAAGGTTGCGGAGAACATGAGCGTCTGACGACCCTCAACGGGCATATCGTACTGTTCAACAATTTCGCGAATTTGAGGAGTGAAACCCATATCAAGCATTCGGTCGGCTTCGTCGAAGACAAGCTGCTGAACGTATTGGAGGGAGACCTTGCGGCGTGCGCAGAAGTCAGCCAGACGACCTGGAGTTGCGACAATGATATCAGCACCCTGCTCAATGTCGTGCAGCTGCTCGCGGATAGAGATACCACCGTAGACCACAGCGGTGCGGATAGTTGTGCGATAGCTGAACTTGCGAGCTTCCATGTAAATCTGAGTAACCAGCTCGCGAGTGGGACCAATAACCAACGCATAGGGATAGCATACGCGTCGGAATGGCTGAGATGGTTGTGGGAGTTCGTTGTTCAAGAGGTAGCAGATAATTGGAAGCAAGAATGCTGCGGTCTTTCCGGAACCAGTCTGAGCACAAGCAATCATGTCTCGGCCAGCCATGGCAATCGGGATAGCATACTTCTGAATAGGAGTAGGGCGAGTGTAACCACACAACTCGAGGTTTTGGAAGACCAAATCGCCGAAGTTGACTTCGTTGAAGGATGAGATGGGATTGGGAACATTGTCACCAGCGGTCGTCACAGGAATGTTGTCGTACTTCTCGAAATCAATACCAGTGGGTGCCTCACCGAAAAGTTGACGCTCGAGCTCTTCATCGCGACGGTCAAAGACCCGGTGGCGACGGCCACGAGGACCACCCGTGGGACCGCCTTCGCGACGGCCACCACGATCTCCACGATCTCCGCGATCGCCACCGCCAATGCGGCTGCGGAAGTCAGGGGCACCTGACTGTGTCTTGCTCTCAAATGCTGCCGCAAAGCGTGAAGCAAGGCCACCATCTGGCTGGGGCTCGACGGCAGGGGCTGCTGCCGCTCCCGCAGCTACATGGGTCTCGGTAGGAGTAGACATGACAGGTGCTGGATTAGTAGCAGGGGTAGACCATCGGCGGTCGACGAACATAGTGGGGCTTATGGTAGAGCCGGTTGAAGCGCCAGAAGAGATGGTAACGGGTGCAGCCCGGATGACGGGTGCTGCGGGAGCGGTAGTGCCAGTAGTAATGGATCTGGGAGTTGAACCAGCTGCAGAGGAATCTACAGGAGCTTCTGCGTTGCGAGTGAAAGGAGATTGGCCGGCATTTGAGCCGCCGCGGGACGAGAAGTGGCCACGGCCGCTGGAATGACGAGGGAAGCCACCATCACCACCGAAGCGACCACCACCGATGGCGCGTTGAGGAGCGGAACCTGAATCGTTTGAAGTGCTCTGCTGCTGATGCTGGTGTTGATGCTGCTGGTTGCGGCGGTTAGGAGGAATGTAGCGCGAAGGTGCGGGAGAGGGCGTCACTGAGACACCCTGAGTTGCGTCATTGTTAGAACTGCTCATAAAAAGTTCAAAGAACTAACTTCTTAAAGTTAATTATTCTAGAGGAGGTGGATAGGCGCGCAATGCAGAGGAATAAACGAGTGAGTTCGTGATGCACTGGACATGGAGGTTTTGATGATAGAGGGCGTGGCCATCGCATAAATCAGTGAAGACAAGAAAGACAAAAGGTCACTTGTGAGAGGGGCTATCACTTAATTTCCATTCACACTTGAGGATCTACACATAGATACCACGCCAAATCAAAGCATCCGGTGTTTTTCTGTGCAAGTGCGTAGTTTTGCAAACGCAACGCGATTCCAAAGCGGCAATCACCGTGACGCACAAGGCTGTGGATGACGAACGCAGGCAACAAGGGTGCAGGAGTCTTGGTTGACCTGAAAAGCTTGGGCCGATACATCCATGAGTCGCATCTGTGATTGATCCAAGCTGGGTGCACGATTTGCACTCGTCACGCACTAGATTTGCCACTTGAGAGCAACTCCAGGCGCCAAAAGTCAGCAAATATGTCCACGGCAGACTTGGCGCTCTCGGCATGAGCGGAGCCCATTTCTCTCGGAAGCACCTGGTCGCTTGATGGTTCGGAGGCGTGTTTGCGTGCGGCACAAAGTCCTCAACCCAAGGCGTGTAGATCCCAACGGGGTCCGCGCAGGAAGTCCACTAAAGACACACAGAACCGTGCGGTGCTGACAACCCAAAATTTAAGCGTCGGCAAACCTGGGACTTGGCATGCGTTTTTAGGTGATACATCCTGGTTCGATTGGATCGGTATCAGGATAAAACAGTAGATACAGACTCGATCTACGCACACAGCCACTTTCTATCAAACAATCTACTATACTACTCCGTATTTAACCCCACGACGAGGAGTCATTTTTGCCCATATTTTCAAAATTTTCGCTTCGCCTCCGGGACTCTTGCCGCATCCGGGGGTGCCGGAATACCACGGACGTCTGTCTGTCTGTCCGTCCGACCGTTCGTGTTGCGAGCGAGAGACCATCCACCCTAGTAGGGATTTATTCATTTTTCGGTCGGTGGGGGGTGTGGCAGAGGCGGCATATAAAAAGTGAATATATGCCGCCCCTGCCACACCCCCCACCGACCGAAGGAGACCCCATCCACCCGAGGAAACCGCCCACGCTCTCCTTGGGCGGAGAGGGGTTTGAAATTTGTGTTTTCAAACCCGAGGAACACACGGTCGTTTCTCCTCGCTGGAGAGGATTGCTCAAACCTTCCAACACCCGACAACACAACACGAATTGTCGGAAAAATTTATGTGTCAAAAGTGCTCCATCCTGTTCTTCAAATTCCAAGACGCAACACCCATCGTTTGTCGTCGTTTTTGAAACTAACCCCTTTGCCCCTCCCCCGTTTTCACAAGACACTCGTAATGACGCACTGTCTTGTGAAATGAGGGTTAGTTTGAGGGTTAGCCAGATCCCTCCCATTTAATTATTTCTTTAACATGAGGTAATTAATTTTTTTAGTTAAACTTTTATTTTTAGGTATATGAGAAAGAAAGTACAATAGTGTGAAGTCAAACGATCACTATCTGTTCAGACAACCACAAACAATGTCTGCGCTCAATACCGCTCTCGAAGACACCTTTGAAGAAGGCACCTTTGAAGAAGACACCCATGAAGAACTCACCGATGAAGAATTCACCGCTCTCAAAGACTTCATCAAAGATATCTTCTACCCTGAAGTGAAAGACATTAACTGGGAGAAAAAAGTACACCCTGATGGATTAGTTGAGTTCTTCACTGAGTTAGATGATGATCAACATCCATTTATTTATGAATACGACAAAGTCTACACTGATTTAATCTATTCATTCTTACGAGAACATGAAGATAAAGATGTTCTCATGAGTTTTAACTGCACCTTTTATAAAGAACTTTACCCCCGCGGTTGTCTTAGCTTTGAATTTAAATCTCAAAATATAATAGGCTACACAGATACAACTAGGACTAATACACGTTTTGTTAAGTTAGGAGAGTGTGAGGTGGAAGAGACAGTCAAAGATCTTCTATCAGAGTTACATCGTAAAGTCATTGATGAAAGTGATTATATAAGATATTATTCATCCCGCTTACGTTATACCAGTTTCTACATCATTTTCAAACTAAAGGAAAAAGAAGAACCTCACATTGTTAACTAAGACAAAAACGACAACAAACAAAAACGACAACAAACAAAAACGACAAGCAAAACAACAAACAAAAACAATAACAAACAAAAACGACAACAAGCAAAAAAATTTTTTTGTTAAAACAACAATGTCCGCTCTCATATAAGTAAAACAAATCTTTAACAAGAGCAATTATTTTTTTAGTTAAACTTTTATTTTTAGGTATATGAGAACAGGCAGTGCACCAATGAGTACTCAAAGCACAAGCAATACAATCCACTTTGAAGAGGAGAAGGAGTGGCACTCCCACTCT
>Ga0180217_1001282_pt1 | contig 28784 bp, 26 predicted proteins | sample eDN3rd37CBELigOP_FD_128521 | JGI IMG/M metagenome (GOLD analysis project Ga0180217, IMG submission 128521) | Enriched Organic Plus compost microbial communities from Emeryville, California, USA - eDNA 3rd pass 37_C BE-Lig OP (version 2) (version 2) ... | reverse complement strand
CTTTCGTAAATGGTGGTGTGGTAACTTTCATTTTACTAGAAAAGACGATTTTTTTATATTCATTTTTAATCATAAAGAGGTTGCCTCAAAAGGTCAGTATTCACTGACTTTTGGGACAACCCCACTTTTTATTAGAAAAGCGGAGGCGGCTCGCTCAGCTCCGAAGAAACTGGAGACTTTCGACAAGCATGCTTGCATGCGTGGGAGGAAGTCGAAGTTGTCGAGGAGCTAGCACCTGCAGCTAGACAAAAAGAAAAGCGGAGGCGCCCCGGTAGCTCCGACAAGCGCTGGAAGGCCCGAATCGAAAGCATCTTTTCAGCTTTCGACCGAGGGACTGAAGCGACCTCGAGGGGCTGGGCGCCGGAGCTAGACAAAAAGAAAAGCGGAGGCGCCCCGGTAGCTCCGACAAGCGCTGGAAGGCCCGAATCGAAAGCATCTTTTCAGCTTTCGACCGAGGGACTGAAGCGACCTCGAGGCGTTTAGCCCCGTGTAAGGTACTTTATTAATTGTGACAAAATAACATATTACAAATTGTTAAGAACCAAAGAAGCATTGTTTACCAAATGTCCATTTCATAAGGGATTTATTTCTAGTAAGGTAAATATACTACAAGGAATCGAGATATTTTAACTTTATCAATAGTTAGGTATACAACATACAAAGGGGTGTTGTTTTGTGACAGTTGAACAAAAGGTTAAAGAGTTACACCATTTTATAAATGGGGAATTAGTAGAAGGGACAAGTGGGCGTTATTCAAGCGTATATAATCCATCCACTGGTGAAGTGATAGCCCAGGTTCCTTTAGCAACAAAAGACGAAGTTAAAAATGCTATTGAAGTAGCTCAAAAAGCCTTTACTGCCTGGAAAAATACATCAGCAGGAAAACGTGCAGAAATCGTTATGAATTTCCGTCAGCTTGTTAAGGAGAATGAGGCAGAGCTAATCAATATTATCTGTACGGAAAGTGGTAAAACAAAAGAAGACGCAAAAGGCGAAATCACACGTGGTTTAGAATCTGTTGATCTTGCAATTAATGCACCACATTTATTAAAAGGGGAGTATTCTGTCAATGTTGGTGGAAATATTAATGCCTTTTCAACGAAATCTCCTTTAGGTGTAGTAGCTGCAATTTCACCTTTCAACTTTCCAGTTATGGTTCCCTTTGCTCAAACAAGCATGGCAATTGCAGTAGGAAATTCGGTTATTCTTAAACCTTCAGAAAAAGTACCAATGTCGGCTCTTTTCTATTCTGAGCTATGGAAAAAAGCTGGAGTGCCAGATGGTGTTTGGACAGTCATTAATGGTGACAAAGAAGCTGTGGATGAATTGTTAGCAAACCCTACTATTCAAGCAATCTCCTTTGTAGGTTCGACACCTGTTGCAGAATATATTTATCAAACAGGAACGAACTTTAATAAACGAGTTGCAGCTTTTGGTGGCGGGAAGAACATTATGGTTGTAATGCCTGATGCGGATTTAGAAAAAACTGCAAATGCCTTTATAGGGGCAGCTTATGGAGCAGCTTCTCAACGTTGCATGGCAATTTCGGGTGCGATGATCGTTGGAGAAGAGACAGCAGATAAATTTGGAGCCATATTGAAAGAGAAAATAGAGCAGTTAAAAGTTGGACCTTATACAGATAATGACGTTGATTTTGGACCAGTCATTACAAAGCAATCAAAAGAAATAGTTGAGGGTTATATTAATCGAAGTATAGTCGAGGGTGCAAAGGTTGTTGTGGATGGACGTAATCCTAGTATTTGCGAAACATCCAACGGATTCTATTTAGGACCTACTTTGTTAGATGAAGTGACACCTTCTATGGAAATATACCAACAAGAGGTATTCGGCCCAGCTCGTATATTAGTTCGAGTGAATACATTACAAGAAGCAATTGACTTAATAAACGCTCATGAACTAGGGAATGGAGTTACAATCTTTACGAATAATGGAGCTGTAGCTCGTAAGTTTGAAGAAGAAATAGAAGTTGGCATGGTCGGTATAAATGTGCCTATACCAATTCCGGTAGGCTATTATAACTTTGGTGGTTGGAAGCGTTCCAAGTTTGGGGAGGGCTTTATGTTTGGACCAGATCAAGCACGGTTCTTTACAAAAGTAAAAACGATTTCAGAAAAATGGCTTAATGTAGAGGACGAAACAACTACATCTTTTGCCTTTCCAAGTAACGAAAAAGCATAGTATATACTGGAGATATCTAATGTTGACTTATCAACATTTAGATATCTTTTTTTGGTTAATTGATAGAATTATCAGATAGTTGTAGCTAAAGTGTTATAGTTTTATTAAAATATATGTAATTTATAATTTTTTGGTAGAAGGAGGGGGATAATGAACAAGTCATCGTTACAAATTACCGATATTCTAACCAATAAGCACTTCAAGAAGGCAGAGTTAATTGCTGGAACTAATGGCATTCATAATTTAATAAAATGGGTTCATGTCTTAGAGGTATCAAATGCTCAAAAGTTGTTAAAAGGATATGAACTAATTTTAACTACAGGAGTTAGCTTCCGGCAAAGTCCTATTCAATTCCAGCAGTTTGTCCAAGGACTTATTGAAGCGAATTGCTCGGGTCTTTGTATTGAATATGGTGATTATATTCAAACGGTTCCGAAAGAAATCATTGCCCTTGCAAATGAACATCATTTTCCCATAATCGTCTTCCATGAAGAAGTCCGATTTGTAGAAATTACTCAAGATTTACATACCCTCATTATTAATTATCAATATTCTATGATGTCTCAACTAGAAAACTACTCCCAAATTTTAAATAAAGAAACTTTATATACACAAAATGCAGATCAACTACTAAAAACCCTTTATTCTTTTCTACAAACCCAAATTATCTTTGAAGTAGAGGGCCAAGAGCCGATTTTCTATCCTAATATGACAAAAAAGGAAAGAGAACTACTTTTAGTAAAGAAGGCTAGCGTCGATACCAGTTCAGAATTTACAATCTATCCAATCTACTTATTTGAACATAATTATGGCGAAATATCACTCCATAGTGGAAATCGAGAAATAACTGAATTTGAAATGCTGATTTTAGACAGAACCGTCACAGCTTTAGCTCAAGTCCTACTCCGAAATTCATATGTAGAGGAAAAAAAGGGGATGGAGGATGCGAAATGGCTCGAAGAGTGGTTGGAGGGAGTCCACTCCGAAGAAGAAGTGAATCAGTTTATTTTATCCGAATGGCCGAATTATAAATTGAAGGAAAGTACGGTACTTGTAATTTCACTTCCTCGAAATGAAAAAAATATGCAATTAGATGGTACGTATTTTAAACTCTATTGCCATGCTATCTTTGATAAAAAAGGTTTTTATTCCTTTGCTATTCAGAAGAAATATCGCTTAATTTTAATTTTATTGAATCGGCAGGATGGCAACTCCATGAAGGAAAGACTTCAGGAATGCATTCAGAAGCTGGAAAAGTCTGACTTATTGATGGGGCAAGAGTTAGCAGTAGGGAAGTTTGTAAAAAATCTAACGATGATTCAAAAAAGTTACCAAACGGCCTTAGATACTTTATATATATCAAGGAATTTAGAGGACTCTAATCATTTTTATGATGAATTATATGTTTTCCACCTTATTTATAAAATGCAAAAGCACACAAATTTGAATGAAATGATTGATGAATACTTACAACCATTAGTTGAGTTTGATAAAAAGCATGGTGGAGAATTACTTGAAACGTTAGAAGTGTATTTACAATCAAATGGATCAAAAAAAGATACCGCAGAGCGTTTATTTATTGTGAGACAAACGTTGTATCATCGTTTGAGAAAGATTGAAAGTTTAATTGGAAGTGATTTTATGGATGGGAAAAATCGACTTGCTTTAGAGTTCATGCTCTTAGCAAGGAAGTTTACAAAGAATCTGAATGAATAATCAACTACCAAATAATTTTACTTAGTGTACAAAATCAATGGTTTTGTTTTACATTTTGTTACATGCAATGAGGCTCTCTTTTCTTCATAATTATTTGTAAATTAAGCGTTCGGATGGTAAAAAGCGCTTATCTCAAAACGAAGATGGGAGAGTGACTGGGATGTTAGAAACTACTTTTGGAAAAGAGCTATTAGAAAAGGATGAGAAATACGTTTGGCATTCAATGAAGCCCTATAATCCAAATGCAACTCTCGTTATTGAAAAGTCAAAGGGTGCCCACATTTTAGATATTGATGGCAAGGAATATATAGACGCAATGGCGGGTCTGTTTTGTGTCAATGCTGGTTATGGTCGAGAAGAGCTAGCAAAAGCTGCCTATGATCAAATGATTTCTAATGCTTATACACCATTATCCCAAGGGCATGTTCCATCTATAAAACTTGCTGAAAAGTTAAATAATATGCTAGGTGGAGATTACGTCATCTTTTTCTCAAACAGCGGTTCTGAGGCAAATGAAACGGCTTTTAAAATAGCGAGACAATATCATCAACAAAAAGGAAATACTTCTCGATTTAAAATTATCTCTCGCTATCGAGCGTATCATGGAAACACTGGGGCATCGTTAGCGGCAACGGGTCAAGCAGAACGTAAATATCGATATGAACCTTTGTCACCTGGATTTCTCCATGTTGCCCCACCAGATTCCTATCGAAGAAATGAAGATGCCTATTCAGATTATCTTGAAATTCCAAGTGTAAAAGAAGTCGATCAAGTGATGACGTGGGAGTTTAGCGAGACGATAGCAGCTATGATTCTTGAACCTATTATTACAGGTGGAGGTGTACTAATTCCTCCAGCAGGTTATTTAAAAGGAATTGAAGCAGTTTGTAAAAAACATGGGGCGCTAATGATTGTTGATGAAGTCATTTGCGGATTTGGTCGAACTGGCAAACCCTTTGGATTTATGAATTATGGGGTGAAACCAGACATAATTACAATGGCAAAAGGTCTCACAAGTGCGTATCTTCCTTTATCCGCAACAGCTGTAAAACGTGAGATTTACGAAGCATTTATGGCAAGTGGGGAATATGACTATTTCCGACATGTCAACACATTTGGTGGCCATCCTGCAGCATGTGCAGTTGCACTTAAAAACCTTGAAATAATGGAAGAAGAACAGTTATATGAGCGTTCGGCAGTGAAAGGCGAAGAAGTGCTCCATTCATTAAAAGCCCAATTAGACAAAAATCCATTAGTTGGAGATATCCGTGGGAAAGGTTTACTAATTGGAATCGAATTAGTAAAAGATAAAGCAACGAAAGATCCTCTGGAAATCGAACGTGTAAATAAGGTTATTGCAACATGTAAAGAAAAGGGAGTCATTATAGGAAAGAATGGAACAACAGTAGCAGGGTTTAACAATGTATTGCTATTATCGCCACCATTAAATATTGCTGATGAGGATATTGAGATCGTTATTAAGACATTAGTAGAGGCAATTCATCAATTAAATCCATAATAATAAAAGCAGAATGGTAATCCCATTCTGCTTATTATTGTGAAGATTGTCGATTATTTCCCGAGAAATGTTTTAATTTGCGAGATGAATGTCGAATTACTAGCAGATAAACTTTAGAAAATTCTAAAATAACGCTACAATATAAAAAGACTAGTGACATAAAATTATCGAGGAGCATCAAAATGACGAAAAAAATCTATGTAATTCATGAGAATGATGATTGGACAATTCATTTAACAAAAAGATTACAGGAATTAAATCTCCCCTATGAAACTTGGCATTTAGATGAGGGCATTGTTCGTTTGAATGAGGCTCCACCAGAAGGTGTATTTTATAATAGAATGAGTGCATCCTCTCATACACGTAATCACCGTTACGCACCTGAATTGACTGGTGCAGTTATTGATTGGTTAGAGTTTTACGACAAGCGTGTCCTAAATGGAAGTAACGCACTTCGCCTAGAACTAAGCAAAGTAAAACAATATACTCAACTTGAAAAGTATGGGATCCGAGTTCCGAAGACAGTTGCAGCGGTTGGAAAAGAACAAGTTATGGAAGCTGCGAAAGCCTTAAATATGGTGCCTTTTATTACGAAGCATAATCGAGCTGGAAAGGGACTTGGCGTTCAATTATTCTACTCTTTAGAAGCACTTCAAGAATATTTAGATAGTCCAGCTTTTGAAGAACCAGTAGATGGAATAACTCTTGTTCAACAATATGTAAAGTCGCCTGAACAGTTTATTACACGTGTTGAATTTGTTGGAGGCGAATATGTTTATTCCGTGAGAGTAGATACTTCAGAAGGCTTTGAGCTTTGTCCGGCAGACGCATGCCAAATCGGTGATCTATTCTGTCCGGTTGGAGAAGATCCAAAAGATCAAATGAAATTTAGAATTGTAGAAAACCCTCGTAAAGAGCTCATTGAAAAATATCAACACTTTTTAAGAGGGAACGGTATTGATGTAGCAGGTATTGAATTTATCGTTGATGGAGATGGAATTGTCTATACATATGATGTCAATACCAATACGAACTATAATTCGGATGCAGAAGAAGAAGCTCAAAAATTCGGTATGCTCGAGCTAGCGAAGTTATTGGGTAAAGAGTTAGAAAACTTGTAAGAATGAATCGTAGAAGACATTACTTTATAGCCGTTATATGGGGCCTTTTAAGTAGTGTCTTTTTCTGTTTAACAGGGATAGAAAATAAGATGTGGAAGTAATTAATAATAATGAATAGGACAAAGCTTTTTGGGGGGGCAAAATATTGGATGTTAAGTTAGTTAAAGCGACGGCAGGAGATGTACTATTGCTTCATGATATTCAAACAAAATCATTCCAACCCTTAATGGATAAATACCTGGATTATCAGACGAATCCCGCAAATGAACCAATTAACCGACTATTCGAGAAAATTCAATATAGTTCATTCTTTAAAATTGTATTTGAAGGAAAAATTGTGGGAGGGATTCGAGTAGTTAAAAAAAGTAACAGCTACTGGATTAGCCCGATATTTATTCTTCCTGAGTATCAAGGGAAGGGAATTGCACAACAAGCAATTCATCTAGTGGAAGCCCTTTTTAAAGACTTACAAACTTGGGAACTACAAACGATCTTAGAGGAAAAAGGTAATTGCTATTTATATGAAAAAATAGGATACAAGCGAACGGATTTTGAGCAGAAGGTAAATGATAAAATGACGCTAATCGGGTATAAAAAATGCATTAGCACTGGGGAAAATAAGTAGTGAAAATTGGACTGAAGTAAGAGAGGTATTTTGGAGGATTAAAAATGACTGTTCTAACAAAATTAGCGTCACAACTTGATCGAAATGACGAAATCCCCAATATTGAATTAGCTCAAGAACTCGTAGAAGCGAATGATATTGAGGGAATTCAAGAAATTATAGAAAACTTAAAGAATAAAAATAAAAACATTCAATCTGATTGTATTAAAGTTGCCTATGAAATTGGAAGATTAAACCCGAATTTAATTAGCGACTATGCAGAAATTTTTATAGAGTTGTTAAAAAGTTCAAACAACCGTTTAGTATGGGGTTCAATGCAAGTCTTGTCAACGATTGCGGAAGTTAATGCAGCTAGTTTAATGGGAAATTTGCATGCCATCAAACTAGCGATTAAAACCGGATCTGTTATTACTATTGATAAAGGAATCCTTACTTTAGCTAAACTAGCTACAGTGAATGAAACGAATAATGAACAAATTATACCCTTTTTAATCGAGCATTTAAAAACATGCCGAACAAAAGAAGTCCCTCAACATGCGGAAAGCACCTTAATTGCTATTACAGATAAAATGAAAGAAGAATTTCTAAATGTACTTATGGAACGTGAACCATACATGACGAAACCTCAACAAAAACGAGTACAAAAAATCTATAAGCAGTTTATTTAATAAACAACTAAGAATTAAAGGAGTCTATTTCAATGAACATTAAACATCAACTGGAACAATACAAACCATATAATGACCAAGAAGCAAAAGATCAAGAAATTATTCTCCGTTATATGGAGACTTTTGATAATTTATTCACTAGAGAAAATGAATTTGCTCACTTTACTGCATCTGCATGGTTGGTGAATAAAGATCGAACAAAGGTGTTAATGGCGTATCATAATATCTATAACTCATGGTCTTGGGTAGGAGGACATGCAGATGGAGATACAGATCTTTTGCATGTGGCATTAAAGGAAGCCCAAGAAGAAACAGGACTGACAAATGTGAAACCAGTCTCTGAGGAAATTTACTCTATTGAAATTTTAGGGGTTCCAGCACATGTGAAAAAAGGTAAACATGTGGCAACTCATGTACACTTAAATGTTACCTATTTAGTAGAAGCAAACGAAAATGATTTAACGCGTGTAAAGTTGGATGAAAATAGTGATATAGGATGGTTTGAACTAGATAAAGCAGTTGAAGCAAGCACTGAACCAGAAATGAAGGTTGTGTATCGTAAATTAAATAATAAGCTTGGAAACTTTTAAATTATTATTAAAAAAGATGATGATAGCAAATATTATCTAGGGTGAAATATTTATTATCAAACTATTAAAAGGAATTACATATTAATGATGTAGTACCTTTTAAGGTTGGATATGTAACTGCCATACAAAAAATTCTTAATGGAGTATAAAAGTAGCTTTTAAGTAAAGTGAAGACCAAAATTAAAAATACATCCATTATCTTAATAAAGATTTAATGGATGTAGTTGTATTTTTATATGCAAATAAAATTTTATTGTGAGAACTAATCTGTCTTATTATTAATGCGAAATATCAGAAACGGAGACACCTGTATTTGCCTTTACACGAATCTCTTGATAAATTTCTTGAGATTTTTTCTGTTCAACTTTATGTTGTGTAAGAACTGTCCCTAAATAACCAGCAATAAAACCTAAAGGAATCGTAATGATCGCTGGCACAGATAATTTAACTAATGGCTCACCAACGAAAATGGCAGCACCCTCAACTGGACTCCAAATATTTGGACCCATAGCCCCTAAAATTAAACAAGAAACTACTCCAGTTACGATAGCAGCAACAACACCGTTCGAGTTAAAGCGTTTCCAGTATATTGTATACAAAATAACTGGTAAATTCGCTGATGCACCAATACAAAATGCAAAGGATACTAAGAACGATACATTTAAACTTTGTGCAAATAGTGCAAAAATAATTGAGATGATTGCGATCGAAATCGACCCAATACGAGCAGCAATTACTTGTTGCTTTTCTGTTAATTTACCATCCTTAATAATTTCACCATAAATATCATGTGAAATCGCAGAAGCACCGGTTAATACTAAACCTGATACTACCGCAAGAATTGTGGCAAAGGCAACAGCAGCTATAAATGAAAGTAAAATATTCCCCCCTAAATACTCAGCAAGAAGTGGGGCAGCAGTGTTACCTGCAGCATTTTCTAGTTTAATTGCATCGATTCCTACAAAGTGCATAGCTCCGAAGCCTAAGAAAATTGTTAACGAGAAAAATATAGCTGTAATCCAAGTTGTCCAAGAAATAGATGATCTTGCTGTTTTAGCATCTTTAACAGTAAAGAAACGCATTAAAATATGAGGTAATCCAGAAGTCCCCAGTACAAGGGCCATCATCATCGATACTGAATCAATAGAAGATGAATATTTCATTCCTGGATTTAAGAATTTATCACCATGCTCAGCTGAAATCGTATCGAACATATTCATAAAGCTAAACCCAAATTTTGCAAACACTAAAAATGCAAGTAGGGTAGTCCCAAATAACAATAAACCAGCTTTAATTATTTGTACCCAAGATGTTGCTGTCATACCACCAAATAATACATAAGTGGTCATCATAACACCTACAATTAGAACAGCAAGCCAATAGTCAATACCGAATAATAATTTTATAAGTGCACCAGCACCGACTAATTGAGCAATCATATAAAGGATAACAATAATAATCGTTCCAGTTGCAGCCACACCACGAATTCTCTTTTCATTAAATCGAGCAGTTAACATATCTGCTAAAGTGTAGCGACCTAAATTTCTCATAGGTTCCGCAATAATATATAAAAGAACTAAATTTGCAACAACATAACCTACAGAGAAGAAGAATCCATCAAATCCTGTCAACGCAATTGCACCTGAAACCCCTAAAAACGCTGCAGCAGATAAATAATCTCCAGCTATAGCAAAACCATTTTGCCACCCCTTAAGTCCACCACCAGCCGTATAAAAATCACTAGCTGAAGAGGTTTTCTTCGCTGCAATATAAGTAATAATCAGTGTTAAACCAACGATTCCTAAAAAGAATCCTGCAGTCACTAAATTCATGCTGTACCACCACCTTTTTTGTATTCAGCCATTACTTCAGCTGCAATCTTATCAAACTTAGGTGCCATTCTTGTATAAACTATACATAAGGCAATCGTCATTACAAAAAGAGCAGCAGAATATACCCAAACCCCGGTAATATTACCAACCCATTTCTGTTGTAATACAGGTGTGAACGCTAATATCGGTAATAAGATATAAAACGTTAAGAAAACAGCAGTTACACTAAATAAAAACGTATTCTTTTTCTTTACAAATTGATTAAATGATGCCATTTGATCAATAGTTTTGTAATCAATTTGTTCCTTTTCAACCTTATTAAAGGTTGTTTTTATCATTTTTTCCCCTTGATTGTTCAATGTACTTATGTTCGCCATACCATTTCCCCTTTGTGAATTATTATTCTATCTTAAGCGTTTTATTTCTACTTAACCCCCGCTATAAGTTCATATTGTAGAAGAGAGAACCATGTAATTCAATACTATTTTTACAAATTTTACCCTTGACACTAGTTACCTACCGATACGGAAAAGCTTAGAATTATAAAGCTTTAGAGAGAATTTTCCTACATAAATTAGAGATAGAACATATCATAAAAAACTATAGAAGAGGAATAAAAAGACAGAAAATTTGCAAAAAACAGAAAAAACGAAACAACTTTAACAATATAATAAATCGATAAAGTCATATTGTATTAAACAAAGATTAAGAAAAGTTGTTATAGTACAATTAGAAAAAGTAATTTTTTGATATAAAAAAATTTAAAAAATTTTTGATTTTCAATCGCATATTAATGAAAAATCCTGTGAAAAAATGTGTGAAATGATGAATTGATTTGAGAAGGGGAAATATTCCATTGTTTATAATTAGAAGAATCTCAACTTTAACTCTTCAAATTCAACCAAGATGATATTTTAAACTTAAAAATGCAAAAGAAGAATCCATTTTGATCAATCTTTTTTCAAAATGGATTCTTCTTATTAATGCTAGGTCATCTTTTTTATTTGGAATTATTTTTATGGACCTCTTTACAGGGAATGGGTTGTGGAGTAACCTTTTAGATAAAATAACTGAATTAATAGAATTTTTATTCAACTTAACTAAAACATCTTAGTATATTTGGTAATTCTACCGATGATGCTGGATGTTTATTTTTTTATACTTGAAGAGAGGATTATAATCGGAATTTTTAGATTTTAATTAGTTATCAAGGCTGAAACAATTGGAGAAGTGTAATGAAAGTGGGAGGGATTGATATGCAAGAAAATGCGTTTTTTAATCGAACATTGACTTTGCCAGCTAAAGAGAATGGAAAGTTAACTGGAATAACCTTTGCTGTGAAAGATGTGTTTGCAGTAAAGGGACATCGAAATAGTGCTGGAAACCCTACTTGGTATGAAACTCATGAAGAGGCGGAATCAACATCGCCAGTAATTGAAAGATTGCAAGAAAATGGTGCTACTCTTTGTGGGATGACTCATACCGATGAGCTGATGTATAGCTTAAATGGAGAAAATATTCATTATGGTACGCCGTTAAACCCGATTAATCCTAATTGTATTCCAGGAGGTTCTTCAAGCGGTTCTGCATCAGCTGTTGCTAATGGATTGGTGGATTTCGCATTAGGAACAGATACAGGTGGTTCAGTGCGTGTTCCTTCCTCCTATTGTGGGTTGTTCGGTATTAGACCAACACATGGAGCCGTTTCCTTAGAAGGAGTCATTCCATTAGCACCAAGCTTTGATACTGTTGGATGGATGGCGAAGGATATAGATTTACTGAATTTGGTTGGTACAGTATTACTACCGGAATTAGCCATAACAGAATTCAATCAGCTTTATGTAGAAGAAACAACTTGGAGTTTCCTAGCCCAAGAAGACCGTGATATTTTAACTGCTACTATCCCCAAACAATTACCAATAGAAAAAGTTAATTTTCAATCATGGGAATTAACCGAGTGGCCTAAAACTTTTAAATACATTCAGGGAGTAGAAGCATGGCAGGCGCATGGGGAATGGATTAAAAAAGAGAAACCTACATTTTCAGAAGCGATAAGCGGTCGATTTGAAGATGCAAGCTTGCTCGGCACATCTGGCTACGAAGATGCAAAAAAACAACAAGCCCAAATAACTGAAAAGCTCAATGGATTGTTAAAAGACGATTGTTTGTTAGTCATTCCGACAGCGGCTTCTGTTGCGCCGGAAAAAAATGCATCTCCCCAATCGGTTGAACACATTCGTGCTATGACCATGCAACTAACATGTATTGCGGGGATTGCTGGTTTGCCTCAAGTAACGGTTCCGCTTTATAGAAAAGATGGCATGACACTGGGGCTTTCCTTTATTGCTAATAAGTATCAAGATCTTTCATTACTTAACTTTGTAAAACAGAACTTTGGGGAGGAATAGCCATGAAACTAGCAACCATCAACTATGAAAATAGTGAACAACCAGTAATACTTAGAGAAAACGGGGCAGTTCTTATAAAAAGTATAAATGAGTATGCAAGTGCGGAGCTACCATGTACTAGTTTTGAATTATTGGAGCTAAGTGCCGTGAATGAATTAAAGCGAGTTATTTCTAATATGACAGAGTCAGACTGGAGAATAATCCCGTCAATTTCTCAAGGAGAGTTGCAGTTCGTAGCCCCATATCGGAGTCCACATCATATTTTTGGAGTAGGTATGAATTATGTGGAGAAAGCAATTGATTTAGAGGCTATCCAAATTAAGGATGCACCGGTTGTTTTTATGAAACCGACATCCAGTTTAATTGGAATGAATGAATTCATTGAGCTTCCTGAGTTTTCGAAGGTTGTCACAGCAGAAGGAGAACTTTGCTTAATCATAGGGAAAGAATGTCATAAAGTGAGTCCGGAAGAAGCCATGGATTATGTTAGTGGTTATACAACTTCTTTAGACATGACAGCTAAAGATATTCATGCGCAAAATCCAAGGTTTGTCCAGATTTCTAAAGTATTTAAATCCTTTTTTAGTTTTGGACCGGAAATCCAACTTCTCGATGGAAATGAAACCTTACATGAGTTAGTTGTAAAAAGTGTACAAAATGGTGAAGTGCGTGCCGACAACTCGGTAAGCAATATGATGTATTCACCGGCATTTATCTTATCGTACATATCACAGTTTGTTACGTTAATGCCAGGAGATCTAATCATGACGGGTACTCCAGGCTCATTTGAATTAAAAAATGGAGATAACGCGAGCTGTCATATTACTGGTTTGCTTGCTTTAGAAAATCAAGTTATTTAGGGGATGAAAAGGGGGCGTTTCGAATGGTAAAGCAGTATCGAGCAACAACGATGTCAACTAAGGGGATGGTGACTACTCCACATTACTTAGCATCCCAAGCAGCACTATCTATCTTGCAAAAGGGAGGCAATGCTATTGAAGCTGCCATTGCAGCTGCGTCTACAATCGGCGTAGTATACCCTCATATGAACGGCATCGGAGGAGATAATTTTTGGCTTGTCTATAATGCAAAGTCAAAGGAACTGAAAGCCATTAATTCAAGTGGGCGTTCTGGGGAAAAGGCTACAATCGAATTTTATCAATCAAAAGGATTTAAAAAAATTCCTTCGAGAGGTGCACTTTCGGCTAACACTGTTCCAGGAGCAGTAGCTGGTTGGGGAGAGGCGTATAAATATGCTCAAACGGATATGGAAGGGTCATTACCTTGGGAGAGTTTACTAGAATCAGCCATTCGATACGCAGAAGAAGGATTCCCAGTTACACCGAGTCAGGAGCATTGGACGACGGTTAATCTTGATGAAACGGATACAGAATTTCGAGCTTTACAACGATATAACGAATTTACAAAGGTCTTCTTAAAGGATGGTAAGCCCTATAAAGCGGGAGATATTATGAAACAAGAAGATTTAGCACAAACATTAAAAAAGATTGCTATAAATGGTGCGGAGTATTTCTATAATAGCGAGTTAACTAGTAAAATTATAGAAGACTTACAAAATTATGGTGGTATACTGACATTAGAAGATTTTAAGCAGCATACTAGTGATTGGGTTGAACCGATATCTGTAAAATACCGTGATTTTACAGCATACAACTTACCCCCAAATACGCAAGGTATGGCTTCATTATCCATTTTAAATATATTAAATCATCTTGATCTAGAACATATCGATGAGGGTTCTTCCACTTATTATCACGTACTCGTAGAAGCCATAAAATATGCATTTGTAGATCGTGACCGTTATTTAACAGACCCTACATTTGTTCAAATTCCATTAGGTGAATTATTAAGTGAAAAGCATGGATTGGAGATTGCTGAAAAAATAAAAGAGCATTATCTTGCTAAAGAGTTACAGCCCTTAGATGCTAAAGGGGATACAGTCTGGTTTGGTGTAGTTGATGAATACGGAAATGCAGTTTCGTTTATTCAAAGCATTTATCATGAATTCGGATCTGGTTTTATTCCTAAAGATACTGGAATTTTACTTCAGAATCGGGGTAGTTTTTTCTCACTTGATAGTGGTCATGTGAATGCACTTGCCCCACGAAAGCGAACTTTTCATACGTTGAATCCTGCCATGTTACTGAAGGATGGGAAACCAGCTTTAGTTTATGGAACAATGGGAGGAGAGGGGCAGCCACAAACGCAGGCGGCACTTGTCACACGAATTATTGATTATGGCATGTCAGTTCAGGAAGCAATTGAAGCACCGAGATGGTTATATGGCCGTACTTGGGGAGCTTCTTCTAATAGCTTAAAAGTAGAAAATCGAATTGTTGAAGACATTCGTACAGAGCTAGTAAAGTTAGGTCATGAGATAGAAGTATTAGATGATTTTACGGATACGATGGGTCATGCAGGAGCAATATTTATTGACGATAAAACAAATGTGAAATATGGCGGTGCGGATCCAAGAGGAGATGGTATGGCAATTGGTTACTAAGAAAATATCAATACCGTTTGAACAGAAAGGGTTAATTCATAAGCAAAAGGATATATTCATCGCTTTCTTTCGTTCGGGAATATTAGGGTTTGGTGGTGGTCCATCAACCATTCCACTAGTAAAAAAAGAGGTAGTGGATATCTTCAAAATGATGAATGATGAAGAGTTTTCGGATGTGCTTTCAATCGGCAATACACTTCCTGGACCCATTGCAACAAAGATGGCGGGGTATATTGGCTATCGAGTTGGTGGTTGGTTAGGTTTGATAAACGCACTAATCGCGACGGTGTTACCAACTGTGGTGATGATGATTATTCTTCTCGCATCATTAAACGAATTTAAGGATTTTGATTTTGTAAAAGGAATGACAAACGGGGTTGTACCAATTGTGGCCGTGATGCTCGGGGTATTAACCTGGGATTTTTTAAAGAAATCAAAAAAAACATTAGGGTGGAAAATTGGTTCAATCATATTAATTGCATCCTTTGTGGCAATGATTTTATTAGGTATCCATCCTGGAATTGTCATTGCAGTACTATTGGTGCTTGCGCTATCCCTTCCGATTAAGAAGAAGGAGGCGAAGGAGTAATGGTCTATTTTCAAATTTTTCTAGCCTTCTTCTATCCTGGTATTCTCGGATATGGCGGAGGGCCGGCCTCTATCCCACTAATTGAGCATGAAGTAGTAGATAAATATGATTGGATGACAACGAGCGAATTTAGTGAAGTGTTAGCATTGGGGAATGCATTACCTGGACCTATTGCAACAAAAATGGCAGGTTTTATTGGATATGAGGTAGCGGGTATACCGGGAGCGTTGGTTGCACTATTGGCAACAGTTGGACCTTCGTTAGTGCTAATGCTAATCTTATTAAATATTTTATATCGCTATCGTAACTCACCTCGTGTGAAGCGCTTATCCAACTTCGTACTTCCAGCAATTGCGATACTGTTAGCTGACATGACATTTGACTTTTTCAATACCTCTTATAATGCAATTGGCTTGATCACAACGGTGTTATTGATCGTAGGAGCTTACTTTGCACTAGAAAAGTATAAGCTCCATCCGGCTTTTGTGATTATGGCTGGGCTTGTAATAGGAGGTTTCTTCCTATAGGTAATCTAAGTAAGGTCGTTAACTTGTTCTTCAAAGGGGGAATAGGTTAACGACTTTTTGGTTTGAAGAAAATGTTTGAGAGCAAATAAAATGAAGTAAACTTGCTGGATTGAACTGCGTTAGAAAAAAATTCATATAAAAACTCGAGCAACAACAGGGGAGTTACTCGAGTCAATTCTATTAAACATCTAGGAGTCATTTTGTAGGAATCTTAGGGTTACCTGTGAATTCAATTACGTCGTATTCAAAGTAATTTTTTAGGATTAAAGGTTTATCGTCTTGGAAGAGTTCATCAGCGATTGCAGTGACAAGCTTTGGAACAGCATAACGAATTCCGGATAAGGCGGATGCTGAAACCCCGCAGCTAATTAGTGCTGAGTAATTAAATGCAAACAATCCGTATAATGCATTCTTTCCTTCATCGCAGTTAGATATAAATGAAAATCCTTTAGATAAATAAGGGTGTGCATCAATTAATGGGTTTGCAATATCGGCACTCGGAGTATATACATCATGCCATCGAGTGATATATTGCTCGACTAGTTTTAATTCTGGGCGTAAAGCAGGATCTGTAACTAACCCAGTACTAATGATTAAGTAATCAAAGGTAAATGTATCATGTGGTGTGCGAACCACAGCGCCATCTTCTGATTCGTTAACCTCTAGCCATGGGGAATCTAGATGTACATAAAAGCCATCCCATGCATTGGCACGATTGAAAGTATCGTTTGTTGGTGGTTGATTAAATTTGAAAAAGTGTAACATAGCAGCATACTTTTCATCATCACTTAAAGAATGGTAACGCTCAATAATTCCTGATTGCTCTAAGATTCTCATAGGATTGATACGGACCATCTCTTTACGTCGTATAAAGGTATGTGCTTCTTTTACTCCCATGGCAAGTGCAAAATTCGCATTATCAAATGCAGATGCTCCACCACCTAGAATGGCGATTCTTTTGCCCTTTAAAGATTCAAAATCAATGGTTGCAGATGTATGAGCATAACGGGATTTTGATAAGTTATTTTTAATAAAATCTGGGACATGCCATTCTCCACCACCTTGAATACCTGTTGCTAAGACGACTTTACGGGCAAGAATGGATTTTGATTTTGCTCCATTTCCGGTTAGATGAAGGCGGTGTAAGTTATCGTTTAATGGTTCTATTAAGTCAACCTTTACTTCATTTTGTACCGGTAATTCAAGGATATCTCGATACCATTTTAAATAGTTCATCCATTCATTACGCGGGATTTTATCGAGTTGGTCCCAAGACTCTTGACCATGTTGGGCAATCCACCAAGATTGAAAAGTGAGAGAAGGGATTCCTAAATCAATGGATGGTAAATGTTTTGGTGTACGAAGTGTAACCATACGGGCATAAGTAATCCAAGGCCCTTCGATACCAGCAGGATTTTCATCTAAAACGGTAATGTTTGTAATTCGTTCACGTTTTAAACCAAATGCAGTACTTAATCCGCTTTGACCGCCGCCTATAATTACAACATCAAAAACATGACCCTCAGGATGTGAAACAGGTTTGACCCACTCAACTCCTGCAACTGGATGGGCAATATAGGATAGATCTTTTTTTACTTGATCATTTAACGCTTCTAAACTCATTTAAAATCCCCCTTATTTTATATGTAAGATTTCTGACCCTTTATTGAGATAGATGTATGCTGTTATTTCGAAATACTTGGTGTTACTCGATGAATCAAGGGTTAAAAGTAAGGTACTAACAATTTTGAAATGGCCTCAAAAGAGGAGGGAATTCCAATATTGTTAGCTTCCTCGGTAAACTTGGTATCCCCATGGAGTAACCAATAACGGGACGTGATAGTGAGAAGCAGATTCAATCATATTAAATCGAACCGGTACAGTTGTTAAAAAATTTGGAGTAGGAAGGTCTACATTTTTCTCTTTATAGTAATCTGCAACGTGAAAGACAAGTTCATAGGTTCCTTGTTTCCAAGCTTCATTCGTAAGGATTTGCTCGTCGCAACGTCCATCTATATTGGTTCTAACGGTTTTTATAAGTTGTTTAGGTTGAGTGTCTTGTTCGAAATAGACATCGATTTTTACATTTTGTGCTGGCGTCCCATGATGAAGATCTAAAACATGAGTTGATAATGAGGGCATATCTAACTCCTCCTAATTTAATATGAATTAGCGAATAATTTTACTGCAAGAGGACTTTTAAGAAATCTAATATTACTAGTTAGTTAAAGACTCTATAATTGCATTAAATCGTATTTTGGCAATTTTATAGATTTCATCTAGTGCGGTTTCAAATTCCACTTCACGAGTATTATTTAATCGTTCTTTCATAGCAACAAGAATATCGCTCTTATCTTTTCCGGCTACCGCAATAATGAAGGGGAAATTGAATTTTTCCATATAAGATTGATTTAAAGTTGAGAAAACCTCAAATTCCTCTGGGGATAAGTTATCCAAGCCTGCTCCACTTTGTTCACGAACCGATGCTTTACTCATTTTAATGCGTTTTCCAAGCTCTGGATGTTCTTTAATTAAAGCGAGTTGCTGATTGTAACTCGCTTCTTCCACAATTTCCTTCATGACTTCAAATGCATCATTTACAGTTTTAAATGGCTTCTTAGATAATGCTTTTTCCGCAATCCAAGGGGAGTGCTCAAAAATACCACCAAAAGTCTGTATGAATTGATCATGACTAAAGCTGTTTAGCGTTTCAGGTAAAGAAGTGGCTTCCATCTTTAGTTACCTCCTTGAGAGACAAGGGATGTCTCTGTTACTTTAAGTTTTTCATTGTTAGATTTCTTTATAGATAAAACTAGATTTAAGAAAATGGCTGTTAAACTTCCTGTGATTAACCCGTCTCCAACAAGCATTTTTAATGATGCTGGTAGGCTAGAGAATAGCTCTGGTACAACAGTTGCACCTAAACCAAGGGAGATAGAACAAGCAATAACTAGTAAATTGTTTTGATTTGTAAAATCAACTGTACTAAGCATTTTGATACCAGAAGAAACGATCATTCCAAACATTACAACTGTTGCTCCTCCCAAAACAGCCGTAGGAATTAGTGTTGCTAAAGCCGCAATTTTAGGGATTAAACCAAGACCAACTAATATGATTCCTGCTGCTACGGTTACATTTTTAGATTTCACTCCAGACATTTGAACAAGTCCAACATTTTGGGCAAATGTGTTATAAGGGAAGGCATTGAAAATACCACCTAATAGAAAAGCGATTCCTTCTGCGCGGTAACCTCTTTCCATATCTTTAGGAGAAAGCTTTTGTTTTGTTATATCGCTTAATGCTAAAAAGGCACCAGTTGATTCAATCATTACAACAAGTCCGACGATGATCATTGTAATAATTGGTCCAATTTCAAAAGTAGGGGTTCCAAAAAAGAATGGAGTAGGTAAGTGGAACCACGAAGCGTTCCCAACTGTTGAAAAGTCTATAGGGTTAATCAAGCTATAAGCGACTGTACCAACAATAATTCCAATGAGTACAGCTAAGGATTTCACATAGCCTTTTCCAAAATACTGAACTAGTAAAATAACAAATAAAGTACCAATTGAAAAAATTAAGTTTTCTGATGAACCGAAGTTAGGGCTACTAGCACCACCAGCCATATTTTTAACTCCAGTAGGTATAAGGGATAAACCGATAATCGTTACAACTGTTCCTGTAACGACTGGAGGAAATAGCTTTAGAATTTTACTAAAGTATTTTGCAAAAACAATGATGAACAATCCAGTTACAATAATTGCTCCATAAATAGCTGTCATGCCGTAATTTGTTCCGATAGCAATCATAGGTGTTACGGCAACAAAGGACGATCCAAGTACAACTGGAAGTCCAATTCCGAAAAAGCGATTTTTCCACATCTGTAATAAAGTTGCGATTCCGCAAGTGAGTAAATCGATGGACATTAAGTAAGCGAGTTGTGTGGGACTTAATCCAATTGCGCCACCAACAAGAATAGGTACTAACATTGCTCCTGCATACATAGCTAAAACATGCTGTAATCCAAGTGAGGCTGCTTTTGATTTGCTAATTTGATCAATCATTTTTTTCCCTCCAAATTCATCTGTAATGTTTTCTTACTACTGATGTGATTATTTATTACATAATAAAAAATATTCAGTTAATTGTCTTTGGATGAATTGGCTAATTAGCTTATAAAGTTTTAGCTAAAGTAACTGAATGGATCAAATTGACTCTTAAGCAAGTTGTTCGATTAATAAATGGTTTCTGATTCTAAGTGCTAATCTGAGTTGAAGGGTTACTTCTGGGTCTTTTAAGTCTTTTTGTAATAATGTGCTGCATTTCTCTATGCGGTAAATAACAGTATTTCGGTGAACGTAAAGGCGTTTTGCTGTCTCGGAAATTTGACAATGACATTCCAGATATTCATTTAAAGTTTCAAATAATATCTTTTGTTCTTCCCCTGGGAGTGAGGAAAAGGCTTTGAAAACCATTCGATGATAATTCGTTAAATCTGTTTGTGGAATCATCTGAAGAAGTTCGTTGATTTCCTTTTTCTTATAGAAGGAAACTAATTTTCTTCTATTGCGTATAGTTAGGACCGTACTTTGCGCCTCTTTATATGCTCGTTGAATCTCAGAAAAATTGTGTGTTTGATTACTTACGCCAAAATTCATATGCAAGTCAAAATATTGGTGGATGGAGGCTTCTAATTCTGTAAGCAACTCTGTTAAAAACAATGTGTAATCCGAATTTGTATCATGTAATTCGTATAATAGAACCAATTCATTATTTGACGTAAAAGTGTGTATTGGAATACGACTAGATTGAAGGGCCTCCTCACAAAATTTGTGGATTTGTTCAATAACAAAGTTTGGTTGATATGTGTAGGAATTTGTTTTTGTTAATACATGCCCAATAATACATAAATACACTTGTTGGTAGGGTAATGAAAGTTCCTGAGCCATTGCTTTTAACGTAACTGGTGATTGTCCCTCGTTTTCTATTAAATCTCGGAAATGTTGATTGCGAATATTACGTTTTTGTTGTTGAAGAGCTTGTTCCTGCATAATGGCAAAGGATAAAACGTTAATCGCTTGCTCAATGGTTAAACGTGAAATGATATCTTGTTCATCAATGGAACCTTTAATCATTAGGTAACAATTTTTTTCTGTATTAATATTAATTGGATATAAAGAAATTGTTTGACGATTAGCTACAATAGAAAAAGTCCAGGCTTTGTTCGATGAATTGTGACGGATGTTGTTTCTCATCATCTTTTGAATGGAAGTTAGTTCGGGTACATGGAGTTGAGCAGAATACATCGGACGTAAAAATGGGCTAATTAATTGAACTTCTTTTCCTATAAATGAAGCTAATTGTCGGACAAGTCTTGGGATTCCTTGGCCATTTAAAATAAGTAGCGTAAATTGGCGATGAATATCCATCGCGTGTGATAACAATGAAGCCTCGCTTTGTAAAATCTTTTCGGTCATTAAAAAATTGATTTGCCCTAAAGATAGATGCTCTGGTAACTCAATGAAGGGTAAATTTAATTGATCTGCTAGTTGTAAAATATCTTGAGGGATTTCGTGTAAAAAACGATTCTTTTTAATGCCAATGCCAGCACAACCTTTTAAAGCCATCTCGCGTATAAGTTCCTGGAAATAAGAATGGTTATTTTGCAAGTGGTAGGCCGTTGTAATAACCAGTTCATTTTCGCGTAAGTACGGAATAATATCTGGAGCATCCATCATTGTAATGGAGCTGATTTCTCGGTTTTTACTCTTCTCCCCAGCGACCAATGTAATGGGAGTCAATTCTTTTTGAGAAAGCATTTGTAGAATGTTCACAATAAAACCCTCCTTTTTCGTTATATGTTACAAAATCTAACATAAATTCATAGAAAATGAAAGTATGTTATAAAAAGTTACATAAAATAAATATAAATTATGCCTTTTTGTTCACATTAACCAAATTTGAGTTTTTTTTTAACAAATCTGCTGATGAAGTGCATTACTTACTTTCTTATACTTATAAAAAGTTGAATATTCGGATATTTAAAGACTGGAATAACTGTATTTTAGGGAAGGTGGGGTGTCATATGAGCGAGATCCAAGTGGCAAAAACTCAAGTAAGCGAAATTCAAGGATTGGTAGATTGGCTTGCATCCTTCGGCATGGCAAAAGAAGGTGGAGTCACGAGATTACTATATTCGGAGGAGTGGGTACAGGCACAGGCTGCATTGAAACAAAAAATGGAAGATGCCGGATTTAGTACGTACTTTGACCAAGTAGGTAACTTATTTGGACGAATAGAAGGAACATCTGAAAAGAAACAGGTTATTCTTACCGGGTCGCACGTCGATACAGTTGTTCATGGAGGAAAATATGATGGTGCTTACGGTATTTTAGCAAGCTTTCTTGCTGTTAAAAGATTAATAGAATTATATGGAAAGCCAAAGAAAACAATTGAAGTGGTCTCTCTTTGTGAGGAGGAGGGAAGTCGATTTCCTCTAACTTATTGGGGTTCAAAAAATGTGATGGGCGATTACTCTCAAATGTCTGTAAAAGATATGAAAGATAAAACAGGGATTCCGTTTAGTGAAGCAATGACTGAAGCGGGTTTTCCATTTAATGAATATAAGACGAGGAAAAGAGAGGATATTCACCATTTTGTAGAAATTCATATCGAGCAAGGGTCTATTTTAGAAAAAGGGCAGTCAGATATCGGGTTGGTTACTCATATCGTAGGTCAAAAACGATTTACGATTACAGTAAATGGAGAAAGCAATCATGCAGGAACTACTCCTATGATGGAAAGAAAAGATGCTCTTGTTTGTGCAGCGAATGTGATTAGTGAATTAACGGCTATAGCAAAAACTAATTATCCTCAATTGCGCATCACGACAGGGCAAATCCTTGTAAAACCTAATGTACCTAATGTCATCGCGGGAAATGTAAGTTTTACTTTAGATATCCGTCACCATGAATCAGACATACTAGAAGCATTTTGCCATCAAGCAATACAGCTTTTACATCAAATAGCTGATAGAAGTGCAGTATCGATTGACATTCATAAGTGGACAGATATTAGACCCGTATCTTTAGATACCAAGTTACATGATGAAATGAAAAATAATCTTACAAAAAAAGGATTTAAATATACAACTATAGTAAGTGGGGCTGGTCATGATGCACAAGTATTTGGTCAATATATCCCAACGACTATGCTTTTTGTGCCGAGTAAAGACGGCATTAGCCATTCACCACTCGAATATACAGATAGCGCCAAATTAGAAATTGGTGTCTCTGTTTTAATGGATTATCTATACAAACTAGCATATTAAGGAGTGAAATGTCATGAACTTTAAACAATTACAAACACCTTCAAGAACCATAATGACGCCAGGTCCAGTGGAGGTAGATCCTCGAGTTTTACAGGCGATGAGTACTCCAATTTTAGGACAATTTGACCCAGCTTTCACACATATTATGAATGAAGTAATGGAAATGCTTAGAGGTTTATTTCAAACGAAAAATAAATGGGCATTTCCAATTGATGGTACTTCCCGTTCGGGAAATGAAGCACTACTTGCAAGTGTAATTGAACCAGGAGACAAGGTGTTAGTACCGATTTTTGGACGTTTTGGTCATTTACTTGTGGAGATTTGCGAACGCTATGGTGCAGAAGTGTACACTTTAGAAACCGAGTGGGGTAGTGTATTTGATCAACAAGAAATAATAAACAAAATGAAAGAGGTACAACCGAAAATTGTGGCAGTAGTTCATGGTGAAACTTCGACTGGTTGTATGCAACCATTAAATATTTTAGGAAAAGCGTGTCGTGAACAAGATGTATTACTCATTGTAGATGCTGTCGCTTCAATCGGTGGAGTTAATATTCCTGTGGATGAATGGTGCATTGATGGAATTATAGGTGGCACGCAGAAATGTTTATCGATTCCTGCTGGGATGGCACCTATAACGTACAATGATCGTGTTGAAGCTGTCATTCAAGGTCGTAAAAAAATTGAATACGGTATTGCAACTGAAGAGGAGTTTGAGCAAAAACGGACGAATATGATTCGTAGTAATTATTTTGATCTTGCTATGATTCAAGATTATTGGGGTCCTCGTCGTCTAAATCATCACACTGAAGCTACGTCAATGATTTACGCTTTACGAGAAGGATTACGACTTGTACTTGAAGAAGGATTAGAACAACGATTTGCCCGCCACAATTACCATGAAGTCGCACTTGTAAAAGGAATAGAAGCAATGGGACTTACGATTTTTGGGAATCCATCTTGTAAATTAACATCTGTGACTTGTATTGAGATTCCAGATGGTGTTGATGGTGAAAAAGTTCGTCAAATCATGTTAGAGCAATTTGGTGTAGAAATCGCTTCTTCCTTTGGTCCGCTTCAAGGGAAGATTTGGCGTATCGGAACAATGGGTTATAGTTGTCGAAAGGACAATATCTTAAAGGTATTACAAGCATTAGAGGCTGCTTTAATTCGTAATGGATTTGAACCAAATCGAGGAGAAGGAGTACAGGCGGCGCTAGATTACTATGGTGCACCTTCATATATTTCAGTAGAGGAGGTATAAAAGGATGTATGATCTCATCTTAAAAGGGGGAACAGTTGTTGAACCACATCAAGTTACTCACAGTGATATTGCTGTGAAAGATGGGAAAATTGTTCAAATTGCCCCCAAAATTGTAAATCAGGATAGTCCAACGGTGGAGCTTAAGGGAAAAATCGTATTACCTGGAGCTATCGATGCTCACGTACACTTTAATGAACCCGGTAATGTGGATTGGGAAGGAATAGAAACCGGGTCAAGAATGCTTGCTGCAGGTGGAGCAACATTGTATTTTGATATGCCACTAAATAGTAATCCTCCAACAATTGACGTGCCTTCTCTTAAATTGAAAGAACAGTTATCTAAGGAAAAGTCGGTTATCGATTATCGTTTTTGGGGCGGTCTTGTACCGCAAAATATTAGTGAGTTAGAAAGATTAGCAGAATGTAATGTAATTGGTTTTAAAGCCTTCATCTCAAATTCTGGATTTGAACCATTTAGTTCTGTGGATAACTTGGCATTGCTTAATGGAATGAAGGAAATAAGTCGTCTAGGGAAGATTCTATCTTTGCATGCAGAAAGCGATGAAATGACACGACTATTAGCCAATGAAAAGATTGCAAGCGGAAAGCTAGAACCGAAGGATTATTGTGAATCCCGTCCGATTATTGCAGAGGTTGAAGCTGTTCAAAGAGCACTTGCCTATGCTGAAATCACTGGTTGTGCTCTACATTTTGTCCATATAAGTAGCCCAGAAGCTGTTCAAGTTATTCATGAAGCGAAAAGGCGCGGTATCGATGTGACGCTTGAGACTTGTGCACATTATTTATTGTTTAATGATGAAGCTTTTGAGGAACATGGTGTTTACGCGAAATGTGCACCGCCATTAAGAGCACCAAGAGTTCAAAGGGAATTGATAGAACTTGTTGCAGAAGGGAAGATAGACTTTATTACATCAGATCATTCTCCATGTTCTCCGGAGTTGAAGGACTTATCCAAACGTAATTTCTTTGAAGCTTGGGGAGGTATAAATGGAGGACAGTTTACGCTGTTATCGGTTTTACAAGTGGCGAAAGAAAAGAGCTTACCTCTAACGAAGGTTGCCAAACTTACTGCAGAAGCACCCGCTGTTCGCTTTGGGATTGAAGGCCAAGGTCGTATAGAAGTGGGGTATGACGCAAATTTTGCTATCGTAGAAGAAGTGCCATTTGTAGTAACAAAGGAAACAATGTACGCAAAACATAAGCACTCTCTATATGAAAATCATGAATTCCCGTATACAATCTTTGCTACATATTATAAAGGGAAAATGATTTTTACGAGCACTGAAGATTTATTACACAGTAATTGAAAAGAGTAGAAACCAATGCTGAATTGTAGTATTGGTTTTTTTTGTGTGAAATTTAGTATTCATTTGGTGGAATACATTGCTGAGATAGTGCATGAAAGGTCGAAAGAATCAATCTTTAAGACAGTTTATGCAGAAAAAATTCTAAGCAAACAGAACAAGAAAAGCCTCCAAAAATCAATAGGAAATCTAGATAGGAACAATCCCCAAAATGTCGAATGGAGTCCAATCTCAATGTCAAAGCAAGAGGAGCTTCTATATACGTTTTATTAGTTATCCACAATTTTAATATACACCAAGAGAAATAATAAAAATTTTTCCACAGTTTAGAGCAGATTCATCCACAATTGTTGATAGATTGGTGTTATCCACAGGGAGGGATACCTCCATGTTTCCACTTTCTATAAGATGAAACATGTCTTCTCGCCATTTTTCTACAAATAGATGGAATTTATTTCCCGAGAAATGTCTTATTTTGCGTACGAAGTAGGATTATGTAAAAAAGAATAAATGATTAATGAAATGAGAGATAGAAACATAACCTATTTTAAGGTATTTTTAAAGATTGAGGAAATCATAGATTAGTAGATATATTAATATCCTGATGAAGCTAAGTGGCCGTAATGGAAATACGAATTTAACGAGAGAAGGGGGAGATTAAATGGCAATTGTTATACCGACAATAAATTTAAAAGGTGGAGTAGCAAAGACTACGACAACAGTAGGCCTTGCAGAAGTGTTAACTTCGGAATTTAAAAAGAAAGTACTACTTATAGATTTAGATCCACAAACCAATGCTACTGTGATGCTTATTGGAGATCAGCGTTGGAAAGAGTTAAATAAACAGGGTTATACGTTAGCTACATTATTTGAAGAAGCGCTAGATCCAGATGACACGAAGTTTTTACTTGAAAAAACATTACAAAAGAATGTTTCCAACATTTCATCTGTCAAAAATTTAGACTTACTCCCATCTAGTTTAGATTTAATTAATGTTCAAGAGGTATTGGCAAAAATGCCAACAGGCCCTTTTTATTCAGATAACCCCATTGAAATATTAAAAAATGCCCTTCGTCCAATTAAGTACAATTACGATTATATATTAATTGATTGTCCTCCTAATATGGGGATTATCACACTAAATGGTCTTCGTATTGCCAATGGGTATATTATTCCAACAATCCCCGATATCCTTTCAACATATGGCATTCCTTATGTTGTCGATCGAATCGATGAATTTTCAAAGAACATGGAAATAAAAATAGAAGCGTTGGGAATTGTGGTGACAAAATACAAAGAAAACTCAAAAGTACATAAAAAAACTTTGGGTAAATTAAAAAAGGGAACAAAAACGCATGTTTTTAGCACGGTATTTAAAGAGAATAATCAATCTCCAATGGCTGCTGACTATTATCAACAATATTCAACGTTTAAGCAAAAGTGGGATGAGGATGGTCAATACAATGCTTTTTATAATCTAGGAAAGGAAATAATAGAAAGATATGAGGGGTAAAACTATTGGATTTTCCATATAGTTTTACCCTTTTCTTGATGTAATAAATTACCCTTTGATGGACAGAATAATTGAGAGACATATAGAAAAGGATTCCTGAAGTATTTTCTATATGTTTTAAATTTCAAGTATGGAGGATAGCTATCATGCCAAATGTAGAAGCGAACAACATGAATGTTAATTCCAAAGTGGAAAGGAATGTTTGTGAAGTGAATAAATTACAATTCAGAGAAAACAAACAAACCAAATCTAACACTCAAGAGTTTGCTTCGGAGGTTCATGTAGGAGCCGATTTAGAAACGTATGAATCTGCCAATACGTCTGGTGATGAGAAAATTGAACGTCATCAACGACCTGTCAGTGAAAGAACTGCTTGGAATTAGATCGTTTAATTAGTATTTTCCTAATTACTTGAAAATGCGGGGCTAAAGGTTAAAGTCTTTAGTCCCATAATTTAGTTGTTTCAAAAACGTCGTTACTATAGTACTATAATACTGAGGGAAATAACATAAGGGTGTACTTGGTATGAAAAAGAGTAAAGTAAGACTAATCATTTTAATATCTGCAGTATTATTAGTATGTTGTTATACATTTAGTTTTTATGCAACAGATAAGCATTTTGAATCGACCGTTAAAGAAGCCATCACAAGCCAAGCGCTAGAATCTGCTAAAGCTGCAGCGGTAAAATTTGATGTAGATACATACAAAAAGTTCTTAACAAATCCAGAAAAAAACGATTATTATTGGGAGATCAGTAGACAATTAAATGACGTTAGAGAAGATGTTGGGGCATTATTTGTATACATACTAGAAATTGATAATCCAAATCAGTCCCATGCAATGCTTTTAGGCTTACCTCCAAGTAAACAAGAATTTTTTGAAATAGGTTCGGTGTGTACATTACCAAAAACGGAAGTAAGTCAGGCTTATTACAATGAAACACCTTACATAACAGATATTATTAAGGATCCTGAACATGGTATGTATATATCCGTAGGTACACCAATAATGGATGAAAATAATAATATTCTAGGTTTT
>Ga0180217_1001271_pt1 | contig 29040 bp, 23 predicted proteins | sample eDN3rd37CBELigOP_FD_128521 | JGI IMG/M metagenome (GOLD analysis project Ga0180217, IMG submission 128521) | Enriched Organic Plus compost microbial communities from Emeryville, California, USA - eDNA 3rd pass 37_C BE-Lig OP (version 2) (version 2) ... | reverse complement strand
GAGGAACGAGGGATTCATTTCTCCATGCTGATTTTTTCGATACCGAATTCCTCGTGGACCGCCTGAACGGCGAGTGCGGCATGAAGATCACCAACGTGCGGGCGGTTCAACCAGTCTCGCCCGGTTCGCCTCCCGACTGGCGGACCAGTCTCGGACAGATTCTTGTCGCGGTCGATACCGACGTCGGCCTGACCGGCTACGGAGTCGGCGGCGGGGGACTTGCCGGCGTGCACGTCGTCCGCACGGTGCTGCGGGATCTGTTACTGGGCAAATCCCCCGAACCGGTCGAAACACTCTGGGAGAAGATGTACGAGCTGACGCTCCCCTACGGTCGCAAGGGACTGGCGATCATGGCCCTCTCGGGGGTCGACCTGGCGTTGTGGGATCTCCGGGGCAAGGCGTGCGGACAACCGGTGGCGGCACTGCTCGGGGGAAAGGTCGGGATTCCCCTTCCGACGTACGTCACCCTCTGGGGAGACGTTCCCCCCGAAAGTGTTCCGCAATATCGGGCCTTCAAGCTGCACCTCGAACAGATTGCCGCCGAGCGCGGCGTGGACGCGACGGTGGATGTCGTGCGGCGGGCCCGGGAAACGATCGGCAACGATCGCGAATTGATGATCGACGCCTGGATGTGCTGGGATGTCGAGACGACCTGCCGCGTCGCCGAGGCGATTCAATCCTTCAAAGTCAGCTGGATCGAAGAACCGCTGCCCGCTGATAATGTGGCCGGCTATCGCGAACTCGCGGCCCGTTCGTCGATTCCCATTGCCGGCGGCGAGCACGAATTCACGGCTGCCGGTTTTGCACCCCTGATCGACGAGCGGCTGCATACCGTCCTGCAGCCCGATGTCTGCTGGTGCGGCGGGATGACTGAACTGGTGAAGATCTATGCCCGGGCGAATGCGGCCGGGCTCCGCGTCTGCCCGCACCGCGGGGCCGAGGTGTGGGGGCTGCACGCGATTGCCGCGCTCGACTCAAATCCGCTCGCCGAATCGGGCCGCCCCTGGATGACGTGGGTGCAGGGACAGCCGCCGATTCGCGATGGATTCATCCGCCTCGGCGATGCGCCCGGTTTCGGCGCGGGGATTGATGAGGCGGCCATCACAGCGGTTGCGGATCCGTCTGTCGCTGCCTGGTGATCCGGTGATCCGCGATTCATCTCCCTTTACTTCCTTCCACCGCATGCCGGGTTCGCGGTTGGCGCAGGGAAATCGTCTCGGGCGTGCGACCGTGGCGGTCGACTACCAGTCCACACCATCGGCGGGCGAAAGGAGCAGTGAGCGGTAGACGGCGTGTGCATCGCTGAAGTAGAGCGTCAGGTCTCCATCCTGAGACACGACGAATGCGAACGCATCGGACTGGGCGAGACAGAGATTGCGGGCCGAGTGATGCCGGGTGCCAAAGTTCTCGCCGGTCGAGACGATTTCCCGCGTCCAGTAGTCCATCTCCGGCCGGCGGGGTCCGGCGATCATCTGGCGATCGACGTGGATGAACGCGCCGAAGCTGTCGACGCGCAACTCGCGGTCGAGGACCACACAGCCGTCGACCGAAGTCAGATGGGCAATCGCGTGGGCGCGGGTGATCAGGCGATGCCACTGCTTCTGACACATCTGCAGGCTCCGCTCGATCTCGCTTTTCTGCTGTTGCTGTTCGACCAGTCGCCGCGATTGCCAGTACGATTCGATCTCGGCTCCGAGGTCGAGGTCGCGGATTTCGTGCTTGCGGACCAGCGGCGCTTTCGCTGGGTCGGGCACGACAATGAATGCGCCCCCGTGACGCAGGTTGAGCGTCGTGTGCAGGACATCGGACCAGATCGACGTAATCAGCATCCGCAGCGGCGTCCGGGCGGCCAGGGAAGTCTGTTCTTCGGGAGCCTCCGCGGAAGCACACCGCCGCAGGAGCGTCTCCGCGAGCGCGGCGAACCAGTGCTTCACCGGTTCAATCTGGTGATAGGGACTCAGGTTCTGAACCGTCCCCGCCCGCAGGATGAAAGTGAGGCCCGCTTCCGTCGCCTGCAGCGTGCCCGGTCCATCCACGCGGAGCATGAGCCCTTCAGGGCGGACAGAGATCCCGTGCTGCGGCGGGCCGAGATGCGTCGGCCGGACGATCGCGACGACGGCATGACACACCAGCCCCTGGTCGGTGTTCATCACGAGCAGTGCCCGTTCGCGCGAGGCAACGAGCGGGGCCAGCTTGCGGAGACTGTTCACATCCCGCAGGGGACGCGGTTCCTGAAAGGTGAAGATCCGCAGCTCATCCATCGCGCTCCGCGATCCCGCCGCCGGGCAGAAAATGCGGAACTGCGGATAACGTCCTTCGTCGGCGGTCTGGCTGGCAAAGTAGGCGAGCTTGATGAGCCAGCGGAGATGCTCGTCGGGAATCTCGCCGTTGGCATGCAGACCTTTTGTCGCATGCCAGTGCCGAAAGTCGATCAGCACGTCGGCCAGCTGTTCCGGGCCTCCCAGATCCGAGGGCCGGGGTGGCCTCCACTGGCCATCGAAAGACGGGGACATTCCCTTGCTCCGTAAACGCGCAGCAGACGATTCGCGGGCCGAGTGCGCTCTCCGCCAACGCGATCGCTACGGCAATTTGTACACGACGAACGTTGAATTCTGATAGAGAGGTTTCGCCTCCATGCGTTCGTCGCGCCTGGCGATCAGGTGATCGATGCCGGTCGTTTCCCTCAGTTCGGCCAGTGCGTGCGCCGAATATCCCGCATCGAAATGGGCACGGCTCCAGCGATGCAGGGTCCATTGCCGTTCGTACCAGTCGACGATTCCGGCGGCATCCTGCGGACAATCCTTGTACGAGACATACTGCGCCCGCTGCGCGTACCACCGGAACGCCCATTCCCGGCGGCGCGTCGCCCAGAACAGGGCATCCGCCGGAGTGTTCTCGCGAACCCAGGTGTTCACGTCGATCCAGTCGGCGGCTTCACGCGTCTCGCGCCATCGGCTGCGCGGCGTCATTGGTGAGGCGATTGCGAACGCCAGCGTCATCACGGCGATTCCCCACGCCATTCCCCCTCTCCAGGCAGCGGTGAAGCCTGTCGGCTGAGTCTCTTTGCTGCGCCCCGCGAGTTGCTCCAGCAGCCCGGCCAGCGTGATCGAGAACGCGAGCGGCACAAGGGCGTCGGCGAGGCGAAACGGATAAAACTTCATCAGCGAGGCGGTTCGCGGACCGAATCCAATCACCAGCCCGGCGAGGGCCACGAGAATGCTCCCGCCAACGTAAAGCGCGAAGAACTTTTCACCGGCATGCTTCCGCGACCATCGCCGCAGGATCAGCCAGCCGGCAATCAATGCGGCATAGCCCACATAGGCGGCGAGCGGAAAACGGGTCGGATCAAGATGATGCTTGAGCCGCACGAAGACATGGATCTGGTTGGCGCGCGCGGTCAGTTGCGGAGAGGCCTCCCCCAACATCTGCAGAGCCGGCACCAGCCCCGGCAGCATGCAGAGGATCAGCACCGCCCCCGGGAGCAGCAGTCGCGTTGCGAGTGGCCGCACGGTGAAAGGAAGCCCCCCCAGAGCCGCATCGAGAGTGCGTGCGGACGAACGCCACCAGCTGCTGACAAGCGACCAGCCCAGTGCAAATGCGAGGGCGATCAGGCTCCAGCCGCCGACGACAGGGTGAAAGCTGACGGCGAGTCCGCTGGCGGCCGCCGCAAGAATCAGCCGATCGGAGAGCAGCCAGGCAAGCGACCAGAACAGAAAGCCGTAGGTGAAGACCTTCGCTTCCACCCCGCCGACGACCCATTCGCCCGAGAAGTTGCCGATCGAGGCGAGTCCGAGGAAGATCCACGCCGACCATAACGGCGCCCAGCGTCCCGGTACGAGTCGCAGTACCAGCTCCGACCAGCCCCCGGCAAGCAGCAGCCAGCCCAGCACGCGGCCGATCCAGGCAGCCTCCTCAAAGGTGAGCCACTGTGTCAAAGCGCCGACGGTGGCGTAGAAGACGACATGCGCATCGGCTGACTGCAGGAATGCATCGCGATGACACCACTCCGGCTCCCAGAAGTGCCGCGCCTTCGTGAGGTAGTGCGGCTCGTTCACTCCCGGGATGGGAAAGTGCAGCGTCGCAAAGAGCGCGAAGCTCAGCGCGATGAGCCCGGCCAGCCGCCAGCGATGGGAAGGGGAAGGAAGCACGTTGGGAAGGGGCGTGCCGAGTGGAGACGGCAGGAGGTGGAAGAAAGCCTTCATTCAGAGATGATCGCGGAACTGGCGGGGTGCGGCGAATCAACCCTCACCGGATTCGGCCGCACCGATTCGTCTGCCCCGCGCGTGCGAACCGCCTGTCCGCACCGCTGCTACTTCTTCTTTTTCTTGGAGGGGGCAGCTTTCTTTTCGCTCTTGGCAGCGCTCTTCTTCTTGGTGCTCGCTGCTTCCTTCTTGCCAAACACGTTGTCCCAGTTCGCCCAGAATGCAGGGGTCGTACCGGTACGGACAATCGGACCGCTCATCAAAGTGTCTCCTGTTCAAGGATCGAGGAAGAAAATCCAGGCATGCTGCGGCTCATTCGACGGAAGAGCCGTGTCCTGGTAAGTCGCGTCGAGGTTCGCTGGCCCCAGCTGCGTCTGCAGAGGTTCAATTCAAACGAACCGAACCCTCGCGCGAGCCTCTCATGACTTCTGATTGTTGAAATCACCGCCCTGCTTGTCAAGCACGTGTCGTAAGAGAACTTACGGCATCCTTTTCAGAGACGTCCCGGAGCGGTCGCTGACCCGATCGGCGGAAGGGGCATTCCGAATCGAACACCCTCCGGCCTGCTTTACCCTTGTGCTTTCCGGCGGCGTGCATTCAAGTAGGGTGAGGTTCCGACCCTTTGCAGTCTTCTCTCTCCGGAACTGCGTTTCGCAGACGGTGCTCATGATTTTTGACGACTCACAAGAGGAGCGATTTCGCGACGCCTGGGAGCGGGTGAAGATCGTCCGCCCCGTGCATTACTCGCTGTTCACCTTTGGGGAATCGGTGCTGCCCTACTTCCTGGTCACCGAAGCCGTCCCTCCGGAATCGACGGTTCGCATCACCAAAGGAGAAGTGCGAATCACGCGGCCGCTGATTATCACTCCCGAGAACGCACGGCCCGAGTTCCGCAATTTCTTCCACGAAGGAGACGACGAGTCCGCCGTCCAGTTCCTGATGGCGCGGACGGCGGCGTTCTCGCACCTGCGTTTCGACAACACCAGCGGCCCGGCGCAGATCGTCAGCGACAGCGTCGAAGAGGCCGTCGCGCGGCTGAACCGTCAACTGGATGACGAAGAGGAAGACCGCGTCGCCATCCTCACCGCCCCGGCCCCGCTCGCCCCGCTGGCGCTGATCAAGTACGCCACCGACCGCGTCTGGCAAAGTGCCCCCGACAACCTCCAGGAACTCCGCGAACGCGGCTTTCTCCCCTAGCGCGGCGGAATTTCCGGGTACCGGCTTCAGCCCCCTAAAGTCTAAAGCCTGGAGCCTAAAGCCTAACTAGAACTCACTCCAGCAGGCGATGGCGTCGAGCAGGCGGCGGAGTTCGGGGCGCTGGCGGAGAATGCCGATCAGGACGTACTTCTGCATGCCGCGCTGCCGCAGTTGCGCTGCGAGGACCGGCTGGATGCGGCGGAGGAAGAGACGCTTCTGCCGCTCTTCAATCCAGCGTGCGCCGCAGAGCAGCGTCAGCAGGATGATCCCCACATCGACGTACCACCAGTTCCACCCGAGTTGGAAAATCTGGTGAATGGCGACGCAGAGCGCGAATGCGGCGATCACGCTGACCCCCAGCGGCGTCGTGCCGACCGCCGCCAGCCGTACGTTCGCGTGCACGAGCCGGCCGTAGAGTTCGGGGTCGAGCGTTGTTTCGCTCGACGTCGCCGAATAGGGCTCGCAGACGAGTTCCCCATCGCGGCGGGCGACAATCACCGCTTCTCCCTCTTCGGGGAGGTAGTCGGCGAGATATTCGAGATCTTCGAAAGGCGTGCTCATGTCGAGGAGATCGCTAGCCCGAGAGGGGAACAGTCCAGCGGACGAAACCTCGGAGAGGAGAACCCTTCTCCCACCGTCACAATACCCCTGCCGTTCGCAGGTCGCAAGCTCTTTTGATCCTTCGCCGGCCGCTCAGGCAAACTGCCGCACCAGCTCCAGGATCCGCTCGATATCGTTTTCGACCACGACCGGACTGTTCGCGAAGGGAGTCTGCCCGGCCCCGGCTTCCGCCAGCAGCTTCCGCGATGATTCCGTTTCCGGCGTGTGATACGCCACCGTCATGTTCGGGTCTTTCAACTGGTGCCCGGTGAGAATGCAGACCACCCGGTCACCCGGAGCGATTACGCCTTCCTCGCGGAGCAGTTTCGCGCCGGCGACGCTCGCGGCACTCGCGGGCTCACAGCCAAACCCGCCCCGGCCCACCTGCGCCTTGGCGTCGAGGATCTGCTGGTCGCTCACCTCGCGAACGACGCCGTCGCAGACATCGAGGGCCCGCAGGCACTTCGCCAGATTTACCGGACGGTTGATCTGGATGGCGGTCGCCAGCGTCGTCGCCCGGCGTCCCGCGGCATCCATCTCGTCGTAGAATCCGCTCACGACGTTCTGATTCGGACGCCCCTCCGCCCACCGCAGTCCCTGTTGACCGTAGAGCTGGTAGAGCGTGTTCGCCCCCGCGGCATTGATGATCGCCAGCCGTGGAATCCGGTCGATCAGTCCCAACGCTTTCAGTTCCTGAAACGCCTTGCCGAACGCGCTCGAGTTGCCGAGGTTTCCGCCGGGGACGAGAATCCAGTCGGGCACCTCCCACCGCAGCGATTCGAGGACGCGGTACATGATCGTCTTCTGCCCTTCGAGGCGGAAGGGATTGACGCTGTTGCAGAGGTAAATCTTCGCCGGGCCGCAGACCTCGCGGACGCGCTGCATGGCGTCGTCGAAGTCCCCCTGGATCTGAATCGTCTTCGCACCGTAATCGAGTGCCTGCGACAGTTTGCCGTACGCGATCTTCCCGCTGCCCACGAACACGAACACCTTGAACAGCTGCGTCGTGCTGGCGAAGATCGCGAGCGATGCGCTCGTATTTCCAGTGGAGGCACACGCGGCACTCTCGGCCCCGACCATGCGGGCATGCGTGAGCGCGGCGGTCATGCCGTTGTCCTTGAAGCTGCCGGACGGATTCAAGCCTTCGTACTGAAGGAAGAGTCGATCCGCATCGAGTCCCGTGTAGCGGGCGACCGCGGGTGAGCGCTGCAGAATCGTCTGCCCTTCGCCGATGGTGACGACCTTGTCTTCCGGAGCGAACGGCAGCAGGCGGCGGAAGCGCCAGACACCGCTGAAATCGAGCGGATCGTACCGCCGGCTCCAGGCGGATTCGAACTCGCGAAGCGAACCAGGGACGGGCAGCCGGTCCCACTCGTAGCTGACATCGAGCAGGCCGCCGCACGCCGGGCATCCGGTGTGGACTTCATCGACCGCGTAGGTCGCCTCGCAGTCGGGATTAATGCACTGTTGGAACGCGAACCGCGTATCGATGGCAGTAGAAATTGCTCGATCTCCGCACTCGAGAAGCGCAAAATGGCCGGAAAGTCGCGATCGCCGATCGCACGGGGAACCTGTATTGTCCCGGTCCGGGAGAGTGTTGGCAACCATGAATTCTCCCCGTCCTCTCGACGATTCGGGAGGGGGGGGCGGGGCTGGACGAAGGAAGTCCCGGGGAAAAGAGTCTGTCCGTCACCCACCAGCCTCATCCTCGAAAACCTGCCGCTCTTGAACGAAGACCCGCTGAACAGGAGGAAACGTCATCCGATTCCGCACCGCCGGCGACAGGAGCGCAACGCGTGAGAACGAGCGACATCCGCCCCCACTGGAGTTTCGGGAGTACCCACCAACCCCGGAAGTTTGGCGGGGGGCAGGTTATCGCTACGCAGTGTGAACTGCGCGTTTGGCTCTCCCGACAACCTGCCCCGAGCCACACTCCACCAATGAGCGGATGCACCCGGTTCACCGGACCAAGGGACCACCGCACGCCATCAGCACGCTTTACTGTTAGAATCAAGAGAGGAAGCAGGTCAGACACCAGTCCGGGCAGTGAGTTCGCCATGTCGTTGCGGGCACGGGAAGTTATCGAACGCTGGAAACAGGGGGATCGCCGTGCGCTCGCCGAGGCGATCACGCTGCTCGAACAGGGAGAGTGGGAGGAGGTCGACTGGCAGGCTCTCCCCGCCCCCGATGCCCAGGCGGTCACGATTGGCATCACCGGGGCCGGCGGAGCGGGCAAGAGCACGCTGGTCGCGGCCCTGGTTCCCTTCCTGCGGGAGCAGGGGCTTCGCGTCGCCGTCCTCGCGTGCGATCCTTCCAGTCCCTTGAGCGGCGGCGCCCTGCTCGGGGACCGGATCCGTGTCGAACCGCGTCCCGCGGATGAGGGATTCTATTTCCGCAGTCTTTCCACGCGTGGTCAGCCCGGCGGCATTTCGCAGGTCGTCCGCCCCGCAGTCGAATTGCTCAAACGTGCCGGCTTTCAGGTGGTCCTGGTCGAAACCGTCGGTGTCGGACAGGATCAGTATGCGGTTCATGACACCGTCGATCGGCTCCTGCTCGTCCTCACCCCGGCAACGGGAGACGAGATCCAGCTGCAGAAGGCCGGGGTAATCGAACTGGCGGATGTCATCGCGGTGAACAAGGCGGATCTTCCCGGAGCCGACCTGCTGATTGCCATGCTTCGTGAGTGTCTGCCCGAAACGACCGTGATTCCCGTCGTCGCAACCCAGGGACAGGGGCTGCAAAGGCTCTGGGCGGCCCTGCATCCGGGATCGGAACCGGACATTCCTCCCCCCGCTTCATCGGAAGGGGCCTGACGACGCCCGCAGTGCGTCGCGATCAGTGTCGTATGCGGAAACCGTTACAGGAAATGATGTCATCATGCCTCTTTGTGCAGGGAGCCACCGATGCTGATCGATGCTCATCTCGACCTCGCGTACAACGCACTCCTGTTCGGCCGCGACATCACCGGCAGCGCGCACGACACGCGCCGCCGCGAAGGGGACCAGCCGAAGGTCGGGCACTCGACGGTCGGGCTGAGCGATCTGCTCCGCGGCGAAATTGCGATCTGCTTCGCGACGGTCTCCGTGCATGGGCCGCGAGCATGGTCGCCTCCTTCCAGGGGGCTTTTCCGAACCGATGAAGAGGCGTTCCAGAAGGGATGCGAACAGCTCAACTTCTACAGGGATCTTGAGCAGAAAGGTGTGATCCGGCGGATACTCAACATCGATGATCTCGAAGAGCATCTCGCCCGCTGGACCGCCGATCCGGGTAATCGCCGGGTGGGAATCGTGCACCTGATGGAAGGGGCCGACCCGATCCTGAAGCCCGAACAGGTCCACGAGTGGCACAGTTGGGGATTGCGGATCGTCGGTCTCTCGTGGGCCGGGAACCGCTATGCCGGGGGAACCTACGGGCCGGGACGGCTGACGGCGGCGGGGCGGCAGCTACTCACCGAGATGGAACGCTGCGGCATGATTCTCGACATCAGCCACCTCAACGACGCCAGCTTCTTCGAGGTGCTCGACTCGTTCGGCGGTCATGTTCTCGGCAGCCACGTGAATTGCCGTGCCCTCGTGCCGGGAGAGCGGCAACTCACCGATGCGATGATCCGCGCGCTGATTGCCCGCGATGCCGTGCTCGGCACCGCCTGCGATTGCTGGATGGTCGTGCCGGGATGGAAGAAGAAAGTGACTTCTCCGTCCACCTGCCCGATGGCCCGCCTCGTCGATCACATCGATCATGTCTGCCAGCTTGCCGGCAACGCGCGGCATGCGGCGATCGGCAGCGATCTCGACGGGGGATACGGCACCGAGCAGTCGCCGGGCGACCTCGACACGATTGCCGACCTCGCCCGCATCGCCGAGTTGCTCTCCGAACGCGGTTACTCCGATGCCGACATCCAGGGCATCACCCACGGCAACTGGCTGCGCAAACTCCGCACCGCCTGGAGCCCCGAGTAAACCGCAATCGAAGCCATCCCTCAAGCCTGAAGTCTAGAGTCGAAAGCCTATCGACCCCATTCCAGCCCGAGCATGATCGAGTTCAGCCCGCTGCCGATGCCGAGCAGGGCGACCCGGTCGCCGGGCGAGAGATGGCCGGCTTCGATGCCGAGTGCCGCCGTCATGGGGAGCGCCGCCGCCCCCGCGTTGCCAAGGTACTCGACTGTGGGAAAGTCGATCGCCGGATCGAGTCCGAGCCGCTCGTAAAGCAGCTTGCGATGCGCCCGGCCGACCTGATGCGTGAACGCCTTCTGCACGTCACTGTTTTCCCAGCCGAGCACGCGTTTGCAGTGTTCCCAGGTCTCGACGGCGAGGTTCACCCCGGCGTGAAGCAGGGCCTCGGAATCGGTCTGCATCCGCGGGCGGTCATCCCCGTGAGTCGCGCGGGCCGAGTCGCCGGCGCAGAGTTCATGGCTGGAGGTATCGGAGCGGAGCGTGCCTCCCAGAAGCCGGTTGCCGGTGCGGCTCAGGCGTCGATCGCACAGCAGAACGGCCGCCGACCCGGAGCCGATCGTGAGCGATGCAAAGGCGAGTTTTACATCCTGCCGTGTAATTTCGGGATCTTGAAGCAGGGAATCGATCGTTCCTTCGACGAGATCGCGGCCCCCTTCGGTCCCGACGGCAATCCCGGCCCGGATCTGCCCCATTTCGATCATGTTCGCAATGAGGACCATGCCGTTGAGCAAGCCGAGGCAGGCATTGCTCACGTCGAACACGCACGCCGAGTTCGGCAAACCGAGGGCGTGATGCACGTAATTCGCGGTGGCGGGCTCGAGCTGATCCCGGCAGACCGAACCGTGAATGACGGCCCCGATGTACCGGCGGTCGAAACCGGCGGCGGTAATGGTCTTCTCAGCGGTCTCGGCACTGATCCGTCCCGGACGCCAGTCCCGATCCCAGAAACGGCGTTCGCGGATGCCGCTCATCAACTCCAGTCGACCGGCGGGCAGACCCAGCCGGTCGTACAGGGGAGCGAGCTTTGCTTCGATTTCGTCGGAAGTGACGACGTGTGGCGGCAGCGTATAGCCAAACGCCTCAACACACACATGCTGGTAACGCATAGCCATCCGCAGCCGCCGGGAGCCGCGCGAGCGACCGCCGGCGACGGTACTGGACGGCTCGGCAACCCGGTCTCAGGCAGGAAATTCAGGAAGAACGGATCGATGCAGGAAAGAGGCCCGCAGGGGACTCAAGGAACATTCAGGCGGCAGACTTCGGCGGGGAACGAGGGGGCAAAAGCAGCCCGATCGGATGATTTACGGATCCGCAAACTCGCCGCCGCCGGAACTTCAGGAACGTTCGGCGTTTTCCGCCGCATTGAGCGGCAGGGAGTTCAACCGCTCCATGAGGGCGGCAATCTGTTTCAGTTCCGCTTCGCGGCGATCGCTGGTGGGAGCCATCGGATCCCGAAACTCGAGCTTCCGCGCACTTCGGATAAACCGCAAACCTTCTAACAGCAGAGTCCGCTGGTCATGATTGATTTCGACGCTGACGTTAAGATCCATGGGAGAAACAGGCGCCTCTTGAAAGCTCTTCATAATTGCCCGGCGTTCGATATCGCGGTGGTAGACCGGTTCCTTCATCGTACCGGACAGGGTACTGCATCTCAACCAGGAACCGGTCCGCCCGACCCCTGGCCGCATCCTGCGTATTGTTGATCGTCGCAGCCGCCCCGCTGCATTTGCAAACAGTGTGCCGCTCGGCAGGGCCCGCACAAGTCATCCGACTGCGAGAAGCCGACAGGTCTGGGTGACCCGAGGCGTTTACGTGGCCCGCGCCCGGATGTTTCCTTCCAGATAGGCTGCCGCCATGGCCCGCGGAATCTCGGCCTCGGCGAGGACGACCTTCGCCCGGTTCTCGGCGGTGAGGGCCTTCATCTCCTGCTCGGCGGCGACCGCCTGGGCGCGCCGCTCTTCCGCCTTCGCGCGGGCAACACGGACATCCGCCTCCGCCTGATCCGCCTGGAGTCTTGCCCCCACGTTGTCGCCGACGTCAATATCCGCAATGTCGATCGACACGATCTCGAACGCCGTCTGCGAATCGAGGCTCTTGGCAAGCACCGTCCTGGCAATCAGCATCGGATTCGCCAGCACGTCCTTGTGGCTTTCCGACGAACCGATTGCCGACACGATCCCTTCACCCACGCGGGCAATGACCGTTTCTTCCGTCGCACCGCCGATGAGCTGTGCGAGATTCGTCCGCACGGTGACGCGGGCCTTTGCCTTCAACTGGATGCCGTCCTTCGCGACTCCATCGAGAGTCGTCCGCCCCGTCCGCCGCGGGTCCGGACAGTCGATGACTTTCGGATCGACGCTGGTCTGCACCGCTTCGAGGACGTTTCGCCCGGCGAGATCGATTGCTGAAGCCGTCTCCCAGTCGAGATCGATCTTCGCCCGATGGGCGACGATGAGTGCCTGAATCACGCGGCGGATGTTCCCCCCCGCGAGATAATGCGCTTCCATCGCCTGCGTCGGGATGTTCTTCAACCCGGCCTGCACCGCCATGATTTTGGCGTCGACGATGACCTTCGGATTCACCTTCCGCAGCGACATGAAGAGCAGGCTCATCAGGCTCACGCGCGAGCGGGTGAAAAACGCCTGCAGCCAGATATTGAAGAACTTGCCCAGGACGACGATCGCGACAAGGAAGAAGATGACCCCGATGATCACCACTGCCGCCAGCAGCCACCCATACTGTTCCATCGTTCAATTGCTCCGCAAAGGCGACGCAGGATTTCGGAGGGATGCTCCGCCGCTGAGTGAATCGGCTTTACCTTGAACGCGTACGGTCACCCACCCGGGTGCTCTCCGTCGCTGTTCTCGGCCGGGAGAAGTGCCGACGCTCACCGTCGGCAACCTCCCGAATGCCCTTTAATCTACGGGATCGAGAGGGCGTTTGCAAAGTCCCGGGTTTATGTGATTTTCCGGTTTTCCGGGATCGTTCCTGCCGTGGGTGGGGCCCCGCTCGCAGCCCGCTGCCCTTGTCCGGCCTGTGTCCGGCCTGTGGCGATGCTTTCCTGGGGCATGCTCTTTTGAATCGCAGTGACGCATGATTGACGGGGCAGGGCGGTCCAGTAGACTGAGAATGAGGTCACCTCGCCGTGGGGCCGGGGCCCCCTGCGGATTGAACGAACTTCCAAGAGTACTCGGCGGCGAGGCTCCCGACATCGTTACCACCGGCGAAGGATTTCCTGGCCCAGCGGCCGAGCAGCCGGCAAGGGTAATGCGACGTGTGTGATTCCCCGACCTCTCCCCGTCCGCCGCGCCTCTGGCTCGTCAACCTGTTCTTCGGGCCGGGAGTCGCCCCGACCGGACAACTTGCGGAGAGTCTGGCGGTTGAGCTTTCCCGCCACGGCGTCGAGGTCCAGGTTCTCACGGGAACTGTCGCCTATCAGGGAACCGAGACCGCCGAGTCCCCCCGCTTTACCGGCCGCATCCACCGCATCTACAGCGGCCCGGTCCATGCCCGGCGGATGCTCGGCAAGCTCTGCTCCTGGAGCATTTTTTATCTGGGACTGGCCCTGTTTCTCGTCACACGGCGGCTCCCGGACAAGGTGGTCCTGATGACCACTCCGCCTTTTCTGCAATGCCTGTTTGCCGCGCGGAATGTCTTCACCCCCCGGCCTGCGGAACTGATCCTCTGGAACCAGGACACGTACCCTGAAATTCTCGCCGCTTTCGGAGTGCTGCGAGAACGATCGTGGCTCTTGCGCCTGCTGCACGCGGTTCAGTCCCGCTGGAACCGGCGGATTGAAAAAGCCGTCGCTCTCGACCACAGCATGGCGGAGGTACTCCGCCGGCAGGGAGTCCGGGAAGTGCGGGTCATCCCGAACTGGAACCTGTCCTCGCCCGCGGAAGAAATCTCCACCGCCGATCTGGATCCTCAACTCATCCGCCGCATGCAGGAGTACCGCTACCGGATCATCTACACCGGCAATCTCGGCCGAGGGCATGACCTGTCGAGCGTCTGGCAGTATCTGCGGCAGCATCCCGGCCAGCGCGATTTCCTCTTCCTGTTTCTCGGCGGAGGCGAGCAGTGGGAACAACTCTCGGAGCTCGCGCGGAGTCCCGGCGGAGAAGCCATTGAGATGCTTTCCTACGTCCCGCAGGAACAGTATCAGGCGCTGCTGCGAGCGGCCGATTTCGGACTTGTCGCCCTCGATGCGTGCTGCGTCGGGTTGATGTCCCCCAGCAAGATTCACGGGTATCTCGCCGCCGGCAAGCCGCTCATCTATCTCGGCCCGAATGGTTCCAACATCGCCGAGGCGATCGAGAACTTCGGTTGCGGCTGGTGCATTCCCGAGAATGAGCCGGCGGCATTCGAGACCTGTCTGCGCACGATTGTCGCCGACGAGTTCAACTACGCCACGCTCCAGCAACAGGCACTCGTCGCCGCCGACACCCGCTACTCCGAATCCCGCGGCACTCGTGAGCTCTGCGAGTACATTCTGGGGCGGGACGTGGACAAAGTGGATGAGCCGCCGGTTCCGGGAAATGCCCGGTTCGCAGTCGTGCGGCCTGCGCTGGACGAAGGAAGCCGCGGGAGAGAAGACGCTGACAGCCACCAATCCGCTCCCTCCTCCCGGGAGCCACAGTGATTGCGGGTGACCGACCGCACGAAGAGTGTCTCCATCCGGTTGCGCCTCGCTGGCGGCAAAATCGCAATGTCTGAAATCAGGCCGCATCGACCCTCACCGGGGTTTCAGAAGCCTCCTCCAACCGCTCGGCCACGCCTCCGCAGTTGAGGAGTGTGGGGAGATTGCCCGACAGGCAGGCTACGCCTTGAAGATCTTCTCGCGACCTTCCTTGACGTGTTTGGTGGCGTTGCGCGTATCGACAACCGCCCGTGCGTGCCGCACGATAAACTCGTAGTCGTAGCTCGAATGATCGGTGGCGATCAACACGCAATCCTGCCCGGCGAGGAACTCTTCGGTGAGCGGTGAGCTCTCCAGGTTCGGCACATCATGGTGCCGCATTCGGGGCAAGCGGGGAATGTGCGGATCGTTGTAGCTGAGGACCGCCCCCCGCTCCCGCAGCAGGTCCATCAATACGAAGGCCGGGCTCTCGCGGGGATCGTCCACATCCCGCTTGTAAGCCACGCCGAGCAGGCAGATCCGGCTTCCCTTGACCGGTTTGCCGGCGTCATTGAGAACCTCGGCCACGCGATCGATCACGTAGCGCGGCATCTGCGTATTGATCTCGCCGGCGACCTCAATAAACCGCGTCGGCAACCCGACTTTCCGCGCGACCCAGCTCAGATAGAACGGGTCGATGGGAATGCAGTGTCCGCCGAGACCGGGCCCGGGATAGAACGCCTGAAAGCCGAACGGCTTCGTCTTCGCTGCATCGATGACTTCCCAGACGTCGATGCCCATCCGGTCAAAGAGCACCTTCAACTCGTTCACGAGCGCGATGTTGACCGCGCGATAGGTGTTCTCGAGGATCTTGCACGCCTCGGCGACTTCGAGACTCGAGACCGGAACGACCTGCACCACCCCTTGCGAATAAAGGCTGCACGCAAGCTGCCGGCTGGTGTCATCGTAGCCGCCGACGACCTTCGGAATGCGTGCGGCGGTGTAATCGGGATTGCCGGGATCTTCCCGCTCGGGGCTGAATGCGAGAAAGTAATCCTGCCCGACCCGCAAGCCGCTCTCGGCGAGAATCGGCAGCACCACGTCACGTGTCGTCGTCGGGTAGGTCGTGCTTTCGAGAACGACCAGTTGCCCCGGGCGAAGCACCGCCGCGATCTGCTTCACTGTCCCTTCGACGTACGTCAGGTCGGGATCGCGGCTGTCGGTCAGCGGTGTCGGTACGCAGATCAGGAGGGCGTCCGCCTCGGCGAGACGCTGCATGTCGTCCGTCGCGTCAAACTGCTGTCGCTGCAGCCAGCCGGCAACGGTTGCCGAGTCGACATGCTTGATGTAGCTCCGACCGGCGCGAAGCTGCGCGACCTTGGCCCCGTCGACGTCGAATCCGAGTGTGCGGAAGCCTGCATCGACGAACACCCGCACGAGCGGCAGCCCCACGTAACCAAGGCCGATCACCCCGACAACCGCCTCGCGGCTGTCCAGCTTCGCCTGGAGCGTATCGGCCGGGTTCTGCATGGGATCGGTCTTCTCGTCAGGCGGTCCGGGAGCGCTTTTCCTGGGCGGCGAGCTCCAGGTCGGCATCGGTCATCATGCGGGCGAGCTCTTTGAAGGTCACGCGGGGCTGCCAGTTCAAGACCCGCCGCGCCTTCGAGGCATCCCCGAGGAGCAGATCGACTTCCGCGGGCCGATAGTACCGCGGATCGATTTCGACGTACTCTTTCCAGTCGAGATCGAGATAGCCGAACACTTCATCGAGGAAGTCGCGCACCGAATGTGTCTCTCCGGTGGCGATGACATAATCGTCCGGCTCGTGGTGTTGCAGCATCAGCCACATCGCCTCGACATAGTCGCCGGCAAAGCCCCAGTCGCGGCGGGCGTCGAGGTTCCCCAGGTAGAGCTTCTTCTCAAGCCCGAGCTTGATCCGCGCTGCGGTGCGGGTGATCTTCCGCGTGACGAACGTCTCGCCGCGGCGTGGAGACTCGTGATTGAACAGAATCCCGCTGCAGCAGAACATGCCGTACGCTTCGCGGTAATTCACTGTCTGCCAGTGCGCATACAGTTTTGCACAGGCGTACGGGCTGCGGGGATGGAAGGGGGTCTGCTCATTCTGGGGAGTCTCGGCAACCTTGCCGTACATCTCGCTCGAAGAAGCCTGATAGAACCGCACCCGCTCGCCGGTGTGCTGTTCGTAATCGCGGACTGCTTCGAGAATCCGTACGGTTCCCAGACCGACAACATCGGCCGTGTACACCGGCATCTCGAACGAAACGCGGACATGGCTCTGCCCGCCCAGGTTGTAGATTTCCTGGGGGCGGACCAGCTCGAGGATTTCACGGAGCCGCGAGGCGTCCGAGAGATCGCCGTAGTGCAGTCGCAGGTGCGCTCCCGAGGTGTGCGGATCCTGGTAGAGGTGATCGATGCGGCCCGTGTTGAAGCTGCTCGCGCGGCGGACGATGCCGTGAACGTCATAGCCTTTCGCGAGCAGGAACTCGGTAAGGTAGGCGCCGTCCTGCCCGGTGATGCCGGTGATCAGGGCGACGGGCCGCTTCTCCGCTGACTCCATAATCTTCGCACTCCTCCGCCAGGACTCTCTGCCGAGCGGAACCCATCGCCCGCACCGAGATTTTCATCATATCGGCCCCGCGAGAGACCAACAATGCCGCAAAACAGGGCTTGCAGGGCCCTGCCGTCAGGGGTGGAGTGTGGCTGAAGCTGCGGTAACGGCTGATGAGCCGGGGCACGCTCACGGCGCGGCAGAGCGATGCACCTTGTCCCGACGCCAGAAAGTTCCCGGACCTAATCCCGCGGGAGAATGGCGAAGATGCGGGTCGGGCCGCCGGTGCCTTCTTCCGTCTTGATCGGGGCGATCGTGAGGAAGAATCCCCGGGGCGGAAGCTTGTCGAGATGGGCGACGTTTTCCAGCCCGTAGCGCCCCGCACCATTGACGATGTGATGCACGGCGAAGTCCTTGGAGATGCCGCGGTCGATGCTGAGCGTGTCGATGCCCAGACCGCGCGCGTGCCGATCATCAATCAAAAATTTCCCGGCCTCGGCCGAGTAACCCGGGAAGTGCAGGGCTCCATGGACGTCCTGGTTCTTGTAGCGGGAGAAGTTGGTCCAGAACCTCCCCCAGCCGGTGTGCAGCAGAATGACGGCCCGGTCGGGAATCCGGCCGTGCTCCTTCTCCCAGTCGGCGATGTCTTTTCGCGTGAGCTGATAGTCGGCATCCTGTCCTGCCTGCACCGAGATGTCGATGACGACTCCCTCGGCGAAGAGTTCACCAGCGGGAATCTGCGCGACCGATCGCTGGTCCTTCGCGAAGTGATTCGGAGCATCGAGATGCGTCCCCAGATGCTCCGGCATCGAGATCGCCTTCGAGAGGACGCCGTCCTTCTCAAGCGTGGCAATCGTCTTCAACTGAAACGGCTCATAGCCGGGGCCGGGCCAGTACGCGTTCTGTTCGTTGAGTGGGTACGTCAGATCGACGATCGGCACCTTCCCCGCAACCAGGTCCTGAAGCGTGACGGAAGGCGTGTGTTCCCGGGCATCCGCAGGGTCGGGGGCGGCGGAAAGCGTCAGCCACCCGCTGCCGAAACACATTGCCAGTCCAGCCGCCACCACACCGCCGAGAAGCCTTCGCATGGGATCCTTCCTTTGCCGGGGAAAGGCTGACGCATACGTCGCCAGCAGATGATCAGAATCCGGGGCGCTGGAAAAGCGCCCCGGATCTCGGCCGCTGTGCCCCGAATCAGCTCTTCTTCAGTTCGAGAATTTTGTCCATCCGGTCCGCCACATCCTTGAGACGCACGGGATCGCCACCCGGAACCTCCGCGGTGGCCCACCCGGTATAGCCGATCTCGTCGAGTGCCTTCAACACGGCGGGCCAGTCGCAGTCCCCTTCACCCAGCTCCACGCCAAACCCGGCATACGGGCCCGACTTGTCGCGACGGCTGCGGCTGTATTCCTTGATGTCGAGCTTCATGATCCGCTTGCCAAGCGTGCGGATCCAGTGCTCGGGCCAGCCGTAGTTGACCACGTTCCCCACATCGAAGTAGGCACCGATCATCGGGCTTTCGAACTCGTCGATGTAGCGGGCCATCTCCAACGGGCTCAGCAGGAACATGTTCCACACGTTCTCGAGGGCGATCTTGATCCCCAGTTCCTGCGCGAGCGGGAGTGCCTTGCGAATTTCTTCCTGCGTGCGGCTGTAGCAGTCGGCATAGGAGACCTCTTTGGTCACCTTGCCGGGGACGAGCAACACGGTCGTTCCGCCGTACGCCTTCGAATCGCGAAGCGCAGTTTTCAATCCTTCAAGTCCCTGGGCCCGGACTTTCGGGTCGGGATCGGAAAGGGGCTGCGACCAGTGCACCGCATCGACCACGCCATGAACTTCAAGCCCGCTCTCATCGCGGGCCTTGAGCACCTCTTCGTGCTTCTGCGGCGGCCCGTCGACGTCGATGCCGTCGAACCCGGCCTCCTTGGCGATCTTGAACTTCTCAACGAGGTTGCTGCCGGTCCGCACCATGCTCAGCTTGCAGGCCTTTTTGAACTTCGGGGCGGCGGAATCGGCGGCCAGCAGTGAACCCGAGAGCGGGCCGAGCGAGGCCAACGAGGAGGCTGCGAGCGAAGCGGCACTCACCTTCAGGAAATCGCGGCGGGACGGGGCGGGATGACTCATGGGGTAAACTCCTTGGAGAGTGTGGCTTCTGAAACAGCCCCCGCAAAAGTTCAACATCCCGCAGGGGCCGCGCCTCGTGGCAATGACGTATAGACTGTTCCGATTGCGAAGAGGCGTCAAGAGTGTCGCACCGCTCCGGCATTTCCGGGGAAGATTCTTCCCGACACATACGGCTTGTTTTCAATCTGCGGGCCGAGAGTCCCCCCGATCGGTCAACTTTTCCCTTCCTGCCCGTGTGGGCTCGCGTCGCAGGGGCGGAATTTGATAAGATGGTCCGAACGTACCCCTGAGTTTTTGCGATCCCATCGGAGACCTCTTCCATGACCGATACCGTCCAGAAAGCCTCGTCCGACCAGTCGTCTCGTCGCGAGTTTCTCAAGAAAGGAACCGCGGCCGTGGTGGCCGGATCTCTGGCCAGCCCGCTGCTCGTTCCTCAGAACGTATATGCGGCCGGCAGCGATATCCTCAAGGTGGGACTGATCGGCTGCGGCGGACGGGGAACCGGTGCTGCCGCCCAGGCGCTCAATGCCGACCCGAATACCCGGCTGACGGCAATGGGAGACACGTTCGCGGACCGTCTGCAGCGGAGCCTCGAGAACCTGAAGAAGCAGTCGATCGCCGACCGCGTGACGGTTGACCCCGATCACCAGTTCGTCGGCTTCGACGCGTATCAGAAAGTCATCGACAGCGGCGTGGATGTCGTTCTGCTGGCGGCGCCGCCGCACTTCCGCCCCGCGCATCTAAAGGCCGCCGTCGCCGCCGGGAAGCATGTCTTCGCCGAGAAGCCGGTTGCCGTCGACGCCCCCGGCGTCCGCAGCATCCTCGAAACAGTGGAAGCCGCCCGGAAGAAGAAGCTCTCGATCGTCTCCGGTCTCTGCTGGCGATATCACTACGGCATGCGGGAGACGTTTAACCGGATCCACGAAGGCGGGATCGGGGACATCGTCGCCATCCAGGCGACCTACAACACGCAGGGATTGTGGAATCATCCGCGTCAGCCCGAGTGGAGCGACATGGAGTGGCAGGTCCGCAACTGGCTCTACTTCACCTGGCTCTCCGGTGACTTCAACACCGAGCAGCACGTCCACAGCCTCGACAAGGTCGCTTGGGCGATGCAGGACGAGACGCCCGTCAAATGTACCGGCATCGGCGGCCGCCAGGTGCGCACCAGCCCCGAATACGGCCACATCTACGACCACTTCAGCGTGGTCTACGAGTACGCCAACGGGGTCAAGGCGTTCGCGTCCTGCCGTCAGCAGGATGGCTGCACCGTCGACGTGTCCGACCACGTGATGGGCACCAAGGGGACCTGCGACGTGTTCAAGCACGTCATCGAAGGAGAGAACCCCTGGCGGTTCAAAGGCAAGAAGAACAACATGTACCAGACCGAGCACGATGAGCTGTTCGCCGCCATCCGCTCGGGCCAGCCGATCAACAACGGCGAGTACATGACCAAGAGCACGATGATGGCCATCATGGGCCGCATGTCGGCGTACACCGGCAAGACGATCACCTGGGAGCAGGCGATCAACTCGCAGGAAGACCTGACGCCGCCGGCGTACGAGTGGACCTCGCTGCCGGTTCCGCCGGTGGCGATGCCGGGCGTCACTCCCTTCGCCTGAGCCGGACGGCCCCGAGATCTTCCGGGAACCCGCCCCACGAAAAAGTGACGTGCCCGCCATCCGGGCGAACGAATTCGAAAACCCCCTGTGGTTCCCGCCACAGGGGGTTTTTTCGGAAAGTTTTGGTTTATGTTTTGCTTCCCCTGTCAAGCCTTCGGACCTGGTCGCGAGCGCCATTCACCCGCCGTCCAGGACTGCCTAAAATGAAGGTGTTCGGCGACGAAAACCATAATTGGCAAAGAGGTTGCGTAACTTGGCGCAAAATTGCGGGAGGCTCGAATGAAGGTTGAAAAAGGGGTCATGATTCCGCTCGGGTACGGCAAGTACTTCCGGTCGGAAAGCATTGTGGGGCTGGAGCCCATCGAAGAGGGGCGCGGCCCCGGCAAACGGACGCTCGTCTACATCGAAGGCCTCTCCGACCCGCTGGTGGCCTCGCGGTCCGAAGGGGCGCTGCTCCGCGATCTGGTCGAGTCGCCACGCGAGGTGATGAAGGCTCGGGAGTATTACGAACTCCTCTCCGACATCGTCGATACGATCGGCGAGATCAACCCCATGCTCCGCTCGATCATTCGTGATCAGGGGAAGTGGGATCTCGATCGGCTCGAAGAGCGGATTCGCGATGTCCTCGCCGACGACGAGTAACCCCGCCCGGTCTTGCCGCCTCGAAAGGTTCCAGAGCCGCGCCATCGCGTCTGGAGCCTCCTTTCATGCGCCCCGCGGCAACAACCGATATTCGAGGAAAGGACGATCCCCCCTGCCATCGAAGACACCCTGATACGGGGGCGGACGAACACCAGCAGGCCCACCGGGCGAACCCGCGGCCCCGGTCGTGTCTCCCCTTGCAGGACACGCGCAGAATGCGAGAATGACGCTCGCTGCAGGTCTCCCCGGCGGGAGGCCTGACGTGTTTCCCCGAGAACTGTCGAAATCCATGGCCAAACAGAAGCAGAAATCGGGAGAAGACCCGAACTCCCGCGTAATCACCCGCAACCGCCGCGCGCGGCACGAGTACGAGATCCTCGACACACTCGAGTGTGGAATCGTCCTCCGCGGCAGCGAGGTGAAGAGCGTGCGCAACGGGAAGGTCTCGCTCGAAGAAGCCTACGCGAAGGTCATCGACGACGAGCTTTGGCTGATCGGCTGCGACATCGCCGAGTACCCGCAGGCGAACATCATGAATCACGAGCCGCGGCGGAACCGGAAGCTGCTGCTCCATCGCCGCGAGCTCCGCAAGTTCGCCGAGTCCGCCGACCAGAAGGGGCTGACGCTTATCCCGCTGTCGCTGTACCTGAAGGATGGCGTGGTGAAAGTCGAGATTGCGCTGGGCCGCGGCCGCAAGCTGCACGACAAGCGCGAGAAGCTGAAGAAAGAAGCCGCCCAGGCCGAGATCCGCCGCGCCATGTCCACACGCCGGTAGCGGTCTCTCCCTCACTCGGCGAGAGATGCAGACTGCTGCGGCGTACACCTGGTTCTGTCCTCGGACGCGAACAACAAAAAGGCCCTGCCGGGCGGTTCCGGCAGGGCCGTTTCAATTTCACGGCGACGGTGCATCACGTGCACCGCGCGGGCTTACGAGTGCGAGTCGGGGCGAATCTGCACCTGCAGCGCACCAAGCATCCGCGTGAGCTCCCGCTCCTTGCTGCCGATGAAGAGCACGTTTTCCAGCACGATGGCCCGCGGCTCGTTGCTGGGATGGAGAATCAGCCGGCCCGAGCCGAGCAGCAGGTACTCGAAGACGTCGGTGATCTCCTTGCTGATCCGCAGGTTCGGAGCCGAATAGCGTTCGAGGTTGCTCAGCAGGCCGTGGTGATGCAGCAGTTCGTTCGGGCGAACTTCCCAGTAGTCAAACCGCGAGTAGATCAGCACTCCCACATACAGCAGGAACAGGATCGCGCTGAAGAGGTGGAAGAAGGTCGCATTCGCCAGTGGATGCAGTTTCGACACGAGGCCCGTCAGCGCGGGCAGAATGCCCGGCTTGTATTGAAACAGCAGGAACGCCCCGAACACCACGGCGGCAATGAAAAAGAAGACCGTGAGCGAAGTCGTCCGCGGAAAATCGAACGCGAAGACCGTCAGGTTGATGGCGAACACGCCGAGAAAAATCGACGTCGCGATCACCGCCGCCTTGTTGCTCGTCTCGAGCGGATCGTCGCCGACGATGTTCAGGTAGATGCCGACGATCAGGCTGACCAGAAACGTCGGATACAGGAAGATGATCTTCGAATACGGAACGAGATAGATGCTGGAGGGGACTTCGGACTTTCCGGCCGCTGCGGGAGTGGGGGCGTCGGACATGATCTCGCATCCTCGGGGATTAACTGTCGGGGCGGCTTCCGGTGCTCCTCCGTGAAGCCTCCGGACGGAACGCCAACGGGTGCGGAGTGTAGCAACTTTCACACGGCCTGGCCACAGCGCCGCGGCACGACGCCGTCAGTCTCCACCGGCCGACACTTCACCAGAGGGACACCTGCCCCCGGCAGACCACGCTCCGGTTAAACGCAACTCCCGCCCCGGCGGATCACGGCGGGCGGCAAGAGTTCAGCACGCGAGAACCAGCGATATCCACCCCCACCGGGGTTTCGGGTGTCCCCTCCAGCCTCCGGCCACGCGACCTTGGCGCTCTCGGTGAAGCAAGCCTTCAAACCGCCGATCAGCGCGACGACGTCATCAGGATGCCGTCCGACAATGCGGCGGTTGCCGCGTCGAACGCCGGCCGGCAGCGGCGCGTGAGCGGAAAGTCGTTCCGCACCCCGATCCCCATCTGCTGATGTTTCTCATCCACCGTCTCGGCGAGCTGGATCAGATTGAAGGCGGGCCACTTCGACTGCAACACCAGCAGTTGTTCCAGCCCGTCGTAGCATTGCCGCAACTGATCCGGCAGGAGTGCCGAGATCGCCACCGCCGCCGCCGGTGAGCGGCCAAGCTGTCTGTCGGCGAGAATCTGCAGTCCGCGATGATGGAACAGGATGCAGCAGACCAGCTCATCGGGGAGCTTCCAGCGGTACGCGAGACACGCCGCCGCGAGCGCATGATCCCAGCCGAACGTATTCTGTTCGTACTCGCAGAGGGTTCCGGGCTGACGGTCGCGCGACTGGACAAACTTCAGGTAATGCTCGAAGAGGTCGTTGGTGAGAATCGGCAGCAGGTAGTCCTGCATCAGCGCGCCGGCGAACGCCGCATCCGCATCGGTGCGAAGCAGCGCGGCGACTTCCTTCGCGAAGAGCGCCTTCTGCAGGCTGGCGTTCCAGAAGCAGGCCTGGTTGATGAGCTTCGATTGCCGCGCCTGCACCGCCGCCTGCATGCCGGTGGAGATGATGAACATCTTGCTCTGGCGGGCGCCGAGCAGGCTCAAGGCCTGGGCGACCGTCTTCGCCTTGTTCCGCAGGCCGAAGTACGCCGAGTTCACGTGCCGCAACAGCTCCACCGTCAGCCCGGTGTCGGTTTCGACGATCTGGGCGAGGTCCTTCATCGAGGCGTTCGGATCGTTCGACTTCTGCACGAACAGCGTGACCGCGTGCGGGAGCGCGGGCAGCTTCAGCGTCGGAGGTAGCGCCGCCAACGTAAAATCGCCGAGGTACTCGGCGCGGATTCCGGCCCAGTCAAGGTCGGCCATTTAGATCCCTCTCCGCGATTTCACCGGCGGTCGATGGCCACGCCGGCGAGACCAGGAACGCCCGGACCTTGCCCCTCCACGGAGGACGGGCCCGCCGTCGTTCTGATCCCGAAATTTGTCTCGTGCACCAGAAACCAGGAAACTCTAACTCACTTCCCGGCGTCTTACCGTTGCGATATCGGCTCGGCCGCCCCGCGAGGCAACTTTCTCTTTGCGCGGAACGCCCAATAGGTAGATTCGCGACGATCGCTGAAGTCGGTACTGGAAGAACCCCTAATGTGAATGTAACGTCTGCTGATTTTAAGGATTAGAGCCCTTGACCGGCCTTCGGGAGCCTGCGACGATAGCGCGGTTGCGGACCTGCAGGAGATGCCTCCGGGGTTCCGCGATTCAGGAGGCTTCCGCCCTGCGGGCCATGCGGGGCCTTCCCGCGCATGCTGCATTGCCGGAGCCGATGTCTCCCTCCCCGGGCGCCGTCCGGGGCGGGATCACCGCGCGAGTTGCCTCTGAACCTTCGTCGTCTTGATTCGGAGTTTTCCAGCCATGCGGACGCGGATTTCCCTCGGTACCTGCGTGTGGGCGGTCAGCCTCGGACTGTTGTCACTGGCAACGGCAGGCTGCGGAGGCAGCTCGACTCCGATCACGCAGAGCAACCCGTTCCAGGCCGCGAATCAGGGGAATGCGCCGGCCGCTGCCGCCCCCATCGCCGCCACCGCTCCGCAGAACCCGCCCGCAGCGAACTCTGCGGGATCTCCCTCCGGCGGCGGAATGAATGCGGGTTCTCCCTCCACGACCGACCCCGGCGACCCGAACGCGCCGTCGATGAGCCCCGCGGAAAAAACCGCCGAGTTGGCGAGCATCGGCGACAACCCCGCGCCCGGGACTGCGACCCCTCCGCCGACCCGGACCGCTCCCGTCGAGAACCTCTGGACCGGCGAACCGGGGAATTGGTCCCAGTTCCGCGGCCCGAATGGCTCGGGCATCTCTCCCGAGCGGAATCTCCCGGTCACCTGGAGCTACACCAACAACGTCGCCTGGAAAGTCCCGCTGAACGGCAAGGGAGCCTCGAGCCCCATCATTCACGGCGACAAGGTGTTCGTCACCACCTATCGCGGATACGGCCAGGACGAGTCGAATCCGGGGCAACTGAGGAATCTCACCCGCAGGATCCTCTGTGTTCACCGCGACAGTGGACGCACCCTCTGGGATTACGATGTTCCCCAGAAGAACACCCCCGACCGGCCGTATCAGGGGTATCTGGCCCTGCACGGCTATGCCTCCAGCACGCCGGCCACCGATGGCGAACGTGTCTATGCGTTCTTCGGCAATCTGGGGCTCTTCGCCATCGAATGGGATGAGGCAACGAAGAAACGCTCGCTCGCGTGGACTCAGGGGGTCGGCACCGAGACGCACGACTGGGGTTCGGGAAGCTCTCCGATTCTCTTTGAAAACCTCGTGATCGTGAACGCCAGCGTCGAAAGCGGCGAGATCGGTGCCGTCGATCGCAAGGACGGTCGCGTCGTCTGGCACACGTCCGGTTTTCGGCAGACGTGGGGGACTCCGGTCATCGTCGATGTCCCCGGCGGACAGCCGGAACTGGTCCTCAGCATGGAAGGCCGCATCGTCGGCCTCGATCCCCGCACCGGCAACGAACTCTGGCACTGCAACGGCATCCCCGATTACGTCTGCCCGAGCGTCGTCGCCCGCAACGGCATCGTCTACGCGATCGGCGGCCGCAGCGCCACCGCCGTCGCCGTCCGCGCCGGCGGCCAGGGAGACGTCACCGACTCACACGTGCTCTGGACGGTCCGCAAGGGCTCGAACGTCCCCTCTCCGGTGCTGATCGGCAAGCACCTCTACTGGGTGAACGACCAGGGAATCGCGGTCTGCCTCGATGCCGACACGGGGGAAGTCGTCACCGAGAAGCGGCTCGGCACCGGTCAGGTGTTCGCGTCGGTGGTGGCCGGTGACGAAAAGCTCTACGTGGTGAGCCGCGACCGGGGCATCTTCGTCCTGACGGCGACGCCCGAGATGGAAGAGCTCGCGCAAAACCGCATGGACCCCGACGACAGCATCGCCAACGCCAGCATCGCCATCAGCCAGGGCCGCCTCTACCTCCGCACCGACCGCTTCCTGTACTGCATCGAAAACTGATCCCCCCATCCCGGCGGCATCACTACGGTTTGTTGCAGCCCCGCCAGCAAACCCGGCTGCGCGTGGGCGAAACTGCATCATCGTCGTCGCATGCCCGTGACTGAAGATGGTCCAGCGCCGGCTGGTTTGAGGGATGCCCGTTGAATGTTCTGGAACCGGACCTCATTCCCCGGGAGCGGGTGGAGGGGCAAAGGCCGTGAGAAAAAGCAACATCCACCCCCACCGGGGTTTCGGGAGTACCCTCCAACCCCGGCCACCCAGCCGCAGTTATCCAGGCATTTAAAGCATTGCTGCCTACGGAACTGTCGTGTCGGAAACATCACCTATAACCTGTGCCACAGGCCCAAGGACGTGATATCGATAGGTCCATTCGTCAACATTGACTACCTTCTCCTTCCATTCCAGTGGGGGAACGCTGACGTCTGGCCGCGTACGAACCCATTCCATCAATTCAGCAACCGATTGCTTCTCACCAGATTGAAGTCGATGCTTCAATGAAGGCCAGTCGACTGCGTGAAATTCCTTTGGGAAACTTGCAGGAATCGGAAATGGCCATCTCAGAAGGATCAATCCAAACACTTTCCACTCCGCTGGATTCAACTTCTCGGTGCCATATGGTAGATGCTCAGGAGCCTTTCGTAGCGCCGATACATATTCCGACATGCGTTTTTTCCACTTCTTCATTTCTCCCAGCCTGTGAATGACGTCACTCGCGACGAAGGGTGGAATTGCATACTTAACGTCAATTACAAGCAGCGTCCTTTCTGCTCGCGAGACCACCACAATGTCGGGCGTTAATCTCCCCTTACCGCTTGTGTGGATACATGGCTTCTCGGTGATCGTGCAGCCTGTGAGCAGCAATTGGAGGTCGCCAATAATTGCTTTGACACCAGTGTGCTCAAGTGAATTGATCGCCTGAGAGTAGGCCTGATTGCCGGCTTTGCTCCGATTCACTGAACTGGTAAATGCCCACGGTAGATTCAAGAAGTCGATAAGCCGTGGGAGCAAGAAGATTGTGCCCGATCTGGAATGCACAAAGGGTTGTTGGGCAACTGTCAAATGTTCGTTGGCATCGTCAAACGTCAAGATCGAAATGATGATCTCGACGCTGGCCTCTTCCACGCCAGACAGCGTTGCCAACCACTCAATCAGGCGATATGTAGAAGCAATAATAATATAGGACGGCACCACTAAGGATGTATTAGGGTCGTCATCCATCTCATTCTCAAAACTGGTGACGGCGCGAGAGTAGGTATAAATGGCTCCGAGAACGCGTCGCACATCGCCTATTGAAACGCCTGCCAGGTGTGTTGTGTCTGGAAGCTCTGGCATGCACGTGTGCTTCATCAATATTACGGCAGGTTCAATTGCTCCACTTTCGACAAGTGCAAGGTCATTAAATCGCAGTCCACGATAGTTCCAGTGAACAGAGCTACGCCATGAGTGAGTCAGTTGCGCGAATTCATCTTCACTCGGCTCGTCCTGACTTCGGCGCTCATCGTCCGCTTTCTTGGCTTCCATCTGCGATACGAAAAAACGGTGGTCAACCTCCATGTCGGGAATGAATGTGATTGTTTTAGTACTCTTGTCTACTGATATCGTGGCAAGTCCACGTGAGTATGCAGAGTGCTGCCCCCAGAGGGGGTGATACACCACCCCCCATTTCAGCATTGCCATTGCTTCTTGTTGTAAAATTTGGCGGGAAGTCGCCGTCGGGAGCAGGATTCGCCACGGACAGTCGTGTATTATCCATCGTATGCAGTGGCCTAGCCCCGCAACACCGTCGCTCGCGATGGAGTGTTTTTCAGCAACAGTCCTTGCATCTGGGCGATTCATGCGAAGATTGCGCACGACGTGCGCAATTTCTCGGAAGACGGCTTCGATTGCCGCGTCTTGTTCTCGCGAGAGGATTGGAAATCTCCTCCGGTATGTGTCCAGTACCTCTGCTTCCACTTGACGGAGTATGCTATCTGAAGAATCTGTCTCCATGTCGTGCCCTTGCTGATCACTTTGGGTGGCTAACTCGCCGTGTGTATTAGTGTAGCAGTTCCGCACGGCCGTTGTAGCCAGAAGAAAGGGCTCCTAGGGTAGAGAAGCTTTGGGCAGTGAAACCGCTTGCGGCCGGATGGCCGGGGGCGGACAAAGGAGGCCCCTGTGCGGCGATGATGTGGCCTTCGGGGATTATCCCTGCGCAGGGTGGCCCGGCCAATCCTTTTGGCCGGGTTGCCGCGCGACGAGATGCTGCGCCGTCCGCGTCCGCTGCTTGGGAACTCTTCGAATGGGAAGTCTTGAGCGTCTTGAGCAACCTGCACCTTTCTCCGGGGATGCCCTGCTGTCCGAATCAATCCAGATCCAGTCCCGGCGGCCAGCGAATCGGCAGACCGACGG